>ERZ827101.588-NODE-588-length-56499-cov-14.501010_pt1 | contig 56499 bp, 56 predicted proteins | sample MGYA00519869_ERZ827101 | MGnify/ENA primary metagenome ERZ827101 (study PRJEB31778, sample SAMEA3449256) | human gut metagenome | biome: human gut; feature: human-associated habitat; material: faeces | place: United Kingdom | collected 2010/2012 ...
CAAACCAATGTCCTTTCAATGCAAAGTATGTACCAATCTTGGAAGAAACCGCTCAAAAGAATGGCATTCCATTCAAGGCTGTGAAGATCGAAAGTAGGAAGGATGCTCAGAATGTACCAACGCCGATCACGACTTATGCGCTATTTTGCGATGGGGAGTATGTTACGAATGAGCAGATGAATGATAAGAAATTTTTAAAGCTGGTGAGCAGATAGGAGAAAACAACATGGCATCAACAAAAGAATATCTAGACTTTGTTCTGGAACAATTATCAGGACTGGATGAGATCAGCAGTCGGGCAATGATGGGAGAATTCATTCTTTATTACCGTGGAAAGGTTTTTGGCGGAATATATGATGACAGACTTTTGGTAAAGCCGGTTCCGGTGGCGGTGAAAATGATGCCGGATGCTGAGATGGAACCGCCGTATGATGGTGCGAAAAAAATGATTCTGGTTGATGATGTGGATAATCGGCAGTTTCTGTGTGAATTGGTTGAGAGTATGTGGGAAGAATTGCCGAAGAAAGAGAAAAAGTGCAAGTAAGACTTGATAAAATCGAACGAATATTCTATATTAACAGCGGAGATTTATACCCAAAAGCAGAAAATACGAATGTACAAATGGAGCTCAAACCCTTGTGGTTTGGGCTTTTTCTGATTTTGTAGAAAATCTGAGAACAACTATTTCTAAAAAGTTAATTATCATTTTGTAATGGAAATAGACAGAATTATTCACAAAACTGTTATGATCATTCCTATTGAAAGAAATGCTGCGGCATGATAGAATGACCGTATAGACGGAAATAAAATCTACAAATACGGATATGGCATAGCGGAGGAACACACATGATTATCAGTGAAAGAATTTTTTACATAATGGAGCAGAAGAACATGAGCCAGTTGGAACTGTCGAGAAGAACCGGGATTGCAACAAGCAACATCAGTGACTGGAAAAAGAAAAAGACGAATCCCAAAGCAGATTGTCTGTTATCCATATGTGACGCATTGGATATTACACCGGAACAGCTTTTAACGGGAAAAGGAATTGATCCGGAATATAAAGATACAGATATGGATTATGAAGTCACTAGGTCGGACATTAAGATATTGAAGCAGATTCACAGCCTTGGGGACGAACAGTATAAAAGATTGTTGGCATATATGAAGGCATTAAAGAAACTGGAGCAGATGGAAAGCATTGTGGAGGAATAATGGAAGAAACAAAAGAATTGATTACTACGGATGATATTCGTAGTAAGGTGTATATAATTCGTGGTCAACAGGTAATGTTAGACAAAGATTTAGCAGAACTTTATGGGTATGAAGTTAAACGATTAAATGAGCAGGTAAAGCGAAATATTAGCAGATTTCCAGAGGATTTTATGTTTCAGCTGAATAAAGAAGAAATACCAGAGAAATTTTCAAAGTCGCAAATTGCGACTTTGAACGAAAAGAGCAATAGGCAGGGTTCCAATATTAAAAAAATGCCGTTTGCGTTTACAGAACAGGGAATTTATATGCTTGCTACGGTACTTCGCGGAGAATTAGCTGAACAACAAAGTATTTTTATTATGCGTACATTTAGAGAAATGCGGCATTATATTAAACAGAATCAGCAATTTGTAACAAGATCTGAAATGGAATTACTATCGTCTAAAGTTACGGAAATATCGGTGCAGACAGCGGGGCTGATAGATAAACAGAAACAAACAGACCAAAAGGTTGATTTGATTCAAAAGAATGTTGAACAGCTAAGTGAAAATTTTATTTCAGAAAAAGATGTTAAAAATTTTGTTATTTATAAAGGCCAGAAGTTAGAAGCTGACATTGCTTACATAGAAATCTATCAACAGGCAAAGAAATCAATCTATGTTGTGGATGATTATATGAATGCAAAATCATTACAACATCTTTCACAGAAAGCAGATGGTGTGGAAGTCATTTTGTTCACAGAGAATGGAAAAGGTGGGAGAGGATTTCTTACGAACTCTTTAGTGACGGATTTTCAAAATGAATATCCACCGATTCGGATTAAGCCTAATCCTGATTGTCACGACAGATTAATTGTAATTGATTATGGTGAAGAAACAGAGAGGGTATATCATTGTGGAGCATCCAGTAAGGATGCAGGGAAGAAACTTTGTGCTATTAATCAGATTACAGAAACCGCAATTATTCATCCGGTAATAGACAGATTACTTTCATTGCCAGATAAACAGGTATAATTAGTAGCCATGCTTTGACTGCGAAAATGACGTTAAGAGGTGATAAGAATGTCTAAAGAAAAGATAAAAGTGTATCTTTACACCCGTGTTTCTACAACCATGCAGATAGACGGATATTCTCTAGATGCACAGAAAACAAAAACGAAAGCCTTTTGTGATTATAATGAGTATGAAATTGCCGGGGAGTATGAGGATACTGGAAAATCCGGTAAGTCTATAGAGGGAAGAATTGCATTTAATCAGATGATGGACGATATCAAATCAGGAAAAGATGAAGCGTCTTATGTCCTTGTATTTAAGCTTTCCAGATTTGGAAGAAATGCGGCAGATGTCCTTGCAACATTACAAGTGATGCAGGATTCAGAAAGCCAGGGAAGGTAAATGGAATGGTGGTTTTGCACCATATGGATATGCTCTCATTGATGGAAAATTGGTAGTGAATGAGGAAGAGGCAGTAGCTATCAGAACGATATTTGACCAATATGTGAATACAGATCTGGGAGCGAATGGAATTGCTAAGTATTTAGAAAATCATGGAATCCATAAGATAGCCAGGCAGAATGGCAAAAATCCATTATTTGATGCTGCTCTTATTCAGAAGAATTATACAGAATCCGGTTTATAGCGATAAAATCTCCTATGGTAGAAGACGGACAGAAAAGGTTCATGGTACAAGGAACGAGTACAGACAAGTTAAGAAAGATGATTATCTGTTGGTAGATGGTTTACATGAAGCTCTTGTATCAGAAGAAGTATGGGAGCAGGCACAGGTCAAGGTGGCGGCACAGGCTAAAAAGTACGAAAAGGTCAATCGTGATAAGAAAGAAAAGATACATCTTTTATCTGGAATTTTAAAATGTCCTGTCTGCGGTGCAGGAATGTATGGCAACAAGGCCATTAAGAAGCGCAAGGATGGAAGCCATTATAAGGACTTTTATTATTATGGCTGTAAACACCAGAATATGACCAGAGGTCATAAATGCGGTTATAAAAAACAGGTGCATGAAGAAATGCTGGATGCTTCTGTTGCAGAGGTGATCAGTAAACTGGTTAGTAATCCTAAATTTTCGGATTTAATACACAGAAAGATAAATATGGAAGTAGACACAAGCGCATTAGATCAGGAAATAGCAAATTACGAAAAACAATTAAGACAGCTATATCATAACAAAGATACGATCTTGTCAGATATTGATTCTCTTGATTATGAGGATAAACATTATCAGCGAAGAAAAACAGATTTAGAGAACCGTTTGTACAAGACTTATGATAAAATAGATGAAGCAGAGGAATTGCTTATATCTGCAAAAACTAAGAAGAACGCAAAGAGAATGGACAATGGCTGAAATCCATAGAATTTAAGTTGCCGATTATAGAAAAAGAGTTTACACTAAGTTTGGACAACGATACACAAAATGAGAGCTGTATGTTGCTATGCAGAGCCTGATACCGACATATCGCTGGCGATATGTTGAAATTCTTGATTTTACGCAGTTTTTTGACCATTTTGTATTTACACCAAATGAGAAAAATGTACTGGAAAGACTGAAATGGTACAATTTTTGAAGAACGAGTGGATGATAAACCACTCGTTTTTCTTATGCTGTTTTTAATATGCACAAATACACATTGATAAAATGGTGTATCAGAATGGAAGTACCTTACCTAAATATACAGGTAGATTATTCTTGGAGAAGTTTAGCATGCAAACGATATAAGCAGTATTTTAATCGTAGAAGAGTTGTTATTGTAAAAATGAAACAACATGACATAATCAGATTGACGAAAGAAACATAGATATTTATAATATAGACAAAACGAGAATGACATGAACGGAGGATAGGGTAATGGAGAAAACGGTAACACTTGAAGAGGCATTAAAAAGAATTGAGGAGCTGGAAAAAGAGAATGTAGAACTTCGGGAGGAATTGGAGTATTACAGAAATCGTAAATTAAGCGGACGGCAGAAACATAACGCCAAATGGATGGCAATTTACAATGATTTTGTTGTTGGGTATGAGAGCGGCATGACAATGGTAGAAATTGCGAAGCGGAACAATGTCAGTGAGAGGACGATTTATAGGTATAAAGCGTATTATGACAAGGTGAGGGAAGTAGAGGATAATGAGTAGACCATTTTTGCGGCGTTATGAAAATGGTTGCATGAATTTTGCGGTGGATTTTTTGTACCGCAAACATGAAACAGAAAATATTTGTGGTCACAGTTTGTGACCGCAAAATCAGAAAGGAAATTTATGGCAGAAGATAAAAAGAAGAAAATGGCAGTAATTGAAATTACAGAAGAATACATGAAGCATCGGCTTTATGTATTCAGAGGGAAAAAAGTTATGCTTGATTCAGACTTGGCAGAAATTTATGGGTATGAAACCAAAAATTTTAAAAGGCAGGTTAAGAATAACATTGCCAAATTTGAAGGCGATGATTTTATGTGTTTACAGAGCAGGGAGTATATATGCTTATGACAGTTTTGCGCGGCGAGCTTGCAATTAAACAAAGCCGTGCACTTGTGAAGACTTTTAAGAAAATGAAAGATTACATATTAGAAAATCGTGATTTAATAGGTCAGCGGGAAATACTTCAGTTAAGCATGGAGACTGCTAATAACAGAATAGAAATTAACGAAATCAACTCAGATATGATATCTCTTGAAAAGCAGATTTCAGATGTTGCAGAAGGCTTGAAGGATGTTGTGATAAAATCTGAGTTGGCTGATATGATGAACAGCTTTGTTTCAGATGATGATGAAAAGTGGCTCATGTTTAATGCAAAATTTAGTAGTGCAGATGAGGTATATGAGTCCATCTATAAGCAGGCAAAGTCATCAATATATGTTGTTGATAATTATATTGGATTAAGAACGCTGGTACACCTTAAGAATTCGCCGACGGGAGTAAATATTACTTTGTTCAGCGATAATGTTGGAAATAATAAACTTCATACCACGATAGAGGGGAGTACAGATATGATTTATTGTGAAAAAGTCTCAGAATTGTTTGGATTATCAGGTGATGAAATAGCGCAAAGAATGGAAAATTTCTATAATGATAATTCGGATGCGGAGAAAAAATCCTGGAGAGCTTCTTTACCTAAATTGATAGAAGTTATACAATCAGCAGGGTTGGGAAATCTGTATATTGCAACAGAGTATGAGCTGCCAGCAGGTGGAAGAATAGATGCAGCTCTTATTGGTGATGATGATAATGGAAAACATCGAGTTCTTGTGATTGAACTTAAACAGTGGAGTCGAGATGGAATAGAGTATTATGCAAACAAGGGATTTCCAGCAATAAAGGTAAACGCAACAAATCCATATCTCTCGCGACATCCAGTAAATCAAACTAAAGAGTACACAGATGCATTGATTGGAAATCATAGTAATGTTGTTAATGGACAGTTAAGTGTTTCTGGATGCCAGTATTTGCATGAGTTTGAACTTGGTGAAAAGAATTTTTTCATTCAGGATAGGTATTCAGATATTGATATTTCTATGATGTTTGTAAAGGGAGAGGAAAAAGTATTTGCTGATTATTTAAAGTCTGTTTTTTCTCCATTTACGGATAATGAATTGGCTAGAAACTTGTTTATTGAGGGGGATTATGTTACTACGGAAATGGATATGGAGATAATAAATAGAATTACTGAATCTCCTGATAATATACCATTATGGCACGACCAATCAAAAATACTTGATTATATCATGCCGTTGCTTAAACAACAGGCAGAGGGTAAACTGAGAACAAAGCATATGATTGTTATTGCTGGTGCAGCCGGAACGGGAAAGACAATTGTTGGATTTCGGATTTTAGCGGAGTATTGGCGACTGCATCCTAACGCCAATAACAACTACAAGTGTAAGTACATATTGCCAAGGAGCCGTACAATCAAACAGGTACTTGATGGGTTATGCAATGACCAGGCAGGTATACGAGCAGTGTTTTTAGATTCTATTAGGGGACAGTATGATTTATTGGTAATTGATGAGGCACACAGAATAACTAAATTTAATAATTCGATTAGTTCTGCCCAGATTGTAATTGTTCTTCAAGATGACAGGCAGCGGGTGAGAGGTAATGAAATTGGTACAAAGGATAATTTCAAAACTTTTGCGAGGAGAAATGGTTATACATTTACTGCATTTTCATTAGAGTATCAAAAGCGATCTGGATTAGGAAGCTATGTCGATAGATTAGATTGACTACTTTATGGGAAAGAATATCTAAATGATGTTGGATTAGGGATTGAAGTTACTGTGTGTGACAATATTCAGGATATGGAGTTATGGATGAACAATTGTCATAATACAACAACAAGTATAAAATATTATGCTTCTTATTGCTGGGAGTGGAAAAGTAAAAAGAAACCTACAGAAATAGATATTAAAATACCCAAAATTAATCCAGTATTTCAAAAGCAATGGAATCCGATGTATAATCAGTATGATTGGTATTTGGATTCAATTGATAAAGTTGGGTGTATTTATACGGCACAGGGGTTGGGATTTGATTATGTTGGATTTATTTGGTGGGATGATCTTGTATGGAGAACAGATCATTGGGAGAGTCATATTGATAAGGTTACCCGATACGATGAGCAATTGAGGGATTCTATTACCAATAACACAAATGCTCAGGAGTTATTGTTGAACATTTATCGAGTAATGCTTACGAGAGCAAAAAAAGGTTTGTGCATATGGTTTGAAGATGCAGAAACAAAAAAACATTTCAAAGAGGTGTGTCTGTTGGAGGAATAGCGATGGAAAGATTAGAAGAATTATCGGCACGAATAAAGAAATTTAATGAAGACAGGGATTGGGATCAGTTCCATACACCATCTAATTTGGCAAAGTCTATTTCGATTGAAGCAGGTGAATTGCTGGAATGTTTCCAATGGAATGATACTAATTATAATATGGATAATGTTCTTGAGGAACTTGCAGATGTAACAAATTATTGTCTGCAGATGGCGCAGGTTCTTGGTGTTGATATCATTGATGAAGTGAATAAGAAAATGGATATTACAGAAAAGAAGTATCCTGTTGAAAAAGCCAAAGGAGTTTCGACAAAATACGATAAGTTATAAGGAGAGGTACGAATGGCAAAATACTCTATAGTAGAGTTGGCAGTCAGCAATGGTAATTTGGTTGGTGTTGACCAATTAAGCAATAATCAAAAGAGAGCATTAGAATTTAATAATGCTATTTTGAACGCCATAAGCAGCATTACAATGGAATGGAAGAAAAGTTTAGTACTGCTGATTTTAATAAAGTGATAGTAATCTTTTCGGTGTATTTTAATCGTTCTGCCATGGATGATGTGGAGAGCCAGCTGATCACATATTTTATGGCCGATAACTCAAAGAAGGCTGGAGCAGTATCATTTGATCATGATGATGTAATTAATAGAACTGGTGGTAACAGTGTAAATGAATATGTTGGCAGAGAAAATGTTGCTTCAGATGTGATTCTTCCGTTATGGGAGAAAGAGTTATGGCCAAGAGGCTGGGTGAGTTCATCTACACTTGAGGAATTAAGGACAAAAGAGTTGGTGAAATATAGTCCTATCAAGCAATTGACGCCTGAACAGGGACAACTGATAACAGAAATCATTCATAATCCGGACAGGAATTATGTGATCAACGGGGATGCAGGGACTGGAAAGACTGTATTATTAACACATCTTGTTGCCAGTATACTTAAAGAAAGACCGGAGGCAAAGGTAGGTGTTGTTGTACAGCCAAACTGGGAGAAGACAGGAGAAAATATCTTTAAAATATATGGAATGAATAGCAGATATCTTTCTGTTACTACTGCGACAAAGATCATTACCGGGAATGAAAGATATGATGTCATTATTGTAGATGAGGCGCATAAGCTTTCCAGAAAGTATGGAAAGCAGCATCCTTCATTTGGACAGGTATATAAAATTCCGGGCTTTGAGGATTGCAATTCTCATCTTGAAATACTTCAGAAGATGGGAAAGCAGATCATTCTCATGTATGATGTATTGCAGGCTATCAGACCTGCAAACATTACAAGAGAGATGTTTCAGCAGCTAACGGCCGGTTATGAGAAAAAGTTTTTACATACGCAGTTTAGAATTCAGGCACCGAAAGGAAAAAGTTATACTTCTGATGATTATGTAAATGGTATCAAGTATCTGCTTTATAAAGATACAGGGCTGCTTGCTTCTGACTTAACTAATTATAATCCGGATTTTAACAGAGATGTTTTCAGGGACAAATCCGAAGATGCTTATTTTGGATATTTTACAGGAAAACCTATGCATCAGCTGATTGATTGGATCGAGGAAGATAGAAACTTCCATGCGGAACATATTAACAGAGTACTGTCCAGAATGTTTTGTTGTGCTACGGCTGATAAATGGAGTAGTACACATGGCAAAGATTCATCAATCACACATTTCCATGAGGATGGCTTGAATAGAAGATGGAACTCTACGCAGGAGAACTGGATTAATATTGGCGATGAAGATGCCGAGGATCAGATAGGTTCGGTATTTGCTGTGCAGGGAATCGACTTAAATAAGGTTGGGGTTATGATAGGACCTGATATAAGAGTGAATGAGGATGGAAAACTTGAGGCAGTTCCAGATAACCATAATAATACAAATAATAAGTTTTCTGTTGAAGAAATGACAGATCCGATGAATCAATTTGAATTTACGCTATACATTTTAAATCAGTATTATGTCTTGTTAACACGGGGGATTGATGGAATTCGACTTGGTTTTTGGGACGGAAACGATTCTTTTAGAAAGTATATGGAAGATACTTTGGATATAGGAGCATGAATAGTATGAGAATTTTATTAGGCACAACAAATCCTTCAAAAGTGAAACGATTTTCGGATCTATTAAAAGGATATGATGTAGAGTTTGTTACTCTAAAGGATCTTGCAATTACAGATGAACCTGAAGAAAATGGAACAACACCGGAAGAAAATGCGATCGCAAAAGCAAAGTTTTATGGACAGTATTTTGAGGTTGTGATCTGCAATGATTCAGGACTCTATTTTGAAGAGCTGGCATTGGATGATGTGCGCCAGCCGGGATTAAATGTCAGAACTCCAATGCAGATGGACAGATTGTCAGATAAAGAGATGATCGATAAAGCCTCGTCAAAAAGATTTGAAGGATGGCCGCTTGATTCGCTGTCAATGAATAAAGAAACCGGCAAGTATTTTGTTGATGGAAGTATGGAAGAGAGTAAAGAAAATATCATTAAAGATGAATATGAAAAAGAGATTGTAGATTTTTTGACGAAGTCTTTGCATATTGCATGAATTGACAAGTCCACCTATCCATGTATATAATACAAAAGATATAAATATCAGAAGAAAACAAATATCCTAAGAAAGGAGAGCAGACTATGCGCTGGAAAACAACGAATCTTCACCTGCAAAAAGGCAACAAATTAGCTGTTTACAGGGATAGTGCGCTCTTTTTCAGGTAAACAGTTTCTAAAATCAAGAATGTAAATATGAAAAAAACACTATCTCCTGTTCAAAAATATTGGAAAGATATTATTTTGAAAAGGAGATTTTTTTATGCGTAATTTTAATATAAAAAGACAGATCAATAAATTGTATACACTTACTACGGTAAGCTATTTTCGGATTGCGGGAGCATCGTGGGTGGCGCTTCTTGCACTCAGAGGGTTTTCATTGTTACAGATTGGAATACTGGAGAGTATTTTTCATATCGCAAGCAGTTGTTTTGAGATTCCATCAGGTGTTGTGGCAGATGTCTTTGGAAGGAAAAGGACGCTGGCTCTTTCGAAGCTGGTCAGTGTGCTGTCTTGTCTGGCTATGATTTTATCTGACAATTTTGGAACGGTGGCATTTGCGATTGCATTCAGCGCGCTCAGTTACAATCTGGAATCGGGAACCATAGAAGCTTTGGCGTATGACAGCTTAAAGTCGGTAAAGCAGGAAGAGAAATACAACCAATATGCTTCCACGGAAATGATGTTATATCGGATCACAAGTTCTACAGCAACACTTTGTGCAGGGTTTGCATTGTGGCTTGGGTACAAAAAAGCATATGCGATTGATATTTTCTTTGGGATGATCGCACTTGGAATCGTATGCAGTTTAAGAGAAATATCGGGATTTACAGGTGCTGATGGTGAACCGATCAATCCACAGACAGATGATCATAAACAAAAGCAGATGAGTGAAGAAAAGCAGGAACGGATGAATGAAGAGGAAACTGATCAGAAAAACATTCAGAACATCCGCATTTCAGAGAGACTTCAAAACGTCATCACAGAGAGTTGGCATTTCATGAAAAACAATCGAAAAGCCAGAAGCATTATGATCGTAAATGCATTGATCGGTGCAGTGTCAACACTTGTCCTGTTTTTCTTGCAGGCAAAGCTGCCACTGGCGGGATTGAACGAGGCACTGCTTGGCCCGGCTCTTTTTGTCATGGGACTTGGAGCTGCACTCGGCGCAAAAGTGGTGGGATATTTTCCAAATTGGAAATACAAAAAGTATATTATTTTAAGCGGAATTGGTGTGTTGTTTGCGTTTGGAATGACGTTTTCAGGCAATCCATATCTGATGATTCTTGGTGGCTTTGCTGGATCTTTTGCGGATGATTTCCTGGAAGTCAGCACAGACATCCTGTTAAATGATATGATTCCATCGGAGCAGAGAGCTACGCTTATTTCGGTGAATTCCTTTACGTTTTCGTTGGTGATGATCGTGATGTCCACGTTGATGGGAAGCATTATGTAGTATATTTTACAGGGCTTGCACGCTTGCAGATTTTCTGTGGGGTGGAAGCCCTGTTTTTTCTAAATATACGGAAAGTCTGAGAGGAACTAATGCAAAAGCAAAAGCGAATGCATCAATGTTAATTAGGTGTGCAAATGACGGAAAAATGTATTTGTATGATATTATAGATATAAAAAAAGAAATGAGCAACTCTCTCAGCTAAAAGCTTACCAGACAAAAAACCCATTTCTTGAGAAAATCATAAAGGATTTTATATAAAAAATCAAGGAAAATTTATATAAAATCAATATATTCAATTGTGATGAAGGAATATATACCAGAAGAGGAAAAAAGTAATGTCGAATATAGAAAGGTCACAATTTATGCAGCTTACAAAACCGAAAATGATTATTTTTGATGCAGGAAGAACGCTGATCAATTATAAGGAAATCAATATTAGAAAAGGAATAGAGGCATATTACCCATATATTATCAGCAATCCCCATCAATACACTGTGGAAGAGATTGAGAAATATGATGATGAAATATTCGGGAGCTTTGATCCATGTCGTGAAAACCGATTTGAGATACCTATGGAGAATAAATTAAGGTTATTATTCGATCTGTTAGAAATTCAATTTTCCATATCTTTGAATGAAGTAGCAAAGATAGAATGGGAAGAGGATCCTGTTATAGAGGCAGTGAACCACGCAGCAGATTTGCTGCACTGGCTGAACGGGGCAAAGATAAGAACCGCAGTCATTTCCAACTGTGATTACAGTGGAAACCTGTTGCAGGAAAAATTGAACAAAATATTTCCAGAAAATCAGTTTGAATTTGTGATTGCATCGAGTGATTACGGAGTGATGAAACCAAACAGATATATTTTTCAGGCAGGAATCGTAAAGAGCGGTCTGGAAGCAAAGGACATCTGGTATGTCGGGGATAAAGTGGAGCTGGGAGAAAAATGACGGAAAAATAACCGGAAAACACAGTAGTTACACAAACGATGATTGAATCAATATGGAAATTTAATATTAGGGTATGTTATACTAAAAGAAAGCAAGTAAAAATGGGGGATTTCAAATGAGTGCACAGACAGATTGTGAGATGCTTTCTATTGAAGTGATGGAAGCAGGTATCGTTTCATACAGAAAAGGCATTGCAATATGTGCAATTAGTTAGGAGGGTTTCTTATGCCAGAAAAGATATATAGTTTTAATGGAAAAGATATTACTATGAATGTATGTATACAGATTAGAGCTGTGGTAAAATTGCTACAGGAACGTTTTCATATTGCTTTTGAAGAGGCCGTAGTGCTTTTTTATAAATCGGAGACATATAAGACATTGCAGGAGACAGAAAACGGTTTATGGGCTGAGTCAGCGGAATATATAGCTGACAGATATTACGAAGAGCAGGGAAAATAACACTTTTCTTACAAACAACAAGGAACAATGTCAATCTTAGAAGCCCGGAAAAGCATTGCTATATTAAAGATTTATAATACAAGACTGCAAATTAAGCAGCATTACTTCTATAATGTACGTTATCAATATGGAAAAGAGGAATGGAAATGATAAAAGGGTATTCGCACAAGCCTATGGGAACTGTTGCATTAGGAACTCACTTGGGTAATTTTTCAAAAGAAGATTCTTTGAAATATGTAGAAGCAATAAAGTATGCAGTTCAAAATGGGATATACTCTATTGATGGCGCTATAAATTATAGAGGAATGTGTTCAGAACGAGATGAAGGAGTTGCATTAGCTGAATTAATGAATTCTGGCATTATTACCAGAGAAGAGGTATTTATATCATCTAAGGCAGGATTATTATATGGAGATATTTCAGCAAAGCTTCCACCAATGAAATACTTGTCGGAAAAACTGGAAAATAAAGGAATATCAATAGAAGATTTTTCAGAATATGAAGGTTTATTCCAGACTCTCAATCCTGCTTTTTATGAAATAGCTCTTAATAAGTCATTGGAAAATTTAGGTCTTGAAATGATAGATGTTTATTACATTCATATTCCCGAGATAACAAAATTAAAGTTAACGGAAGACGAATTCTATGAGAAAATGGAAATGCTTATAAGATGGTATGAGACAAAGTGTTTTGAAGGAAAGATTAGATATTATGGCATAGCATTTGAATTTATGGTAGAAGAACCTTTCGAAAATAAGTGGCATATTGAGATTGAAAGAATAAAGAATATAGCAAGAAAAGTGTCCGGAGAAAAGAATCATTTTAAATATATTTTGTTTGAATATAATATCATGTGTGATTGGGCTGACACAGTGAAATCCCAGATGATAGATGGTGTGAAGATGACGATGATAGAAGCTTGTAAGGCATTGGAATTAGAGACGGTTGCAAGCATGCCATTTGCTATGGGAGACGGATTTAAGAAATATGCACTTAGTGACATGTTGGATTTTGTGTTGAAAAAGATGAATCACGTTATTGTTGGAAGCAAGAATCCGAAACATATCGAGGAGATACTGAGGTGTTGGAGAGGCAACCTTAGTGAATGCTCTGGTAGACAAAGGTTTAGTGGTACGGATCTGGTCGAGATTGCAAAGCGCAACAATGTCAGCAAGCGTACCATTTACAGATACAAAGCGTATTATGAGGAAATGAAGGAAGCAGAAAGCGAAAAATAGAACAGCTTACAGAAACATGTGACAGAATATCAGGAGGCGGGAGAAAATTTTATGGCGTCCAGCATGGTTCATCTTGCAATCATACAATGCATAATAGTTAAAACAGAATTTAATAATTTGGACAGACTGCGTCTGGGTGTGATCCTTCCAGACGGGGCTGTCAGTGGAAACAGTCATCTTAAGAAAATGATCTGTGAACAGACAAGAGTGACCTATGACCTTGAATTTTACAGGGAAAAATACGGGGAACAAATGAAGACAGATGAACTGTATCTAGGATATTATCTTCATCTGATTCAGGACATATTTTATAGAAGATATGTATATTCTGAGCATCACTTTAACTCATCCATTCCAGAGAATGTTGAAAGGCTGCATCAGGATTATGAAAATACAAATTGGTTTGTAGCGAAGCAGTATGGATTGGATAAGAATATGCTCCGGACGCAGACACTGGCAGGTGAGCCGATTATGGAATTAGCAGATTTTCGTGAGCAGGAACTGGTAAGGGAAGTACGTGAACAATTTCACCCAATGGAAGAAAAAAGCAGCTTTTTTCTGACCAGAGAGATGATCCGGGAATTTATCGACAGGGCGACGGAAATCTGTCTGCATGAACTGAATCAGCTTGCGCAGGGAAAAGCCGGACTTGACAGTTTTGAGTGGAGCTGGATAAAACAAGGATAGAAATAAAGATTTAAGAATACTGACTGGAGGCACAGATGACCAAAGTAGACGAGTTACTGATCGAGGGAAAGGTGAAGGAAGCCATTGAAATAATGTGCGACCTTCCGGAATATGAGAAAGAACGAGAACAATATATTGACTTATTTGAAAACGAGCATTATAGGCAATATGAAGTGGATGGAATACTGAATGAGATACTGCTTGCATATCAGCAATATTTCAGAGACGTGTTTTATTGCAATAGTGATGAAGAAATTGCCGCAGACAAACTGATAAGAAAGCTGTGCCAGACTTTTTCTATATCGAAAAAAGAGAAAGACGCACTGGAAGATAGATTGCAGGAACTTTTTGAACAGAAAGGCTACCATGCACTTTTCGGAAAAACGCAAGGGTATTTTGGACCATACATCTGGAAAGATACGGTTCCGACGTCTTATCAGATAGAATTGCCGGAAGGCGTAGAGCAGTATACGGTAAATATTTTAAAAGGTTTTGTATTTCGGAGCTGGATGGATTATCTGACCTTTGGAAAATACGGAACTGGCGGCTGGGCATCTGAGGACGGAACGATTCAATGCATCGAGAGTGCCTATGATTTTGAGAGTGAGAAATTTACCGTTTCACTTTTAAAGCATGAAGCACAGCACGCAAAAGACCTGAAGGAATATCCAGACATTACTCCGGCGGAACTGGAATACAGGGCAAAATTAGTGGAACTGTATTATTCAAGTGACTGGGAATTATTAGGAAAATTTCTGAAAACGGCAGATGCAGACAAAGTGAATGACAGTCATGCAATGGCTTCCATGCGTATTAAAGAAGAATTTTCTGATGGAACATATGAGGATTTGGAAAAAATCAAAGAGAGAGCGCTTGAACTATTTAAAATCAATACGAGGGAACTAAGACATGGCAGCAAATAAAGTATTTATTGTGGAGGATGATGCTGTCATTGCCAGGGCAGTGGCGGCACATCTTACAACATGGCAGATGCAGGTACAGTGTGCCGGCAATTTTGAAAAAATAACAGAAGAAGTGGAAGATTTTCAACCGGACATTATTATCATGGATATCAAACTTCCGTATTATAATGGATTTTACTGGTGTGCGGAAATCCGTAAAACGTCCAAAGTACCGATCGTTTTCTTATCTTCTGCGGACGATAACATGAATATTGTGATGGCAATGAACATGGGCGGCGACGATTTTATCGCAAAACCATTTGACTTACAGGTGCTGACCGCAAAATTACAGGCTGTACTTCGAAGAAGCTATGGAAGCAAACTCACAAGCCACTCGATCGAATGTGGAGAAGTTGTACTGAATCTGAATGATACTTCTGTGGCAGTCCGTGGAGAGAAGATCGACCTCACAAAAAATGAATTTCTGATCTTAAAGACATTAATGGAAAAACAGGGAAAAGTGGTAAGCCGCGAAGAGATTATGGAACGCCTCTGGGGCAATGATGAATTTGTGGATGACAACACGCTGACGGTCAACATCACAAGAATACGAAAAAAATTAGAAGCCGCAGGAGTGAATGATTTTATCACAACAAAGAGGGGACTTGGATATCTTGTTGGAGCATAATGTTGAAATTTTCGTCGTAGGCAGCAAGAAAATCATAGAGAGTTTGTTTTCTTTTAGCGAAAATACAGGAGTTAGATAATGAGCAAAAACATGCAGATGCAAAAAGAAACAGGAAAAATTTTACATAGAAAATTTTTGTCAGAAAATATAGGCTTATTATTGATGGCTCCTGTTTTCCTGCTCCTAATGTTTATAGTATCCAATTTATATCAGCTTCCGGCAGAATATGCCTTTTATTTAACAAGTATATTTCTGATACTCTGGGTGACCACTTTGTGTATGCAGTACCGGGGATTCCGGAAGAGAACAGAGCAATATGAAAAAGAAAGCAAAGAAAAGCAGGAAAGCAATTCAAAAGAGAGCAGACAATGGGAAGAATTACAGGAAAAGCAGGACTTTTTTGCATTGTGGGCACATCAGATCAAGACACCGATCGCGGCTTTGAATCTTCTTTTGCAGGGAGAAAAGCAGGATGCGGCAGTATGCCGACAGGAATTATTTAAAATAGAGAATTACGTGGAGATGGCATTGAATTATCTCCGCTTTGAAGAAATAAGCAATGATCTTGTGCTTGAGCGAAATTCACTGGAACAATTAGTTCGGCAGGTAGTAAAAAAATATGCAGCAATTTTTATCTACAATCATATTTCCATTCAGCTGGAACATTTGGATTATACAGTGCTTACAGATGAGAAATGGTTTTGTTTTGTGTTGGAACAGATTTTATCGAATGCGTTAAAATACACAAAGCAGGGAAGTGTGAAGATTTCGGCGGAAGAATCTGCAAATGGTTTGAGAGTTTTGGTAAAGGACACCGGCATCGGCATTCGGAGTGAGGATCTGCCGAGGATTTTTGAAAAAGGTTTTACCGGATATAACGGCAGGATGGATAAGAAGGCGAGCGGTCTTGGACTTTATCTGTGCAAAGGTGTGTGTGAAAAGCTTGGGCATGGAATTTCTGTGGCTTCGAAAGAGGGAGAGGGAACGACTGTGATGATTACTCTTCAGTGCGAAAAAGTGCAGCAGGGAGATCTTGTGAATATGTAGATCTTGAAAAGAGTAACATACTTTTCTTACAAAAATGTAAGATTACGACAAGGAAATGTAAGCCAAAGAAAGGGCACTACATTTCCTTTTTTGCTATGATAGTCTTACAAACAAGGAGGAAAATATATGTCAATCTTAGAAGTCAATCATATCAAAAAAGTATATAAAACACGTATGGGCGGGGAAGCAGTCACCGCATTAAGAGATGTGCATTTCAGTGTGGAGCCGGGAGAATTTGTAGCGATCATGGGAGAATCAGGAAGCGGGAAGACAACGCTCTTAAATATCCTTGCAAGCCTTGATACACCGACCGCCGGAAAAGTGTTAGTGGATGGAAAAGATTTCACCACATTAAAGGACAATGAGCGTGCGATTTTCAGAAGAAGTAACCTCGGATTCATCTTTCAGGATTTTAATCTCTTGGATAATTTTTCCATCGAAGATAATATCAAACTGCCGCTGGTGCTGGCAGGAGAGGATTATAAGAAAATGGATGCAAAAGTACAAAAGGCTGCCGGGCAGCTTGGAATTGTGGAGCTTTTGAAGAAATATCCTTATGAAGTGTCCGGTGGGCAGAAACAGAGAACTGCGATCGCAAGGGCTTTGATCACAAATCCAAGGATCCTTCTGGCAGATGAACCGACTGGGGCACTCGATTCCAAGGCAGCTACTAATCTTTTAAAACAGCTTCGTGAGATTAATCAGACAGGCCAGACGATTCTCATGGTAACACACAGCAATGTGGCGGCAAGCTATGCCGACCGTGTCATGTTCATTAAGGATGGTGAAGTATTCCATCAGATTTACCGCGGTGATATGACAAGAAGTGCACTGTTAGATAAGATCTGTGACGCAGTGACCGTTCTGATGAGAGGAGGAGAGGACAGTGAATCATAAGCTTCTGACAAAATTTGTGTTCAGTGGAATGCAGAAAAATAAAAAGACACTGATCCCATATCTGCTTGCAGGAACGATGACTGTCATGATTTATTATATTTTGCAGTCACTTGCGCATTGTCCATACATTTATAAAGATGGAGTGGAAGCGTTTTATGGTGCACAGATTATCTCGATTTTACTGGAAATCAGCGGTCAGATCGTAGCAGTCTTTGCGGCAGTTTTTCTTTTTTATACAAATCAGTTTATGATAAGGTCGAGAAAAAAGGAGATGGGGCTTTATGGAGTTCTTGGAATGTCCAAAAAGAATATTACCTATATTTTAGCTGCGGAGAGCCTCATTAATGCTTTGATCAGCATTGTCACAGGAATTATGATGGGGACTTTTCTGAACAAATTAATGCTTCTCATTCTCTATAAGATCATTAATCAGCCACCGGTAAACGGACTGTTTTTCTCAGTGGAAGCACTGAAAAGTACATTGGTTTTATTTGTTATCCTTTTTGCAGTCAGTCTGATTTATAATGTGGCTTCCATCCGGGTTGGAAAACCGATCGAACTGCTGCAGAGTGACAGAACAGGGGAAAAAGAACCGAAAGTGAAAGTTCCTGTCTTTATTCTTGGAATCATAACACTGACTGCGGGATATAAGCTGGCACTTTCTGCCAAGTCGATCGGGGGTGCGGTCAACATATTATTTGTCAGCATTCTGCTTGTTGTGATCGCAACCTATTGTCTTTTTACAGCCGGAAGTATTTTTATCCTGAAGTGCATGAAAAAGAATCCGAAGTTTTACTATAAAACAAAGAATTTTATCAGTGTATCGAATCTGATGTTCCGGATGAAACATAATGCAGCAGGACTGGCGTCTATCTGTGTGCTTTCTACAGGTGTGATCCTGTTGCTGACCTGTGGCTTTTCACTGATGATGCTCATCGGGAAAAATATAGATGACAGATATCCGACAGATATTAAAGTGGCAGAAACTGTGTCAGAGGCAGGAAAAGGCATGGATGATTTCGCTGCTATGAATAAAGCGCTGCAGCAGGATGGGATTGTGACTACCGACCAGATTTATAGACAGTACCGGAATATCATGGTCACGGAAAAAGATGGAAAACAAAAGATTGCAGACCCGGATACATTCGACAGTGACATAGCCTCCGATATCGTTACGTATCTGTTGTCTGCTGCTGATTATAACGAATATGCCGATATGAATCTGACACTTAAGGATGACGAAATACTCATCTACAGTTCAGGAAAAGAATGGAAAAAAGGTGATAACCTGAATTTTATGGGAAAAGAGTATACAGTAGCAGGAGAGGCAGAGTATTCTGCAATCCGCTATATCATTGATTCGACCATGTCAATTTTCGAACGTGAAATTCTTGTCTTTCCGGATGATGAGCAGATCTGTGCTCTGATGGCGGAAGCCGGACAGAGAGTGAATCCGGATGAGTATGAAGTTTTCATCGGATACCAGTTAGAAAAAGCTCTGACAGAAGAACAGATGGAAACGGTCAGAGCTTTGATGGAACTGGGGGGATTAAACCGTGAAGCAATTCGTTTTAAATCAGAGGAGATGAGCGCTTTTTATAGTATCTATGGTGGAATCTTTTTTGTAGGAATGTTTCTGGCAGCACTCTTTCTCATGGCAACGGTTATGATCATTTACTACAAACAGATGTCGGAAGGGTACGAAGACCAGAAGCGATTCCAGATCCTTTCCAATGTCGGTCTGACTGAAAAAGAAGCAAAAGAATCCATCCGGACGCAGGTTATGTTATTATTTTACCTTCCGGTCGCAGCAGCGATTATGCATATGATCGTGGCAAGCAGCGTGGTTAGACTGTTTTTACGGATGATACTGATCGTGGATACCTTTACCTTTAACATGGCGATCGCAATCGTGAGCATGATCTTCCTTGTGATCTATACGATTGTATACAAGATCACTTCGAGAGAATACTACAAGATCGTGAATCGGAAAGATTAAATTTGCCCTATTGACAGCACAATGCTTTTTACTTGGCTCTCTACTTGGAGAGTAAAAACATTGACATTGAAATAAATTGACAGCACAATGCTTTTTACTTGGCTCTCTACTGAACTACAGCATACATCAAACTATTGAAATTTGGCATCGCACTTGTGATGCCTTTTTCAATGATTTTCAGCCCATTTCGCAGCAACTCATTCTCAAAAGTACTGAATGAAACCATCCTGCAAGAAGTTCCAGCAACCATCATTTTTCCGGTTTCATGTTCTCTTTCCTGAAGCTCAAAAGCGTTGCTTATATCACTTTGCATTTCATAATTTCCGTCTCCCATTGAACAAATAAGTGCAATTCCATCTGATTTCAAATGACGATGTATGAATTGATAAAACCCGTTTCTGTCTTCATCTAAAACTAACATATGAACAACTGCAACCGAATAAATGAAATCAAATTTCTCATCCAAATCACTTGATAAACAATCCAAAACCATGAATTTTGATTCAAAATCAGGCATTTTTTTCTTGCAATAGTTTATTGCTTCAGGCGATATATCGGTTGCTATAAGGTGAAAGCCATTTTCTAAAACGGTGGCGGAGTCTCTGCCTTCACCACACCCGATTTCCAGTAACGACTGCTCGGGATGAAGGTGATATCTCTTAATAATATCCATAACAATTGGAGTATTTTTCATCTGTGTCCAACTGACACCCTTTTCATGAGCGGTTTTATATCGATCTTCATAGGCTTCATAATATTTTCGGTTCTCTTTTTGCATGGATGCCCCCTCATTAAAATTTGTATACCATCCAAGGCGGAGCGTATGCTTCACCGAATGGTTTTTTATGGTGATAGTTTATCATACTACGCAGAATGTGTGTAGGTTTTCGCATCAGATACAAAAAGAATATTATCATACAGTACCGCAGGCTAATGTGTTTTTGGGGAAACCGTACGTAGCTTACAGATAAAGAAATCAAAGAACCTGCCGACAGGATCCATAACGATGAAAAAGCAGAAAAAGATGCATAGAAGAATTAGGTATGATAAAATAAGAGAAGAGAAGTCAGATGACGTTATAGATACCGAGAAACGATAAAAGGTGGGGCAGTCAGATGAAAAAGAACATCATATTCGGACTTATAATATTATCATTTGTTCTTGCAGGCTGTAAGCAGGATGTAAAAGAAGAAAAAGAAGCATCAACAGAAGTAACAAAAGAACTGTCCGGCGGGCAGGAAGAAGTTACAGAGACACCGGAACATACAGAGACACCGGGACAGAATACACAAAGTTTTAAGGGAAGAGTGATTGAGAATCAGACATTTGAAATTCAGCTGGATAACTGGGGAATGGTAACATTTACATCAGTTGCACCTGAAGAGAATTCGAATAATCCAGAATTCTTATTAGTGAAGAATGATAAAGTTATATATGAGTTTCCAGAAATAAAGGCAGACGCTTCGGATTCATTTAAACAGATCAGTGGTGTAAAGTTTTCAGATGTGAATATGGATGGGAAAAAGGATGTTTTGCTGCTACTCCAATACTGTAATGATGGAGATTCGTGGAATATGCCGGTTATATTTTTACAGGAAAATCCAGACAATATGATGTATCTGGATTATCCAAATCTGGAAAGCTACAAAGTCGAAGCGAAAACAGAAAATGGCACTCCTTTTTATAGGGATACTTTTTTTGAAGAATTTCTCGGTAAGCAGCATCTGACAGAAAAGCTTTCTGATATGGAAGGCGTATGGACAGATTATGTAGAGTATTTGGACAGCATATCAGGTGCCACTATGGACATCCAAAAGCAGATTGAGGTATTTGCACAAAACAGGGACAAGTGGGCAACTGACATCGATTTTGCTGATGAACAATATAAATTCACGCTGGCTGATCTGGATATGGACGGACAAGTGGAACTTTTGGTTTCACATTCTGGTGGCACAGGATTTTTTACTTATACAAGTTTTTACAATGTAGATAAGAATGGAAAACTAAAAGAACTGAATACGACTTTTTCAGAATATGATTCCCAGCCGGATCTTATGGATCAGGTATCGGATGAAAGTGATGTGATAGTATATTCTAATATCATAAATGGAAAAGGATATTATAATTATATCGTGTACGATCTCATGAAGGAGTCACCGAGCAGTTATGTATACCGTGTCAGTTCACTTGCAATCGTTGATGATGTTGTAACAGAAACAAAACTCGCCATTGAATATGAAACATATGAAGGTCCGGATTACGAAGCAACGATAAGCTATGAGGATTACAATGGGACAGAGCTGACAGAGGATGAGTATCGCACTTATGCGGCGCGCTATTATGAAGCACAGCAAGCTTCCGAACATCGGGCACATTTCAAATGGATAGATGTCAGTGATATTGTGGATGTCAGCGATTCAGAGGCAGCTCAAATACTTATGGAATCTTATGACGCATATAGCTTCCATTGACAATCAAAAAATACAAGCTGCAGTGATGAAGAAATTGCAAGACTTTGCGATATTGCAATTTGCACCTTTGTTACAATCACTTCTTGAAGTGCAGCACGAAATATAATAGAATTACAATATACTGTTTTTCAATGACACGATGGAGCTTTGAGGAGGGAAAAAAATGGATATGAATATCGTATGTCTGGATCTGGAGGGTGTTCTTGTGCCTGAGATCTGGGTTGCATTTGCGGAAGAGACAGGAATCCCGGAGTTAAAGAAAACGACAAGGGATGAGCCGGATTATGATAAACTGATGAAATGGAGACTTGGAATCTTAAAAGAGCATGGTCTTGGATTGAAAGAAATTCAGGAAACGATCGCAAAGATCGATCCGATGCCAGGGGCAAAAGAGTTTTTAGATGAACTGCGCAGCATGACACAGGTGATCATCATCAGTGATACATTTACACAGTTTGCAGCACCACTTATGAAAAAGCTGGGATGGCCGACTATTTTCTGCAATTCACTGGAAGTGGCAGAAAACGGCGAGATTACAGGTTACAGGATGAGAGTAGAAAATTCCAAGTATTCAACAGTAAAAGCACTCCAGTCGATTGGGTTCGAGACGATCGCAAGCGGAGACAGCCATAATGATCTTGGAATGATCAAGGCAAGTAAAGCCGGATTCTTATTTAAGAGCACCGAACAGATCAAAAAGGATAATCCGGAGCTGCCAGCCTATGAGACTTATGATGAATTAATGGAAGCGATTAAGAAGGCGTTATAAAAGCTACCAAAAATACCGGGATGCTTCAAATAGAAGCAGCCCGGTATTTTTTTGTAGCAGAGATATTATTTTCGTATCGCCTTCACCAGCCCATACAATGTAATCAACATCGTCACAAACTCCGCAGCAGGAAAAGCGAGCCATACGCCATTTAATCCAAGCAGTTCAGACAGCACGAATGCAAAAATGATGATCGCAACAAATCCGCGTGAGATGGACGCAAAAAATGCATATTTTGCAGATTCTATCGAGCTTAAAATGGCAGTTCCGACAATGTTCATTCCGGCAAAGAGAAATCCAATGAAATATAACCTTAAACCGTTTTCTGCGTAGGAGGCAAGCACCTGATTTCCCTCTCCGTTAAATACAGCGGTAATCGCAGGGGCGTAAAGGTAAATGCAGACAACCAGAAGGATAGCAACGCCGATGGTGGTCGTGACTGCCATTTTCAGATAGGTGGTTACATTCTTGTGATTTCCCTTGCTGTAAGATTCACTGATGAGCGGCTGCGAGCCTTGCGCAATGCCGTTAAAGAGGGCGACTGCGACCAGTGAGGTGTTGGCGACGACGCCGTAGGCGGCAACTCCGGTGTTTCCCGCAAGACCGAGGATCAGCAAATTAAAGACGACCGTGATAACCCCGGAAGAAATCTCACCGACGAAAGAGGAAACGCCGACCTGACAGCAGTAGAGCAGTCTGCGGAAGGAAGGCAGGACCGGTTTCAGGCGGATCGTACTCTTTTTTGATTGAAAATGGATACAGCAGATCGCAATGCCTATGACCGGGGAGAGGGCAGTTGCAAGTGCAGCACCTTCCATGGATAGTCCCAGTGGAAACATCAGGATATAGTCAAACACGATGTTGAACAGACTACTGAATAAAGTTGCGGACATCGCAATGGAAGGATTTCCATCATTTCGCACAAAAGCATTACAAATGTAGTTCCACATAAAAAAGGGAGCAAAGCACATGAAAATTCTTGTATAATTTTTCCCGGTGGCAACGATTTGGGCATCACCGCCTAACAGTGCGATCAATTTATCAGGAAGAAACAGACCGACAAAAATAAAAAACAGACTGATGATAAAAGCCCACACAAGCGCATGGAAGAAATATCCATCCGCATCCGGGCTTTTTTTATTGCGTTCCACAACAAAACGGATCGCAGAGCCAACGCCCATCATCGCACCGATCGCAAAAATAATATTATAAATTGGCAGAACCAGATTTAAGGCAGTGATACCGTCGGCACCCACCGCTACAGAAATAAAGTAGGTGTCTGCAAGAATATAAACAGACATACCTACCATACCAAGCATATTTTGAGAGACGTATTTAATGAACTTCTTTAACATGATAGAACTCCAAATATGTGTAATAAAGAAACCGGATGCAATGTGACATCCGGTTTCTTTTAAGCTAAAAAACAAATTAATGGATATTAACAGATCATTAAGCCTGAGGACCAGCAGCAACTAATGCTTTACCAGCTTCGTTTCCTTCATATTTAGCGAAGTTCTTAACGAATCTTGCAGCTAAGTCTTTTGCTTTTACTTCCCACTCAGAAGCGTCAGCGTAAGTATCACGAGGATCAAGGATCGCTGGATCAACGCCTGGAAGCTCTGTAGGAACTTCAAAGTTGAAGTATGGGATTGTCTTTGTAGGAGCTGTCTTGATGTCTCCGTTTAAGATAGCATCGATGATACCACGTGTATCTTTGATGGAGATACGTTTTCCAGTTCCGTTCCATCCTGTATTTACGAGGTAAGCTTTTGCTCCGCTCTTTTCCATTTTCTTAACAAGTTCTTCTGCATATTTTGTTGGATGAAGCTCTAAGAAAGCCTGTCCGAAGCATGCAGAGAATGTAGGTGTTGGCTCTGTAATACCACGCTCTGTACCAGCAAGTTTTGCTGTGAATCCAGATAAGAAGTAGTACTGTGTCTGTTCTGGTGTAAGAACAGATACTGGAGGAAGTACGCCGAATGCATCTGCAGATAAGAAGATTACATTCTTAGCAGCTGGTGCAGAAGAGATTGGACGTACAATATTCTGAATATGGTTGATCGGGTAAGACACACGTGTGTTCTCTGTTACGCTCTTATCAGCGAAATCAATCTTACCATTCTCATCTAATGTAACGTTCTCTAAGAGTGCGTCACGTTTGATTGCATTGTAGATATCTGGTTCGGAATCTTTATCAAGGTTGATAACTTTTGCGTAGCATCCACCCTCGAAGTTGAATACACCGTTGTCATCCCAGCCGTGCTCGTCATCACCGATCAGGAGACGTTTTGGATCTGTGGAAAGTGTAGTTTTACCTGTTCCGGAAAGTCCGAAGAAGATAGCTGTGTTCTCACCATTTAAGTCTGTGTTAGCTGAGCAGTGCATAGAAGCCATACCTTTTAATGGTAAGAAGTAGTTCATCATAGAGAACATACCTTTCTTCATCTCTCCGCCGTACCATGTGTTAACGATAACCTGCTCACGGCTTGTGATGTTGAACATAACTGCTGTCTCAGAGTTTAATCCTAACTCTTTGTAGTTCTCAACTTTTGCCTTAGAAGCATTGTAAACAACGAAATCTGGCTCGAAGTTCTCTAATTCTTCTGCTGTAGGTTTGATGAACATATTTGTTACAAAGTGAGCCTGCCAAGCAACCTCAACGATGAAACGGATTGCCATACGTGTATCTTTGTTAGCACCGCAGAATGCATCTACAACAAAAAGTCTCTTGTTGGAAAGTTCTTTGATCGCTAAATCTTTTACAGATTTCCAGGCTTCTTCTGTAGCTGGGTGGTTGTCGTTTTTGTATTCGTCAGAAGTCCACCATACAGTGTCTTTTGAGTTCTCATCCATAACGATGTATTTGTCTTTTGGAGAACGTCCTGTATAGATACCTGTCATTACGTTTACTGCGCCAAGTTCGCTGACCTGACCTTTTTCGTAACCTTCAAGTTCCGGTTTTGTTTCTTCTTCGAATAATAATTCATAAGAAGGATTGTAAACAACTTCTGTTGTTCCGGTAATGCCATACTTGCTTAAATCAATTTTTGCCATTTTTAATTACCTCTTTCCTTTCGCTGTGTGTAATATGGTATCAATCTGTAAAAACAGACTATACATATCTTTTTGGAAGCCGGACTTTTGATCGCTCTGTTCCACATTGTGAAATGCAGGAAACATAAGCAAATTGCCAACTTTCTCTACCATAATTATACATATCTCGGTTATAAAATCAATAAAAAAATTGTTAAAAATTTAGCAATTTATGGAGGAAAATTTGTCATCATCTGCGCTTGACAGAGATACAGACAGATCTGAGTGGAAAAAAACGATCCAAACCCGCTTTTCACGATTGAAAAATGCACACAAAAACAATATAATGCAAGCAGCAGAAAGACGAAACAGTCTGGTCTGAAAAGCCGTAACATCCATTTTGAAAAAAGAGGGAAAAGAAAATGAAAGTCATACACAAAATCAGTCCGGTGCTGATATTAGCAGGTTATTTTTACGTTTTATACGAAGGCTATTTTTTATGCCAGTTTGGAGGAGTACGCTACCACGGACAGAAAATGGCTGTGGGAGCAGCGGTCATGGCAGTTGGTTTTTTCTTCTGGCTTATCACCAGAAAAAAGGCAAAAGAACAGCAGGCAGGGAAAAAACAATATCTGTGGATCGCAGAACTTGTGGCGGCAGCAGCGGCAACGATCATCTGTGGCGCTGCGGTGATCCGCACGGCAATCCCATACAATGGGGCACTCTCCTGGAAAATTTATGAGTGGCGGAGAATAAATGATGAGAGTTCTTCCAAAGATAATAGTGATACTAATAAGGAAGAAAACGAGCCGGAAATTTTCAGCGGAACAGAGACAGAAACGGAAACAAAGACCAGTGAGAATATCCGCAATTCGGATACGTGGGAATTTAATGCAGAAGACGGCGATATGTATTATTTCATCAATGATATTACCGGTTACCGGCTGAATGTGGTAGACGCTGCCTGTGGAAGCCGCTTTTATAACTTTGAAAAGACGAAGGACGGCGGTACGACCTGGACAGAGGTCAATGGTGATCCGTTTGACCAGAATATGGGCGTTGCCGAAGGTCTGCTCTTTTTTACAAATGATTTCGGATTTGCAGGACTGACGTATGCAAGTGAGGATTTCTCCATGCTTTATGTGACGAAGGATGGCGGAGAGACATTTGAACGGCTGGAACTTCCTTTGGATACGGTGACAGAACTTCCATCTGAAGCAGAAGAACTGGGATTTACGATCGAAGATTATGATTATCACACCATGCCGCAGATCGTGGATGGAAAAATGGAGATTTATCTGCAGACCGATGCGATGGAACAGCAGGGGATTATTTTTCAGTCTGAGGATAACGGAGTTACCTGGGAGTATGCAGGTTGTAAGGAATGATATACAAAAAAATTACGAGGTTAAAATCATATGGAACAATACAGCTATCATGAGGAAACTGGAAAAATCACATTGGAAAAGAAAGCAGTACAAAATAGTGAAAACGCAGGAAAAAGCATTTATCTCATGAGTCTGGATGAGTTTTTGAGCCATCCGCGGAAACTTGTGCGGAAAAATAATTTTATCCACAGCATGACACCGATCCAGTACTGCAAGATTGAAAAATACCGGGAGTGTGTGCAGGGAACAATGCGTGTGCCAAAGGGAAATAAAGGGCAGGTGTGTATCCATAATTTTGGATTTTACCTGTCAGAGCAGGAATTATATCTTGTGGAGGAAAGCCATTTCCTGATGGAGTATCTGAACAAGATGGCGGAAGGCACCTACGAGGGTTACAGCTTCCGGCAGATCCTTCTGGCATTGTTCGAGGAACTGCTGCAGGATGAAGTACTGTATCTGCAGAAACAGGAGGAACATCTGGCTGGTCTGGAGGAGGAACTGTTAAAGAAAATACCGGACTATTTTTATGAGATGATCATGAAATACCGGAAACGGTTCAATATTTTTCATGCCTATTATGAACAGCTGATGAATATGGGAGATGTCATGCAGACATCTGTGAACGGCGGTCTGTCAGAGGAGGAAAAAGCACAGTGGCAGTTATTTTCCAACCGGGCGGAGCGGCTGCATGACCATGTGGAAATGCTGCGGGAATATCTCGTGCAGATCCGGGAACTTTACCAGTCACTCATTGCGGTGCAGCAGAATCAGGTGATGAGCATTTTGACGGTTGTGACAACGATTTTTCTGCCGCTCACGCTGATCGCCGGCTGGTATGGAATGAATTTTCCAAATATGCCGGAGTTTGGGTGGAAATATGCGTATCCGGCAGTTATAATAGTGAGTATCTTAGTGATCATTTTGGAAATTATTTATTTTAAGAAAAAGAAGATGCTTTAGGCATCTGGAAAGAGAAGGACAAAAGATTATGATGAACCCGGCAAATATTATGAAGATTATGAATGCAAAAAATAAATTTACTGCAAACCATCCGAAGTTTGTGGCCTTTTTAAGTGCGGTATTCTCCAGAGAGATGGAGGAGGGCACTGTGATCGAGATCACACTCACCAGACCGGGTGAGGAGCCGATGACGACCAATATGAAGATCCGGCAGTCGGATCTGGATCTGATGCGTGAACTTCAGGACATGGCAAAAAATCAGTAAATATCTATGGAAAAAAACGTCTGCACATGCTAAAATATTCTTACGAAAAAATACGAAAATTTATACGTAAGAAAGGATGCACATATGTTGGGTAAACGTTTGGATTATCAGGTGGAAGAAAATAAAATCCATTTTTTCTTTGAAAAAGAAGAGGCATTTTTAGAGGTCATTACTGAGAGTATTATGAATGTCTTTGTTCCTTATGAGACAAAAGGACACCGCTCCAAGGCAATCGAAGGGGAGAAGGCGGTCCGGACAGATTTTGAGGTAAAAGACTGCGGCAGTTATGTTTCAGTTGCAACAAAACAGTTGGAAGCGAGAGTTTATGACGGATTTTATGTGGACTTTTACCGGGATGGAAAGAGCATTTGTGAAGATTACCGCAGCGGGCGTATTTTAAGACCGCTGTTAAGTGAAAAATCTCTCGAAGTGTTAAAGGCAGAGGGACATGATGTGTCCGCAGGTGTAAGCGGCAGCTATCCGGTGCAGACTGTCAAAAAAATGGACGGGGATGAGAAGTTTTACGGACTTGGGGACAAGACCGGATTTTTGAATAAGCGGGATTATGAGTACGAAAACTGGAACTCCGATATCCCACAGGCACACACGGATTCTTACCGCGCACTGTACAAGTCCATTCCGTTTCTGATCACCCTGAAAAAAGAAAGTGTTTACGGTATTTTCTTTGACAATACATACAGATCTTATGTAAACCTTGGAAAAGAAAATCAGGCATATTTTTACTATGGTGCGGACGCCGGAAACCTTGATTACTATTTTATCGCAGGGGATACGATGCCAGACATTGTGGGCGGTTATACCTATCTGACCGGAAGGACTCCACTTCCACAGCTGTGGACACTCGGTTATCATCAGTCCCGCTGGGGATATGATTCCGCAGACTGCATTAAAAAAGTAGCAGGGAAATACAGAGAACTTGATATCCCATGTGATACGATGCATTTTGATATTGACTATATGGATGGCTACCGTGTCTTTACATGGAATGAGAAAGATTACGGCGATCCGGCAGAGACCATTCAGGAGCTGGCAGACGATGGATTCAAGGCAGTCTGCATTATCGATCCGGGTGTGAAATTAGATCCGGGTTATGAGAAATACGATGAGGGAATTGCCGGAGATTATTTTGCAAAGACACCGGAAGGGGAAGTCTATGTGAATGCTGTATGGCCGGGAGATTCTGTATACCCGGATTTCGGACAGCCAAAGGTGCGTAAATGGTGGGCAGAAAATCAGAAGTTCCTGACCGATATAGGCGTTGCCGGAGTCTGGAATGACATGAATGAACCGGCAAGTTTTCACGGAGAACTGCCATCAGATGTCGTGTTTACTGATGAAGATCAGAAATCTACCCACGCAGCCATGCACAATGTATACGGACATCTGATGTCCAAGGCAACCTATGAGGGACTTAAGGAACAGACCGGAAAAAGACCATTTGTGATCACCCGCGCATGCTATGCAGGAAGCCAGAAGTATACAACAGTCTGGACCGGAGATAACCAGAGTTTATGGTCACATCTTCAGATGGCAGTGCCACAGTTGTGCAATCTTGGATTGAGTGGATTGGCATTTGCAGGAACGGATGTCGGTGGATTTGGTGCGGACTGTACGGCAGAACTTTTATGCCGCTGGGTACAGGTCGGAGCATTTTCTCCATTGTTCCGGAATCATTCATCCAACGGAAGCATTTATCAGGAGCCGTGGCAGTTCGGGGAGAAGACGGTCGATATTTACCGCAAATTTGTGGAACTGCGTTACCGCCTGCTTCCATACCTGTACGATCTGTTTGCGGAGTGTGAGAAAACAGGACTTCCGATCATGCGTCCATTGGTGCTTCATTATGAAAAGGATGAAAATACATGGAACTTAAATGATGAATTTTTAGTTGGAGAACATCTTGTTGTGGCACCGGTATTAGAGCAGGGACAGACGAAAAAGATGGTCTATCTGCCGGAAGGGATCTGGTATGATTTCAATACCGGAAAACGTTATGAGGGAAAACAGTATTATCTTGTGGATGCACCGCTTGATATCTGCCCGATATTTGCAAAAGAAGGAAGCATGATCCCGACTTATGAAGTGATGCAGTATGTAGGGGAAAAGCCATATGATACGTTAAATATGCTCGTATTTCCGGGTGAGGGTACATATGTGCATTATCAGGATAACGGAAGCGATTTTGCTTATCAGGGTGGAGCCTATAATCAGTACGCATTCACACAGCAGGAAAATGGGGAAGTAACCATGAAGATGATGAAGGAAGGTTATGAGAGACCTTACAAAAAGATCGAATACATTTTTGTGGGCAAATAAGGCAGAAGCAGGAACCCGGGAAAAAATTGCTGCATATCTTATAGTGATGTGATGGAAATAAGGAGTATCGCGTGGACTATAGAGAGGAACAGTTTTTACGTATGCAGCAGTCTGACACTCCGAAAGTGCCTTTTTATATGAGCTATCCGATGCAGAATCTGTATCTCACAGAGATGGAATATGAAAAGGATATGGACCGGATGAAAGAGCTGTATCCAAGGGATGTTTCCCGTATTATGGACGTGATCGAGGATGAGTGCGATAAAATGGAGTATGAGGGAAGTCTCATGTTCGACGAATATCCGGACCGGCTTATGTTAGAGCAGGTGACAGAACGCATTTATCAGACCGTGAAAAATGGAACAGATACCGTGATGGCAGAGGAATTCTGGGGAGGAAACAATCCACCGCCGCCACCACCGGGCAGACCGGGAAGCATGCCGCCACCACCGGGCAGACCCGGAATGATGCCGCCACCACCGCCACGGCCGGATGATCCGTGGCGCAGCCTGATCGGTGTTATGTTAAACAACGAGATGTACCGCAGAAGATGCCGCCACCGCCGCTGCAGAAGATGGTGGTGATTTTCGTTATTCTTCACCAGCAATTTTCTTAAGAATTTAAAAAGAAGCCAAAGAAAATATTGCGGAAAAGGCAAAAACTGCATACAATATAGCTATCGCCGTTCTGGCGGTAGCTATTTTTGTGTGCAGTTTGAGGCACACAGAAGAGGGAAAACAGTCGTATGGATGATTTTGGAGGCTTACAGTGCAGAAAGGTACAATAAAAGCAATTGTTCTGCCAGTCGTTTTTGTTCTGGCAGTGATTATATTCAGTTTTATGACAAATCAGACGAATGAAGACCTGACGACAGAGATGTCGGAGGCAACATTGCCGGTTCTTACCTTATATGATGGGAAAACGGCGATCAACGAATTATATGGTTACACAGAGAAAATGGATGCAGCCTATATGCGCGATACGATCACACCGATCGGGGAAGACAGACTTCTTCCGGTGACGGTGAAGACTTATCAGACCGCAGTGGATAAGATCTCCTATGAGATCCGGAGCCTGGATGCAAAAAGGCTGATTGCAAATGCAGATGTCACTTTCTACACGGAGAATAAGGGAATGATCTCTATGGAACTTCCAATCCAGAATCTGCTGGAGGAAAATGAGGAATATCTGCTCGTGATCCAGCTGGAAAGCGGAGACCGCATGATCTACTACTACACGCGAATCATAGAATCCCAGAACAGTTATGTGTCGGAGTGCATTGATTTTGTCAGACAGTTCAATGATGCGACTTTTGACAGTGAGAAAGCGGCATCTCTCAGCACTTATATGGAAAAAACGACCGGCGATAACACGACTTTGCAGTATGTGACATTAAACAATTCACTGAATCAGGTGAGCTGGGCAGAGTTTCACGGCACAAGGCTGACAACACCGGTTCCATCTGTCAAGGAGATCACTCCCACCTACAACGTGATCGTTCTGGACTATGTTGTGACTCGGGTAGGACAGAATGGACAGAGCGAATACTATAACGTTGAGGAATACTACAGAGTGCGGTATACCAATACAAGAATGTATCTGTTGAATTTTGAACGGACGATGGAAGAGATTTTCCGGGGGGAAAATGACAGCATCTCAGAAAACAGCATCCTGCTTGGAATCCGCTCGAAGGATGTGGAGTATCAGACCAATGAATCCGGCAAAGTGGTCACTTTTGTGCAGGAGGGAGAACTCTGGAGTTACAATCAGGAGGCAAATACACTTGCAAAAGTGTTCAGTTTCCGGGGATATGAAGGGGTAGATGACCGGGAAAACTATGGTGAGCATGACATTAAGATCGTAAATATTGATGAGGCGGGAAGCATTGACTATATTGTGTATGGCTACATGAACCGCGGAATCCATGAGGGCACGGTGGGCATTGCGGTTTACCATTATGACAGTCTTGCAAATACGAATGAGGAGCAGGTGTTTATCCCATCCAGCCAGTCCTATGAGGTGATGAAATCGGAATTGGGACAGCTGATGTATGTGACCGAGAGTGGCGCATTTTATATTATGGTGGATGGAAATGTCTATGGCATCGATCTGAATTCACTGGATACGAAAGTGCTGGTAGAAGGACTTTCCGACGAAGCGGTCGCAATTTCTGAGTCAAACCGTTTTCTGGCATGGGTGGATCCTTCTGCGGTCCGTGGCAGTGATACGATCCACATGATAGACTTTGTCACGGAGAAAGTGACAGATGTGACCGGGAGTGCTTCTGATTATGTAAAACCATTGGGCTTTATGCAGGAGGATTTTGTGTATGGTGTGGCAAAATCAGCCGATGTCGTGGTAGATGCAGCAGGTAATACGCTGTTTCCTATGTATCAGGTAAAAATCATGGATACATCCTCAGAGGAACATGAGATCTTAAAGACTTATGAGAAACCGGGATATTATGTACAGAACATTACCATCAGTGGTTACACCATATACTTAAACCGTATTCAGAACAATGGAACTGCCTATGTGGATGCAGATCAGGACATGATCATGAACCGTGAGGGTGACAGCCTGAAAGTGGTAGATATTGCAACAAAAAATACGGATGAAAAAGAGACACAGGTTCTGATCACACTGCAGGATGAGGCGAAGAAAAAGACACCGAAGATTCTGACACCGAAAGAGACGATCTTAGAGCAGAAACGTGAAGTCTCCCTGAAAGAAGAAAAGGACAATAACCGTTATTATGTTTATGTAAAGGGAGAAGTCGTGCTGACAACAGACAGTGTCTCTGACGCGATTATTGCGGCAAACAGCCAGATGGGTGTCGTGATCGGTGAAAATCAGCAGTATGTATGGAAACGTTCTAGAAAGACGGCTCAGGCGGCCTTTAATGATATTGTAGTTGGCGAGGAGGATCGCGGAGCAGGAAGCATTGCCCAGTGTGTGAATGCAATCCTGGAAAAAGAGGAAATCAACATCAGCGTCAGTGCGCTGATCTCCCAGGGCGAGACACCGAAGCAGATTCTTCTTAACACCTTAAAGGATGCAACTGTTTTAGATCTTACCGGTTGTACGGTAGATGAAATCCTGTACTATGTGAGCAACGGGTATCCGGTATTTGCAATGACAGGAAGTAATGATGCGGTTCTTGTGGTGGGATATGATGCAAATAATGTTGTGCTTTATGACCCGGCAGTGGGACAGACTTATAAGCGGACGACTGCGGACGCAGATGAGATGTTTTTCAATGCGGGAAATATTTTCTTCACATATCAAAAGTAAACTATACATAAAAGTGCATAAAATTTCAGGCAGTTCTACGGTTCCTTCGTTGAACTTTAACAGTTTTCCGTGGGATGCCTTGCAAATTCAAGGGTAATAGTATATATTTTGAAGAGTATGAAAAAAGTTGATGTATCTGTGAAGGGAAAAACAGATATCGAAGTACTGTGAAAGAGGAAGTGAATGGCATGAGCAAAAAAGAGATTATTGTATCCAATGTTTCAGAAGAACATAATAACCCAATTGCTGAATTAGTTCAGGTTGCGTGTCGTTTTGATAGCGAGATTATTTTAGAAAGTGATAATCGCAGGATCAACGCCAAGAGTATCATGGGAATTATGGCATTCAACCCATCAAAAGGAATGACAGTTAATATCGAGGCAAACGGTGAAGATGAGCAGGAAGCATTAGTAGCAATGGAGAAGTTTTTAGTTTGTGAGTAGTTTTTGTCTGAAGGAGGAACCAATTATGGAAAAGAAGACAACAGCAGCAAAACCAGTAGTAAAAACAACAGAAAAAGAAGCATCTAAGAGTGCTGTAAAAGAGACAGCAGCAGTAAAATCTGCACCGGCAAAAGAATCTGTGAAAGAGACTGTAGCAGAGACAAAGGCAGCAGCAGAAGCAAAGGCAGCAGCAGTTGCCAAAGAAGTTGAGAAAAAGGTCGCTGAGACCAAAGAAACAGTAAAAGATACTGCAAAGAAAGCAACAGAAAAAGTGGAAGCAGCAACAAAAACGGTAGTGAAAAAAGCCGCAGCAAAGAAAGCAGCTCCTAAGAAAGAAGAACTGAAACCAGAAGTATTTATCCAGTTCCAGGGACAGGAAGCAGTTGTTGCTGACGTGATCGAGAAAGCAAAGAAACAGTTCGAAGCAGAAGGTCACAGAGCATCTTCCATTAAGAGCATTCAGGTATACTTAAAACCGGAAGAGTATGCAGCATATTATGTGATCAACCAGAAACATGCTGGAAGAGTAGACTTATTTTAATACATAAGATCAGAAAACAACAAAGTAGTTATAAACACAAAAAAGGAATTGCATCTTGCAATTCCTTTTTTGTGTGTTTCGGAGAAACTGTACGGAACAGTTCCTCTGGAAACGATATTATTTATGTTCTTTTTTGTATTTGGATACCAGTTTCTGGATTCTGTCATATGGGTTTAACAGATCGCTGATGGATGAATCATGATTTAAAGTATCAATGATGTAAGCGATGTATTTACTCATATCACAGTTAATGTAGTATGGTCTGGAAAGAAGTTCCGGTGTCTGGTAAGTGAGGTTTGTGGTAACTACTTTGTAAATAGTACCATCTTCCACTGCCTTGTCGAAACGGTCAAGACCGTTGGTGAAGAGACCAAATGTAGCAACAACGAAGATACGGTTTGCCTTTCTCTTCTTTAACTCTGTTGCAACATCGATCATACTCTCACCGGAGGAGATCATATCATCGATAATGATGACATCTTTTCCCTCTACAGAAGTTCCCAGGAACTCATGGGCAACGATCGGGTTACGTCCGTCTACGATCTTGCTGTAATCACGACGTTTGTAGAACATACCCATATCAACACCAAGTACGTTTGCAAGGTAAACAGCGCGGTTTGTACCACCTTCGTCCGGGGAGATGATCATTAAATGGTCATTGTCGAGTTTTAAGTCATCACAGTTCTTTAAGATACCTTTGATGAACTGGTAAGCTGGCTGGACAGTCTCAAATCCTTTGAGAGGGATCGCGTTCTGGACACGAGGATCATGGGCATCAAAAGTGATGATATTGTCAACACCCATAGCAGTCAGTTCCTGTAATGCAAGTGCACAGTCTAAGGACTCACGTGCAGTACGTTTGTGCTGACGGCTTTCATATAAGAAAGGAATGATTGCTGTGATACGTCTTGCTTTACCGCCGACAGCAGCAATAATACGTTTGAGATCAGCGTAATGGTCATCTGGGGACATGTGGTTTTCGTGACCGGATACAGAGTAAGTGAGGCTGTAGTTGGTTACGTCTACCATCAGATAAAGATCATATCCACGGACAGATTCTTTGATCACACCTTTGGCTTCACCTGTTCCAAAACGAGGTACAGATGTGGAGATGATGTAAGAGTCACGGTGGTATCCTTTGAATGCAGCTTCATTCTTGTGTGCATGTTCTCTTTTCTCTCTCCAGCCTACTAAGTACTGGTCAACTTTGGCACCTAATTCTTCACAGCTCTTTAAGGGAATTAAGCCGAGGGCGCCGTCTGGCATGGTTTCTAGAATTCTTTCATCGTTTGGCATGAGTGGTTTTCCTCCATAAAAATTAAACATTAACAATTTATTTCAATAGATGCTAAATAAGGGGATATCCAGAGCATCTAGTGAATACGTTTTTTCAAGCGGATATCATCACCGAACAGCTTGATGATGGTATAGCTGTTGGATATCCTTGAAAGCACACGTTCTGAATAAATATCAGCAACCTGGTTCATATTCAGGTTGGTGGAAATGATCGTGGACTTCTGTCTTAGGATACGTTCATTTAAACATAGAAACAGCTGCGATGTGGTAAAAGAGTTCGAAAGCTCAGTACCGAGATCATCAATGATGAGCAGATCGCAGTCAAAAATATTCTGGTGTGTAGCGATGGCATCTGCATCTTTTTCAAACACACCTTTGCTTAATATATCAAATAATTGGAACGCCGTAAAGTAGATTACGGAATGTCCTGAATCTAATAATTCTTTTGCAATGCAGTTTGAGAGAAACGTCTTCCCAATTCCGGTATCTCCAAAAAAGTAAAGATTAGCAAAAGTGGTATCAAACTGATCTACAAATTCATGGCATCTTGCAACCGCGGCTTTGGCAGTGGCAAGGGATGTAAGTCCTGTCGCAGGGTTGATGTTGGAATCTGAATAATAATCCAGAGACAGCGTACTGAAATTCTCCCTTGCAAGAATGTCCTTAATATTGGACTGGGTATAGATCAGATCGATCGCCTGCTGTTTGAAGCAGTGGCATGGTTTACCATCGATATAGCCTGTATCTTTACAGTCCGGACACTCATAAACCGGCTCGAAATAGTTTTCCGGGAGAGAGAGTTCTTTCATGAGAGCTTTCTTTCTTGTGCGGAGATTTTTCAGTTCCGCTTTTAATTCGGTGAGAGCAGAACTGTCCCCATCTAAGAGACGTCTTGCGGATGCCACGGAAATCTCCGCAATAGAGGCATCTAATGCCTTCAGTTCCGGGGAACGTTCATAGGCAGCTTTTGTGCGCTCTTCTAACTGATGTTGTGCTTTTAGCTGTTTTGCGTCGTAAGAACGAAAAATTTCGTCATACTGCGAATTATTCAATGCCATTGGATTCTCCCTGTTGTCCTGTAAGATGAGGATACTGCATCATCTAGTGTTGTGCAGAAGTTGTGAGCAGCATTTTTTCCAGCTGATCGTAATCGTAGGAACGCTGTTCAAAATTATTAAAACGGTTTTTCGGTTGGGATGTCTGTGCGGTGTTTGGAACCGCAGTTTTTTTCTTCTTCTGGTGAGCTTCATCCAGTCTTGCAATATCTTCCAAAGTGCTTACGTGATTCTTCTTCCAGCTGGTCAGAATAGAGTCAATATATTCAAACTTTGGCTGATGTATCGCCTGTATGGTGCGTTCACAGGCAGTCGTGATGACCTCAGATGAAAATCCATAGTCAGACCGCCACTTATCAATATAGGCAGTCTCTGCCGGAACAAGGGAACGTCCATTGATTCCCAGTGCCTTCATAACGGAAAAATAAAGCTGGCTATGCAGGCCGGCAGTCAGCTTTGCCTGTTCTACAGTTGTAATGTGATTATCAGCCCAGGCAAGGGCAACCTTTTCTATGTAGCGGATACTGGTGTGTCCTTTGCTCACGCAGTACTCCACCAGATACTCAATGAGATCTGTGGAAAAACCAAGACCGTCGTACCAGTATAAAATGCTGTTCATATCCGTTGGGGTTAAAATACGTCCCAGGTAACGCTCAGCAATAAATAAAAGTTCTGCCACAGATTCCTGTTTGCGGAACATGGAGATATCCTCAGCAGAGTAGTTCTTCGGTTCCGGAACAGATGGCTTCAAAGAAGATTCTTCCGGGGATACGGCTGCGGAATATTCAGAAGAAGCAGTTTCCTGTGTGGATACTGTCACAGGGTCTTCGTTCTCAGATGGTCTGCGCTTGGTGTCTAAAAAACAGACGCCGGTCAGATTCTCACTGGAGTCATATTCCAGGCGGAGCAGATGCATACGCTCCCAGTAACTTAAAGCACGCTTAATGTCCTTTTCTGTATGCTCGAATTTATCTGCCATGGCAGAAATGGAAAACGCAGCATCCGGCGCGTTTAACTGCCGTAACAGATAAAGATATATTTTTACAAACTCTCCATTGGCATCAGACATATATTCATCAATGAAAATATTCGATACACTGGTGGCAGAGGTCTGACTGTCACTATGAAGTGTTATATTTGCCATTATGTTCCTTCCTTTCATACAAAGCTGGATGGAATATCCTATCCATCAGCTCGTCCCAAATTATAGCACAGGAATGTAAAAAAGAGAAGAAAAAAATTGCCAACAAACCCAGTAAAATCAAGGGTTTTCAAAAGTGTGGATAATGTGGATAAAAAAGAGTTCCAGGAAAACCTCATTTTGTGAAAAACGTACGAAAGTGAGGAAATACAAGGACTCACAGCTTTTTGACATAAAAATGTGGATAACTTTATGTAAACAAAAAAATCCACATTCAAAAGTTGAAGTTTTCCCCAATTGAATGTGGATAATGTGGATAAGTTATCTGCCAAGCAGGTGTTCGCCAACATTTACAATGTCTCCGGCGCCCATAGTTATCAACAAATCACCGTTTATACAATTTTTTAATAAAAAGTTTTCAATTTCTGTAAAGGAAGGAAAATAATGGACATCCGTGCCTTTTTCCTTTAATTTTGCTTCGATATCTCTGGAACTGATGCCGAAAGTATTCTTTTCGCGGGCTGCATAAATATCAGCTAATACCACAACATCTGCCATGGAGAGAACCTCTGCAAAATCATTTAAAAATGCCTTTGTTCTGGAGTAAGTATGTGGCTGGAATACAAGCACCAGACGTTTGTGTGGATATTTTTTCGCCGCGGTCAACGTAGCGCGGATCTCTGTCGGATGATGTGCATAATCATCAATGACCGTGACACCATCTACGCATCCTTTATACTGGAAACGTCTGTCTGCACCGCCGAAAGCAGAAAGGCCTGCAAGAATGTCTTCTTTTGAGATCTTTAAGTCAAGGGCAAGCGCAATGGCAGCGAGTGCATTCGAAACATTGTGCAGTCCGGGTACATTTAGGGCGACATCCATGACTTTCTCGCCGTGGTACATGGCAGTGAAGTTTGCGCATGCTTTTTCGTTAAAGGTGATATCAGCAGGATAAAAATCGCAGGCATCACTCATACCGTAGGTAATGACCTGTGGAGCGAGTCCCTCTACGATCTCCTGATAGTTCTCAATTTCGCCGTTGATGATAATGGCACCATTTTCTTTTGTATTTTTTGCAAATAAGTGGAAAGAATTGCGGATATCATGAATATCTTTAAAGAAGTCAAGATGTTCCGCTTCTATATTTAAAATAATGCTGTATTTTGGACGGAAATTCAAAAAGCTGTTTGTATATTCACAGGCCTCGGAGATAAATACGTCAGATTTTCCGACGCGGAGATTTCCATCGATCGCTTTTAAGATACCGCCGACTGTGATGGTTGGATCTTTTTTAGCGGCGAGCAGAATCTGGGAGATCATGGAAGTTGTGGTTGTTTTTCCATGGGTACCGGATACTGCGATGGAATTCTGATAGTTATCCATAATCTGACCGAGCAGTTCTGCGCGGCTTAACATCGGAATACCTTTTTCTTTTGCAGCGGCAAATTCCGGGTTATCTTCACGGATCGCTGCGGTGTACACGATAAGATCGATACCTTCTATAATATTGGAAGCTTTCTGGCCATAGAAAATCTGCATTCCCATATGCTCTAAGTGTCTGGTGAGTTCAGATTCTTTGGAGTCAGAACCGGAAATCGTAAAATGTTCCTCAAAAAGAATCTCAGCGAGACCGCTCATGCTGATTCCGCCGATTCCGATAAAATGAATGTGTATTGGTTCCTGAAAATTAATTTTATACATATTATGGATACCTGCCTGTTTTTTCGTTGATTGTTGATGAAAAAGTTTATGAAAAACTTCCTCATTTTATAACAAAGCGTTGTATAACGCCTGAAACAGTTACATTATAACCATATATCAGGAATTTGCAAATTCTTTTCGGACAATTCCATGTTAGCTATTTTGACGAAAAAAACAGGACAAACACACATATTTGTATAAAATGTCAAAAAAAAGAAAGAATTTCTGAAAAAATTGTGTAAAATGATGTACATTGAAAAATGGTTGTGATATACTTGAAATATCAAGAGGACTAGATTGACTAGAAAGTGACGAGAGGTGATTGACGTGATTCGAAAAGAAATGATAGCAATGCTATTAGCGGGAGGTCAGGGAAGCCGTTTAGGTGTCCTGACATCAAAAGTTGCAAAACCGGCAGTTGCATTTGGAGGCAAGTATCGTATTATCGATTTTCCATTGAGCAACTGCATTAACTCCGGAATTGATACGGTTGGTGTATTGACACAGTATCAGCCATTACGTTTGAATACCCATATCGGAATTGGTATTCCGTGGGATCTTGACCGTAATAACGGAGGAGTAACAGTACTTCCACCATACGAGAAGAGTAATAACAGTGAGTGGTATTCAGGAACTGCCAATGCAATTTATCAGAATATGAATTACATGGAGCAGTACAATCCGGAATATGTACTGATTTTATCTGGTGACCATATCTACAAGATGGATTATGAAGTCATGCTTGATTTCCATAAGGAAAATAACGCAGATGTTACAATTGCCACAATGCCTGTTCCATTAGAGGAGGCAAGCCGTTTTGGTATTGTGATCGCAGATGAAGATAAACGAATTCAGGATTTTGAAGAGAAACCGGAACATCCAAGAAGTAATCTAGCCTCAATGGGAATCTACATATTTAGCTGGAAGGTATTGAAGGAAGCTCTGACTGCAATGAAAGATCAGAGCAACTGTGACTTTGGTAAGCACATCATTCCTTACTGCCACGAGAAGAAACAGCGTCTGTTTGCTTACGAGTATAATGGATACTGGAAAGATGTAGGAACGCTTGGCTCTTATTGGGAAGCCAATATGGAACTGATCGATCTGATCCCGGAATTCAACCTGTATGAGGAATACTGGAAGATTTACACGAAGAGTGATATTATCCAGCCGCAGTATCTGTCAGCAGACAGCATTGTTGAGAAGAGTATCATCGGAGAGGGATCTGAGATTTACGGAGAGGTTCACAGTTCTGTCATCGGAGCCGGCGTTACGATCGGCAAGGGCAGTGTCGTGAGAGATTCCATTATTATGAAGGGAACCCAGATCGGTGAGAATGTCGTCATAGACAAAGCAATTATTGCTGAAAACTGCAGCATTGGTGATAACGTTACATTAGGCGTTGGAGAGGAAAAACCGAACAAGTTCAATGAGAAGATTTACTCCTTTGGTCTTGTGACGATCGGAGAGGATTCCGAAGTTCCATCGAACGTCTCAGTCGGAAAGAACACTGCAATTTCCGGCAAGACCACAAATGAAGATTATCCGGAAGGAATTCTTGACAGCGGTGAAGTAATTATTAAGGCAGGTGACTCAGAATGAAGGCAGTAGGAATTATTTTAGCTGGCGGTAATAACAGCCGCATGCAGGAATTATCGAACAAACGAGCAATTGCAGCAATGCCGATCGGAGGCAGTTACCGGAGCATCGACTTCGCTCTGAGCAATATGAGTAATTCTCATGTACAGACAGTGGCAGTGCTGACACAGTACAGTGCAAGATCCCTGAATGAACATTTAAGTTCTTCCAAATGGTGGAATTTCGGACGTAAACAGGGTGGTTTATATGTATTCAACCCAACTGTAACAGTGGATAACAGCTGGTGGTACCGTGGCACAGCAGATGCGATGTACCAGAATATCAGTTTCCTGAAAAAACGTCATGAGCCATATGTCATCATCAGCAGTGGTGACTGTGTATACAAACTTGATTTTAACAAAGTCCTTGATTACCATATCGAGAAGAAAGCAGATATCACCGTTGTGTGCAAAGATATGGATCCGAATGTGGATGTCAGCCGTTTTGGTGTTGTCCGCATGAATGAGGATTCCAGAATCGTTGAGTTTGAGGAGAAACCAATGGTTTCCCAGTCCAATACGATTTCTACAGGTATCTACATTGTCCGCAGAAGACAGCTCATTGAGATGTTAGAGCGGAGTGCTGATGAGGGAAGATGGGATTTTGTAACGGATATCCTGATCCGTTATAAGAATATGAAGCGTATCTATGGTTATAAGATGAAAGAATACTGGAGCAATATTGCAACCGTAGATTCTTATTACCAGACGAATATGGACTTTTTAAAACCGGAAGTCAGAAATTACTTCTTTAAAGAAGAACCGGGAATTTTCTCAAAAGTGGATGATCTTCCACCGGCAAAATATAATGCAGGATCAGACGTGAAAAACAGCCTGATCGCGAGCGGATGTATTATCAACAGCAAGGTTGAAAATTCTATCTTATTTAAGAAGGTATTTGTCGGAAAAAATTGTGTGATCAAGAATTCCATTATTTTAAACGATGTTTATATTGGGGATAATACACACATTGAAAACTGTATCGTTGAGAGCCGTGATACATTGAAAGCCAACACATACTATTGTGGAGAGAATGGAATTAAGATCGTATCTGAGAACAATGAGAGATATGTATTATAGCCAGAATCACAGAGTTACTTACAGGGTGACAAAAACTTGCGTTAGATGAAGACCGAAAAGGGGGACTGAGACATCATGCAGATTACAGACGTCAGAATTAGAAAAGTTGAAAAAGAAGGCAAAATGAAAGCCGTAGTTTCCATTACCATAGATGAAGAATTTGTGGTACATGATATTAAGATCATTGAGGGAGAGAAGGGATTATTTATCGCGATGCCAAGCAGAAAGGCAGCAGACGGTGAATACCGTGATATCGCACATCCGATCAATTCCAATACAAGAGACCGTATTCAGAAACTGATCCTTGAAAAGTATCAGGAAACAATGGCTGCGGAAGAATAAGAACTGCAGATGAGCGGGCCGCTATGGGGATAGCGGCCCGTTTTTTGCTTATGATGATGAGAAAGATACATGCATTCATGCAGAAATAAAAGTTGCATTCCTTACTTGCCAAATCCAAAATCTTCTGTAAAATAGAACATACGGAACAGAACTATGAAAATTATTTCATCATATTGAGAGGAACAGAACAATGGAACAGTTAAAAGCAGTAATCCTTGCAGCAGGAAAAGGAACCCGAATGAAATCAGATCTTCCGAAAGTGGTTCACATGATCGAGGGAAAATGTCTTGTAGATTATGCAATTGACGCAGCAATCGGCGCAGGTGCAGATGATATCTGTCTGGTAGTAGGATATAAACATGAAGTAGTGGAGAATAGCATTTCTCATAAAAATGTGAAATTTGCATTACAGGAAGAACAGTTGGGAACCGGTCATGCAGTAAAATGTGCCAGAGATTTCTTAGGGGATGAGGGACAGACGCTGATTTTATTTGGTGATACACCACTTATCACAGCAGAAACATTAAACCGCCTGGCAGAGCATCATAAGAAAAACGGAAATACAGTTACGGTACTTTCTGCGATGATCGACAATCCAACCGGATATGGAAGAATTATCCGTGATGCGGAAGGCAGATTTGTGAAGAGCGTAGAGCACAAAGACGCTTCAACGGAAGAGTTAGAGTCTCACGAGATCAATTCCGGCATGTACATTTTCGATACAAAAGAATTAAAGGAAGCACTCGATAAGCTGACACCGAACAACGCGCAGGGCGAGTACTATCTGCCGGATACCCTTACCATCATCAAAAACAAAGGACTTAAAGTAGATGCTTTTGCACTCGATGATCCGGAAGATATCACAGGTGTTAACGATCAGGAGCAGTTAGCAGCCGCCGCTGAGATCATCCGCGCGAGAACTGCAAAATAATCTGCCGGAGTTTCGCAATTAACTATGGAAAGCAGAGGAGGGCAGGACATGTTTTTAATTGTAGGATTAGGCAATCCAACAAAGCAGTACGAAAAGACAAGGCACAATATCGGCTTTGATGTCATGGATGCCTTGGCAGATAAATATAATATTAGTATCAGTGAGAACAAGCACAAGGCACTTTGCGGAAAAGGTGTCATTGAAGGCATGAAAGTTGTGCTGGCGAAGCCGCAGACTTACATGAACTTAAGCGGTGAGAGTGTGGCAGAACTGGTCAATTATTATAAATTGGATCCAGAATCGGAACTGATTGTCGTTTTCGATGATATCAGCTTGGAACCGGGTAATATCCGTATCCGCAAAAAAGGAAGTGCCGGTGGACATAACGGAATCAAAAATATTATTGCCATGACAGGCACGCAGAATTTTATGCGCATCAAAGTCGGTGTCGGCGAGAAGCCGAAGGGCTGGGATCTGGCAGACTATGTGTTGGGACATTTCAGTACCGAAGACCGCGCCAAAGTGGAGGAAGCGATCGGACATGCGATGGATGCAGCCGTTTTGATGATGCAGGGCGAAGTCGACAAGGCAATGAATGATTACAATAGTAAAAACAAGTAAAACAAAGCATTTGCAGTAATGAGTATTAAGATCATGAAAGTGGGAGAATTCCGGGCTGCAGAGAGGAGCGCGACGGCGTGAGAGCATTCACTGAACCCTTAACACAACTGCAGGGTTATGAAGAGTTAGAGCAGGCAGTGCAGAAGACCGAAGGAGTCATTTTGGTTTCCGGTTGCATTGACGCAGTAAAACCACATATTGTATACAGTGTTCACAATGGTTCTGGCAACAGAATCATTGTTACTTTTCATGAGCAAAAAGCGAAAGAATTGTTGGAAGAATACCGTTTTTTTGATAAAAACGTGGCATATTATCCGGCGAAAGATATTCTTTTTTATCAGTCGGATATCCGTGGAAATGTTCTGACATCAGAACGTATCAATGCCCTGAAAATGATGGCTGAGGAGAAGGAATGTACCATTATTACTACATTTGACGGTCTGATGAATCCGATGCCCGCCCCGGAAAAGTTTATCCAGGCAGTGAAGAAAATCTCTGTAGGCGATACCGTGGAGTTAAACGAACTGACCAGACATCTGGTAGAGCTTGGATATGAGAAAAACTATCAGGCAGAGACGATGGGAGAATTTTCTGTGCGCGGCGGAATCATTGATATTTTTCCGTTGACCGAGGAAACGCCGTTTCGAATCGAACTTTGGGGCGATGAGGTCGATTCCATCCGCTCGTTTGATCCGGAGAGCCAGCGTTCCATCGAAAATCTTGAGGAGATCTATATTTATCCGGCGTGTGAACTTGTCCTGACGGAAGAAGAGCGGAGGAATGGAGTCGCAAAGATTCAGAAAGAGGCAGAAAAAGCCGCAGAAAAGTTCCGCAAAGAGATGAAGACCGAGGAGGCTTACCGCGTAAAATCCATGGCAGACCAGATTGCGGAAGAGACGATGGAATACGGCATTACCGCAGGAATGGATGCCTATCTGTCCTATTTTTGTGAGGAGAGGGTATCCTTATTAGATTATCTGAAAAAAGAAGATTCCATCGTATTTCTGGATGAGACAGTGCGCACAATCGAGCGTGGACAGTCCACGGAAACCGAGTTTTCCGAGAGTATGAAACAACGTCTGGAAAAAGGATACATTCTTCCGGGACAGATGCGCGAACTTTTTTCCTGCAAAGAAATACTTGCCCAAATAAATCAGAGACGATGTGTGGCAATGGTTGCACTGGATATGAAGTGTAACCAGTTAAACATCAAAGACCGCATCGCAATCGAAAGCCGTACTGTGAATCCTTACAACAACAGTTTTGAGCTTCTTGTGAAAGACCTGAAGCGCTATAAGAAAAACGGATACCGCATGATCTTACTATCGAGTTCGAGAACCCGTGCAAAACGTCTTGCGGAAGATCTGATGAACGAGGAGCTTCCGGCATTTTACTCGGAAGACTTTGACCGTGTTTTAAGTCCGGGAGAGATCATGACAGGATATGGCAAGGTGAAAAAAGGGTATGAGTATCCGGCAGTCAAGTTCGTTGTGATTTCTGAGAGTGATATTTTTGGTTCGGAAAAGAAGAAAAAGAAACGGCACCGCATGTATGAGGGTGAGAAAATCGCCAGTTTTACTGATCTGAATATCGGTGACTATGTCGTGCATGAAAATCATGGACTTGGAATTTACCGCGGTATTGAAAAAATCGAAGTAGACAAGACCGTGAAGGATTATATCAAGATTGAGTATGCCGGAGGTGGAAATCTTTATATTCTGGCAACACAGCTGGAACTGATCCAGAAATATGCCGGTGCGGACGCTAAAAAGCCGAAATTAAATAAACTTGGTGGACAGGAATGGAATAAGACCAAGACGAAAGTCCGCGGAGCAGTCAAAGAGATTGCCGGGGATCTGGTGCGTTTATACGCAGTGCGGCAGAGTGAGCGCGGTTTTGCCTATGGGCCGGATACTGTCTGGCAGCGCGAGTTTGAGGAGATGTTCCCATTCGAGGAGACGGAAGATCAGGACCTTGCGATCGAGGCAACGAAAAAAGATATGGAGAGCACGAAGATCATGGATCGTCTGATCTGCGGTGACGTTGGCTATGGTAAGACTGAGATTGCCATCCGTGCGGCGTTTAAGGCGGTGCAGGATGGGAAACAGGTTGCATTTTTGGTGCCAACAACCATTTTGGCGCAGCAGCATTACAACAATTTTGTACAGCGCATGAAGGATTTTCCAGTGAATATCGATCTGCTCTGCCGTTTTCGTTCTGCAGGTGAGCAGAAAAAGACATTAGAAAAACTGAAAAAAGGTCAGGTGGATATCATTATTGGTACACACCGTCTTTTATCGAAAGATGTGGTGTTCAAAGATCTTGGACTTCTGATGATCGACGAGGAACAGCGTTTTGGTGTCACTCACAAGGAAAAGATTAAGCAGTTAAAAAATAACATTGATGTGCTCACTTTAACCGCGACACCAATCCCAAGAACACTGCATATGAGTCTGATCGGAATCCGTGACATGAGTGTGTTGGAAGAACCGCCTATGGATCGAATCCCGATCCAGACTTATGTGATGGAATATAATGAGGAGCTTGTGCGGGAAGCAATATCCAGAGAGCTGGCGCGTGGCGGACAGGCGTATTATGTATACAATCGCGTGAAAGAGATCGCGGATGTGGCAACGAAGATCGCAGAGCTTGTGCCGGAGGCGAATGTCGCCTATGCGCATGGACAGATGAAAGAGACCGAACTGGAAAATATCATGTACAAGTTTATCAATGGAGAGATCGACGTGCTTGTGTCGACGACGATCATTGAGACAGGACTCGATATTTCCAATGTCAACACCATGATCATCCATGATGCGGACAACATGGGGCTGTCACAGCTCTATCAGCTTCGCGGACGCGTGGGACGCTCAAACCGGACAGCGTATGCGTTTTTAATGTATAAGCGCGATAAGATGTTAAAAGAAGTCGCAGAGAAACGTCTCGCTGCGATCAAAGAGTACACGGAGCTCGGCAGTGGTTTTAAAATTGCCATGCGAGACCTTGAGATCCGTGGCGCAGGAAATCTGCTCGGCGCAGAGCAGCACGGGCATATGGAGGCGGTCGGCTATGACCTCTACTGCAAGATGTTAAACGAGGCAGTCAAAGAGGCGAAGGGTATGAAGCAGGAGGAAAGCTTTGATACGACGATCGACATTGATATCGATGCCTATATTCCGATGGGATACATTCCAAATGAGGTGCAGAAGCTGGATATCTACAAACGTATTGCAGATATCCAGACGGATGAGGAGACGGAGGAGATGTTAGAGGAGCTGATCGACCGTTTCGGTGATCCACCAAAACCAGTGGAAAATCTGCTTTACATTGCAAAAATAAAGTCATTGGCGCATGCAGTTTATATGACAGAGATTTCACAAAAAGCTGATACTGTGAAGTTCACACTTTATGGGAAAGCGAAACTTGACGTGGCAAAAATCCCGGAGTTTATCGCATCTTATGGCAATAACCTGAAGTTTACCATGGATGCCAAAGCACCGTATTTTACTTATTTTTTGAAGAAAAATTCCAGAGAGAAGAATGTGGATGCCAGAACAGTGATAGAAGATTTTTTAAATGGTGTGCAGGAAAAATTAAAGATTGCGCAGGACTCTGTGAAAAAAGAGTGAAAAATCTTGCGGCACCGGTAAAAAAGCACTATAATAGGAAAAGTGGCTATCCATGTATGAAAATCGAGTGGATACATTTAGGAGGCTAAATCCTCTGCTCCCGCAGGGGCAGTCGCATTTTGCTCCGCAAAACAAGGAGGATTTATGAAGGCGAAGAGATTTACAACACTGCTCGTAAGCGGTGTTTTAGCAGCATCTATGTTAGTGGGATGTGGCGGCATAAATAAAAATGAAACCGTTGCAACCTTAGATGGACAGGAAATTAAGTTAGGAGTAGCTAATTTTGCAGCGCGTCTGCAGCAGGCGGAGGCAGATGATTTTTACAGAGCTTATTTTGGAGACGATGTGTGGTCATCCGATCTGTATAACAATGGAACAACCATGGAAGATAACACGAAGAACAGTGTCATCGAGATGATTGAAAATTTATATATTTTACAGAATCATATGGCAGATTATGACGTGACATTGACAGATGATGAGACTGCAAAAATCGCAGAGGTAGCAGCCCAGTTTATGGCAGACAATGATGATAAAGCAATCAATGCACTCGGAGCAACAGAAGATATTGTGAAGGAATACCTTACCTTAGTGACAGTTCAGAGTAAAATGCGTGCAGCAATCGTTGCAGATGCAGACACGAATGTCAGTGATGCAGATGCCAACACAAGTGCATATAGTTATGTCAATGTATCGAAAACCAGTTACAAGGATGCAGACGGAAATACACAGGAATATACAGATGATGAGAAAGCAGAACTTGCAGATACAGTTCAGAAATTCCATGATGCAGCAGCAGACACGACACTTGATACAGCCGCAGATGAGTATGGATATACGGTGAGTACAGGTACATTTTCATCAGATAACACCACATTGGATGAAGAAGTGTTGAACGCATTAGAGGGACTTAAGAGTGAAGGGGAGCTCTCTGACGTAGTGGAGACAGATAATTATTATTATGTGCTCCGCCTTGACGAGATCACAGATGCAGATGCCACAGAGGAACACAGACAGGAGATCATCAGCCAGCGTCAGAGCGATTTATATAATGAAGTCCTTCAGGGCTGGAAAGATGAAGCAGAGTGGGTATTAAAAGATAAAGTGTGGGATAAAGTTACATTTGATAACTTATTCACAACAACCGTAGAATCAACAGAGACAACAGAGACTACCGAAAGCAGCACAACAGACAATGCAGTGACAGAGAATACAGAGGCAGTGGAAGGCACAGAATCTGTACAATAATAGAAAAAAAGAGACAGGATAATCAGAGGAAGCATACAGCTTTGGAGATTATCCTGTTTTTTACTTTACCCAGATGTGCAGCCGCACAGTTGTGCTTGTGCAAAGGGAACGTTTATGCTATTCTAAAAAAAGATGTGTATCAGCAGCTGAGACGTGCAGACATAGCGGAAAACCGAAGTGTACATGCACTGCGGAAGAAAGAATAATAAGAGGAATCTTGCAGCAATGAAAAAAGATAATATAGTACTGATCGGAATGCCTGGAGTGGGAAAAAGCACCGCAGGTGTCATTCTTGCGAAAGTTTTAGGATATGAATTTGTAGATGCAGATCTTGTGATCCAGAAAGAGGAAGGCAAGCTTTTAAAGGAGATCATTGAGGAAGTTGGAACAGACGGTTTTATCGCAGTGGAGAACCGAGTGAACAGCTCGCTTGAGGTCGACCATTCGATCATTGCCACAGGCGGAAGTGTTGTCTATGGAAAAGAAGCGATGGAACATTTGAAAAGCATAGGAACTGTGGTTTATTTACAGCTTCCATTTGAAGAGTTAAACAGAAGACTGAGCGACATCAAAGGTCGTGGTGTTGTTTTAAAAGATGGACAGACTTTAAAAGATCTGTATGAGGAACGTGTTCCGTTATATGAAAAATATGCAGATATCACGGTAAACGAATATGGTCTGAATGTGGAGCAGACCATTGATAAAATTTTGAGTTTGAGGAATGAAAAGAAATGCAAAAAATAGAGTTGACAAAAAAAGTGATCATAGAACTATTTGTGATAGCGGGTTTATTTTTGGTTTTACTGTTTTTTGCAGTTTCACAGAAAGTTACGATCGGACAGAAATACCAGCAGGTTTATTTTAATGGAGAACTTGTAGGAAATATTGCAGGTCATGTATCAGTCGATGATGCGGTGCATGAGGTGCGCCGAGAACTTGCAGCAGAGAGCGATGAACCACTCTGCATGGATTATGAATATTCTTCCAGTAAAGCCAATGATTGGTTTACTCCTTTGATGACAGAAGATGCATTAAAAGAAGCCTTAAAGGAGAAAATGAAAGTATCAGAAATTGAAACACAGGTGCGGGCTTACACAGTAGCAATTGAAGGCTATCGCGGAAATTTCAAAAGTATGGACGAAGTGACGGAATTTTTGAATACGGTCAAAAATGAGGCTGATACGGAAGGACAGTATACAACACAGATTTCCAAAGAAGCCGGACATATCAGTGGTATTTATACAGCACAGCTGACAGAAGTTGATCCGAAAGAGAATACAGAGGTGACACCGGAGGTGACGCTTGCAGATCAGGTGTCTGCCGGAGCCAATGGGGCATTTACCTATCAGATGGAATACGCAATGGCAAATCCAAGGGATGACAGTTACGAGACGGGAACCGTTGGAATGGAATTTATAGAGCGTGTCGAAGTGTATGAGAAGTACATTTCCGGGGATGCACTGTCGGATGTGGAAACACAGGTAGAAGAAGTCACAAAAGAAAAAGAAACGAATAAAATATATGTAGTAGAGAGTGGTGATGTACTTTCTGTTATCGCGATGGATCATGATACAACAGTAGCCAATATCATGGCATTGAACGGATTTGACAATGCAGAGGTAAGGATTTATCCGGGACAGGAGATCATCATTGCAGTGCCGGAACCGGATTTAAGCCTTCGCATTAAAAAAGGTGAAGTCTATGAAGAGGATTATAACGCAGAGCCGACCATCATAAAAAATGATGAATGGTATACGACAAAACAGGTGGTACACCAGGAAGGCACGACCGGACACAGAGAGCGTAATGACATTGTCACCTATGAAAATGGAATTGAGGTTGCGAGGGAGCTTGCGCATGAGACGATCATGGTGGAATCGACACCGGCAATCATTGAGCAGGGAACAATCACGCCGCCAACGTATATCAAACCATTGGCAGGTGGGCATTTCACATCAGGATTCGGACGCCGCTGGGGAAGAATGCACAAGGGCGTTGACTGGGGATGCCCGGTCGGAACAACCGTTTATGCATCCAGTGCAGGAACTGTTGTCAGTGCCGGTTACAGCAAAGGATATGGCAATAATGTTGTCATCAGCCATCCGGATGGCAGAATGACACGATATGCACATAACAGTAAATTACTGGTATCAGCAGGTCAGTGGGTAGAACAGGGACAGAGCATTGCCTTAAGCGGAAGTACCGGAAGATCTACTGGCCCACATGTTCATTTTGAGATTTATATCAATGGAGTTGCAGTAAATCCATTGAATTATATTGGTCAGTAATGATATAATAAGCGGAAGAAAGAACCGCTTGACAAAAAGATATAATGGTTACTATAATAATGTGTTTGTATGCAACCATTCGATAAGTCTGTAAGTTGATGGCAGACTGGACGAAAATGTTCATAGAGGTGTGATATGGAACAATATGTAATTAAAGGTGGAAATCCTTTGGTTGGAGAAGTTGAGATTGGCGGAGCAAAAAATGCGGCACTGGCAATCCTTTCTGCAGCCGTAATGACGGATGAAACTGTTACGATAGAGAATCTCCCAAACGTGAGAGATATTAATGTATTATTAAACGCAATTCAGGAAATTGGAGCAAAAGTCGACCGAATCGACGCTCACACTGTTAAGATCAATGGATCATTTATCCGTGATTTTAATGTTGACAATGAATATATCAGAAAAATCAGAGCATCTTATTATCTGATCGGTGCTTTGTTAGGAAAATATAAAAGAGCAGAAGTGGCACTTCCGGGTGGATGTAATATCGGAAGCCGTCCAATCGATCTGCATTTAAAGGGATTCAGTGCATTAGGTGCCAATGTTGATATTAAACATGGGCTTGTTCTTGCATCCGCAGAAAAGCTGACAGGAACCCATATTTATCTGGATAAAGTATCTGTCGGAGCAACCATTAACATTATGATGGCAGCTTCTATGGCAGAGGGAAAAACAATTATTGAGAACGCAGCAAAAGAGCCACATGTGGTGGATGTTGCGAACTTCTTAAACAGCATGGGTGCGCAGATCCGTGGTGCTGGTACGGATGTAATCCGGATTGTCGGTGTGGAAAAACTCCACAAGACAGAGTATTCTATTATCCCGGATCAGATTGAGGCAGGAACCTTTATGTTTGCAGCGGCTGCAACAAAAGGAGATGTCACAGTAAAGAATGTCATTCCAAAGCATTTGGAAGCAACCACTGCAAAACTTTTGGAAATTGGCTGTGAAGTGGAAGAGTTTGATGACGCAGTGCGTGTTGTGGCTTCCAAACCGCTTCATCATACACAGGTGACAACACTTCCATACCCGGGATTCCCAACAGACATGCAGCCACAGATGGCAGTCGTTCTTGGAATTTCCGAGGGAACAAGTACAGTGACTGAGAGTATTTTTGAGAATCGTTTCAAATATGTTGATGAACTGACACGTATGGGTGCCAATATTAAGGTAGAGAGCAATATTGCAATTATCAATGGAACGGAAAAATATACTGGAGCAAGAGTGAATGCACCGGATCTCCGTGCCGGAGCAGCACTTGTGATCGCAGGTCTTGCAGCTGAGGGAATTACAGTTGTAGATGATATTTACTATATTGAACGTGGATATGAAGAATTTGAGGCAAAACTGGCGTCTCTGGGTGCGGTTATCGAGAAAGTGAGTACAGAAAAAGAAATTCAGAAATTCACACTCAAGGTTTCTTAAATCGGAGTTTAACGGACGTAGTGTCGCAGATTTTGTGGTGCTTTTATAGGTGGTGAAGGGCAGATATAAGCGTCCTCTCACAAGGCATTATTTATATGTTGATTAAAAAGAAAAATCGTACAAACGAAATATTATGTTTCTGTTCGCTGAACATTCCGATGGGCTTCTGAACAACAATCATGTTCAGCAAAGGCTTCCATGATTGTTAGAATCCCATCTCCATAGCTCACGAAGAAAATAATATTTGTTTGTACGATTTTTCTTTCGATTTACACTGTGAATGCCTTGTGAGAGGACGCTTATACATGCCCGGTCAACGTTATGAATCGCACCACAGAATCTGCAATTTACGTTATGAAACTCTGGTTAGGGGAGGAGTGTCTATGGGGAATGACAAAAATCAAACAGTAGGGAGAGAACTTATTTATGGATCGTTTTACAGATGCATTGGAACAAAGAAATCTGGAAGAATTGAGAAAGTATCCTAAGGCAGACTTGCACAATCATTTTGTGCTTGGCGGAAATAGAAGGTTTCTCTATCAGGTAACTGGTAAAAAAATTGAACCATTAGATCATCCTTTGACATCAATGGATGAGATGGATCGATGGAGTCAAAAATATATTGGTCAGGATTTTAACAGCACCGAGATGAGAAAACTTTTAATTAGGGCGACATTTCAACAAGCCAGAGAAGATGGAGTAACTGTGCTTGAAATTGGTGAGGATGTCTGGGGGTTAAATGAATTTTTTCATAATGACATTGATGAGCTGGTGAATGCTTTTACAAGTGCTCAAAAAGAAATTGCTTCCGATATGGAATTAAGGCTCCAAATTGGATTATCAAGACATTGTCCGATCAGCTATTTAGAAGATTGTCTATCTCATTTCTGGGGAAATAAAAATTTTTATTCTATTGATCTGTATGGCGATGAATTGGCACAGCCTATTGAAAATTTTAAAGGGATTTACCGACGGGCAAAAAAAGAAGGGTTAAGACTAAAAGCACATGTTGGAGAATGGGGCACTGCGAAAGATGTAAGAACAGCAGTAGAAGAATTAGAACTTGACGAGGTTCAACATGGAATAGCGGCAGCTGATGACGAATCAGTAATCCGCTTTTTGGCAGATCATAAAATCAGATTAAATATCACGCCAACAAGTAACATTTTACTTGGAAGGGTTGCAGATATGTCTATGCATCCGATTGGTAAACTGTATCGTAGTGGTGTCGATGTCACTATAAATTCCGATGACGTATTAATCTTTGATTCAGACGTATCCAAAGAATATCTACGGCTTTATGAGTCTCAGTGTTTGACGGCAGAAGAATTAGATAACATAAGAAAAAATGGACTGAAACCAGAGTTTAACTAGCGCAGTGTCGCAGAGTTTGTGGTGCTTTCTTAGTGGATGAAGGGCAGATATAAGCGGCATTTCACAAGTCATTTTTATATGTTGATTAGAAAGAAAAACCGTACAGACGAAATATTATGTTTCTATTCGCTGGACATTCCGATGGGCTTCTGAACAACAATCATGTTCAGCAAGAGCTTCCATGATTGTTAGAATCCCATCTTCATAGCTCACGAAGAAAATAATATTTGTCTGCACAGTTTTTCTTTTCATTTACACGGTGAATGACTTGTGAAATGCCGCTTATACATGCCCTGCCAACTCTATGAATTGCACCACAAAATCTGCCATTTAGGTTATCGAACTCTGGTTATAGGATGAGTGCCTATTTGGTAGGGACAAATTCAATAATAAAATACGCCTCTTTTATTTGCGTTGAAGGATGACTATTAGTAACATCAATACGAACAGATTCAATTGTCATTTTATTCAATTCCAAACGTTTTTGCAGGAATATCGATTCCTACCATTTTTCCGAAAGCCAACGCCCATTTGACAAAATTATATGATATTGACGTAATTATATTGCCAGTTATAATATATCCTTCTTCAACTGGTTTGCGCAAATTGTCATCCCATCCCACCATTTCAGTTAAATCACTTTCTGAAAAACCTTCTTCGAAAAGCTCTTCTTTATTGATCCCTGCCATGAATGGTTTTCCATTAAGTAATCCTGCTTTGACAAGTAACAGGGGAGCAATAGAAATAGCTCCGATTGTCTTTTTCTCAAACTTTTTGATGAAATCTACTATTCTTTCATTTTCAATAGTTTCTCTAATATCCATTGCCCCAGGCAATATCAAGCTATCATATGCATCTAAGTCAAGATTATCAATAGTATCATCCGGAAATATAGACAACCCATCTTCACTTCTAATTGCCTGTTTTGTAATTCCGAAAACTGTAATAGGTTTTTCAGCGAGTGCCAATATTTCAAGTGCAACACTGATTTCAAAATTGCAAAATGAATCATATAACAATATAGCAGTTTTTTTCATATCAATTGTCTCCTCACATTTTTCGATTTGCAAAATTCATTAATATCATGATTCATTCTATCATAACCATACCCACAATTCTACTTCGCTCTATTTAAATTAATTAAAAAAAGTTGTCATCAAGTTATTTTGGGGATTCCGATCGATTTATACATTTTGTCAATTACCCTATAGGCATTCCTCCTATAACCGGAATTCCATAACGTAAATTGCAGATTTTGTGGTGCGGTTCATAAGGTTGATTGGGCATGTATAAGAGTCCTCTCACAAGGCATTCGTAACGTAAATAAAAGAAAAACGGTATAAACAAATATTA
>ERZ827101.604-NODE-604-length-55797-cov-5.777977_pt1 | contig 55797 bp, 56 predicted proteins | sample MGYA00519869_ERZ827101 | MGnify/ENA primary metagenome ERZ827101 (study PRJEB31778, sample SAMEA3449256) | human gut metagenome | biome: human gut; feature: human-associated habitat; material: faeces | place: United Kingdom | collected 2010/2012 ...
ATATAATGAAGCCTTAAAAATAATGCTTGAAGAATTAAAAATTTACATTCTAATATATTTAAATTAATATTGAATATTTTTATTGAATATTTACATGGAAAAAGAAATTTACATTCTAATATATTTAAATTAATATCAAAAAAGAAAATTATTTAGTTGCAAGATTACAAAGTTATTTACATTCTAATATATTTAAATTAATATTATCTTTATCAACTACTACTATTCGACTGTCTCCAAAATTTACATTCTAATATATTTAAATTAATATTAGCAATGCTGGTATAGTTAAAAGTGTCCATTTTACATTTACATTCTAATATATTTAAATTAATATTAATAACTAAAGACTATAAAAAGCAATTTGTTGAATTTACATTCTAATATATTTAAATTAATATTTATTAGAAAATGAAAAAGGACAACAGTTCAGAAATTTACATTCTAATATATTTAAATTAATATCTTTGAATTATGAGCATATTCCAAGAATTGATTAGGATTTACATTCTAATATATTTAAATTAATATTGAATGGGAAATTTTGTAATACATACCATTTAAAATTTACATTCTAATATATTTAAATTAATATACAATTTCCAATAATATTTTAGAAGATTTATCAACATTTACATTCTAATATATTTAAATTAATATTCAAGACTTTTTAAACCTTTAGCACCTTTCTTTTTATTTACATTCTAATATATTTAAATTAATATTAACAAATGACGAAATACTAGAACGACTTGAAAAAATTTACATTCTAATATATTTAAATTAATATGATAATTTGTAATTGCGTCAAAGTCTGCTTCTATGAAATTTACATTCTAATATATTTAAATTAATATAGGTCTTTATCCAAGCCATAAAACAATTGCATTTCACTTTAAAATTCTGTCTATCTCATATTATAATAACATAAAACTTATCAAAAATCTATATGCTTAATTCTATCTCCTTTATTTTTCCAACTTTCATGATCTGTCCATAATCATATAATTTATCAATATTATAGGTCGACAGATTTTTCAAATCTATAAAAAATTATCTGTTTTATCATCTTCAATCATACCAAGAAACTCTTTTTCCATCCAACGTTTGCTTCTGCTCTTAAACAAAATCACACTGTCTTTGTTATCTCTAATATGCATATCCAATTCCGCCTTCAATTTAATAGCCTGTGATTCTAATAGCTCACCTTCAAAAACAGAATTTTGAATATGGACTAAATATTTTTTACATATTTTAAAAACATTTCTCAATACTTTCTGACCTTCTTTTTCTTCCAAATTTATATCATAAACCAAAATAACATACATACTACCACCACATTTTAAAACCTTCATATTCTTCATCTTCAAGTAAATGTTTAATCAATTTATACACTTCTAATCTAATCAAATATTCATAACTCACTTCTCTGTCCAATTTTTTATGCTTAATTTTAGTTTGTAGCCTTAAATCAATTTCTCTCGTTATATTTTTTCGTACATTGTCTTTTATATAAGTAAAATTAAGTCCATCCTCAAAATCTTTTTCGGTTATTTGCCTTTTATTTAACATAGAAAAAATCAATCTATCTGCTATAATTGGTTTGAAAATTTCAGCAATATCTAGACACAATGAGAATCTTCTTTCAGATGGTTCATGTAAATAGCTTATAGTAGGATTTAATTGTGTCTTATAGATTTCACTTAAAACTCTTGTATATATAATAGTATTGATATATGAAATCAATGAATTTATTGCATTATCTGGAGGATTTTTTACTCTTTTTTCAAATGCTATATCTTGGTTAATTATAATATTCCATGAATCATAATAAACTTTTCTAATATTTCCTTCTATCCCCATTAATTCTGGCACATCTTTACATAATTTTATTTGTTTTCTTAAAAAATCTATCTCTTTCATATATTCTTTTAAATCTTTGCCTCTATTATTATAATAAGTTAAATTTCTATAAATATTATATGATGCCGCTTCTATAAAGGCTTTTGCAATATTTAATCTTTTTTCTTTATCGTTATAATATTCAACTTGTTTTATCAATAATTTTCCAGATACAAGAGATTCTTTTGGATAATATGTTCCTGTATAAAATCCATAATAATTAAAAAAGTGTATATTTATTCCAAACTGTGATAAAAAGTTCAATAAATTTGTATTAAAATCAAATTCTGTCATAACATATATATCATCAACTCTTTCAACAGGTATACTTTTCTTGGTATTATCTTTATATACTATTTCCAGTGTATTGTCTTTTCTTTGAAGCCTCCCACTTTTGTATAAATAATATGATTGTTTCATTTTTCAATACATTTCCTTTCGATATATTTTTATACATAACATAAATCATAATAAGAACATTTCTTGCAAATTTTTGAATCTATCACTTTAGGAGGCTTGTCCTGTTCAGCAATATTTTCTATGTTTATTACAACATTTTTTAGTACCTCTCGATCTTCATCTTCTAAAACAATTTTTTTCGTTTCTCTTAATAATGGAAAATCTATTTCTGCTTTGATATTTTTTATTCCTTTTTGCTCTAAATAATACATATAATATTTTAATTGCCAAATTCCCGCTTCCTCGATAGATTTTGTTTTCTTAACTTCATGTAATATTGCACCATTATTTATAAAATCTATATTTATAGTATTATCTATCAGAATTCCTTTCTTTTCTCTCTTGTATGTTGTTTCATCTATTATTTTTCCAATTTGTACAAGTTCACTATTTTGTTCCATATTTATTTGATTTACAAAATACCACAATCTTCGTTCACATATAAAATAATAATAAACCATTATTCCTGTAATATTCATACGTTCCTCCTATTACAATTCTCGTGAATCTATTGAATAACCTTCATCGACTTCTAAAAGAAGACCAATTTCTTTATCATATTTTGTATCAATAATATATTTTCCTTTTACATATGGGCATTCAGTTATAAAATTATTTAATTTCCATTTATTTTTGCTATTAATTGATATAAATAATTTATCAATTTTCCTCTTTAATTCATATTTTTTCTTCTTTTCTTTTTCATTTTCGTATTCATCAAATAAATCTAAATTTTCATCATAAATAATCTTCGGAATTACATCTATATTATCAATATTTCTTAAAATATGCTGTGCATCTTTTTTACTTGTATCATAGTCAATAATGTTATCCAATATTTTAAAAGCCTCTTTGAATTTCTTATAGAATTCTGTTCCTTGTAACATTTCTTTTGAGTATAATTTATCAACTAAATCAATTTTCACTTTTTCTTGTAGGATTTTTCCATTAAATGGTTTTAATAATTCTATACTTTTTTCATAGATTTCTTTATCATATATATATCCAACTCCACTTGTGTCTTTTATGTATATTTTTACATTTGGTGTATTTTCATCATATTTTCTACTTCTATAGCATCTTCCCAGCCTTTGAAATAAACTATCTAATGTAGACATCTCTGTATATAACATATCAAAATCTATATCTAATGATGCTTCAACAATTTGTGTTGTTATCCATATTCCTGCTTCATTTTCATTTTTTGAAAACTTTTTTATTTTTTCTTCTTTTTCACTTCTATCTGCTTGTATAAATCTTGAATGCAATAAATTTATATTTGTAACATTCTCATCTTTTAGTTTTTCGTATATTTCAATCGCTTTATTTATTGTATTAACAATTATTAGTACCTTTTTGTTATTCGAATTTTCTTTTATTTCATCTATATCTTGTTCTACCTTAGAATCTACTATTTGAATTTTATGCCTTATTGTATCTTTTATAAATTCATTATATTTGAAACTTATTCCCATTTCTTCTAGCTTTTCTTTATATATTCTAGGAAGTGTTGCTGTCATTACCATAAATTTTCCATTTAAATTATTTATCATTTGCAAGCCCTTTAAAATAACCGCTACTATTTCTGGCGAATATGCCTGAATTTCATCAATTACAACTTTTGAATAACTTAGTGTTGCATAAATTTTTTCATATCCCCTATATTTAAATACAAATGGAAAGATTTGATCTATTGTACATGTTGTAACTTTTTCATATAAATTTCTTGCTTGATCTATTTTCTCGAATTCATTTTCTTCATTTTTCTCATCTAAATAGTCTATCGCTGTTGAATGTAGTAATCCAGCATGATTATATCCTATTGTTTCTTTTATTCTGTCATAAATTGCATTTATACTTATTCTTAATGGTAATGTGAAAAATGTTTTATCATGATTACTCCAGAGTAATGCTGCTTCTGTTTTTCCCATTCCAGTTGAGCCAATTACCATAATATTTTGGCCTTGATTTTCTTTTGCAAATTGCTGTAAATCATTTGGATTAAAATTTTGTTTCTTCATAAATTTTTCTACAAATTCTAATATTTCGTCACTTGTTTCATCTTCAACCGGTATCCATGCTGAACTACAATGGTCTAATCTATGTAATAGGCCTTTCATTATACAGTAATCCTTGTATATATCATCAAATTCAGTTATTCTAGCTTGTCCCTCTACCATTCCTAAATATACTGTTTTTAGTTCTGGTACTTTTATTTGTAATTCATTTTCTATCTTGGGAATATTTGGTTTTATATCTTCTTCTATTATATCTTTTAATAGTTCCTTATCTATATGTATTGTATTTGCTCTTTCGTGATGGTAATAAATTGCTTGATATACCAATTTTCTTTCTGTTTTTGTTAGCTCATATTCTTTATATGGTACAAACATTGGTGATATTTGTTCATGTTTCATTTGTTCATTATTAAATTTTGTCTGTAACAATGTTTCTCCAATATTTTTTCTTATTTCATTTTGAAATCCAGAATATACTTTTCCTACATCATGGTATTTACATATTATCTCCATTAGCTGCCAAAATCTATCTTCTGGCATATCAATTACTTGTATTATTTTTGAACCATATGTTCTTTTTAATATTTCTAAATTTTCTAATAATTTATCAGTATGCTCTTTTATTGTTTCTATTGGATTTGATTTTGCATAATATTTATAATTCATTTTGAATCCTTTCACTATAAAAATAAATATTGTCTCCATCTTCGTCTTGTAATATTTCTGTTCCTATTAGACTTTTATTTGTATATTTTTCAACATATTTTACATTAACTTTATTCCATTTTCTAATATCATCTTGTATTTTATATGTCGTATTTAACCTATAATTAATGCCATCAACTTCATCATTTATCCATTCGGGTATATATGCACTTTCCTCAATATCGGGGTCTTCAACTTCTTTAAGATTTTCTAAGATTTTTATTCCATCAATTCTTACAATATCTTCATTTCTGCCTAATGTAAAAGTTTCGGTTCCATTTATTATATTTTTATAAATTTTATCTATTGTCTCGTTTTCTGCTTGTACATGAATAATCAAATTAACATCTAACAACTGATGAACATTTCTAGGCATTGATGTCACTTTATCTTTTCCTTTGTACATCATTAAATTTTGATAATTACTAAATATTCCCTCATAACTTCCTTGTATAGATATGTTCATCGGAAAGTACTCTCCCGGCTGAGCCTGAAGGATTTTATGGAACATTCCTATCGCTGTTGAATATGGTGGCAATGGATATGTTTCAGCAACTTTAGTTGCAAATGGCTTTTTATAGCATGCTGTTTCTTGGTATAGTTTAAGTTTTAATATTTTCATTTATACCAATCCTTTCTTTTATGCTTTGTAATATTCATTTACTTTTTCTTTTAAGTCTTTGAAAAATTCTTCTATATTTGTTGTTTTTCCCTCAAAGATTTCTTCTATTTCTGCTTCGTTTTTGAATGCATTTTTTAGCATTCCAACTTTTGTATCATCATATATTGAATTATCTCCAATTGTTAATGTTGTTGTGTCTTTTAGCATTCCTGTATCGATACTAAATTCACCATTTTTTCCATTTAATTTTATTCTTCCTAAAAAGAATGGTGAGTTTATGTCGTACATTCCGCCAATTGCAAATACTGGACTTAGGTATTCTTCTCTTCCTCTTATTTCCCTATTTAATATTTTTACTATGTCTAATAATTGATTTACTCTTTTTGTTTTTTCTTCATTTGATAGTTCTATTTCTTTATCTTTTCCTATTTTTTCTAAATCTATTGTTATTGTATATGTATAATAACTTAGGTGTTGTTCAATATTTGCAAGGTTTGGAAATTCATTAATTCTATCTGCTAATCCCTTGTTATTTAAAAAGTCCATATCACTTTTATAATCTTCTAATGATATTGCATTACTTAATCTAACAGCAGCACTTCTAATATTTGAGCCATCCTTTTTTGCTGTTTTCATATATCCAAAAAGATCCATCTCCTGTGAATCTTGAATTGTTAATTTATCATCAAATTGAATTGTTCCTTTATCTTTGTTCACCACTTGTAAATTCCAATCAAATAATTTATTCCCAAGTCTTACTATGTCATATCTTAAGGCTTGTCTTGAAACATATGTATAAACACTTCCATCTCCCCTTGTTAATTTCTTTAATTCTGATATATTGCCTATTCCTTCTCCATAGTTAAGGCTACTTGCATTAAATACTAAAGTAATTGATAATCCTTTTTTATTTTTTATATTATCCATTTATTTTTTCCTCCTCTTTTTTCTCATATTTATTAGATATTAATCCTGCTAAAAAACTATGTCCTATTGATTCAAAGTCTAAACCTGTAGTTTGCATAGTTTCTATAAAAATTGGTGATACATCTTTTCCCATTGCCATATGTAGTCTTATTACAATATCCATAAATTCTTTTTTATTTCCTGCTTTTATACTATTTAACATTTTATATGTGTATCCATCTAATTTATTATCTTCACCTTTATTTTTTAATTCTGAATGAATTTGTACTCCTAAATTGTAAACAACATATAATTTATCATTATTTTTCTTTATATCATCCACTACTTTTCCCTCCTTCTTTAATATGTTTAATATCATTCTTATTTGTGTCGCTAAAAATGAATTATATCCATTTTTCTTTTCGTTTTTTGCTTCCTCTTTTGACATTTCTGCTCTTAATCTATCATTAATTATGTATTTAATGTCTTTATTTTTCATTATGTAATCAACTATTTGCAGCCTATATCTATAATCCCATATTATTGATAATGTCTTTTTTGCATATTCCGTAAAGAATATAGACATATATCTTTTTATGTTAAAATATTCAATTCTACTGTATGCAAGATATTCTGCGTCGATTTCAACTACAAATATATTATCTAATTGCCATGCACTTACTTTTTCGTCTTGTTCTACAATGTCTAATATTAATTCTGAATATGGGTTTTCATTTCTATTTTCATATCTTGATTTGTTACCAAAATTAATGTTTGTTTGATAAAGTCTTTCAATTCCTGTATCGTAATTAACAAAACTTAGTAATTGTTTTTCTCTATATTCTCCATTTTCTTTTATTGTTTTTGTTATTGTTGTCATTCCAGCTGGAATACAAAATAAAATTAATTTACATATATCGCATATTGGCATATTTACATTTTGGTTCCAGAAAAAATTTCTTGCATTATCACTACTTATTGCAAGTGGCACAAAATTAGCTTCTGAATAATTTTCTGTTAATCCAATTTCATTTTCACACATCGAACATTGTTTTATAATTTTTTTCTTTAAATATTTTTGTATATCTTCTACTGTTTTAGATTTGTTAATATAATCTTTTTCTATCTTTAAATACACCTTTTCTATTTCTGTAGTTATATTACCATTTTCTTTCGCATTTTTAATATATTCTTTTATTTGCTCTATATTATATTTATTCTGCATAATATCATTGATAAAACCAGTTTCTACAATATTACTAATATAATCTTTATACATTAAATTTTGTTGTTCATCATATGATAGAGCTGATTTAATAACATTTAAAAAACTTTTTTGTCCAAAATATGTATTACCTAATATACTCTTAAATAAATTCAATGTTAATCTTGTATTTATATTATCTTTTTTTATATTAGAAAATAATTTTTCTTTTGTTTCTATAATCTCTTGTTTTGTAGTAATTTTGTCAATTGGGTCATATTGTTCTTTCATTTCTTCATATGTACTTTTATCAATTTTTTTAATTTTATCTAATTGTTTTTTTATTGCATCTTTAATATATTTTTTGTTAGACTTTATTTTATCTTTTCGCTCTTTTTCCTTTTCTTTATCATCAAAAACTACTTCTATATTATTTTCTAAATATTCAAATGAATTTTTAGTTCTATTTTCTACGTTTTCTGCAACATTATATTTTTTGAAAAAATAATTAAAATAATATTTGTGAAAATTTCTTAAATCTTCTGTGTCAAATTCAATATAATTTTTTCTTCTAATAGTAAAATCATTTTTTTCAATAATTTTTAAAAATCCAACTATTCCGCGCGTTATAAAACCAATCATTCAAGTATACTTTTACTTTCAATTTCGCACCTCCTTTTACACAATCTGAAACATTCCAAATCCTGCTGAATGTTTACTTCCCATTCCAGCTTTATATAAATAATTCAAAAGTTCTATATTACCTTCTAGCTCAAAAATTCCTGTTGAACATTCTATTTGTTTTTCATAAAATTTTATAATCACTTTTTTGGCTTTAATTGGAGTAACTTTTAGTGTCTCCACTAATTCTAATGGAATATTTGTTATTTTCAATTGTTCTTTAATATTCATTTTTAATGTTTCTTCAAATTTTTCATTTTCAAAAGAATAGTAATAATCTTTATTTTCTTCTCTCTGTCTAACACATAATGGCGATTGAAACTTTATAACTATTTTATTATCTTTAATTTCTTTTTCCGGTATAAGCACAATATTTTGTAATGTCCATGAATTCTGATTAATTGAAAATTTTTCATTTTTTTGATGATTAAATGCATTATATATAGTAATTGCTGTTTCATAATTTTCTATTGTCATATTCATTTCAAATTGCTTGTCCTCTATTATTATTTTTTTTGTATTAAATTTTGGGTGCTTAAAAAAAATAGAAAAAGCATAAGGTTTTATAATATTGTCTTTCTGGTTATAGTATTTCTTAAATTCATTTTCACTATATTCAGACAATGACAATTTTATAAAACTGATTATGCTTCTTCTATAATCAATTGGCATTTTTTCATTTTCTAATGTAAAATATAATTTCATTCTCATATTTTTCACCTCCTTGTATACAAACTTATTTAAGCAAAATTTTGTAAACTAGTCATTTGATGAAAAATGTAAATGTGATTAATATTCATACTCAACATCTTTCACATTTTTTATATCATATTCTACATTTTTTTACAAGGATTTTGTATATTCAATTGGACATTTTTATATAAATATACACTAATTTTTAATTTTTTTGTATTTAAAATATTAATTTTGATATTTTATATGTTCTTCCTTTATCAAAGGATACCTAATAAGTTCCTCTCCACTCAAATTTTCCTTATTCATATCAACCGCCGTAATTTGATGATTATCATAAGTAGTGTAATAGTATATTCCTTTTGTAGCATTACAGCACGAAGTATAAATTGTTATTTCATATTTTTCATCGTCCAATTTGCAACATCCTCTTTGTTGATCAACAGAATTTAGTATATGGAAAAATTGACTTACACTTTCGTTTTCTGTATCTCCTGAGACCGAATTCATCTTCACGAATGATGCTCTAACAAACCTTGACTGAGACGATAAGTCTCCTGGAAGTCCTATTGCTCCCATTCCTCTGCTATATTGCTCTAATTCTAATTTATTAGCAAATTTATTTTTAGGAGATTCATTTGATAAATTTATATAGTTATTTAAAGCAAATAGTTGCTTGTCAAATGGTGGATTATTAGTTAGTACTCCTACTGGATTATTATATATTTTTATACCTTCTTTTACAGCTTCTACTGTTATTGATTCATTTTCATCTGATATAAGCCAATGTAGTTTAGCTAATGGTAATTGGTTATTAAATGGTATATTTAAAATATTTATTTTTTGTATTAGCTCTCTTGCTTCATTAGTTGTTGAACATTGACTTAGTATCCAAGGAATAAATTCGAATTGTGCTATGTTGTCCTTTCCTTGAACTGGATCATTATAAAAAGCATTTCCAACAAAGTTTAGTCCTGCTATTCCTAAACCTTTTTCGTTAACTGCATCATAATATAAAGGATAGTTTTCGGCTACATATGCCATCCCTATTATTGCATAGTGATTTGTTATTGTGGATTTATTTTTGAAATTAAATTTGCAGTTTCTTGGTGTTATTGTTATTTCTTCTTTGTATGAATATTCATAGTCTAGTGTTCTTCCAAAGTAAAAGTCTTTGGTTTTATATGTTACTGCTGTGCACATAATTTTCCTCCTTATTATTTTTAAAATTACATTTCATTTTCTAAAAATTCCATCATTCCATTGGCGAAATTTCTGGTATCATTTTGGATTTGATTTTCATATTCAATTTCAAATATATTTTCCAAAATCCAATCCAAAGCTTCACACCACTCTTCTTTAGTATATTTTGATATATCCCCTATAAAATATTTTTGAGCTTTTTTATCATCTCCTAATAACAAAAACTCCCATAGCTTTCTACATCTTTCTTCTGCATTGTCTGCTAATTTATTCATATTTTTTGCCACCTCATATAAACCTGATATAGTTTTATCAACCAATCCATTTTCCGTCGTTCCCGTCTTTGTCATATTAAACCACTTTTCTGGATGAAAAACTTCTATACTTTGATCAAAATCCTCTATTATTGTACTTAGCTGTCCCCAATAATTTATATAATCCATAAATTCTGATGTAGTATTTTCTATTGCTTCAATTAAGTCTTTGCTATTTTCCAAATCATACTCGCATTCTCTATATCTTGTTCCCTTAATAGCATTTAACTTTGCTATATTTTCTTTATCTTTTTTTGATAATGGATTCATTATTTTTCCTCCTTCATCAGCTTTTTCTGCTATTATTCTCTCATCTTCATTAATATTATTCACAATATCATATTTGACTTTTGGTAATCTCTCTATTTTTCCATAATAATTTTCTATTAGATTTTTGTCAATTCCTATTTCCATCATAAGTCTACTTCTTATAGCTTCTATTAAAATACTCATTATGCTTCTAATAACTGATATATTGCTATAAACTATTTGTTTTTGAGTTTTATTTGAATGCACGAAATATCTTCTAACATCTTTGATTTTTATTGCTAAATCTTGAATCTCTTCTTCTGATAAATTTAATATAAAATTAGTCTCTCTTAATAACTTTTTTACAACTTCTGCACAAGGATCTTTGCTTTGATTTTTTTGTGTTACTAACAAATGTAAACTGTCTATTGCACTCATCAAATTCATATATTCACTTACTATTAAGTCTTCTGATGTTTGAAGTTTTTCAAAATTAACCATTAATAATTCATTTTCTTCATATACTTTTATCCAATTTTTTATAATATTCTCAAAATTATTCTCAATGTCTTTATATTTTATAATATCTTTTATTATACTTCTATTTTCATAATTACTTTTTCCATATCCAAGTATAATTTCTATGTTTCTATCAAACACATCAATTGCTTTTATTTTTTCCACATTAATATTATCTCCTGTGCATAATATTAAAAAAGATTGCAAACATTGTATAATACTTTGTATTGTTTGTACGTACTCATTTGTTATATTTTCCATAGCTATTTCTACCTGGTTTTGAATTTTCATTTTGTACGCCATTTTTTCCATTAAATATGGATTTCTTATTACTAAATCAAATTTTCCTACTTTCACTCTTTTTTCATTAAATTTTTTTATTTTTAAACATACTTCATCATCATTTGAGGAAAATTCCGGTATTTCAATTGGCCAATCTATCCATTTATCTAAATTTGTATAATATAAAGATACTTCTCTTAATCTAATATCTCCTTTTCTTTCATATACATGTCCAAATACAACCATATCTGCTGTATATTTATATGTGCAATATTTTAGTTTGAGGTCTTCATCTTTGTCGTCTTTTTCTATTTCATCTTTATAAATTTCATTTGTATATATGTCTGTTCTATCATAATTTACATCTACTAGTGTTATTTTTTCTCCTTCCGCAAATCCACATATTAAATTTGTATCATACAGCTTTCCATATGTTGTTAGAGTTATTTTGTTTTCATCTGTTATCTCTAATTTTCCAGTAACTTTTTCTTGATTTGGTGTCCACCATATTCCCTCTAATTTTTGCATTTTTTGCTCCTATTTTTAGTACTTTATATTATTATTCCATTTGTGTGGTCAATTTCGTGCTGTATTATTTCAGCAACAAAATCTGTATATTTTTCATGTTTTTTATTAAAATTCATGTCCAAATAATCTACTTCAATTTCTTTATATCTTTTGCATTTTCTTTGGCCTATTAGAGATAGGCATCCTTCTTCTGTTTCATATTCTTTAGCCTTCTTTGTGATAATTGGATTTATCATTATAAAATCATATAATCCGCTTGATATGCAAATTATTGATTTGTTATATCCTATCATGTTTGCAGCTAATCCAACACATTTGTCTTTATTTGCGTTTAATGTTTCTAGTAATTCATAAGCTATATATTTGTCTTTTTCTGTTGCTTTTTCTGCTTTTTGTGATAGGAATAGTATGTTTTTTACTATTTGTTTTACCATGTTGTTCTCCTTTGTTTATTTAATTTGTTGGGGGTTAATTATTTTTGTTATTATAGCATAATACCTTTGTTTTTGAATAGTATTTTTTTAATTTGTCTTATAATTTTTTGAGGGGATGTGAGTATTAATTTTTTTTGGGATACCTTCGGGTTATGAGATGTGCTTGAAACGTTTATGTAATTTAGTGAAATCAAGGGTTTTAGCTGATATTTCAATAAAAATTGGGAAAATGGTTTTTAGAACATTTGTGCATTTTTTTGAACTTTTTGGAGGAGTTTTTCCCCAACTTTTCCCCAAGTGGTTTGATACACATGTTCGTAATATTTTTAAATTAAAATGGGAAACCTGAAAATTTATTTTGGAGGTTTTAGAAATGAATAATAAAATTACTTATCATAAAGAGGGAGATTATTTGATTCCTGATTTATATTTGCCTAAGCAACCTGAAGGACACATTGGAAAATATGGGCAATTAACATTAAATTATTTAAAGAATTTTGATAGAGGATTATATACTGAATTACTTATAGATGGTACTTTAAAACAATATCTGCTAGATATAGATGAAAATGCTAATAACAAAGTTAATCTTCTTATAAAACAATTTGCTGAATCTGAAAATATTAATGAGCAACTAAAAGAACATCATCAAATGGAATGGGTTCAAGCTATGAATAATATTAAAAATAGAGCTGAAGAGATTGTTTTGAATGAAATTATATATGTATAGGAGGAATTGAATATGGTTAATTTTAGAGAAGTAAATGAAGAGGATATTTTAAAAGAATGGTTTTATTTTAGAGAAGAAACTTATTTGTGTTATGCAGATAAACAAGATAGGGAAAATGAATTTAAATTTGATTTTTTTAGGGAGAATATTTTGAAGAATATTCCTAAGCAGAATAGAACTTATGTTGAGAAACAACTTGATCTTCTTTATGATGATTTTATGAGGTATTTGACTTATATTACTGAAAAGTATTATAGAAATGGATTTGTGGATGGTTCTCAGTTAGTTATGGGGTGTTTTGATGAATAAATAACATTTAATCTTAAAAAAGCAAGAATATATATTTAAATATAATCTTGCTTTTTTACTATTCCTCTAATATATATTTTGTTCTTGAGCCTTCATTGTCTTTAAAAGTTACCTCCGTAATTTCACCACATTCCTCACACTTAATATATAATTTTGTTACTATAGAATCATCGCCATGCTCATCCCCTATTATAGTAACCTTTTTACTTTTACAGTTTTTACATATAAATTGAGAAATAGGATCAAATATTTTGTGTTGAATATTTTCATATATACTTATTAATGAAATAATTAATGCTATACATGTTGAGCTTTCATATATTGTAGTATTTTGTGAGTGTGTTATTTTGTTAGCATAATCCCATGTTGCTTCTGTTATTTTTTTTATATAACTTCTGTAATCACTATTTTCACTATCATTTAAATAAAATTTTATAAACAATTCTGCTTTCTTTTTAAAATTTGATTTTTGAGGTTGTTCTTCTTCTCCTTCCATACCAGGTTTATAAATTGCATTTCCAAGTTCTATTAATATTTCTCTACATTGAACACCAATTGCTTGAAAATCTTCTACTTCCTTTGCACTTTCTAATTGATCTGCAGTATTTCTAAGCTTTCTTAATAGTACTGGTGTTATTTCTATACCTAGTGTTACTGCTTTGATATAATCTTCAGAAGTATATTCTTCCCTAGCTTTCATCATTCTACTCATTAATCCTATATGAAAAGAATAAACTTCATCAGATGTGAGATATAAAGCATCTTGTGAGTATAAATTCATTGGCAATTCTTCTCCTTCAACTACCCACCAATTTCCAGCTGTATCTGTTTTTACATTCCATACATTAACTTCAAATTCTAAATCATCAAATGAGCTTTCAATTTTAGCACTAATTACTTTGCATTTTCCTCCATTTTGTTCCTCTACATACTCTATAACTTCATCCATGTTTCGTTTCAATTCATGTTCTCCTTTTATTAAAATTTTTCTAATATATCTATTATAGCATTAAGATTATTCTTCATAAGTTTCTATAATTCTTTTACTTCATCAACATTTAGCAAAACCTAATATTTCATATTTCTTATCTCTCTTCTATGACTTATTATTTATCATTTACTTGCCATTCGCCATTCTTTTTGCCGTTTTTTCTTTCTATTAAACCTTTTTCTTGCATTTCTGCCATATAAGTTTTTACAGTTCTTACAGATTTATTAATCTGTCTTGATATTTCTTCCTGAGTAGTTGCTGGATTAGTTTTTAATATGCTGATAATTGCCAATTCTTCTAAAGTGTAATTATTGCACTTTAAATTATCAGTTCTTGCACTTTGAATATTATCTATATGAGTGTATCTATTTTTTAATTCATAATTTGAATTTGCAAGTAAATTATAGAAGAATTTTTCTAAAAATGAAGTATCCTCGAATACATTTTTTTCAAAATTTTTGTAATTAGCTCTTACTAATGAATTTCTAAAATACCACGAATTTTCAGCAAATACTTCATCATTAATATTAAATCCAAAAGTTCTTAGATATTTTATAATAAATACTGCTGTTGTTCTTGTATTTCCTTCGCAAAATGGATGTACTTGCCATATATTTGATGTAAATCTACATAGATGTTTAATAGATTCATCTAAACTTAATCCTTTATATAAAAAATTTTTTTCTTGGTCGAAGTCATATTCTAATGTTTCTTTTATTGTATCAAATGGTGCATATATTACTGTATCTCCATTTAACACCCATTCTTTTTTAGTAAAGTTATAATCCCTATATACTCCTGCTCCATCAAATATCTCTTTAAATAATCTTTTATGAATATTTAATAATTCTGTTGGTGAAAGATTAAATGCTTTTTCACTTAATATTTCTGTAATCCTTACTGCAACTTTATCAGCTTCCTCGCTCTCTTTTTCAAAGTTTTTTCTACTACCTTGAACTTCATAATATTCATCTATTCTAGTTTTTGCTTCTTCAATATCTATTGTTCCTTCAATGTGTTCCTTAGCTGTCTTTATCAAGTATTTTGAAGGCTTTAATCCATCTACATCTTGCAAACCAATTGCTGTTTCCCATGTTTTGGTTTTTTCTACTTGATTTGGTTCACCTTGTTTAATATATTCTGATAATTCTAAATTCCAATCTTCTTTTTTATTCATTAGAAATACCTCCTACATATATATTATATCAGTTATCTGATATAATATCAATATTTAAAGTGCAATTTTTGCACTTTAAATAGCAAAAGTCGCACTTTAAATATTGATCTATACTTTTTAATAAAAATTAAGATGCTAATATTAACCAATCAGCATCTTAATACTTTTTTATTGTCTCCAATAATCTTTTATCATTTCATCTTTATATTGCTTATATCTATCTGTATATTTTTGCTTAAATTCTTTGACTGTTTCTCTCTTCATTGGATATTTTTCTTTAATTTTTTTACAATTAGGTCTTTCTTCATTATTTTTTAGTAGTCTAATCAGTCCATGTATCGAAGTATTTGTTTTATAAAATGGATAAACTAATTGATTATAAACATTTTCGTAAGAAAATATCTCATATGATGAAACCAATTTATCTGGTATAAACAATATTTCGTCATTCTCTATACATGGTACTAGTATTTCTTTTTTATGCCATTCTTGTATATCTACATCAAATATCCATTTTTTCTTCTTTTTCAATTCAATGTTTATGTCGTATTTAGCTATTATTCCTATTGTAAATTCAAGTAATTCTTCATATATTATATTTGTCGTTAAATCAGATACTTTATCTGGTCCGACATTTTCCGCTAGCACAAGTATATCTGGCATGTCCTCTATGTAGTCTTTGATTTTAATTGCTTCATCGAATATAACTAATAGATCTCTTTGGCAGAACCCTTTCCCCTTTGGTTTATCGTTTCTATTAGTATATCCTAACTTTGTTGCATTTATTTCGTGTAAATGCTCTCCCATTTTTGCAGCATTATCTCTTAAATTGTGTTCCACTGAATAAAAGAACAAATCAAAGTATTTTAATATTTTTTCTTTTGCTCTCTTTAGCAATTCACTTCTTGTTTCATCTATCCTATATGGATCTATGAATAATTTATTATCATGTTCAAAATCTAATTGAACAATTTCTTGTATTTTCTCTATTTTATCTTTTAATTCTTTGTTCATCTTCTTCTCCTTTCTATCCTTTGTATGGATATTTATCACTCTTTTGTCTATTTTCTTTCCATTGCACAGCATGTAAATTATTAGAATTATCTGTTCCTCCCTTTGATATTGGATGTTTATGGTCTATTTCCCATCCCATATCACTTTGTCTTCCATATGATGATTTATACATAATATTTCCATAATCATCCTTTCTATATACATTTGGATTCTTTCCTCTAATTTTATGTGCATTGTTCCATGCTTCTTCAACTTTTCTATTCATTTTAATTTCCTCCTATTTAATTTTTTATTATAAAATTAAATTACAAGTTTCTCTTTTTTCCTTTCTGCCCTCTTGTAATTTTAAGAAGAAATTGTTATAATTGAATAAATAAAAGATTCGCAAAGTCTTTTTCTATTCGTTCAATGTTTAACATTGGACGATTTTTCTTCTTACTGTTAATTTTATATTCTAATAATTATATCTCCATTGTTCCCTCACATTTTGTCTTTCTTCATCATCTGCAAATAAATGATCTATATTATTTGGAACAATTGAATTTATCCATGATAAATACTTATTTAGTATAATATCATCATATTCTTTTTCAATTTGACTTCTTTCCCACGTTATTTGATTTAAATTTTCTATTCTTTTAATAGCTGCTTGTTCTGATACGCCAAATATAGTCATAAGAAAATACTTATCAATTCGTCTTCCACGTTTTTGAAATTCCCTTAATATTTGTTCTGGCATTAGTAGCTGCGCTGCAAAGTAATTGGTCTCTACTTCAGCTATTCCATAAACCTCATCACTTGTAACTATAAATTTATGATTATTTACTTTATGTCCAAATTCATGCAACATTGAAAATTTTATACGTTCTGGCATTTCATTTTGATTATAAAATATAATATATTTATCATCTAAGTTCATAATCACTGCTGAATCACTTCCAAATGCTTCGATATCAACATTATATTTATGAGCTTTATCAAAAGACCTGCATACAATACTGGATTGTTCTTTAATTAGCTTTGTAGCACTATATGGGAAGTTAGTTATAATTTTTGAAGATACCAATATTTCATTAGCATTTATATATGCTTTTTGGAAATTAGGTTTAGAATCTGTCATCTTCTTCACCTTCTTCATCTTCAAAAATATCTTCAAATACAGTCTTTAATATTGTTTCAGCTTTGCTAAGTCTATCATCATCCATTTTTTCTAAATTTCTTTGCAAATAAGCTAATTTTTTGTTATCTGGAACTTTTCCTTCCATTTCATCATTTCCCAGAAGATAATCTATTGATACATTAAATAATTTAGAAATTTTAATTAACATTTCTTCTCTAGGAATAATATTACTATTTTCCCACATACTAATAGTACTTTTTTTAGTTTCTAATTTTTCAGCCAAAGCATCCATACTTAGATTACTATCATTCCTTAATTTTTTAATTCTTGTTTTAAACAAATTATTCTCCATCAGTTTTTCTCCTTTTATTGTACTAGTACAATATTATTGTACATTTTTTTCTTATTTTTGTCAAGCATAACTTTAATTTAAATAATAAAAAATAGAGGATAATAATTTTCCTCCATTTTTCGTTTCAATAAACAATTAAATAATTGTACTATTTTTTAATTTTATAATAAAATTTGATTTCTAATTATCGTCAAGACCATAATTAAATGCCCATATTATCTTTAAATTCTATCTCCATATGGTAATGATTTTATATAATTCTCCATAAAATTCCAGTCTGGATTACCTTGTTTATCTACTGGTAGGGTATTATCAGCAATTTTTTGAATTTTATTGGAATTGATAGTTTTTGCTTATATTTCAATGGTTTTATTGATTTATAAGTTATGTATTTTTAAGTGATTTTAAGTCAATTTTGGGTACTTTTGTCCCCATTGTGTCCCCAAAATTTTAAATTTTGTATATCACATTGACTAAAAGTTCACTCAATATATCGTTTTGATATATGTATATTAATTTTATAAAATTGGAGGATTGTTATGAATAATTTTAGAGAAGTAAATGATGATATTTTAAGAGAATGGTTAAATTATAGAGAGGAAACTGAATTGGGATATTTAACTCAAGAAGATAAAAAACATAATATAAATTTTGACGAAATAATTGAAAATGTTTAAAAAAATGTTCCAAAACAAAATAAAAAATATGTTAAGAAACAATTAGATAGGCTCGATAAAAATTTTATGGACTATATATGCTATTGGAATGAAAAGTATTATAGAAATGGATTTGTTGATGGCTCACAATTAGTTATGGGATGTTTTGAAGAATAGTCTAAAATACCAGAAGAATTTATTTTCTTCTGGTATTTTTTCTATATAATTTTTTCAGATTTTTCTACTTCTTTTAAAAGTAAGTCTATATAAGCACAAAACTTAAGTGCATCTTCTCTTGAGCATTCATAATCAAGACCATGATGAGTTGGATTTCTATAAACTCCTATAATTCCTTTAAATAACGCTGCATATTTTTCTTGAATATCTGCATTATCACTAAATTTTAATATTGTCAAATCTAATCTGGAATGTATTGCTTTTGAAACTAGTGATAAACCAATTAATGTGGTTTCCTGCAATCCAGATTTTTTCTTTATTCTATCTTCTAAAATCTGAGTTGCTTGATTAATAACTCTATCAAATGCTCCTGAAGATTCTAATAATATATCACCACATCTTTTCTGTAATTCTGTATCTTCTATTGAATTGTACAATGCACCTACCTTTTGTATTGTTTCCTCTGTTGTTTCTATATACTCATTCTTTATGTATTCTACCATTGGTAATATTTTTATTAAATATATTTCTTTTCTACAGGTTCGTTCATTATAATAATCATTTTTTTCTACTTTATACATTTTGAAATATTCATCACCAGTCAAATTTAGTAATTTATCCAATAAATAATTAAATTGCTCTATATCATTTTTAAATATAAATTCCATTCGTTGCTCTTTTGCTGCAATGTACATACCATAAAGTAAATTATATATTTTTCTAATTTCTTTTTTATTTTCATTCATGTTTAACCCCTTCTTTACTTTCTACGACTTTAAAATTCTATATAGTAGTAAATCTCTTAATCTTTCACTTCCAGAATATCTGTTGAATATATTCATAAATTCTTTTTGTTCTTTCCATTCTTTCTTCATCCAACCTATAATTATTGATATAATAATTACTAAAAATAATCCTATTAAAATTGTATTAGCAAGTCCTATTATTTCTAATATATTTTGTAATAATATTTCCCATAAAGCTAATAACAATGTTCCAATGACTATAGGATCTATATATTTAATAATATTATTTTTTTTACTTAATTCTTCTCTAATTATTTTTAGCTTCTCTATATTATTGATCTTATTTTTCTTGCAAAAATTAGTTATCCATTCTTTCTGATATTTGTCAAACTGCTGATATATATTTTTTCTATTTTTCTTTGTTAAAATTATTTTTCTAACATTATATTTTATATTCATCTTTTTGGCTATACATATTGTTTCAATGCATTCACAAATAATATGCAAAATAATTATACATATAGTAACTATTAAAAAACTTAATAAAATATTTGTATTTACTATATAATAATTAGCAGCAACAAATAATACTATAATTTGTCCTAATTTCCAAAGTCTACTTGCTAACTTTGAAGATAAATCACATTCTTCTTTATATCTTTTTATTAGTTTTTCCATAACCTCACCTCTTATAAAGAAAAATAGAGAACAACGTCCTCTATTTTTCTTTTGTAATATATTTATATAAAACTATCAGGAACTAAACCCAAATTATTAATTATCTCATTTGATCTTTCTAAGCAATCATGCATTTCCATAACTTCTTTGTAGTCCCAAGTTTTTAATTTTGTTTCTATACTATGTATTCCTTTTGACTCCTTTTTGATTTTCTCGATTTGTTTTTCATCTGATACTGCTACTATAGCTTGTACTGCAAAGTTATTAGTTGCTTTTTGTAAATTTAATATTAAGCTGTCTATACTACCATGTGTTTGAACCTCAAATGCATATATAACTTTTCCCATATTTCCAATTTGTGCCTGCCATATAGCATCTACAATGGCGCCATCAGCTATTTTTACTTCCGCTTTACTTTCAAATCCCAACCATTGCCCTATCTCTACAATTTGATTAATAATATCATTATGTATAAATTGTTTATCATCATTTTCTATTATAATTTTTTCATCATTTTTTTGAATTATGTCATCATTTTTTGATAATGGGTATACAATATCCCAAAACATATAATCTACAATTAATAAGTCTACTCCATATATACCACTTTCGAGCATTTTATTTTTTATTTTTTTTGCTTCATCACATAATCTTTTATAATTTTCACCTGTATATTGATAATTATGAATTGGCACTTTAGGAACTTCTAAATATTTAAAACATGCACATGTTACCTTATTACAGATGACATATTCATCTGGATTTATATAACTTAATAATTCACTCATACTTGATGGTCCTATTTGTTTAATATTTTTATAAAATCTATTCCATCTTTTTTCTATTTCTTCCTTTCCATACAATAAATTAATAAGCATATTTTTAATATTTTCAAACCCATTAACTTCAATAATTTTATCTGCAATATACTTTTTATTTCCCCAAACTATCATTGACCATAATTTTCCAATATATTCTACAAATTCATCTTCTGTCATATTTATTATTTTCTCTTTAGACCAAGATTGATAATATTCTTTTCGTTCTTTTCGTTCATTTATTGCTTCAATATCTCCAACTTTTTTTATCTGCTTCAAATACTCTTTAATTGAAATATTTAATTTTTCTTGATTCATTGTTTTTCTCCTTCTAAATAATTTATATTTATATCCACAAGTTCTTTTAATAATAAATAAGAATTCTTAAAAATAATTTGCCATTCTTCATCAAAAGGATCTATTATCTCATGAAACAAGGCATTTCTTAATCTGTATACAAAATCTAGAAACCAATTTATACTATTCTTTCTTATTTCATTTATTATATTATTAAATGTTTGTTCTTCAACAGATTCCATTTTTCTGGTTGGAATCAAACTATTATCTCTGTAATATAGAAAATAATTAATTGGATTTTGTTCTAAAAAACAATATTCATTTTTTGAATACAAGATTTCATCAAACGACTTTTCATTTATTAACTTGGTGTTTAAATTTATTAATGATATAACATTGGTCTTTATCTTATCTTTTAAATAAAGATATCTATTTTCTATAGATTTCACTAATCCTTTATTTATTTTTTCTACAAATTTATTTTCAATATCACTTATTAATTTATTTTTTAATTCATTAAAAACATTTATCATATAATCAAATTCAGAAGTATTTATATTTAAGTAATTTTTTTGAATATCTATGATTTCTTGTAAATCTACTTGTCCCTTGATTTTATCCTTATATTTTTGCTTATAATATTCTCCCCAGAAAATAATATTATAACTATAAATTCCACTTTCTTTATGTTTTATACTTATTATCAATCCATTCGTTTTATCAGGTGAAATATCTTTATATATATATTTAAGTTTCGTATTCATTTTATAAAAATCTTGAAAGTAATATTCTGGATATTTTTGTAATATTATTTTTCTACCTTCTTCATATATAATTTCAACTTCCTTAAAAAGGATATCATCAATTATTAACTTTTTATATCCTTCTGTATTAAAATATTCTTTGTAACTTTTTAAATATTTTTTATCTCCTTGTCGATTGTAATCCTCAGGAAACATTTCTCTTAGTGTCGCTATATAAGCAAACCATGTTTTTATAAATAATGTTACAAAATCTGTTTCTGTTATAACTTTCCAATTATTGTAAGTATTCATCTCTATTTCCTTTTATAAATTTAATTGCTTCTTCTTCATCTTCTTCTATCGCTATTTCAACTGCATTTTTCGCATCATATAATAGTTTTTCTGATAATTTCGTAGCCTTATATGAGTTTTCAATATAATTATGTATTTTTATTTGCAATTCTTTTGTTATATCTGGAATAAGTATATTCTTAATATCATTTGAAGAAATATTTACTTGTACTCCTCCTGTTCCAATTCTTTCTAGTTGATATCTTCCAATACAACTATTTAAAATTAAACATAAAACATCTCCATTCAATCCTTTAGGAGTAAATCTAAATATTCTTTGATTTATTACTCCCTTTATATCCTCTTTAATAATGCAACTCAAACCTATAGTTCCTGACATAGAAATTAAAATATCATTTTTTCTTACAATGTCCTTTTCACTTAAATTAATATCTTTATATGGTATTTTCACTGCATTTTGTAAATTTAAACCATTTTCATTCATATTGTTAATCCTTATTAAATATGCTCCTTCATTACAATATGTATTACTTTTAAAAGCATATCCTGTTGAATAATCTTTTATGTAAGCCTGTAAATTTTTATATCCGTTTCTATAATTCTTTATATTATTTTCTATTTGATTATATTTAGGTTTATAATATTCTGCATCTAATCTTCTAGTTATATTAAATGTTTCAGATAATTTTTTTATTGCTATATTGTCATCTTGGTTATCAAATTTTATTTCTACATCATCAAGTAATTCCAACATTGCTTTTTCGTATTCTTTACTAGCATAATTTTTTAGTTCGTTCGCTTTTTGGAAATTTTCTTCTATCATTTTTTGTAACTCAATTTTCAATATTGGGATATCTATATCTTTTACCTCTTCTGGATTCACATTTGTCTGATTAATTGATTGTCTTGCTCTCCTTTTTATTTCTTTTATTCCAATTCTCGAATTTAAAAATGCAGTTAAATATTCTGGATATATATATTCTTGTTTTGGTACGAATCTAACTAGGTATGAGGCGAATATATTATTTTCACTACTATTCCCATAATAAATTCCTGTTCTTCCAACAAATTCATATGAATTTGTTCTATTAAACAAAACATCTCTGTTATTTAATCTAAATGTTTCTAATTCTTTATTGCTAATGTCAGCAAATTTATTTGGAACTTTATCACATATCATATTATGTATTTCATTCATTCTATAAATATGGTATCCTGTGCCAACTTCGTTCATCTCAATAGAAATACCATATTGAGAATCTTTTAATATTTCTCCTATTTTCATATATTTCAATTTCATATTCTTTTTTGTCATACTTGTATAGAAGTCACTATCTATTCTTCTATCTTTGTTCTTTTTTATTTCGTTGATACTTATTTCTTTAATTTGTAGCCCGTTTAATAACCTTTCATATTTATCTTTATTAAAAGGATACGGGCTCTTTAGAAAAAACTTAACTTCTCTTTTTTAGCAAATTCTATAAATGCTTCAGCAATTCCGTCTTGAGTCATTCCATCATGGTTATATAAATCATGATCTACAATTAAATGACCATGACTATCTAATAAGTTATCTCCGTTTTCATCTTTAACATATATTTTTTCTCCTGAATTATCTTTTCCTGGTTTTTTCATAGTTGCAAAGAAAATATTATAATCATCAACTCTCGGACATAACTTATCATCCCACTTTTGTACAAATAATACACTTGTTTTTGTTCCTGTATGTGGTTTAAATGTATTTCCATGTAGTCCAACTACTGCTAATATTCTACATCTTTCTGCTATAAACTCTCTTATATATTGATCACTAGAATTATTAAATCTTCCTTGAGGTAAAATTATCGCCATTCTTCCACCTGGTTTTAAGAAGTTAAGGTTTCGTTCAATAAATAGGATATCTCTTCCAACTTTATTTTGCCACTTTCCTTTAGAATTTTTTCCTAATTCATATCTTGTAATAATTTGATTTTCTTTAATATCTCCTGCAAAAGGTGGATTTGCCATTACAACATCAAAATTAAATTCTTTATAATCATTTGCTCCAGCTGGTCTTATTTTTTTTAATCTTCTAAATCCCTCAAAATAAGCATCTTGCCACCTATCTTGTTTGGTTATTTCGTCCCATCTTGAATAATCTAATGTATTTAAATTAATAACATTTGTCTTTCCATCACCTGCTATTAAATTAAGAGTTTTTGCAACTCTAACAGCTTTTTCATCAAAATCTATAGCAAATACCCTATCTTCAACATATTTTATCTCATCATTACTTCTTTCTTCAGCAGTAAAATTTTCTCCTTTAGGTAATCCTTTTCTTTCTCTTATTGCATCCCATACATGAAAAATGCTATGCACTGTAAATCCAGAGCTTCCAGCTGCAGTATCTATAATATATTCATCCTCTTTTGGATTCATCATTTTTACACACATATCAATAACATACCTTGGTGTAAAATATTGTCCTTTTTCTCCTTTTGAAGACTTGCTCATTAAATATTCGAAAGCATCATCTACAACATCTAGGTTAGAATTAAATAATTTTACATTCTGCAATGATGCAACACATACAGATAAATGTGATGGTGTTAATAATATCTTACTATCTTCATCAAAAACACCTCTCCATTTATTTTTTGCTTCTTCAAATAAACCAGAAATCTTATTATATAATTCCATTTCTGTACAACCACTATTTCTAAATTTTAAATATGCTGTTTTATCTCTTGCAGCCATTAGTTCATCATATAATTTAGTAAATATTAATTTAAATACTTCTTCAAAAGAATCTACTCCAGCACTTGCAAGAACTTCATCTTCCATTTCTTGAATCAAATTTTTAAGTGATTTTTTTTCAGTTTGTAATTTATCTATTTTTTTTAAATCATTATAAGTTATTTGTTCATTAATAATATCCGATAATTTTTCAGTTACCTTTGGAATATTTGTAATATCTTCAAAATAGTTTGGATCTTTTCTATTATAGTATGAAATTTGCTCTCCATTTGTCCAAACTCCTATTGGAGCTCCTGTTGCATTACAATAAGATTTTAATTGTTCTTTTCCATCAGTTAATTTTGGTTTTTTTAATTCAACAATTATATATGGAACAAGTGGATCATTTATATCACTAATCACAATATCTGCTCTCTTTACTTCTCTTCCAAAGTGAATCGGATATTCTAAAGTCATTCTATCCTTTGGATATCCATATATATTTATTAATTTATTTAAATATAATTGTCTTATTGTTTCTTCGGGTGTTAACTTTATTTTCTTTTCCCTGATAATGCATTGTACATAAGGTACTTCGTCTTTATAGTAAATTTTATCTTCAAATTGATTTAATTCTTCTTCCGAAAATTGTGCATCATCATAATTTGAATTTTTTAATATTTCTTTTATTTTTTTCATCTTATTGCTCCTTCCGTTTATTATAAGTTTCCAATTGTACTATATCATAATTTTGCTTATTTCTCAACAAATTACTACTTTTTTCCTTAAAATTTTTCTGGCACATTTCTGTGCCAGTATTATCTTTCATATTTTTTATCTTTTTTCTTGCTTTTCTTTTGTTCCTTTTCCTGTTTTTGTCTTTTTTCAAAAGCTTTTATTTGTTCTAATTTTTCCAAGCTTTGTTTTTCTATATTGTCACATAACTTAATCTTTTTTCTAACTTTTGTAATTTTTTCTCCTATTGCTATAATATCATTGAATATTTTCTCTCTATTTTGATTTTCAGGCATTTTATCTCTTGTGTAATATAATTTCTTTCGTTCATTTATTAATGCTTGTAATTCCTCTTTAAAATCGTTTTTACGAGTATTTAATTCACTAAGAGTTGTTATATTATATTTGCATATCAATCTTGTTTGTTCAGAATATTCATCCATTTTCTTTACAGCTTCTCTCATCTCTGGAGTCAATTTGTGTTGCATGTTTTTCTTTGGAAATACTTTTAATAAGTAACAATAGTACAAATATAATGCCTTTAATCCTTTTGCTTTAGTTTTTGTTTTTAAAGTTCCTTTATATTTTAATTTTGTATTCCAAGTTTGAGGTTTTGGATATACTTCTTTTTCTGGATTTGTATATAAAATTCTATATTCTATTCTCTCTAGGGAATATTCTTCTCCAAATGCCCTTTCAATTCTAATATTTCTTTTATATGGTTCTCTCCTTATACTAATTTTTCCCGCTCTTATATTCACAAAATATCCCATATTGTTTAAAATATTTACAAATTGCTTATAACTCCATGCCTGTTTTATTGCTAATCAATATCTTCTTTTGCAAAGGTATAATAACTTGATTTTTGTATTGAACTTTCATAATATTTATCAAAATTCACCTTGTAATTTTTATACTGACCTTTTTTCAAAACTCTAAGTCCATATTCATCACATAAATCATCTGATGTTCTTCTAAGTAGTGCAGTATTTTCATAATTACTGTAATATTTTTTTCCATCTACAAAAGATACAGAATTTAATACAAAATGATTATGAATATGTTTTGTATTTAAGTGAGTAGATACTACAACTTCAAATCTATCTCCCCACATTTCTTCAGCAAGTTTTACTCCAATTTCATGTGCTACTTCTGGAGTAACTTCTCCTTTTTCAAAAGATTGATAGCCATGAAAAGCCATTATCTTATTTCTTTTACTGTATTTATATTTGTTAAATTTCTTTTTAGTTTTTATCATTTGTTTTAAAGCTGTCTTTGGCTCACAATTTATCCCTGATACAAAGAATTGTTTTTCTGTTTTATCTGGGTTAGTTGCATAGTTTAATGCTTGCATAATTATATAATCACTTTCTTCTACTTTCTTATTTTTAATTTTCTCTTTATCTGTTGCATAATCAATTACATGATCTAATCTTTTGTCTACTTTCCACAAACTTGTAGTCGCCATTCTTATTCCTCCTCTCTTAAAAAGAGGATTGGGGAATTTTCCCCATATTTGAATTTCGACTGATGAAATTCATTGCTTGTTAGGACAACAATATACTCTTTTTTAGTACTAAAATTATTACTTTTTTCTATCAAATACACTCTATACTTTGAAAAATACTTGGACTTTTCAAATCAAAATCCAAGTACTTTTCGTATTATTTTTTAATTATAAAATATTTAATTTATAATAATTTTTTCTACAAGATTTCAAACATTCCTCATCATTTATGTCACTTTTTATTTCATAATTTTCGTCTTCTAATTGAAATATTTTATTTAATTTTCTTAATAAAATTTTTTGTTTTGTATCTCTTATTAAACATGGAACTTTGTCATATCCTAGTGCTTTTACTGCTAATAATCTTATTCCACCATCTAGAACATAGTACCCCTTCTCTTTTTTAATAACTTCAAATGGTTTCTTAATTCCTTCCTTTTTTATTACCTCCATATATCTACAAACTTTTTCTAAATTTATGCTACATATTGCGTTAGCTTTAACTCCTTTTATATCTTTTACTTCAATTTCTTTATATTCTTTGTAAACTTTCATATTATCAATTCCTTTCTTTTTTCTATTTACTTTTTTAAATTTCTGTATTAAAATATAGTTACAATCATTTAAGTTAGCATTTAGTTTGGTCGCTTATGCTAGCTTTTTCTTTTATATTTTTTAGTGTTATTCCATAACACATTTGATACAATTTTGATATTATTGCATCTACTAATTGTTCATCTTGACTTTGACTAAATCTTTCTATTAATCCTTGTTTATCAAACCTAGTTGTAATTATTATTGATAATCCATTTTCATTTCTATTTTGAATTATTGTATATAATTTTTCTAATGCACACTGACTTATTTTTTCTGTGCCAAGATCATCAATTATTATCATATCTACATTTGAATATAGCTCTATTAATTCATTTTCTGACTTTGTATTATCTCTAAAAGTTTCCTTAATCATGTCTAGTAAAGTCGTTAATCTTCCCATTAATACAATCTTATCATTTTCAATTAATTTGTTAGCAATCGATGCTGCTAAATGTGTTTTTCCAAGTCCTGACTCGCCCGTTATTATCAGACCTTTAGTTTGTATTTTTGTTATACATTTGCTTGTATAATCTTTAGCAACTTTTACTGCTATTTCATTGCCAGAATTAATATTAAAATTTTCAAAGTTCAAATTCTGAAATTTTCTTTCATTATAGTTCTGTTTGTATAGATTGTTTATAACATTCCTAAAATATTTTCTTTTCTGAATTTCATATTCTTGCTCATCTCTTCTTTTCCAATACTCTTGTGCCTTATTACAATCACATCTTTCGTATTTAATTGAATCTGGAGAAATATTAGCATATAAATAATCAAGTCCTATTGGCGTTAATTCTTTATTACAAAATTCACATCTTTTGAATTTTTTGTGAATAATTTCATTAAATTTTGTATTGTCTAAACCCATTTTCATTCTCCTCTCTTATATTTTCTTCTTTTTTATTTTCTATATCTTTTGTATTCTTTTCTTCTTCGTTATCTAACATTGTAATAACGTTACTTTTTTCATTTTCACTTTTATGCTTTTCACGATATTTTCTTTGTCTTTCTCTGTTTTGCATTTGATATTTTTCATATTTTTCAATACTTTGATACTTGTCCCAATTTTTTATTAGAAATGTTTCCCCTTCTTTTTTTAACATTTCTAATTCTAGAAACTTTTTCAAAATTTTTTCAATTTTTTTATTAGATTTTCCCATAATCTTTGAAAAATTTTGAATTGTCATTGGATTATTTTCTCCTATTTCTAATCTTCCTCTATTATTACATTCAACTGCTAATGCAATTAATTGAATCCACACTCTAAAATAAGTGTCTCCTTCTGGAAGTTTTAGAATTATTTGAATTTTCCTGTTTGAAAATATTGTAGTTTCTGTTTTAAACCACGGTATTTCATACATAGCCTCCTTTCCTCGCTTTCTTTCAATTAATATTTAATTGATTCTTTTTCTTTTCTACTTAGATATTCGTCTAATACTTGAATTCTAAATAGAAATTTTCTACCAACTTTTGAGCATGGTATTTGTTTTCTTCTTACTAATTGATTAATTAACCAATAAGATATTCCTAAATACTCTGCTGCTTCTTTCATTGTTAGTGTAGTTCTTTGAACTTTTTGTAGTCCCATACATTGTCCTCCTTTCCTTTAAGTTATAAATCTTTGTTAACAAGTTTTATAAAGTTTTTCGTGTTAACTAATTGAATTTTACCACGCTTTATGATAAAATCCTATTAAATTTAGTAAATTCAGTTATCAAAATGAATTTTTTGGTTATTTTACAATTTGTTAACAAGGGAGATTATATATGGAAAGAAAAAATAAAATAGGTATATCCTTTGATGCTTCATACTTTTCTCAAATATTTATCCATACTTCTGGAGCATATTTGAGTAAGCCTATTAGTAACAATAATAATAAGTATTTAGCAAATTTAGGAACTATCCCACCTAATGATAGATTTGGACAATTGGTTTTAGAACTTGAAAATGCAACTTCTGAATCAAAACGAGAAGAAATAATTAATGAATTGAAATCAATAGTAGAAATAGATAGGACTGCTAATACTATGCCACTTTCTTTTAAAGATAACATAGAAGAATTAAAAGGTTATATAGTTTTTGAGCCAACCACTGCTGTTGAACATTATGATCTTTCTCTATTAGATTTTATAAGTTATGATTTTGATATATTTAATGATTATTTATTATTTTTTATAAATTTCTTTGATTATTTTATAGATAAATTAGATAACAAAGATATTAAATATATTGAATTAGACACCTTATATCCAGTAAATGAAATAATAGAAATAGCTAAAAAATACTATGATACAGAAAAAGAAAATTTAATATATTATCAAAGTCTTTTCAAGAAATGTATTAATTTTGTTTATTGCATTGATAATCCTTTTGATATGAAGTATTTAACTCATAAGCAAAAATTCTTCTTATATAATCAATTATATCAAGATACTTTTGCAGAATTTAAACAAGACTTTCATTCAACAGACTTATTAGATTATCAATATAATGATTTTCCTATAAGAAAAGAATTGATTGGACTTGAGGATATAAATGTTTTAATTTCTGCTATTGAAGAAATAGACCCTACTGGAAGAAAACTTAATAGTTTACAACAATTTGAAACTAATAATTTATTCACCAGTTTTTATATTACACTATTCAATGTAGTAGCAGTAAATAAAATGCATATTAAAATATGTGGTAATTGCAAAAGATACTTTCTAACTTCGAAAGAAAATGTTACATATTGTGATAGAATAATTGAAAATAATATGACCTGTAAAAATATTGGAAATAAAGAATATCAAAAGAGAAAAAAAGAAAATGATACAACCTATGATAAATATAGAAAAATCGGAAGTAGAAAACAACTTCGTGTATCTCGAAATCCTGAAATAGATATGTATCAAGAAGATTTAAAACAATATAGAAAAATCGGAAAACAAATGTATAAGGATGTTTGTTCTGGTAAAATTTCTAACGAAGAATTTGCTAAATGGGTTGATGAGCAAGATAAGTAAAAAACAAGTACAAAATGTACTTGTTTTTTATCCAACTTGATTTATCCAATCTCTTATATTAGTTCCAACTCTTTCTATATCTCTATCTCCAAGTTCTCCACCATGCATTATAACATTTCTAGATCTTTCCAATGTATTTATAATTTGTCTTGCCCAATCCAAAGATATTAAATAGTCTTCAAATTCATTCCAGTTTTGTTGAATTATATTGTTTAAATCTCCCATTTCAGTATAATTTAGTAATCTGTCTCCCCTTTGCTGATGCCATTTTATTTTTTCCTCTTCTTTTCTTCTACTCTCAGCTCTTTTTCTTATCGCTTCTGATACTGATTCTTCCCACCAATTTTCTCCTTTTTCTTCTGATAGTGTTTTTGCAATAAAATCTCTAACCATATTTTCAAAAGAAGTAATCGCAACATAAACCGAAGCCATCTTTTTGGATATTATTACATGTTCTTCATCTAACAAATCTATTGATAAATGTTCAGCAATCTCTGAATCAATGTAATTAGAATTATTAGATCTACCTAATAATTCTGTCCTTTCCATAGCTACTTTAGCCAAATTTCCTCTTAAAACAAATGAATATATCTGATCTTCCAATTTAATCTTCTCCTCTAAAATAAATGTTTTTTCATACTTGAAAAAATAGCATCATAAACAGATTCATCTCTAGTTTCTGGTAAATGAATTTGAATATCATAATGTAATTCTAACTTTTCTTTTTTAGAGTTAGAAATTATTTTTTCTTCAACAGGCTTTGGCTCTTGACTCTTTACTTCCTCTTTAGTCTGAATTTCTACAATTTTAGTTTTATTTTCTTTTTCATTCCAATCTGCTATTGAACATAATGCTGAAAAAGTCATCGCCATTAATGAAATAACTTTTTCCGTCTTTTGCCCTTGAGTAAGTGTTCTTAATTTATTTTTTACCTCATCTGTAGATAATGACTGAGCATTTATATTTATATTAAATAAATCCTCATAGGCCTCCCTAATTCCTTCAGCTAAAACTTCTTTATATATTCCTTGATCTAAAAATCTATAATATCTTTCTGTTGGTGAACCACTTTCATCTAATAGTCCTAATGCTTTAAACAAATTTATATATAGTCTATCATTGCTACTTTTAAATCCTAAATCTTCTAAAAATTTGTATGTAAATCTATCTGGTGCCTTTGCTGTTAGTACAGCATTTATTACAGGTTCTAAATTTTTAGTTGAAGTTAAATATGCATTTGTTAATGACATTTTTCATTCCTCCTTTATCTTTTGTCGCATTATATCACATTTTCTGTTAAAAGTCCAGCAATTCATTGATACGACAACTTTTGACAAATTTCGACATATCTTTATATATAATTTTTTAAAGTTTATTTTTGTTATCTATTGCATTTTGTTATCATTTATCATACAATTTATATTGTTAACAGATGTATCCATCCCCTCCCACCCATAAATATGCCTGAAAGGAGGTGAAAAAGGTAATGGCTGGGAGTATTGAAAAAAGAGGAAAAAATAGTTACAGACTAGTATGTCTTGCAGGATACGACTTGCAAGGAAAACCTATAAAGAAAACAAAAACAATACACGGAACAAAAAAAGAAGCCGAAATAGAACTAACAAAATTCGTGGCTGATGTTCAAAATGGAATGTTCGTAGAAGGCAAATCATTAAAGTTCTCTGAATTCACAGAAATATGGAAAAGAGACTATGCATCAAAAGAACTAGCACCATCAACATACAAGAGATATTGTAGAATATTAGAAACAAGGCTTCTACCCTACTTTGGACATTTCTATATTAACAAAATCAAACCAACTGACATCATGCATTTTTATGATTTACTTAGTAGAGATACTCAGTTAGTTAGAAAAAAAGGCAACAATGGTAAGAAAACATTAAAGCCTTTATCTGGTAAAACAATATTAGAACATCACAGATTATTAAGAGCAATGCTTCATAAAGCAGTATATTGGCAACTAATTATATCTAATCCTGCTGAACGTGTTCAACCACCAAAAGCAAGAAAGCCAAAAAGAAGATACTATGATGATGAGCAATGTAAAATATTATTACACAATCTATCCTTACTTGGTGAAGATCAAATAAAATATAAAGTTGCAATCATTCTTACAATATTTACTGGTGTTCGTTTAGGCGAATTAATGGGATTAGAACGGCAAGATATTGATTTAAAAACAGGAATTGTTAGTATAAATCGTTCTAGTCAATATTTAGCTGACAAAGGTGTATTTACAAAAACACCTAAAACAGAAAGTTCTATCAGAGAAGTTGCAATTCCAAATTTCGTTGTTTCTCTACTTGAGCAATATAAGTTATGGTATGATGAACAAAAATCGTTCTGTGGTGAATTATGGACTGATTCTAATAGGTTGTTTGTACAAGCTGATGGCAAACCTATGCACCCTTCTACAATAAGCAAATGGTTTGTAAAATATGTTGGTCAAATAGGACTACCTGTAATTAATTTTCACGGATTAAGACACACAAATGCTACACTTTTAATATCACAAAATATTGATGTAGCAGTTGTAGCAGCAAGACTTGGACATGCACAAATTACAACAACATTTAATTTTTATGTGCATCCTATTATTTCTCATAATAGAAATGCAGGAAATGCTTTAGAAAACTTGCTACTACCACAACAAAAATTAGTCTAAAATCTTTTTTCAGATTTCACTAAAGTCATTAGACTTTTCACGATAAAAATAAATCGTTGTCAAAATTTTTGATTTTGTTCTAACGATTATGTGTGTTCTGTAAAAGACTACTATTTATAAAATTAGGTTTCCCATAGTCTTTTACTGAATTTTTATTAGAAATATAAACGTTTTGGGAGATTTTCTTCCCCAACTTTTCCCCAATTTCACATAAAATGCCTATTTTTAGTCATTATCGTTAACTAATTGAGGAATATAAAAAATCGCTACAATCACTCACGCTGTAACGATTAAATCAAAATTGTAAAGCAAAATTATTTCAAACTCGCCTTAGAGTTATGAGTCTCCCCCAAAACAAAACATCTCAATCAACTCTTTATCAGCCAAACCCTTCAAAATCTTCATAGCCTCATTCTTCTCACAATACAACCTAAAAACAACATTAAAAATCTCAAACAATCTACAAAATATCAAATCTTCCTTATCACTATTATCATAATAATGTGCAATACCATCAAACTCCGAATTCTTTACATACTCAAAATACCATTGTCTATTTGTTATCTTTTCAGTTTTATCATTAATTTTCTTAAAATTACCATGTACAATTAAAGAACGATAATCGTACAAATCCTGAAGTTCGTTAATAGAAACTTTATATCCCATCTCATTGCAACACTTTCTAATCTTAAATTTAAATTGATTTTCCAATTTGCTATTAGAAGCATTCAACTTTTGCACTAAAAAAAATTCTAAACATGTAACCAAATCAATAATAGCTTTTCTTTCTTTTAAATATCTAACTTTTTCAAAATTATTAATAATAAAAAACAAGTCCATAATTTGTGAATCATCTTTAACAAAAGAATCGATAATATAGGGATTCAAAATCATTTCTAAAAAATTCTTTTTGTAATCATTATTTGTATAAAAAGAATGCATTAAAATATCATCACTGTTTATCAAAGTAATTCCTTGAAACTTTGTCATATCCAAATTAACAATATTAAAAAGATTTAAATATTGTTTTAAAAAATGTTTTCTATAGCCTAAATCTTCAACATCAAAATAATTACAATTATAATATTTCATTATATAACTATCTAATTTTTTCCAATCCTTAACTTCAATAACAATCATATTTTCTTTTAAATGTATTAAATAATCGCAAAATGCTTTTATATCATTATTTTTTACATATTCTTCAATTTTTGTATTTTTATTTTTTCTATATAAACTTCTTATATCATATATTTGCCTTTTAAAAGCATAATATTTTGGGTCATTTAAACATTCTTCTGTTTCAAATAAATATGTTAAATTAGGAAAAATTGAAATTATCGAAAAAATTTTTTTATAATTTTCCCTTTTTAAGTATTCTAGCTCTAGATTACTTGGATTTTTTATGTATATCGGAAAAACATTAGATATTTTTATTTCTTTTTCTAATTTTTCAGATTCTTTTGTGCAAAATATATTTTTTTGCATATGTTGATAAAATATTATTTTATTTTGCATTCTTGTAAAATCTTTCCATCAACAGATTTTAAGGTAATATTATCTTCATCAACTACAATATAACTATGTTCACTTCCCCCTTTAGGAATTGAAATAGACCCAGGATTAGCAAAAACTAAACCTTCTTTTTCCTCAATAAAACCTTGATGGATATGACCATACATCATAACATCAAAATCATCATAAGGAATCTTCTCAATATTATACTTATGACCATGAGTAAAATAAAACATCTTACCATTAATCTCCATCGAAATATGATCATTAAACTCAAACTCAGAAATCATCTCATCAACTTCGGCATCGCAATTTCCTCTTACAACCAAAAGTTTATCTTTCAACGAATTAAGAATTTCAGCAACTTTCATCGGATTATATTCTTGACTTAAATCATTTCTTGGTCCGTGATAATACAAATCACCTAATAAAATAATTTTGTCTGGCTTTTCTCTTTCATTTATTTCCTTTATTTTTTCTGCATAATATCCAGAACCATGGATATCTGAAATAACTAAAACTTTCATAAAATTCTTCCTTTCTTTTTTTCAATTTCATTTCTAAAGTAATCCTCAAGTATAGCATTTGCCTCCTCTTCTAATACAAATGGAGCAAAATATTCAAATTCAGAACCTCTTAAGGCAACAATAGCGAAAATATCCGCAAAAGCACTAACCCTATCTTCTCTAGGTGCTTCAAGCAAATTAACTTTTACTTTTTTGTTTACCTTAATAAAGCTTTTGGGTACAACTTCACCCTCATCACATAAAGCTATGCATACAATCAATCCAATTTGTCGCAATAAAGTATAAACCGCTTCTTCTGCTGTATAAATAAAAATTTCATATTTATTATCAATCCAATCCTCTTTATACAAATAAGACTTGTACTCTCCTCTAGATCTGTTAGTTATAAAAACATCAATTTTCTTATCTTTAAGTAACTCTAAAAAACCGTATTTTTTCTCAGCAATCTCTATTGCGTTTTTTATTGCTTGGTCTTTTATAACATATTCATTTTTACCTTCTAATTCATTATATTGTTTAAGAGTCTCCCTAATTTTTATTCCTATATACTGCATATCTTTTTGTTTTCTTATCTTCTCCAAAAATCCCATAATAGGAGCATCTTCCAGCCTAAAAACTTGTATACTACATTTTTCATTATTAATATTTACAGCCGCTCTACTTCTCTTTCTATTGCCAATCTTCTTCATTTCTTTAATTGCATCGTAAAATTCTTTTTCATATAAAATTTTATCTAAGTCACTTAAAATTATTTTCATATCATCAAATGTCAATTGTTCTTTTATCTTCCCAAGAATGTTATTTTTTATTTTCTCAGCATTTTTCTCTTCGTCTGGCTGTATTTCACCATTTGCTTCTGCTTTATTTTCCTCACTATTTGTTTCTACAGTCTGTACATTCTCCTTGTTTCTTGCTTCTAATGCTATTTCTTTTCTCTCTTTTCCATTTACATTTAATATAAAATGATATATTTTAAACTTCTTATTTACTTCTGGTATAATATGTGTTGAAATAACTTTTCCATCTTGTTCCTCAACATTTAATACCTCAAAATTTTTATTGCTAAAATTTTCTAAAATCTCTATTTGCTTTTCCTTTATTTGCTGATATGATTTATCTCTATTAATTGTTATTGTAAATCCAAAACTTATATTTTTATTTGAGTATCCAAGTAACTGTTTAACTTGATTTTCAAAATTCCCCCAGTTTTTATTTTCTCCAATCGCAAGTTGCTTATATGTATGATTTTCATTTTGATATATGTAAAAATCTATTTCTCCTATTTTCTTTTGTGCAAAACCACCTCTTGCTTCTCTTTCTATTATTATATTTTTCATTTCAAAAGCAAATTGCAATCTGCTTTTTATATCATCACTTATGTCATCTTCTTTTAAACCTTCTAGTCTAATAGGATTCATTTCCATTTGATAAATTACATTGTTTATTTGATTTATTATAAATTTCTCTGTTTCTTCTTTTTCTTTCTCATAATCTAACGATCTTTTTACATCTTCTCTCATATCTTTTGGCATTAAGTCTAAGTAATACCTTAGATTAACACCTAAAGAATCAAATTGTTCTTTGTTTGTCTGATATAAATAAACAATTTTATCAATAAATAAAAAATCCCAATCCCAAAATAAACTTTCTTCAAAAAAATCTCTTTTATTTAGTCTTTTTAAAATGCTTATTTCTTCTGGTTCGTAATTTTCAATGTCCTTTATAGAAAATTTATATATATTTTTCTCGCCCTTTTCTCTATAATTTTCAAAATCTTCTTTTTCATCAAAATAACAATTCATTATCTTAAATAATGCATATTCATGAACACTTCCCAATTCGTGTAAATAGTTATCTTCGGTCCATTCCGATAAATCTTTTAAAATATTTTGACATTTTTCAATATTTTCTCTACACAAGTATAATGGAAAAAAATCTGATAAATAATCTATTAATTCTTCTTTATCATCCTTAATAAACTCCTCATAAAGGAAATCTGTTTCCATATCAATCATTTTTTCTATGCATTCATTTATTATTTTTAAAACTTTTGTGCTTGTTCTTAGTGGTATAAATGTTATCATATTTGCTCCCTTTTATTCTTACTAAAATTTAACTATAAAATTACTGCCACAACAAAAGCAACTGTGACTAATACTCCATAAATCTTAAGCATATTATACCTTCTCTTAAGTCCTAAATCAACCTTTTTTCTCTCTTTTCTCTCTATAAAACTAACAAAACTTGCAAGCACACTTTCAGCTTCTCTTACAATATATCCATCATCTTTATTTTTTCCATCTATCTTTTCGTTTCTTGCATCAATACGTTCTAAACTTTTTGCAATCTTTTTAGATTTAACAACAACAAAAGCTTCCTCAATTAAATTAGATGGCAAGTTTCTTAATACAACAACATTTTTCATTTTACATTTTTCCATAAAACTTTCTCCTTAAAAATTGTTATATTAAAATTCTTGCCATCTTTTCCAAATTTATACATACTAAAATCTAATCTTAGCAATCTAACTAAATTTTAACAAGCTAAAATCAATTCTCTACTGTTTATTTAACTTCATAGAAAGCAATTTAGAAATTCCTTTCTCCTCCATTGTAACACCATAAACAGTATCAGCAGCCTCCATTGTACCTTTTCTGTGAGTAATAACCAAAAATTGAGTACCAACTGCAAATTTCTTTAAAAACTCTGCATATCTATTAACATTAACATCATCAAGAGCAGCCTCAATCTCATCAAGTACACAAAATGGTGCTGGGTTCATCTTTAAGATTGCAAAAAGTAATGCTATTGCTGTAAATGCTCTTTCTCCACCAGATAATAATCCCATACTTTGAAGCTTCTTTCCTGGTGGTTGAGCCTCTATATCTATTCCACATTCCAAAATGTTTGTCTCATCTTCTAGCTTAATTCTAGCTTCTCCCCCACCAAATAATTCTTTAAAGGTTTGACCAAAGTTTTCATTTATAATTTGCATTTTTTCCTTAAATCTAACTTTCATATTATCTGTTATTTCACTAATCATATCTCTTAATTTTGCCATTGTATTTTCCAAATCTAAACGTTGTTCACACATAAAATCATATCTTTGTTTTTGATTTTTATATTCCTCAATCGAATCTACATTTACACTTCCAAGTTCTCTAATATCTTGTTTTAAGCTATTTACCCTTCTTGTCGTTATTGCAATATTTGCTGGCTTTTCATAGCCTTCAACACTATTTGGTGTAAGCTCATATTCATTCCATAGAGATGTAATTGTGTCATTTAAGTCATCCTCTATTTTAGATTTTTTAACCTCAATTTTTACAATTTGACCTTTTAAATCCTCAATTATCTTAAATTCATCAACCTCTTCTTTTTCTTTTAAAGACAATTTTTCATTTGCTGAAAGTCTTTCTTTTTTCATTTTTTCAATATCTTCATCACTAGATAAGGTCTTTGCCTTTAATTCTGCTATTTTAGAATTTGTTTCATTTATTTTATTTTCAAGCTCTTTTTGTTCATAATTAATTTTTTCAATTTGACTTTCTTTATTTTCAATGCTTTTGTTTTGATTTTCTATTTCATTTTTAAGCATTTCAGCCATTTCATCAATTGAACTTTCACTTTCATTAAATGATGATACAGATATTTTTAAATTTGTTATATCAAAATTCAAATCATCTACTTTTTTAGCTGTATCTTTGTTTAAGCTAGAATATTCATTTATTTTTGCCTTTATTTCTTCGTTTTCGTTATCAATTTGTATTTTTTCCTTGTTTTTATCCTCAATAACTTTTAAATATTCTTCTTTTTGATTCTCCAATTCTGCTTTTTCTTTTCTTAGTTTTTCTAAATGATTTGATATTCTATCTATATTTTCCTTAACAGTATTTATTTTTTGATTTTCAACATTGTATTTTATCTCAATTGTTTGAAGTGCATTTTCCAATTTTTCAGCATTTTCAAGTACTTGCTTATTCGAATTTATAATATCTTCTTTTTGCTTTTTCAAATCTTCTTGCATTTTTTTGATATTTTCAATTTGATTTGCTAAGTCCTCAATTTCTTTACTTCTACCTAAAATTTTAACAGTCTTTTTATTAACAGAACCACCTGTCATTGAACCTGTTTGGCTAATAATGTCACCATCTATTGTTACAATTTTAAAATTATGTCCATTTTCCTTAGAAACTTTGATTGCTGTATCCATATTTTCTACAATTACAGTTCTGCCTAATAAATTTAAAATTATTTGTTCATATTTTTTGTCATATTTTATTAAATCTGATGCTAAACCTAAAACACCTTGAATGTTGCATTTTATTTTTTCAGGTCTTTTTCCTTGAATATTTGAAATTGGTAAAAATGATGCTCTTCCTAGATTATTTTTTCTTAAATGTTCAATCAATCTTTTTGCATCTTGTTCATTTTCTGTTACTATATTTTGAAGACTAGCACCTAATGCCATCTCTATTGCTGTTTCTAGGTTTTGTGGCACATCAATAAGCTCTGCTAATGCTCCTTTTACACCTTTTCCTAGTTCTTTCGTTTTCTCACATTCTAATAGTAAAGCTTTAACACTTCTTTGATATCCATCTTTTTCTTTTTCTGTTTCAACTAAAAATTTGTGTTTTGATTCTTTGAAACTTAATTCTTGTATACTATTGTTTATCTTTATATCAATTGACTTTATTTGTTCTTCTGCCTTATTTCTTTCCGTAATTATATCTTGAAGTTCTTTAGATACCTTATTTTTTTCTTTTTGAATTTCAAAAAAGCCTTTTTCAATTTCTTCCTTAGAAAATCTCGTATTATCTAATTCTGATATACTACTTTGTATATCATTTTGAAGTTGTACTTTTCTTTTTTCTATATTTGAAATATTTGCTTTTTGTTCATTTATATTTCCCTCTATTTCATATTTTAAATCAGTATTTTCCTCAAGTTTTCTCTTGTCATTTTCGATTTCTAGTTCTTTTTCAGATAAAGTTTTATTTATTTTTTCTAATTCACTTTGCTTTTCCTCAAGCTCTTTTTCATATTTTTCTTTATTTTCTTTTAGACTTTCTTTTTTACTTAGTTTAAACTTCATCTCTTCTTCTGTTTTCGAAATTTTTGCTTTTGTTTCCTCAATTTCTTCCTTAAACCTTTTTATATTTTCCTCGTTGTTTTCAATTTTAGATTTTGCAACATTAATCTCGGAAGTTAAAGCTTCAACATCTTTTTGGCTTGTAAACCTTAAGTTTTGAGTATTTTCTATTTCTTCTGTTAAATCATCAATTTGACCTTTTAGCTCTTCTTTAAGAATCTTTATTTTCTCAAGTTTACCTTCCTCTAAATTGCAAGTATTTTGCATAATTTCGATGTCTTCTTGAACTTTTACCAAATCATTTTTATATTTTTCTATATTATATAAAAATAAACCAACTTCTATACTTTTAAGTTCATTTTTCAAATCCAAGTATCTTTTTGCCTTATCTGATTGTTGCTTTAATGGCTCTAAGTTAGCTTCTATTTCTGTTAAAATATCATTTATCCTTAAGACATTTAGTTTAGTATGTTCTAACTTCTTCTCAGATTCTTCTTTTCTTGTTTTAAACTTTACAATTCCTGCTGCTTCCTCAAATACATTTCTTCTATCTTCTGACTTGTTACTTAATATCTCATCAATTTTTCCTTGACCAATTATAGAATACCCATCTTTTCCGATTCCCGTATCCATAAACAATTCTAATATGTCTTTTAATCTACATTGTGTTTTATTTATGTAATATCCTGTTTCTCCACTTCTATATAATTTTCTTGTAACTATTACTTCTTTATACTCAATTGGAAGTTTGCCATCTTGATTGTCAAATACAAGAGAGGCTTCTGCAAACCCTAATGATTTTCTATTTTGTGTTCCTGCAAATATTATATCTACCGATTTTCCACCACGAAGTTCTTTCATACTTTGCTCTCCAAGTACCCATCTGATTGCATCTGCTATGTTGCTTTTTCCCGAACCATTTGGCCCTATTACACTTGTTATTCCTGGCATAAATTCTAGTACTGTTTTATCTGCAAATGATTTAAATCCTTGTAATTCTAGTCTTTTTAAGTACATGTTTTTTCCTTTCTTTGCTTGTTCGTTTGGGACCGGCTCTTTTGTGAACATGTTCATTTGGGACCGGTTCTTTTGTGAACATTATTTTAGTTGTATTTTATATTAAAATGTCGTATTTTTCAAGGATCTGATTGACATAATTTTCAAAAAGTTATATAATACCACCATAATAAAAATTGAAAAGGGGGTTTTCTCTATGAATACAACTTATAATTCAAGCGAAATACCTCGGGTATGTAAACTGCATCCCAACATTTCTTGCGAAGAGTGTACAGAAAATTGCCCTTACATATACTGTCAGCATATAGATTGTATGTTATGTACAGAGCGGTATTTCTGCAATATGTGTGCAGGAAATTGTAAAAAATGTCAATTTAGTACATATTGTAAAATATGCACTGAATAATCAATAGAAAGTGGAGTCAACAAATAGATCTCCACTTTTTATTGACTAAAAAATTAATGTATACTATAATTAATTTAAATTCATTTAAAAGGATGTAATATATATGGACTTTAAGGATATTAAAAATATAAAAGACAAAGCTATTGAATTGCAATCAGAAGGAAAAACAATTGAACAAATAAATGAAATCATAGGAATTGACATTGATCCTGAACTTTTGACATCTTGGTGGATAGATAAAAATGGACAGCAATATAAATCTGTAATTTTTAAATTATATAAACAGCAAAAAATGGAAAAAAAATTTTGAAAAGAAACAAAAGCTCCTTTATGAATTAAAAGAAAAGTTGGAAGATATCTTGAAAATTATTCCAAATGATATTGATATGCAAACAAAATTAATGTTTACATACATCTACCTAAAGCAACTTGATGAAGCTCGTACTCTTGGATATAGTTTATTAAAACAAAGTCAATCTCAAGAAATTTTAAGTGGTTTATCAATTTTAGAGGAAAGAAGTGGAAACTATAAAAAATCAATTGAATTTATTGATAAAATTTTAGAATCTAATCCTAACAATGAATTCTACAAAAATAAAAGAAAAACTTTGTTAAATAAAGGAAAAACTAGTGAATTACATAAACAATATGCTAAAATTGCCACTTTAGAAAGAAGTGTAAATAAATTAATAGAACAAAAAGAAGATGAACTAAGGCTTCAAGGCCAATCAGTAAATCACGACCAAATATATACAGAAATGTACGAAAAAATTTATGGCCAAATCAAAGAAATTACTGAATCAATTTTAGAGAAACAACCATATGAAACTATTGCCAGAGAAAAATTAGTAAAGTCATTATACCTAACAAATAATCCAGATTTAGCCAAAATTACTGGTTCAAAATTTTTAAAGGAAAATCCAAATGATGAAATTATTCTTTGGTATATGTGTCGTATTTCTAGAGATTCTGATAATTTAGAAGATGAAAAGCATTATCTAGAACAACTTATAAATATTAATCCAGATAGGGCATCTTTAAAAAATATTATGAGATTAGACAAGGTTAACTCTATATTAGAAAAACAAAAACGTAGAGAAGAAGAAAAAAATATGCCTATTAATTTTACAGAAGAAGATCGAAAAGCTTGGATTGAACACCTCGAACATAATTTTAAATATGGTAATATTTCTTTAGCTGATATTGATAAAAAAATTGAAGAAGCTAAAACTTATCCTAATTATATAAAAAGTTTAATTTCTTTATTGGATATAAAAGCAATGATAACTGAAGACTATCAGGAAGAACTTGACGAATTAAATGCTTATCTAGAAAATGAATTTTCAATTAGCAAGGAAGATTATAAAGATATTTTAGAAGCTATGGATAATATAAAGAGTCAAATTGATTATAAAAAAATATCTGATTCTTACAATTACGACGATGAACGTTAAAGGACTGACAAACAATTGACAGTCCTTTTTTACGCATCCCTCTTCCAATAAAACAAATACTGCTGAGCCAATCCCTCCAAATCGCCAAATTTTTCCTTAGCAATTCTAGCAATATCCTTCTTATTAACCTTAGTTTCATCAGGATTTTTAATATACAATTCATTCATAACTCTTCTAACCCAAACATCAATTGGAAAAACATCAAATCTTTTCAAATCTGAAAAAAGTAAAATACAATCAGCAACTTTAGGTCCAACACCAGAAAGAGTTAATAATTCTTCTCTTGCCTTTAAAGTATCTACATTATACAAATCTTTTAATACCACCTTATTTTCTAAAACCGTTCTAGTCGTTTCATATAACCTAATATCTCTAAAGCCTGTACCTAACTCTCTAAAATCTTGTACTTCAGCTTTTTTAAGTTCTTCTGGAGTTGGAAAAGTATAATATTTTTCTCCATTCCAATCAATTTCTTTTCCATATTTCTGAGATAACCTTTCAATAATTCCTTTTATTCTTGGAATATTGTTATTTGCAGAAATTATAAAAGAAATAATCGTCTCCCATAAATCTTGATTTAAAATTCTTATTCCTTCTCCATATTTAATACTTAATTTAACATTTTCATCTATTTTAGAAAGTTTTTCTTTAATTTCAGAATAATTCCTGTTTAAATCAAAATAATTTGCTACAATTTCTTTAATATCACCGTTCAAGCATTCCTTTAAAAGCTATCTCATTATTTTGTTTTTGAACATTTAATACTCCTTGCTTAATTACTCCTGTATAACTTTTGTCTTGTTCTTCGTTCCATCTGAAGCATTGCCCACAGTCAAAAATGTGTTTTAGTTCAAATGAATCTTGATTTTTTAGAATATATTGTTGTTCTTGCATTTTCACACCTCTTTTTGTATTAGTATTTTGAAATTGGGACGGTTCTTTTTTCAAAAAGGAACCGTCCCAATTTCAAAAAATCACTTTTTACTAGTTTTCTTCTTTCTTCCAGTAGCTTTCTTTCTCGTCTTTTTCTCTCCTGTTTCAACTTTTTCTTGTTTTTCTGGGTCCCACTTTTCCCCTACTTTAGGTTTATTCCAAGAAATATAATTACATTTATCTGGATTGTTTTCACAAACATAGAATTTTCTACCTCTTTTGGTTTTCTTAACTTGAATGACTCCCCCGCAATTAGGGCAAGGAACATCAATTGTTTCCACAATAGGTTTAGCATTTCTGCATTCTGGAAAACCAGGACAGGCTAAAAATTTTCCATATCTTCCATATTTGTAAACCATTAGTCTTCCACATTTTTCGCAAACTACATCTGAAACTTCATCTTCTAGCTTTACGTGTTCTAGTTCTTCCTCAACCTTTTCAACTTCTTTTATAAATGGTCCATAAAACTCTCTAATTATGTTTTTCCACTTTTCTTCACCTTCTGCAATTCTATCAAATCTTGTTTCAATATTAGCAGTAAATTCTTCATTTACAACATCTGAAAAGTTTTCTACTAAAAGTTTATTTACTATTTTTCCAAGTTCTGTTGGAACAAGCTGTTTCTGCTCTTTTTGTATATAATGTCTTTCTAATATTGTTGTAATTGTTGGCGAATATGTTGATGGTCTACCTATTCCTTTTTCCTCTAAAGCTTTAACCAAACTTGCTTCTGTATATCTTGGTGGTGGTTCTGTAAAACTTTGTTTTGGATTAATTTTTTTCTTTTCTACTTCTTGTTTTACCTCTAATGGTGGTAACATTCCTTTTTCCTCAAGCTGTTTTTCGTCGGTTCCTTCTACATATAAAACCATAAATCCTTGGAATTTTAAACTTTGTCCATTTGCTTTAAAGTCATAATCATTGGCTTTTATTGATACTTGCATTGTGTCATATACAGCTGCAGGCATTTGACTTGCTAAAAATCTGTTATATATTAATTTATATAATTTATATTGTTCAGGTGTTAAATATTCTTTTATTTCATCTGGTGAAAGTTCAATATGTGCTGGTCTTATTGCCTCGTGTGCATCTTGAGCTTCTTTATTTGTTCTATAATATCTATTTTCATAGTATTTTTCACCATAAGTTTTCAAAATCTCTTCTTTTGCTGCTGCTCTTGCTTCTTCCGAAATTCTTGTTGAATCTGTTCTCATATATGTAATAAGTCCTGTATGACCTTGTGGTAGTTTTATTCCTTCATAAAGAACTTGTGCAACTGACATTGTTCTTTTTAATGTAAAGTTTAATTTTCTTGAAGCCTCTTGTTGCATTGTACTTGTTGTAAATGGTGGTGCTGGCTGTCTCTTTCTCTCACTTTTCTTTATGTCTGTTACTATATATTTGGCATTCTCTATATCTCTTAAAATTTCATCTACTTCTTTTTTAGAATGAAGTTCTATTTTTTTGTTATTTTTTCCTGTAAAATGAGCCTCAAATTCTTTTTTAGAATTTTTGTCTAATAAATTTACATATATATTCCAATATTCTTCTGGAATAAAGTTTTCAATTTCATTTTCTCTATCAACTATTAGTTTAACTGCAACTGATTGCACACGTCCTGCTGATAGCCCTCTTTTTACTTTTTTCCAAAGAACTGGACTTATTTTATATCCAACTATTCTATCTAAAACCCTTCTTGCTTGCTGAGCATCAACTAAATTTATGTCTATATCTCTTGGTTCTTTAATAGCTTTTTGCACAGCTCCTTTTGTTATCTCATTAAATGTAACTCTTGTAATTTTGCTTTTATCTTCTTCTAAAATATGAGCTAAATGCCATGCAATAGCTTCTCCCTCACGGTCCGGGTCGGTTGCAAGATACACTGTTTTTGCCTTCTTTGCATCTTTTTTTAAAGATTTTATTAAATCTCCCTTTCCTCTAATATTTATATATTGTGGTTCAAAATCGTGTTCTATATCTACTCCTAATTTTGACTTAGGTAAATCTCTTATATGACCCATTGAGGCTACAACTTTTGTGCTTCCTCCTAAGAATTTTTTTATTGTGTTTGCCTTTGCAGGTGATTCCACTATTATTAATTTGTCAGCCATTATTTGCTCCTTTCAAATCATTGAATCGTATTAAATTATACAAACATTTGGGCTAAAAGTCAATGGAAAATCCCAATTGGTGACAGACTTTTTGTATTGGGGACGGTTCTTTTCGCGAAAAGAACCGTCCCCAATACAAAAAAAGAGAAGCAAAATTATCTTCGCTTCTACACTTTTTGTAAATCTTCTAAAACATCTTCAACACCAATTGGTGTTACTTCATTGTTTCTGAGTAATGTTAAAATTCTATCTGCTTCATTTATGTCATTTGTTATATCACTCACTTCCTTAGTTTCAATTTTAACATTACCATCTAGGTACTCCGTTTTTACTACCTCTATTCCATATTTTCCCTTAGTATTTTCTTTTTCTTTTACTTGGTTTGTGTTTTTAACATTTTCATCTCGTGCTATTTTGTAATACTCTAGCTTTATTGGATATTTAATCCCAGCTTCCTCCAAATGTTCTTTGGAAATAAATATTCCATCAAAAAATGTTTTCAAAATGACATCCTTTCTTCATTTTCAACAACCTTTACATAATATATCACAATCTTTTTAAAATTGCAATAGTATTTTCGGATTTTCTTTGATTTATTCGCATTTTTCGACATTATTCTACATAATCACTCACTTGTTTATTTTGGATTTTCCAAGAATTTTTCCAACCATATCTACAATTTTAGTAGATTCTTTATTAGCAATACCTTTTCCTATAGCTTTTCCACTAACAGTAATAGATGCAACAAAAGCACTTACTAAAAACTGAATATTGCTTGAAACTCCATAAGTATTAGATATTTTTAAAGCAATCATAGCACTTATGGCACCACTTACAACACCACAAATGTCCCCTATTACGTCTGCACAGATATTTGCAACTTTTGATGCATTTTTTATAAGTTTAAGTGATGTTTTGGCACCCTTTGCTTTTTTAGTTGCTTTTGCGTGAAAGTGTCCTTCTTCTGCAACTGTTACTGCAACTCCTATTATATCGAAAACTATACCAATTAATATAACTGCAATCAATATTATTATAGATGCAAATATATTTAGTTTTTCTATTCCATTATTTGATATAAATGATACTGCACCTGACAATATAAATGTTAACACAAAAGCTTGCAGGGCCCATTTTATGTTTGAATTATCTTGTTTATTATTTTTTTCTTTCATATTTTTTAAGACCTATTTGGCCTAATTCCTCCTTAAATTATTTTTTGTAAAAAAAAGAAAATAGAATTTGTTCTATTTCCAAGATTAAAGTTTGATAGATGGTAAAAACTCAAGTAAATTTTACGGTTTAGGTCTGGTTGAATTTCTCTATTTCTTACTATATATTACTACATAGCCGTTTCCGTTTAAAAGAAACATCTAAGTTAATCCTTAGACACCAGATCGCCACTTAAGTCCGTACCTTAATCCTTAAGTTTCCTTGCTTGTTAATTCTAGCAAACATTCTAGAAGTTTTCCTTGACATACTTTTATTTATTGCTAGTCTCTTTTGCAAATGCAATTTCATAAATGATAAAATAATCCCAATACATTCACTCAAGACAGGCTACTCTATGTATTTTGTGTCTTGGCACTCACCATAGGTTTTACTTAAAGTATTTTAAGTTTCAGCGAAACAAGGGTAAACAAATATATGCCATTATATTCTTCCCTTACCTCTTTCTTCCTACTCACACACAAAACTGGCATTTCGCGCACAAACAAGAAGCCCTAATTCATATGCCCTTTAGTGGATTTTTAGCCCCACCCTCACAATAAAAAAGCACGACTAGAATAATGCACCATCGCGTTATATTATACCAAATTTTTCCAATATTTCAAATCCATTAAAGTTACATTGTACTTACTTTTAATTATCTTTTTGATTAATAATTTTGTTATTTTTATTTTTTCTCATTATATCTTGTTTTTTCTTTCGTTTTTGTTGTTTTTCATTATTAAATTAAAAGACATAATTAAATTTAGATCTAACTATGTCTTTATTTTATTAAATATGTTTTTTTACTTCTTCATAAATTTCTTCGTGAATATCTTCAATTGTTCTTAAATTTCCATCTTTTATACAACTTATTTCGTACCAATTGTAATCTTTTGCAACTTGGCATCCAGCATTATATGCATCTATTAAATGACTTTGATCTTTTTCGTGTATATCTTTTGTCTGAGTATGTGAAAATTTATTTTCTCTATTTTTTATTAACTCTAAACATTTTTCTACTGGCATATTTAAGAAAAATACTTCACTTGGAACTGGCAATCCATATAAATTAAATTCAAAATCCCATAGCCAATCTAAAAATTTCTTTCTTTCTTCTTTATCATATATTTTTCCTGCTTGATGTACCATATTTGCTGTTGTATATCTATCTGCTAAAATTATTCCTCCATTGTCATAATATTCTTGATATCCAGTTTTAAATGTAGCATATCTATCTGCTGCATAAAATGTTGATGCAATATATGGACTTACATCTTTTGCATTTTTTCCAAATTCTCCAGATAAATACATTTTAACTAGTGAAGAACTTGGGCTATCATAGTTTGGAAAGCTTACCGTTTTATATTCTATTCCATCTTTTGTTAATCTTTCTTGTAATTTTTGAAATTGCGTTTGTTTTCCACTTCCATCTGTTCCATCTATAACAAATAATTTTCCCATTTTTATCGCGTTCCTTTCTGTTTTAAAATTAGTATAGCATAGTTGAATCTAAAATGCTAGATTTTTGTACAATAATTTTTAACATTATTGTTACAATTCATAGTACTTTCAATTTTTATATCAAAATATAAATAAAATTTATAGCTAAAATAGATTAAATGTAATATACTAAATATAATGTTTGTATTAAAAAAGGAGAGTGAATTTTAATGACTCATGAATTTGCAAAATACCCAGATGGTACATTAGGTGTATTTTCTAATATTGGAAAAAATGAAAATGGAGAAGAATATGTTCGTGTTACTTTTGAAAGACCTAAAGAATATGGTTTTGATACTTATGTAATAGAACTACCTAGCTATAAAGTTATTTTAGAAGGCGGAAATTATTCTGAAGAAGAAAAAGAAACATTTATGAAAATTGTGAAAAATGGTTCTGCGTTCTTTTTCAAATATGCACGATTAGGATGTCTTGAAATTGCCTAATATTTTTGAATTAAAACAGATATAAGATTTATTTTTGGGCTAACGAAAATGATGAGCCTATACACGTTCATATTTCTAAAGGAAACCCAACCTCAAATGCTGCCAAAGTATGGCTAACCCGGTTCTGGTAGTTGCATTGTCTGCCATAATAAAAGTAAAATTCCAGAAAAAGAATTAAATATTATTTGTGAGGATATCTCTTTACACTATTTTCAAATTGTAGATTTGTGGAAAAAGATTCATTCTGGAAATATTAAATTTTATTGCCATATTTTAATTATTTCAAATTTTTCTATCAAACTTAATTTTATATATCGAAACAAATATTACAAATTTATTACAAACATTTAACAAATGAATTACATTGCATAAAGCAATTGAAAGTGAGTACAAAATGTGTTATATTTTAATTACAGGATGTGATATGCGTTTTCGTCAATTTATAATTGAGAGGATGAGAAAAATGATAACAAAAATCAATAAAAATAACGGTATAACACTGATTGCACTTGTTGTAACAATTATTGTACTTTTAATTTTAGCTGGCATAAGTGTTAGTATGCTAACAGGACAAAATGGAATATTAAATAGAGCAGCAGAGGCAAAGGAAAAAACTGAAAAAGCACAATCAGAGGAACAAATAAAAGTCGCTGTAATGTCATCTCTTAAAGCAGATGGTTTAATCGATAGTGAAAAATTAAAAGCAGAAATAGAAAGCCAAGGAGGAAAGACTACAGGAACTACATTTCCTATTTCAGTTACAAATGCAAATACATCATATTTAATAAGCCAATATGGCAATATAACGGATTTAAATAGAGTTGAAAATATAGAAGCACATTGGAAAGTAGCAGATAGCGGTAATACTAATGATGACTGGTATGCATATAAAGATAACTCTGGAAATAAAGCTCAAGTAAATACACCTAAACTAGCAGATGGAATGTTACCAATAAAATATGAAACAGAAGTTACAGGAAGCAAATGGGCAAATGCGATGACAAAAGATGGAAGTATGTGGGTTTGGATTCCCAGATATGCCTATAAAATAACATATAAAGATGCAAATGACAGAAGTAAAGGTGGAACTATTGATATTGCGTTTTTGAATGGAACTACAAATGAATTTTTAGATAAAAACATTTCAGGAGAATTAAAAACTAAACTAAGTGATGTAACTTTTACAACAAATGATGATGGAACTAAATCTCAAGACCAATGGCTATTGGAACCTGCTTTTACATTTGGAGCTGAAAGTATAGAGGGGTTTTGGTTTGCTAAATTTGATGCAAGTAATACTGATGGATATGGAAGTGACGCATCAACTGCTAATAATCCAAATTTAACATTGCAGATAAAGCCAAATGTTACAAGTTGGAGAAGCATATCTGCTGCAAATATTTTTACTACTTGTTTAAATTTAACAAGCAATGATAAATATAGCAGATATTTTAATAATGTAAGTACTGTTGATACACATATGACTAAAAATGTGGAATGGGGAGCAGCAGTATATCTTGCTCATAGTAAATATGGACTAAATGGTGCAGAAATTTGCGTAAATACAAATATAGGTTTTATAACTGGTGAAGGAAGTGGAAAAACTGATTCTACATCAAGTTCAACTGATAAATATAATACTGCTAACGGAATAACCGCAAGTACAACTAAAAATGTTTATGGAATATATGATATGAGTGGTGGAGCTTGGGAATATGTTGCAGCTTGCTATAAAGAAAAAATTGATACTTTAACTACAAATTCAAATTCGACATACATAAATAAATATATAGATGTATACGAGAATTATAGCTCAATAAAGTTTGGAGATGCATTGTTTGAAACATCATCTGATAGTTCGGAATTAGCTTCTTGGTTTTCAGATTATTCTCGCTTTGTATCTAAAGATTATCCTTTATTTGAAAGAGGTGGTCTTTATAGTGGAGGCTCAAAAGCTGGTCTATTCGATTTTAGCAATCACGGCGGTGTTGGTACTCCCGACTATGGTTTCCGCCCAATATGCATAGTAAAATAACATCCAAAAGAGCCATTTGGGGCTCTTTTCCTATAAGCATAATCTTGCAGATTAACACATTAGCCATCAAATATCTTTACCTTTCTAAGGCTTCAACGCAGTAATCGGCACCACATACACCCCATCAGTTCTCTTATATGCAGCATTAGACAAACCACAAACAACACAAAGAACCTTAGGAGCCTTTTCATTATCCTTTTCAATAGAATTTTTCAAACCAACCAAATTCTTAGCTGCCCCTTCAATTTTATTAGCACCCAATTTTACTTCAAAAGCACACCACTCTCCATCATCTAATTCAATAACGCAATTAATCTCTCTATTTTGGTAATCCTGATAATGATAACACTTTGCATTAAAACTATCTGCATATATTTTTAAATCTCTTTCTACCAGTGCTTCAAATAAAAATCCAAAAGTTTCTAAATCATTTATCAATTTACTTTCTTCTTTAATATTCAATAAAGCACAAGCCATTGATGGATCTGCAAAATGCCTTTTTCTGATTGCTCACTTATTATTCCATACCATTCCGTGATTTTTTACATTTTTATTCTGTGTTTTTTTACAAATTCATTCCGTTACTTTTCAAAAAAAGAGTTCCCATTCGGAACTCTTCTCTAATAAACATAATTTTGAGGATTAACACATTCCCCATTAATTCTAATTTCAAAATGTAAATGTGGTCCAGTAGAATTTCCTGTTGAGCCAACAGCTGCAATAACATCACCCGCTGTTACAGTATCACCAACATTTGCATATAATTTACTACAATGACCATACCAAGTTTCTACGCCATTTCCATGATCTACAATTATTAAATTACCATAAGAACCTTTTTTGCCTGAAAATGTAACTGTACCATTTGATACTACCTTTATATCTGTACCTGTAGTGCAAGCAATATCAAGACCTGTATGAGTAGATCTTCTTAAAGAACTTCTTTCTCCATATCTTGATGTAATTCTACCTGTAACTGGCAAAACAGATAATTTAATATTATTTACAATAGCTAGTGCATTTTCATTTTCCTTGTTTTCTTTTATCTCTTTTGCTCCACTTTCGACGTTAGCAGTTGCTACTTCTAATGAGTTTGTATCCACATTTTCTATACTTTCGGTGTATTTTTCACTAATTTGAAGATCTAATTCTAAATTGTCATTAGAAAATTCTTCTTTTATTTCATTAACAACTTTTTCAGCTTCCTCAAGTGTTTTAACATAAGATTTTGTTTCACTATTTAATGCTACTTCATAATACCTGTATGTTATTACAGTATCTGATGTTTTTAGTTTTTCAATTACCTCATCTTCATTCAAATTGCTTGTTCTTTTTAATAAGCTAAATTTATATTCAGGTTCTTGAATTAAAGAAACATCTGCTATATATTCACCTTCTTGATTAATTATCTTTTTTTCTATTAAATTTTTAAATTCTTCTATTTTTCCTATATATCCTAGTTTTTCTCCTGCAATTGTTACTTCATATACTGGTTTATATTTTATAAATATAATCGCTAAAATTAATAAAAACCCTGATATTACTATCGCAATAACCTTTGCCATTTCTTTTGTAAGATGTAATAATTTTGGTTTTAAAATAATTATTCACGCTCCTTTAATTGTTATTTTTAGCGAAACTAACGACCATTATACCACATTTTTTTACATTTTGCAAATTTTGGCGAATTTACAGTTTTTCTTAAATAAAAACAAAGCTGAAAACTCGCCATTTTTAGGCGATTTTTCAGCTTTTTAAATTCCATATATTACTAAGCTTCTGGCTCAACTATTCCATAGTTTTTACCATCTTTTAATTTGTAAATAACGCAAACTTTATTTGTTTCGATATTTATAAATGGTAAGAAATTATGTGTTGGTCTTTCTTGTAATTCTAACATTGCATCTTCTGGTGCAAGTGGTTTTATTTCATAATAACCATATTTTAAAATTTCATTTTTGATTTCATGTTTCTCAGTTGCTGTTTGGTTCATATCTTTTAATGAACCTTCTCTCATCATTTTTTCTTTTTTAGTTTTAGTTTTTCTTATTTGACCTTCTAATATATCTATAACTTTATCTATTGAAGCATATAAATCTTTTTCTTCTGCTTCTGCTCTGTAGTTTTCACCATTAGCTGAAATTGTAACTTCTGCTATTTGTTCATTTTTTTCTGCTCTTACAGTAACTTCTGCTTCTGCTGTTTCAAAATATTTGTCGATTCTGTCTAATTTTTTTTCTACATAATCATTGATTGCTTCTGTAACTTTTATTTCCTTTCCTAAAACCTTTATTTCCATAGTAATTCCTCCTTCTTGTCCACTTAGGGACTTTCCTTTTGTAATTTCCACTGTGGTTTTACCCCTTTTGTGGTTTATATCCACATTATATACATTATTTTCGCTTTTTGCAAGTGTTTTCTAGTTTTTTATTCAAACAAATTCATAATCTCGTCTTTGCTAAATTTACTAATAAATGATGTCTTTGTAGAAAGCATATTATCTACTAGTTCTGACTTCTTCTGTTGAAGCTCGTAAATCTTTTCTTCTATAGAATTATTTGTAATAAGTTTATAAACTTGAACATTATTTTTTTGTCCAATTCTATAAGCTCTATCTGTTGCCTGATTTTCTGCTGATGCATTCCACCAAGGGTCATAATGAATAACCATATCTGCACCAGTAAGATTAAGACCTGTTCCTCCTGCCTTAAGTGAAATTAAAAATATTTTAACATTTGGGTTATTATTAAAATCATCAACTAATTTTATTCTTTCACTAACTTTTGTGCTACCTGTTAGCTTAAAATATTTTATATTTCTTTCTATTAATTCTTTTTGAATTATATCAAACATTGATGTATAACCTGAAAATAGCAAAATCTTATGTCCAGCGCTTACTGCATCTTCTATTATTTCCATACATTGACTTAATTTGCTACTTTCGCCTTTGTAGTCTGAAATAAATAGACCTGGGTGGCAACAAATTTGTCTTAGTCTTGTAAGTGCTGCAAGTATCATTATTTGGCTCTTTTCGAATCCATTTAGTTTTATTTGATCTGCAACTTCTTGTTTTGCTTTTGCTAAATATGACATATATATTTTTTCTTGTTCATCATCCATAGTATTATTTAAAACTGTTATTGTTTTTTCTGGAAGTTCTGTTAAAACCTCTTTTTTAGTTCTTCTAAGTACAAATGGTTCAATTAACATTTTTAATTTTGCCATTGCATCTTGATTTTCTTCTTTTACTATAGGTGTTTCATACATTGATTTGAATTTTTTATATTGGAACAAATATCCTGGCATTATATAGTCAAATATTGACCATAATTCTGCTAAAGAATTTTCTATTGGTGTTCCAGTTAAGGCATATCTTGTTTCTGCTTTCAATTCCTTTATAGCTTTTGCATTTTGAGTGTTACTATTTTTTAAGTATTGTGCCTCATCTGCTATTATATATTTGAA
>ERZ827101.607-NODE-607-length-55609-cov-22.041491_pt1 | contig 55609 bp, 62 predicted proteins | sample MGYA00519869_ERZ827101 | MGnify/ENA primary metagenome ERZ827101 (study PRJEB31778, sample SAMEA3449256) | human gut metagenome | biome: human gut; feature: human-associated habitat; material: faeces | place: United Kingdom | collected 2010/2012 ...
AGTTACAAAAAAAAATCGCGAGATACATCGCATAAAACAACGCCACCCGAAGGTGACATGAAGGAGGCCGAGCATACTGGCCTCCCTTTGATATATCAATTAGTTACATTAATACACATAGCCTTAAGTGGGCTTATTTAGTCCTATTTTATGGGCAATATCTGGACAACTCAGCCACAGGATTAAAGCGCACAGCATCCTGTAGATAATCCGGTGCAAAATGGGCATAAGTCATCGTCTGCTGAATAGTGCTATGTCCAAGTATTCTCTGCAAAGTGATGATATTCCCACCATTAATCATGAAGTGAGTGGCAAAGGTATGCCGTAAAACATGTATCGACTGCCCTTCAGGAAGATCGGGCCTCACCTTTCTGATAGCAGCTCTGACAGCTGCATAACTTGGATAAATTAAACGACCAGTGGCCTTTGTTTTAATCATGCACTCCAGTTCTGACGATATAGGTATAACGCGACGCTTCCCATTTTTGGTTTCCATAAAAATGACTTTGCCGCTAATAACATGCTCCCCCTTGATATTTGCAACCTCACTCCATCTTCCACCTGTTGCCAGACACAACAAGACAGCTTTTAATTCATCACCAGATAACAACTCCAGTAATCGTGGAATATCTTCATGATACAAATAAGCCATTTCAGGCTGTTTGATATTAAGTTTTTTCACATCATGAAACGGATTAGCCCCAGAATATTCCTCTGCGTCAATTAGTTTTGTGAAGAAACCACTCATCATTGCGCAATAACGATTAACCGTGGATTGTTTTATTCCGCGGTTAAGCAACAATAACCGATAATTAATTATGTTCTTACGAGTAAGTTGGTCGCTGCGTGTAACATTAATACTTTCAAGATCACTAATGACCGCAGAAATACGCACTCGCTCCATCGCACCGTAAGGATGATTTTTCCCGTGGTATAGCCACCAACAATCCAGCAACTCCCTCAGCGAGCGCCGTTCTGTTGGCTTATCAACCCAGTCTTTGTCGTGGTAATGCTGCAATACATGACGCTCATACAAAACAGCCTCACCACGAGTATCAAATCGCCGCCTGAATCTTTTTCCTTCTGATCCAGCTGGCCGCACGTCCACACAAAATTTGCCATTAGCGAGCTTCTTAATCGACATAAGGAAGCCCTCCAATGAAAACATCATCTTGATCACAGCTCTGGGAAATAAATGCCTGGTGAACCGTTAACCAGTCTTCTTGCCGGAGCGGGATGATTCCGCTTCGCCTTGCCCAATGTGTGCGAGAGCCGGTACAACCTGCCCGGCCTTGGGTTCAACTTCATCAAACAGAAACCAGTCGCGGTATTTAGAAAATCTCGGGTGCTTGAAAAGCTTGATAGTGATCTCAAGGCCAGGAAGGTTACGACCATACTCATAACTGGTCAGAGCAGAATAAGAAATTCCAATCATATCAGCGAATTCCCGCTGAGTGAGATCTTCAGATTTGCGCATGACGCGAATTTTTTGAGGAATGTCCATTTGACAAACTCCTACATATGTGTAGATTAACACCACATATGAACAGCAAACAAATGTTCTAAGTGGTTCCAACTAGTGCCAATTAGAAAGAGCACCAATGGCGGAGGATATCAGATGCAAGAAAGCACTCAAAACGCGCCTGAGTCACTTTGCGGAACACGATGCGATCACCTGTCAGAAATGCCAGAAGGTGAGCATCAAAAAACAGGACGCAAAGCACGTGAACGTGAAGAAATTCGACTTTCAGAAAATCCCTCGCATCTCCTGTCAAAAGAAGGGTTTGCGATGTATATCGGAAAGACCGTTGATGCCATCGTAAGCATGGCAAAAGCAGGAAAGCTACCTGCGGTGTATATGGCGGACCCTCTCAAGCCAGGCGGAAACGCTGAACTCTACATCAACAGAAAAGCGTGGGATGAAGCATGCGATCGCCTCATCGAAAACGCACCTCAGGAATGGCACGACTGGGAAAACCGTCTGTTTTTGTTTAAGCCAACAAGTGGCAGACGAAACAGAAACATCAACGGTAAAGCAGCATAACTCAAACCATAATTCATTTTAGGCGGAGTATTTTGATATGAAGGAACGGTGCAATTCTTCACAGCAGCGCTTCCGCAACGGTGCGGAACGCCATGCTAACCGTTTCGCCACCAGTGCATCACGCAGCGGCTCTCGCTACAGCCTGAGCGAAACACACGCAACACCAGACGGACACGCTGTAAAACAAATCGGCGAGCATACCTGGCTGATTGAGAAAGCTGGAATCGTGGTCCACAAATGCCCGCGCAATCCGTTTACCGGAAACCGCATTTTTGCACTAAGCAGCGGCGACAATCAGTTCGGACAGGATTTCACATTGTACGAAGCACTACGCACGGTTGATCGCCTGCTGCGTGGACAGAGTTTTATTAAACAGGCTGATTTATAACAGGTGCTTTATGACTAAAGACCATACTCAAGGTGTATTTATCCGCTTTATTGATTTTCGCGGTGAACTGTTATTACGCGCATCCGCTATTGATGGAGTGGCTCCGGCGGGGAAAAACGGAACCGATGAAGCCACTTACGTTTATCTGAACGGCACGCGACTGATCGTGGAACTTCCGTACCAGACCGTACGCGAAATCATTAGCGAAGCTGAAAAGGCTCGTCAGGTTAATGGCGATAAACCCTATATCGAAATTATTTGTATGGATTCAGAAGCAGAAATCCAGAAGGCAGATTAAAGGGTGTGCGATGGACAAAGAATATAAAGCTCTTGTCAACAAAGCACTTGAGCGTTTTTATTTTCGCCTAAACACATCAGGGGCCCAGGCAGAACACGCAGCCCATGATTCATTAGCAAGGGCAATCAGAAGCCTTTATGACGTGGCTTTTTACGCTGACGATTTGGATGCAATTAACGAACTCTCCGAACTCGTCTGCGCTGCAGAATGCGGTGAACGCATTGAACCGTATAAACTGGGGAATATCGTATGAGCATATTTATGTCATGGCTTGTTCTGATTATTTCGGTGGCCTGCGCAATCGGGATTATGCGAATTATTCATTCAGTGAAAAAGATTGAGAATTTTTTCTCTGACGAATAACAGCACAAATAAAACACCAGATTAAATAAGAAAACGTGAAAACCATCCGAATTAGCGGAGGCATTCACACACGTAAATAATGGAGATAGAAAAATGAACGCAAAAGAAAAAGGCATTGTAACTGCGCTAAAAAATATATCGAAGACCGCAAACAGAGCCATTCAGGATGCAACAAATGCAGGAATGATTGGGCCTGCCACCACGGCCATGATGATAACAAGAATAACCGCCGAAGCAGCCGAAATCATCGAAAAACAGGATGCTGAACTAACGGTTCTCAAAACACAACCAACCACCAGACTGAATTTATCTGACATTGGACACCTTATTCATATTATTGGCTCGGAGCTACAGCAATACATCATTATCGCCGAATTGCAGGACAAATACCTGATTACCCCTTACCCCATAAGAGAGTCAGAAGTTCTGACAAATCTCCGCCTGATAGAACGCACTCAGGCCGCATTCATTGATGGCACGCAACGTGCCGTATTTAACGCATAGGGCTATTGGACAAAGAGAGCGTAATGGCAATTAAGCATTTTCCCGTCGTTCGCTTTACCTCCAGAGGGCGCGAATACGAGGTCGACGAACGCCTGATTACCACTATCGACAAACACCGTTCAGAAAAAGATGCACATCACATCTATCTCACTGACGGCACTTACTTCTGCGCCACGAATGTGGCGCGGGTGAACCTTATCCGACAGGTACAGGAGTCACGCAGATGACCATTCTGGACTACATCGCCGCCAATCCGGGTTGTAGCGGTGGAGAAATCGCCGCAGCACTGAATACCCCAACCACAGCCATTAATGCGGAGTTACGCCAACTCTGGCGCGACGGCTTAGTCATCAGAGAAGAACGCAAAACAGGCGGTCGGTTCTCTTACCAGGTAAACCCGATGCCGTTCGGGTGTGGCAACCCACTTACTCACATGTTTAACCAGCTACTGAAGGAAGCCAGAGCATGAGCACCATCAACCACCAGGAACTACGCGAACTGGCGACTGACCTGCAACGAATGGCAACGCATCAAAAATTACTGGCGTTTCGCGCAATGCTCTCGCCGTCTGCTGTGCTGGCACTGCTGGATGAGCTGGAGCACGCCAGAACCATGGCTCCAGCCATTCGCCTGACGCTCCATCATGAAATCGCTGATTTCTGTGCACCACTGGGTTCACCTGGCGAACCGGAAACACCGGAAGCAATGCAGCGAGAGCTGCTGCAACGCATCGACAAGGTTTTTGATTTTTTCCTTAACCAGTAAGGGACCAGAGCATGCACAAAGCCTTTGAACGATGGATGCATCAGCGTTACGGCAACCGCTACGACCTGACAAGAGATATCGATGGCTACTACTGCCGCGAAATTGTGAAACGAATGTTTGAAGTGTGGTGCCACCACCGCGGTTTATACGCCGTGTAAAGCACCACCACTAACGAGGTAAAAAAATATGCATAACTTCAAACTCAAACCAATGAGTACACCTGGCGTGGCTCCGGCACATGTAAAGCCATGGACACAACAGGAAGATGAAATGCTTATCTCGCTTTATCCGGAGTGCAACACACGCCAGATAACCGAACAAATTCAACGAACCCATGACGCAGTTATGCACCGACTAAGTTTTTTACGTGATCGTGGATTGATTGGTCGCAAAAAAAAGACTCTGAGTGCAAAGGAGATCGCCTTTCTCATTGAAAACCGCCGCACCAGAACGGCACGGGAACTGGCCGCCGAGGTGGGATGCACCATTCGCACCGTACAAGTGCACCTGAAAAAACGTGGTTACAGCCTGCGAAAATGCGGAGGACTCCACCACCTGACCAGATACAGCGATCACCTGGTGGAACTGGTGACTGAACTACATGATGAGCAGCACATGACGTTCGCCATGATAGCAAAACACATTAATCACACACTGCAAATAAAAGTCACCACTCGCACAGCACGTTTTCTTTACGGTCGCCGCACCGCCGCTGACGCCGTGCTGTACGAGCTATTACCAAACTGAGTAATCATCATGCACACACAAAAAAACCGCTTGCCATGCCGCAATCAGTCAGGTTACATTTCCGCTGCATCTCATAAAACGGGTGCCGGGATTGGAACCCCGCAGACTAACAGAGCGCACAACCGCGCCAGCGGTTTTTTTGTGCGTACCGTATCGCCATGTCTTTTTCGCACACGAATTATGGTGGGGCGTACAGGGCCAGCATCAGCTGGGCCGGGTCCTCTGTTAGCCGGTAGTTCCAACCCTGTGCGTCTCACCACCCCGAGCTTGGAACCTCTGGATGGTGAGTTTTCAAAACTGACTAACAGAGAGGCCACACCATGGCAAACCGCAAACAGCACCGCGCTATCGCGGAGCGTCGTCACATCCAGACTGAAATCAACCGCAGACTTTTCCGCGCATCACGCGTCGCGCAAATCATGCACATCAATATGCTGCATGAACGCAGTCATGCGCTATCAAACACTTATTCCGCCTCTGTTTTTAGCTATCTGGCGGATGATTTGTACGAGCTTCAACAGCTCATCCAGCAGCAAAACAAACTCCATTAATTCTGGTTCCGGGCCTTTCCTGCACCTTGCGGCGGGAGGCCTTCGCACATCTGTAACAAGAGGATTGCCGCAATGATTCTCGCAGAAAACTTTATTGACTGGCTGATGAACACAGAGCGCGATCTTGCCGTTCGCGTGCGTGACCGTTATGACATGTACCTGAAATCCCTGCCTGTACCGCAGCTCGCTGACGGAAAGATTGTTATTGATGGCCGCTACATGATTGACAGCCACGAGGGAAATTACAGGCTTTACCGCATTGAAGGCGGCACCCCGTCCGTTATTGGCATTTACCAGTGCCCATCCTCTGCGATCGTCGATGTGATTGCAGACAGCATCCGCATCACACATCGCTATGCCGACACAGAAGACACCGTGCTGGAAATTCAGCGGCTGGCTACCGTTTGCCGTGACACTCTGGACGGTATGACGAAGTAAATCAGTATGACGACAGAGTACATCAGGGACTGGCAACAACCGCGCCACACAGTAGGACGTGAAGGAACGGGGATCCCCGCACCTGAATCCGCACTTTCCTCCTGGCTGGATGCCTACCGGGCAGAGAACGAGCGCCGCCAGGAAATGGCTGACGCGGCGTTCTCCGCCACACCGCTGGGCAACCTGATTAATAAAAGCCTGGACGCACAGGAAAAGCAGGACAAAACCATCACACTGGCCAGAGAAGCCAGAAAACAGGCACGCGGTGCGGTGGATGAAGCCATGGCCTCGCTGCGCCTGCTGCCGTCCTATCTGCGCGATACGCTTATTCGCCACCTCTCCTTCCTGCGCAAAAAACAGGAAGCCGATCGCCGGAAAGGCAAAAAGAGCTGGCAGGCTGAACGCTACGCGCGCGGAACCCTGCGCAAAATATTCGAACGTCTGGACCGCACCGACCACCGCTGGCTGACACCGGGTTATCGCTCTCTTGCCGGACGCGAACGCCTGGACGATTTGCTTTACCTGCCGCAGCTCAACAAGCACCAGATACAGACGCTGGCTACCATGACGGCGGCGATGTTCAGCAGCACCTTCGAAAAACTCTGTGATGGCTTTGGCGCGACCGATGGCGAGCTGACCATGGACGTAACGCTGAAGGCGTATCAGATGCTGGCCCGCATGGCGTTACACCTGCACGCCATGCCTCCACATTATGACGCACTGACAACAGATAAAGACCGGAGGAACGAACCGGACACGGAGCTGCTGCCGGGCGCAATCCTTCGCCTGACCTGTGCGGAATGGTGGAAACGCAAACTGTGGCTGTTACGTTGCGAGTGGCGGGAAGAACAACTCCGCGCCGCCTGTCTGGTTTCCAGAAAAACATCGCCCTATCTGAGCCAGGACGCGTTAAGCGAGTTTCGCGCACAGCGCGAGAAAACACGCGATTTCCTGAAAAGTTTCATGCTGGAAAACGAAGACGGGTTCACGATTGATCTCGAGACAGTGTATTACGCGGGAGTAAGTAACCCGGTTCACCGTAAGGCAGAAATGATGGCCACCATGAAGGGACTGGAACTTCTGGCCGAAGCCCGTGGCGACAAAGCGGTGTTTCTGACTGTCACCTGCCCGTCAAAATACCACGCCACAACAGAGAACGGTCATCCGAATCCCAAATGGAACGGGGCCACCATGCGCGACTCCAGCGATTACCTGGTTAACACGTTTTTTGCGGCGGTCCGCAAGAAACTGAACCGCGACGGCCTGCGCTGGTATGGCATCCGCACGGTGGAGCCTCACCATGACGGCACCGTGCACTGGCATATGATGGTCTTTGCTCATCCGGAAGAAATCGACACCATTGTGTCCCACACCCGCGATATTGCCATTCAGGAAGACCGCCACGAGCTGGGCAATGATATTACTCCGCGCTTTAAGGTGGAGTATGTCGACGGCTCAAAAGGCACACCAACCAGCTACATCGCCACCTACATCGGAAAGAACCTGGACAACCGCGCCGTGGATGGCATCGACCCGAAAACGGGCAAGCCACGCGTTGACCACGAAACCGGAAAATCAATGGCCGAGAGCGTGGAGCGTGCCATCGGCTGGGCGCGCCTTCACCGGGTCCGCCAGTTCCAGTTCTTTGGTATCCCCTCCCGTCAGGTGTGGCGTGAACTGCGTCGCCTTGCCAGCCAGATGGCTCGCAACCCGGAAGGACCGCAACGGCTGAAGGATGACGCAATGGACGCGGTTCTTGCTGCCGCTGATGCCGGATGTTTTGCCACCTACATAGAGAAACAGGGCGGCGTACTTGTTCCACGCAAAGACTACCTGATTCGCACCGCCTACGACCTCGCAGATGAGCTGAACGATTACGGCGAACAGAGCGTACAGATTTACGGGATCTGGTCACCACTCATCGGGGAATCCTCCCGTGTGTGCACGCATCCGGATAACTGGAAGCTGGTAAGACGCAAACCGGAAGCGGAAGACAGCACCCGCGAAAATGGTTTTGACCTTCAGGGCGGCCCTGCCGCCCCTTGGACTCGTGGCAATAACTGTCCCCGTGTACAGGAAACGGACAACAGCGGGACAGAACAGCCGGAAGAACGGCCAACACCGTGGCCGCAGTTCCCTGACGGCATTGAAGTGAACGAATGGATGCGCTCACTGAAACGGCACGAACGCCGGGCGCTGATGCGTTCGCTGCGTGACAAACAGGCAAAAAACAGCAGTGATGAAATGCAGAGCTGGACACAGAGCCGCAAACAGCAGCGGCCTTTGCCTGATAACCACGAATTACTCGCTAAAGAATGGCGGGAGTCTGCTGAATCTCTCGGCCTGCATATCGGTGAACATCAGATGCAGCACCTGTTACGGGGCGGCAGCCTGTACGTTGACGGCAGCATCATTGCACCGCAGGGATTTGAAATTGTACGCAAACCGGATACCCGCCCGGACAGCCGAATCACGCAGCTCTGGCAGCGCCTGAGCCGTAATCACGGCGTAAGCAGCACGGAGATCCGCCATAACCCGGTTGCCAGCTATCTGGAACAGCTGGGGGCATCAGACCCCGAAGCCGCCGCACGCCTGGCATCCACACTTCAGCAGGACCAGAACACCATGAAAACCCCCGTTACCGTGCTTTCTGACATGCTGCGCGCCATCCGTGACGCAGAGCACGCACAGAGAATCAGTGAAACCACTGAACGCGCCCGCCGCAAAGCAGACCTGCTGCGGGGTGGCCTGACCAGTGGAAACAAAAAGCAGACAGAAACGGGATTCACAAATCCCGTAAATGAGCAAAAAACGCGCCGCGATATATGAAGCGCGCACAAAACAGGCGAAAACGGGATTTCAGAATCCCGTAAACGATTAATTAATCAACATAAGGAAAAGCTACATGAAAATTTGTATCGACGACGGCTCCACCAACATCAAGCTGGCATGGACTGAGAACGGCGAACGCCGCAACGCCATCAGCCCGAACAGCTTCAAGTCGGAATGGTCTGCGCCGTTCGGTGGCACGCAGCCCGCGAACTACATGCTTGATGGCGTGCGCTATGGTTTTGATCCGGTCAGCGATCGCTTTGTCCAGACGACCGACACGCAATACCAGTACAGCGATGTGAATGTCATTGCCATTCATCATGCGCTGGTCAAATCAGGCATCACGCCACAGGAGGTGGATGTGGTTGTCACCCTGCCACTGAGCGAGTATTTCGACACAAACGCACAGCCGGACATGGCCAACATCAACCGCAAAAAAGCGAACGTCATGCGCCCGGTGGAGTACCAGAACGGTGAGGCATTCACTATCCGTAACGTGCGGGTTATGCCTGAATCCATTCCGGCTGGCTTTAAGGCACTGGCTGACATGAGTCCGTTTGAATCCCTGCTGATTGTGGATTTGGGCGGAACCACGCTGGATGTGGCAAAGGTTCAGGGACAACTGGCAGGTATCAGCCAGGTATTTTGCGATCCACACGTAGGCGTTTCCCTGATAGCCGATGCCGTACTGTCAGTGATGGCCACCAACGGTATGCGTACCAGTCACCATATCGCCAATACCATTATCGAACATCGCCACGATGAAGCCTGGCTGCGCCAGCACATCCACAATGACGCGCATTACGCCGGCCTGATGGCGGTTATTCGTGAAAAGGAAGAAACACTGAAACAACGCGTGATCCGCGCGCTGGCGGGTTTTTCGGGTTACGGGCGGGTGATGGTTGTCGGTGGCGGGGCGGAGATTGTGGCACCCGCTATCCGCGAAGCCTGCGGAGTTAATGCGACTTTCATCGCGGACAGGGTGCCACAGTTTGCTCTGGTTAATGGGCTGTACGCAATGGACAAGGAGTAAACCAATGACGACACCAACCAGACGGATAAGTTTCTATCTGAAGCCCGCCGCCGTCAAGAACGAAGGCGAAGCATGCGCCTGGCTGGACAGCCTTACACCAGAAGCCCGCAAAAGCGGCCAACGCGTGGCTTTTCTGGCCGGGCTGGCACTTCTGAAAATGAATCCGGCAGAGGCTTACCGACTGGCTGCATGGGCTGATGATGAAGCGTTATCAGTGACACAAACCAGAGCAGAACGCCCTGCGACACCTCCAACGCCAACCACACAGATAACCAGCCAGATGGCCGGGAATATCCGGGCGTTATTTCCCGAATAACACAACATCAGGGCGCATCCGCCCTGATGCCAACGCACTGAAACGATTTTGTTCCCCTCATCAGTTGAAAGCACAGCAGAATAAGGACTAACACATGACAACTTTCACCGACAAAGAACTGATTAAAGAAATCAAAGAGCGCATAGGCAGCCTGGACGTGCGAGACAATATTGAGCGCCGGGCTTATGAAATAGCGTTAGCCTCGCTGGAAGCAGAACCGGTGGCATGGACTGATGACGAGGAACTGCAAGATGTCAGGGAGTATGGTTTTGGTGAGATATTTCAGTGTCCGCCAGATAAATACGCAGACTCGCGTCGTGTAATCCCGCTGTATCGCGAGCTGCCAGCACCGGTAGTGCCGGATGAAATGTATTGGCAGGATGCGCCAGTTGAAGGCAGCAGCAAAGCGGCTGCATACGCTACAGGCTGGAACGCCTGCCGCGCAGCCATGCTTCGTAACGAAAATATTTAATTAGAATTTTCAAAAGGAGACTATGCGTGAGCGGAATAAATATGCCGTTACAGGTTGAAGTCGAGGGGCGTACATGGAAATTATTTTCTGTCGACTTTATGGCAGATGAACGGAAGTACTCATTTTATATCTATGCGATTAACCGTGAACATGCATCGTACATAGTGGACGATATTAAACGCACAGCAGAACTGTCCCCTAGTAATCTTGTGGGTATTGTGAAGCGTATTTAGAGCTGCCCAGCCCACAGGAAGACGCAGATTATCAGTTGTCTGCCGTTGAATAAGAAAACCCGGAACGGGTGCGCAAATTCTTTGTGCGCCCGTTCCGGGTTGGACAAGCGAAGCGCGTCAGTCGCCGTAGCCAGGGTGAACCCACATCGCAAATACGTTTATCGTTGAATTTAAGTGCATCAAACGTTATTTTTCGCTCGCAGACTGTATTTAAGATTTTGGGGATTCAGAGGCGGCTCCCAAAAAAGCTGATACCGCCTAGTTGGTCACTTCGTCGTCAGACTGGGACTCCAACCACGCCAGCTGAGAGGTTGGCACAATCTTCTCCCAAAAAACCCACTAACCCGCCTGCAACAACTCCAGCGCCATTTGTTTTTCTTCCGGGCGCATCCGTTCAATCAACAGCTTTAACACGCCGTTATCCAGCCCGCTGGGCACCAGTGTGTGCGAGTAGGTCAGATTCATCACCCAGGTATGTCCGCACTCGAGACGGGTGCAACGGTAATACACATCAGCAAACTGATCGGTTTTCCAGGCTGTTTTCTCAATCACTGCATGTGCACCGCAGCAATGACATCGCGCTTTCTGTCTGCGCATTTTCCACCTCCCGGAACAGCGTTTTACTGCCGCCGATTTTACCCGCTCTTTCCCCATACCGCACATCACTCCATGGGTTCATCAAAATCAAGAATAAATTTTACCTCCCCCAGTCGTCTGATATCCGGGTCGCTGTTGATCCCCTCCATAATCAGGCGGCGCATCGGGATAACCTCATCCCTGTAATATGCCTCGCGGGATTTCAGTGGGTCACCAAGCCCGGCCGTATTTGCGGGAATGATGCCGGCAAGTCCGGGTGGAAAACGGTGTGCCACGAGCTGATCCTGGGCACTGATGGTTTTTATATTCAGGAACTCATCTTTTGTACCTGAATCCCCGATAGGGATCACCTTAACGCCTTCTTTGTCTCCGCCCGGTATATTGATGAACATGGATTTAAAATTGCCCGCCCCTTTTGACCCCTCTATCTTTTTACGGAATTCCGCCTCGAGCTCGGGAGTCATATCCGGGTCAGTGGAATACAGGATATAACCGAGATGTGCGCCGTTCTTGTAATACTTGCGACGAAAGCGGGTGGCATCCACATTCAGCATGGCGGATTCCATCCCGTGGATATAATCCGGGACACCGTAAACCTGCTGTTGCGGGTCATAAATTGCCACGAACACCACTTCGCCTGGCGGATACACGAGATCTTCCAGTGCCGCCTGCACAATCACCGTGCCTCCCTCGTTGTTACGCCGCAGATACAGAGAAGGCAACGTATGCAGACGCACCACCCGACCGAAGCCGTTACGTATTTTAAGCAGCCCCATATCCCCGAATATCAGCAGATTGGTCACTGCTGCCGCCATGGCGGCGTGTGTCATACCCCCACCGCCCCGAAAACCCTGCATAATCATATTCACGCGGGCACGCAATACTGCGCCGTGATACGGCGCGATATTGGACAACATGGCGAGATCCATGCGCTCAATGGGCGGCGTGTACCAGCCGTTATAACCATCCCACAGCGAGCCGTAATAACAGCCCCATGCAGCAACCGGTTCGGGGTCACCAAATTCAATAAACGTCATTTTGCCGGCCGTTTTTTTTGCTCCGGCATCGTGTGTCACAGAATATTTCTTCTTTTTACTCATCTGGCAGGATCCATGTTGATTTGCGCTTGTGCCTATAGTTCAGGGGTTCATTACTTGCGGCATGAGCTATGGCAAAGAAGATGTCAGCGTGCCCGGTTTCTTCGCTACGTTCGGCGGTGAAGGTGACTTTATTACCACTGTTGGTGGACTCCTGACGAATGGCCAGGAACGATGCCGGAATATCTGTGGCTTCCTCATCCCACTCAATACGGTTGGCGTAAATCAGATCCAGCATCTTCATCACCAGGCGGTTTTTGGATTCAACGCTGTAATGAATGGCCACTGTTTCACGGCGGGCAAATCCCTGAACCAGCTCAAAGACACCATAGCCAAGCCCGGTAACATCAATGCCGATAAACGTCATGTTATAGCGCGCCTTAATGCTGCGGATACGCTCTGCCATAAACTGAAATGACATGCTGCGCCAGTGGTGTTTTTCCAGCACGCGGAATCGTTCTGCCGCAACCAGCGGCGGTGCCAGCACCACAAACGTGGCGTTATCGCCGGAGCGCGCAGGGTCAAAGCCTCCCCACACTTCACGGTTTCCAAATGGCATGGCATCTTCCGGGTGAAAATCCTCCCACGTACTGACATCAACGCCACAGCGCACGAGGTCATCGAATTTAAAGACGCTCTCTTTGTCATCCACAAACACGCACATATACAGCATATTGAACGCTGTTTCGTTGTACCGCTCGCGCAGCTCGTTGATGTCAGCAAGGTTAAAGCCGCCGGCAATAGCATCTTCCATTGTCACCACATAGCGCCACTGGCCATCCGGGCATTCACGCCCGCCATCGCGCAGTTCATCAAAAGACGGAAACTCAACCCCTTTTCGTTTCGGGTCGCCTTTGCGCCATTCATCGCCAGACCAGAACGGGTAGCCCTGGTGTGTTTTGGATGACGGCGTGGAGAAATAGGTAATGCGCCAGTGTTTATGGGTGGCCATCCCTGACGCCACTTCATTGAGACGGCGAAAACCGGGGATCCACAGGTATTCGTCAATGTACAGGTGGCCGCTGTTTGACTGTGCCGTGTTGCTGTTGGTCGCCAGAAAATACAGTTCAGCCAGATTACTTAACTTAACCGGATTGCCTTTAATGGGAATGCCAAACTCTGTTTGTGCAATTTTTACAATATAAGTACGGAACACTTCGGCCTGACGTTTTGATGCCGATAAAAATATCTGTGTGTCGCCGGTTAATACCGCATCTTCAAACGCCTCAAACGCAAAGTAATACGTTGCCCCAATCTGACGGGATTTAAGCAGGTTGCGTACACGGTGGGATTTGTTTTTACGCAGATGCAACTGATAAGCGAACAGTTTTTTGGTAAACGGCTCAAAACTTTCAGCAGTCAATCCGGAAACGTCATTAGTTTTGCGGGGACGCTCTTTCTTGCCTGCACCTTTTTCTCCGCGTTCTTCTTTTCCATAACAGCCAGGCTGGGGAATGTCCACTCCCATTCGCGCAATCTCAGCCATTCGTTCCGTGTGCTTGTTTCTGACCGACATCAGTTTGACGTGATGACCAATCAGGCGATCAAGCTCATCGTGTTCTTCCTGGGTCTTATGGTCACGTTCCGCCAGTACAGCGAGACGCCGGGCGATAACATCTTCCACGCCTTCCGTATTGAGCTGCGTGTACCACTCAAACTTTGTCGCCCAGTAATAAACAATTCGCGGGCTGTTCAGTCCGAGCTTCTTTTGTATTTCTTTTGGGGTGTGCCTTTTCAGGTAGAGTGATTTTGCTGCAGCAATCACTTCATCAGAGTACGCCATAAATAATCAATCTCTGCTGATGCCATTTTAATTTATGCATTTTCAGTAAAGGCCTTTTTAAAAACGAATATCGCGTTTCGGTATTTTTCGGATATATGCGTATATCCGAAAACACCGGAAATTAATCAGGTGACGGCTTTTTTATTTCCCACTTAAATAACGCTCAGTTAATTTTTATCAGCGGGTTAATTCAGATGTCGAAACTGAAAACAGACTGGGTGGTCGTAGCCACTTCAGGCCCCACTATCGACGGTCGGGAAATTGATCCAAAGTGGCTGACGGATGCCGCCGAGGTTTATAACCCGGACGAACACACTGCCATGCTCTGGCCGTTTCATGCCAGCGCCGGCTGGCGTGCTTTCACCAATAACTATGGTCTTGTTGATGCACTGAAGGCAGAAAAAGCCGGTGATAAAGTGCAACTGAAAGCCCGCCTGATACCCAACCGCTTTCTGACCGAAGCCAACGAGGCCGGACAAAAACTTTTCACCTCCATAGAGGTAAAGGAAAACTACCTGGGGACAGGCAAATTCTTTGTATCCGGCATCGCCGTGACTGACACACCGGCCAGCATCAACACCACCCGCCTGCAATTTTCGCAGGGAGATTCCATTCACATGGGGAATGCGGAAGAACTGAATTTCACGCTGCAATCTGACGACGAGCAGGCCAAACGCAGTTTCTTTTCCGGTCTTTTCTCCATGGGACGCGACAAACAGGAAAACGATATGAACGAAAAGCAGTTCGGTCAGTTGATGGACGCCATCAACAAAACCGGCGAACGTCTGGACAAACTGGAAGAAAACGTCGCGCAGTTCAGCGCGAAGGATGCCACGAAAGATACCGGTGATAACAAGCCGGAAGGCAGCGCCGGCGATCAGGGGCAGGACAACGCAGAACAGAACAACAAGGACGAGAAAACCTTCATGCTGACTACTGAGCAGGGCGAAAAGCTGTTCTCCACGGTGAACGCCATCGCGGAGAAGGTCACCAGTATGGAAACCGCATTTGCTGAACTCAGCAAGGATGCCACGAAGCTGCCGGGTAACAATCCGGCCGGTGGCGAAACTTTTAACCTGGTGTAACCGGAGAGAACGCAATGAACATGACACCAGAAGCACAAAAGCTGGTTAACCAGTACCTCAGCGAACTGCAAAAAACATTCAGTGACTGCGCTGTCTCAGGCGATCGCACTTTTTCCCTGACCGAACCACGCAGCATTGCCCTGCGTAAAGCCCTGCTGGAAAGCACGGAATTTCTGAATTTCACCACCTGCATGGATGTTCCGCACCCGCAGGGGCAGGTCGTCACCGTGGGCGAATCCACGCTGCGCACCGGTCGCGTGAAAAGTGGTCGTTTCGCCAAAGGTTCTGGCATCAAAGGCAACGAATTCAAACTCGTTGAAACTGATTCCTGCTGTGTGATCACCTGGGAACAACTCGCCATCTGGGCGAATGCCGGCAGCCCGCAGGAATTTTTCAATCTGATGAACTCCGCCGCCGTCACCAACTTTGCGCTGGACATGCTGCGCATTGGCTTTAACGGTAAAGAGGCTGCTGAAAACTCTGACCCGGAAAGTCACCCGAACGGCGAAGACGTCAACATCGGCTGGCATGAAATCGCCAAAAAGTGGGGAAAACAGCCCGGCAATACCTCCCGCATCCTGACGGATGCCGTTACCCTGGGTGAAGGCGGTGATTATGTCGGCCTTGACGCCATGGCGTCAGATCTGATCCGCACTTACATCCCGGCGCAGTATCACAACGACCCGCGACTTACCGTGCTGGTTGGTGCTGACCTTGTGGCTGCCGAAGAGCTGCGCCTCTACAACAAAGAAGACAAGCCTACCGAAAAAGTGGCCGCACAGCTGCTGACGAAGAACATTGCGGGCCGCAAGGCCATCATTCCACCGTTTATGCCGGGCAAGCGTATGGTGGTGACCATGCTGCCAAATCTGCAGATCCTGACGCTGAAGGGTTCCCGCCGTCGTAAAGCAGAAGATGTGGGCGATCGCAAACAGTTCGAAAACTCATACTGGCGTTACGAGGGGTACGCCCTGGGCGATCCGGATTTATATGCTGCCGTAGATGAGTCTGCGGTCACCATCGCCTGATAAACGGAGCGCACGGTATGCCAACGCCAATGCAGCGACAACGTGCCCGACAGATGGATGAGCGCCGTGCAGCACTCATGACCAGAACGGACGGGAGCGCTGTCAGTACAGAGAGCCAGCACATTAAGCTGCTGGCACTGAATAACGACATCAGACAACTGCACAACATGGAGCTGCTGTCTGACAAGCTGGAATTCAAGCGGAACACGCTGCTGCCCCGCTGGCTGCCACACGCACAGGCTTATCTGGAGGGGGAACGCGTCTATCAGAATCCCATTCTGGTGTACTGCATCATCTGGCTGTTCGATACCGGGCAGTTTGAGCTGGCGCTGCGGTGGACTGACATTGCCATTGAGCAGGGACAGAAGACGCCGGAGAACTTCAAAAGCGAGCTGCCAACGTTTGTGGCCCATTTCATTCTTGAATGGGCAGAAACCGAAGCTGAACGCGGGAACAGTATCGCGCCATATTTTCAGCAGGTGTTTGAAAAAATCCGCGACAAATGGCGTGTGAATGAACATCTTGCTGCCCGCTACTGGCGCTTTGCAGGCGTCCAGCTGCTGCGCGGCGATGACGGCAAACCACTGGCCAGTGCAATTAATGATACGGGGATACTGCAACAGGCTGATCAGTATCTGGAGCGGGCTGCCTGGCTGCATCCAAAAATTCAGGTGAAAACCCTGCGCCAGCGCATTGCTGCAAGACTGCGCGCGTTGCAGGGCACGTAAACGACTCCCAACAACCGGGCGGGCGCGGTGGAGGTGTGCCGGCAAAAGCCATCAGCACACTGCGGAAACCGGTCAGTCCGCCTTTCCACGGAGTGAGCATGTTTGACGGGAAAAGCATTCACTATCAGCAGGCCATTATTCAGAACGATGGATTCTGGCCGGATATTGATGCCGGTGATTTTGAAAAGAGCCGCAGTATCCCCGCCGTCACGTCACACGAAACGGTGCTGACGGCGCTGCTTTGCGCGGTGACAGAGATTAACACTGAACTGGCTGCACGCCGTGAATACTGGCAGGAACAGGGCTACATCCGGGCCACTGATATTCCGGGTTACACCGTGTTGCAACCAGAGCCGCGCAACACGGATGCACAACCTCAACGGATGCAGAACCACATTACAGCACTGTACACCAAGGCTGTGTATGCACGCGCAAAGGCCGATCTTTTGCCGGAATCTGCCAGCGTGGGGCGGCGCGAGGCGCAGTCATCAACAGAAGCCAGCGAGAGCCGCCGGACGTTGCTGGCTGAAGCAGCCATGGCGGTGCGGGCGCTGCTGGGCCGACCGCGCGCCTCCATTGCACTGATTGATTAAGGAAATGGTATGACGCAACTCGCCAGCCTGACGGCATTCATTGAAAACAATCTGCCGGCACGCGCACGCATTCCGTTCACCAGTGACATGGATGATATCACGCTCGTTCCGTTTACGAAGTCGCTGGGGCACGGGCAGTTATGTACGCAGGTCCGAAAATATACGGCCTTTCTGCGATGGGACGCATGGCCCTATCGTCAGCTCAATCCGGATTTGGTGTTTTCTCTGGTTGAAGCCTGGCTGGCAGATAACGGCGGCGACCTGCGCCAGCGCCTGGCACCGGATGCGCCAGCCGTTGACGTCGAAGCGGATGATGAAAATGAAGTGGCATGGCTGGAAATCAGTCTGCCGCTGGTTGATCCCATCACGCTGGTTGAGGACGAAAACGGCCCCATCCCCAGAGGCGGGAAACGTTACCGGCTGGAAAAACCTGAAATCTGGGTGGCTCAGGCGCATCAGCTTCACTGTCAGGTGATGCCATGACGCGCCCCGTGATTAACGAGTCACAACTCCGGCAGGTTCGTCGCGCCATCAGAGAGGCAGAACTTCCACCGGCAAAGGCCAGAAAGCTGCTGGTTCGCATTGCGAAATACGGCCTGATACCGGCTGCTCGACGCAATGTGAAAGCACAGCGAACACCGGAGGGGGCAGCCTGGGCACCACGAAAAAGACCGGATAAAGCCAGCGGCAGGTATAAAAACAAAATGCTGCTGGGACTGCCGAAACTGCTGGCCATCAGGATTGACGGCAACGGGAAAAGTGTCCGCCTTTTCTTTAAAAAAGGGAATTACAACACCGGCTCTCATGGTGGGGCGGTCGCATGGGTACAACAGCATGGCGCAATCATCAAAGGCCGCGCCACAAAGCGCCGGGACAACGAAGCCATGCGCACCCGCCCCGCCACACGACGGCAGGCGGAGCGGCTTCTTTCTCTGGGGTTTCGGGCACCCATCGGAGCGGTCAGCAAAAAAACCGGACGCAGGGGACGCAGAAAGCCCTCCCTGAAATGGATTATGGAAAACATGAGTATGGCGCAGGCCGGGCTGGTGATCAGCATTCTGAAAGGCGAGCAGAAAAAGCGTGTATGGGAAATCAAAATCCCCTCCCGCGCATTTCTGGGCGCCAGCGATGCTGAATTTACCCGCATTCTGGAAGCGCAGTTGCGCAGCCTGCATTACGGCGGCACGAGATAACAAAATCAGGAGACAAATTATGACCTGGCCATCTGTCACGATTGAACAGTACAACACGTTCAGTAGCTCGCCGGACGGCGTGGAAAATACGCTGCTGTTTGTGGGCAATGCACAAAACAACAAAGGTAAGGTTCTGCCGGTCAATGCCAACAGTGATCTGGATGAATTGCTGGGAACGAACGCCAGCCCGCTGAAGAATTTCCTTCAGTCAGCACTGACCAATGCCGGACAGAATGCCTTTTTCTATGTTGCCGTTCTGCCGGAAGCAGGCAGGGGCAAAGAAGCGACGCCAGCCTGCCAGGCATGGCAGAACGCCGTACTGGCGGCTCAGGAAACTGTTTCAGTTGAAGGCGTGGTGATCACCGAGCCGGTCAGCACGAAGGATGATATCAACGCCATACAGGCGTTACGTCAGACCATCATCAATAAATATCAGCGCCGCATCTGGTTCATCCTGACCATCGCCGCCAACAACCACAGCAAAACCTGGGCGGAATACGTTGCCGAACTGACCGCACTACAGAAAGGCATTGCAGCCCCGCAGGTCATGCTGGTTCCGGAGATTTTTGGATTTGAACCGGGCGTTCTTGCTGGTCGCCTGTGTAACAGCGCCGTCACCATTGCTGACAGTCCGGCACGTGTGGCAACCGGGGCGCTGTCCGCACTGAAAACCACAGAGCGCCCGAAGGACAGCGCGGGACAGGCAATTGATCTCGCCACCCTGCAGGCGCTGGCAACCGCCCGCTACAGCGTGCCCATGTGGTATGCCGACTATGACGGCCTTTACTGGGCCGACGGCGTGACACTTGAGGTGGAAGGCGGGGACTACAACGTCATCGAACATGTCCGCATTGCTGATAAGGTGGCGCGCCGCGTACGGCTGATGGCCATCCCCAAAATTGCCGATCGCTCACTGAACAGCACACCGGGCAGCATTGCCGCACATGAAACGCTGTTTGCCCGCCCGCTGCGTACCATGGCGAAATCCACGCAGATTAACGGTGTCACCTTTCCGGGCGAAGTGAAATCGCCACAAAAAGGCGATGTGGCCATCACCTGGCAGGACGAAAAGACGGTCAGCATCAGCATTGTTGTCCGCCCTTACGCCTGCCCCAAAACCATCAAAGTGGGCATTCAGCTGGACAAATCTCTGGAGGAGAACGCATGACAACCCGCATTAACGGCATGGCCTTTGATGTTTATGTTGGCGGAACGGATATCCGCGTAAAAAACATTTCGCTGGATATCAGCGACGAAAGCGCCGTGGCCAAAACCCGTGGCATCCCTGACGGCAAACTGCGCGGCCCTGTCAGTGCCGAAGGTGAAATCGAAATGAGTACCCGCAGCTTTAACCAGCTCGGGGAAGTGGCGGCTCAGGCGGGATCGTGGCGTGACCTGCCGCCAATGGATTTTGTGTTTTACGCCAACACGGGCACCGAAGAAATCCGCGTTGAAGCCTTCGGTTGCGAGCTGATGCTTTCGAACCTGTTAAGCATTGACACCGAGAGCGCGGATCTGACCACGCACAAAATCAAGTACGTGGTGGCAAGCCCTGACTTTGTGCGTATCAACGGCGTGCCCGTTCTCTCAGAGAACGACGTGCGCGGGCTGATGGGGTAAACCATGCAGGAGCATGAACGCACCATCATCACCCTGGGCATTCTGGGCGGAATCGCTGCCGCAAGTCGGGTGCTGGCTGGCGCAGAACCGATTACGTTGCGGTTGTTTGTGGGCCGAACCCTGCTGGGGAGCGCGCTGGGTGTTTCTGCCGCCGCCCTGCTGGTTCGCTACCCGAACCTTGACCCACTGGCCATTGCCGGCGCAGGTACCGCAATGGGCGTTGCCGGTTACCAGATTGTGGAAATCTTCCTGCGCCACATGCGCCGGAAGCTGGACGAAAAAGAGAACAAAGAGGAGTAACCGCAATGCAGTCCCGCAGGGATCAGAAAGCCGCTGCCATTGTCTGGAAAATTATCCGGGCGTTGTGGCGCTGGTTGCGTAAACCTCAACAACCCCGTAAGGAGCAAAAATGAAACTCTCCGATAAGCAACAACAATTTACCGTCATGATCGGAAAACTCATCCAGTTTGCCCATCAGCGCGGTTATGGCCTGACGTTCGGTGAGGCGTACCGCACGCCAGAGCAGGCAAAACTCAACGCACAAAAGGGATCAGGCATCACCAACAGTCTGCACTGCCAGCGACTGGCGGTGGATTTTAATCTGTTTATTAACGGTGAATACCAGACCCGCACAGAGGCTTACCGCGAACTGGGCGAGTACTGGGAATCCCTCGGCGGCACATGGGGCGGTCGTTTTAAAAACCGCCCGGATGGCAATCATTTCAGCCTTGAGCACGACGGTGTGCGCTGATTTTACGCTTAATAAGCCTTCCTGCAGGCTTATTAAGCCCTCTTATTCTTGACATTAACAGGACATGATGATGAACGATAAAAACACCCAAACCACCGCAGAGAACGCCATCACTTTACAGGTCGGCGAGCATGAACTGACGTTTATCCCGACGGTGAAAGACTACAACGACCTGCAGAACGACTTCATGCCGGACAATAAAATTGCACCGCTGAAAAACTACCTGCGCCGCATCGTGATTAAAGAGCACCGCGATCTGCTGAACCAGTTGCTGGAAAAACCGGGAATGCCGGCCAGTCTGGCAACTGCCGTGAATAACGAGTTTGTGCCGGAAGTGGAAATCACCGTAAAAAAATAAAAAGCCATCTGGGGGCCATTGATCGCAATGACCTTACCAGGATGCTGATCCTGCGCCGCCACTGGCTGCCCGGTGAAGGTGATTCACCACAGTCACTGGCTGCTGCCGTCTGGCTGGATAACCACTACTGGGAAAATATGGGTATCGCCGTCAATAACGGCATTATCCGCGCCTTTAAGGGAACGTAATGTCACAACAGCGCCTTGAATTACTTCTTGAACTGACAGACCGCCTGACAAGGCCGTTACGCGCAGCCGGGCGACAGGTTCAGGGATTTGCTGCAACAAGTCGGGGAGCTTTTCGGGACATTGCTACCGGAGGCGCTGCGCTCTGGGGAGTGGGTGCAGCCATTCAGGGCGCACTGATGCCAGCCATTGAAATGGACAGGGCGCTCGGTGAGGTGAAATCACTGGGCGTCGCAGAGTCCGGACTGCGTAAACTCAGCCGCGCCGCCGTTGATTTCACTATGGAATACGGCGGAGCTGCGCAGGATTTTGTGCGTGCTTCTTACGACATCCAGTCAGCCATTGCCGGGTTAACTGACGATGAGCTGTCCCGCTTCACCACCGCATCAGCAACAGTGGCAGCAGCAACCAAATCCAGCAGCCAGACCATTACCGCCTACATGGGCACCATGTACGGCATCTTTAAAGACCAGGCTGATGCCATGGGAAAAAGTAAATGGGTGGAGCAGATCGCCGGACAAACCGCCACTGCCGTGCAAATGTTTAAAACAACCGGCGATAACATGTCAGCGGCATTCACCACACTGGGTGCCAGCGCAAAAGCAGCCGGTATTGATGCGGCCGAGCAGTTCGCCGTACTGGGGCAACTGCAGGCAACCATGAGTGGCAGCGAGGCTGGTACAAAATATAAATCCTTCCTGGCATCCGTTGGTAAAGCACAGAAAAAGCTGGGGCTTAATTTCGTGAATAAAGACGGCACGATGAAAAGTGTTGTCGAGATCATGAAACTTATCAGGGGCAAATTTGGTGATCTGTCAAAAGTGGCTGACTCTGATTTGCTGAAAAGCGCTTTTGGCTCCGATGAGGCTGTGGCCATGATTAAATTGCTCAATGCAGACATTGGCGGACTGGAAAAGAACATCGCCACGCTGGGCAATATCAAAGGTATGGATAAGGCTGTCGAAATGGCACAAGCCATGGCCGATCCGTGGGAACAGGCCGCTGCGATTATTAACGGCATTCGCATTGAAATTGGCACACAACTGTTACCCGTTCTGTATCCATTCATCCAGAAAAGCAACGAAGGCGGTAAATCCTTTGTTGCCTGGTTGCGTCTGTATCCAAACATCACACGTGCAATCGGCTTATTAAGCGCGGCACTTATTGGTGTTGCGGCGGTTGGCGCAACGGTCAATATCGTAATGGGGGTGGCGAAATTTATCTGGGTGGGATTACGCATGGTCTGGATGGCCGCAATCGCACCACTGAAATTAATCATCTTTCTGTATCGTGCCCTGAAAGTGGTTATGCTGGCGTTCTGTGCTACTGCCCGCATGGTCAGGGCATTATATCTGGCGATGAGTATCGCCATGGGGGCGCACAATGTCAGGGCCAAAATTCAGATTGCACTGCTGAAACTGCAACGCATCGGTATGTGGCTTTATTCTGCCGCACTGGGCGCTGCAGCTGTGGCCATGAAAATTTATACCGCTGTTACCGGTGGCGCAGCCGTTGCCACTCAGCTACTTTTCAGCCCGATAACGTTAATCATCCTGGCACTGGCTGCGCTGGGCGTGGGCATTTATTTTCTGATTACCCGCTGGGATGAGATCAAAGCGGCACTGATGGATACAGCCGCTTTTCAGTGGGTAACCAGTGTCATAAAAAATATAGCTGTATGGTTCGGCAATACCTGGAAAGGCATTAAAAGCGGCTGGGATGCCGTTATTAATTATTTTTCCACCCGCTCACCGCTGGAAATATTTCAGGATTATGTTCGTCTGATTAATAAATTATTTTCAGGACTATGGCGCACAATTATCGGTATGTTCAGCTCAGCATTCAGATGGATTGCTGACAAGCTGAATATGCTCCCGGGTATAAATATTGATGTACCAGAAATTACAGATAACAGTGAGGGTTCTGTATTAACCGGTGGAAAAGTTATTAGCGCCGGGCCAGGTGGCATTGCGGCAAAAATGCAAAATAACAGCGACAGCCAGACCACAATTGATAACTCCCGTCGCGTGGTCAATGTCAATGTGCAGGATGCATCCCCGGCCCACCTTAATGAATGGATGGAGCTGCATGCATACTGATAAACCGCTTTACATTGATTTGCTTATCACCGGTCGCAATTTCACGCTGAACAGCGCCGCCGAACCGGTGCTGTGCAACAACAGGGAAAGCATTGCCCAGGACTGCCAGCACGCCATCATTGAAAGCGGACTGGCAACGCGCCTGCTGGCTGAAAAAAGCCCGACGCTTCGCGCCGACATTATGATGCAGATGACACTGCTGATTGAAGATGATAAGCGCATCACACCCGGCACGGTCAGTGTGACAGAGGAAACCCCGCTTTCCGGCCGCCTGCTGATTAGCGCCCACACCGAAGATTTTTTTGATCCCCTGACTTTTACGGTATCTCTTGATGATTAACGGCAAACCAACCGCAGATTACGAGCGCATTCTGGCTGATAACGGCATGCCGGTAACCGAAGAACAGGCGCGCACTGAATTTGAGGCCATCGTTAAAGACGAAGGGCTTATCACTAACACATCCCGCATGTCGCCGTTCTGGCGGTTGATTACAGCCATTACCACAAAGCCCGTGATGTGGCTGAAAGATGCACTGGTTAATGTGGTAATGAAAAACCTGTTTCTGGTAAGTGCCAGCGGTGTATTTGTGGATGTTTTCGCATGGGCGGTAAACCTGCAGCGCAAGGCTGCCACGCACGCAGCTGGCGTGATTCGTTTCACAAAAGACGACATTGATCACGCGGTCACCGTACCGGCTGGTACGCAGATTCAGACAGAACGCATTAACGGCGTGATTTATACGCTGACCGTTGTCAGGGATACCATTATTCCGGCAGGAACACTCAGCATGAACATCGATGTTTCTGCTGAACAGGCCGGAGCCGGGTTTAACCTCGCGCCGGGGTATTACCGCATTCTTCCGGTGGCGATTAATGGTATCGCCGGCGTTGAGAACGACGAAAACTGGCTGACCACGCCGGGGGCCAACGAAGAAAGCGACGACGAACTGCGTGATCGCGTTCGCAATCAGTTTAATCTTGCCGGTGCTTATCACACCGACGCTGTTTACCGGGGATTAATTGCCGGTGTTGCCGGCATCAGTGCCGACCGCATCTATTTTTTGCATGACGCACCACGCGGCCCCGGCACAGCAAACGCTTACATTCTGCTGGATACCGGCATCGCATCCGGACCGTTCGTTGATGCAGTAAACGCATTTATTAACGATGAAGGTCATCACGGACACGGCGATGATTTGCGCTGTTTTTCCATGCCTGAAACGCGCCATGCCCTGACCGTGACACTCTGGCTGTATGCAACACTGAACCTCAACGCTGAAGAGATACAGGCTTTATTACGCAACGTAGAGAATCTGGTCCGCTGTGCGTTTCGCGAAAACAGCGATTATGACGTTCAGAAAACATGGCCGTACAGCCGTTTCAGCATGTCCCGACTGGGCGAAGAGATCCACCAGGTATTTCCGCAGGTGGAATCGGTCACGTTTTCCCTTCCGGATATTCTCAGCGACCTGGCTGTGCCTCGCCTGGAATCCCTTATCGTGGAGGTGGGGTCATGAATATTCCGGAGATGCCCGAATTCCCTCTCCCAACCTGGATGAACAAGGGAGAGCCATTAACACTGGCACATTCTTCACGTCGTTACTGGGAGAAGGTCTACAGCTGGCTGACATGGCCACTACAGCAAATTGATGTTGATACCTGCGCAGAGCCTCTGCTTAACCTGCTGGCCTATCAGCGCAACATCACCCGCTTCAGTGGGGAGCCAGTTTCATTATTTCGCTTAAGGGTAAAACACGCGTTTATCAACGCTCAGGACTCGGGCGAACGCGCAGGCTTCGAACGCATCTTTAAGCGTCTTGGGGTGGGAGAGGTAAAAACCCTGGAACGACAGCTGCAGCATGACTGGGACGTTATTTTACTGCGTATCAATGACACCCAGTTAAGCGAAAACAACGCCCTGATGATGCAGCTCGTGCGCCAGTATGGCCGTACCTGCAGGCGCTATTTCTTTCAGGTGATTAATACAACCACCGCTCACCTGACAGCCGGCACATTTAGCGGTGATTACCGGTATTACGTGGCAAAAGCGACGATACGTCCAGGCACAATCAGATTAAACGCATCATTACAGGCAGGGCATTACGGATTATCCGTGGAGCATTACACATTACAGGCAGGTAACGCATGAGCACAATTATTACTGAACAATATGAAAACTGGTGCGCAGATCAGATTATCAGCGATAAACCCGCACGCCCGGACATGTTTGTTTTTGCGTATATCCCGGGACAGGATGAGTCTGCCGAAATTCCCCGTGACGAGGCTTTGCCCGATGAATCCATGATTCAGTACCGCGCGCCGGTCACTCAGTATGGACTGCTGTCCCCGAATGCTGCCGCATTTTCCATTATTCTGGACACCACTATCGGTGACTTCGAATATAACTGGATTGGCCTCATGAACGAAGAAAGCGGCGTGCTCTGCATGATTGCACACACACCGCGCCAGCAAAAAATTAAAACAGCAAACGGCGTGCAGGGAAATAACCTTATTCGCACCTTTGCCATGGAGTTTGACGGTGCGGCTGCGGCAATGCATATCGATGTCAGTGCTGATGTCTGGCAGATTGATTTTACTGCCCGACTCGCGGGAATGGATGAATCACGTCGCCTGTTGGCATTTGATCACTACGGTGAAGCTGCCTTTCTGGGGGACGGTTTTCAGGTCAGCTATCAGGACGGTACCGCCACTGTTGCCGCCGGCGTGGGTTATGTGGGAGGCCTGCGCGTCAGTCTGCGCGAACCTTACAGCCTGCCGGCTGCGGTCGGGGATACCCTCTGGATTGATGCAAGCTGGCAGGGATTTGTTACCGGCGAATGGAATACCGTTTTTACGTTCTGCGCCAGCAAGGAACATGCGTCCTATACAGACGGTAACGGCTTCCGACACTTTGTCGCGCCACTTGCAAAAATGACAGCAGACGGCCCGCAGGACCTGCGCCCGGAGACACCCGACGAGGAACAAAGCAATGCACTGGCAGAGCACGAGAAATCCCGCAGACACCCGGACGCAACACTGAATGAGAAAGGCTTTGCGCAGTACAGCAACGCCACCGACAGCGACGCAGAAGACCGCGCCGCCACGTCAAAAGCGGTAAAAATCGCAATGAATAACGCTAATGATCGTCTTGCTAAAAATCGCAACGGTAGCGACATCCCCAACAAACCACTGTTTATCGAAAATGTCGGATTAAAACCCACTGTCGATAAAGCTGACGGTGCAGTTCAGCGCAGTGGCGACACAATGACAGGCCCCCTGACACTCCCACAACTACAGACAACTGGCATGGTAAAAAGCGCAGGAGAGATACAAACAGCATCTCCAAACAGCTACAGAATGGTATACGGAAATATCGGATCATTCTGGCACCAGAACGGCACTTACCTGTATCTGATGATGACCGACAGGGGCACCCCATACGGGGGGTTTAACGGATTGAGACCGTTTACGATCGACTTATCCACCGGCAAAGTATCTCTGGGAAATGGCGTAAATGGTAACTGTGTTGCATCCGGTGAAGTGCAGTCAGGAAGTGGCTCTGCCCGCCTCGCATCAAATGGCGATGTGCATGGAAGTATCTGGGGCGGTTCATTAGCCGGTTACCTGGGCAGAACAGGAGTGCAGGATATCCGCTATGGCTCCGAAATGTTTTATAACCCAGGAGGTAACCAGATATCCTGGACATTTCGCTCACCTTCAGGCCACGGATTATCCGGTATTAACGTGCAGGAAACCGGAAGCAACTCGGCAGATAACATCAGCGGCGTGTATTACCGCCCTCTTCAGAAACTGATTAATGGCACCTGGTATAACGTAGCGAGTGTATAACAATGCTTCATTTAAAAAACATTACTCCGGGAGATCCGAAAACAGCTGAACAATATCAGATGACAAAACAATATGCCGTCACCTGGCTTTTTTCGGAAGACGGTAAAAACTGGTATGAAGAACTGAAGAATTTCGCCAGTGACACAATAAAAATAGTTTACACCGGGGATGGGCGCGTGGTGTGGGTCGGTAAGGATGTGACAGGTATTGAGCCTCGCAATGCCAGCGTTATTGAAGTTCCTGATATTACCGCTAACCGCCGCATCACTGCGCCGGGTTACTGGTTTTACCGCAATGATGAATTTGTCTTCGACTACAAATTAAAAGCAGAAGACGAGCGTGATGTTCTGCTAAAACAGGCCAGCATTATGTCCAGTGAGTGGGAAAAAGACCTGCTGCTGGGGTTAATCAGTGACGGAGACCGGGAAAACCTAAAAGCCTGGCGCATTTACGCGAAATCGCTGCAGGCGATGGATTTCAGCCAGATTACCGATAAATCATCGTATGCCACAATTGCATGGCCGGAATTACTGCAGGATATTAACGGGAATAAAAAATAATGAGCGCGCTGTTGACGAAAGCATTTGAGAAATGGGTTGCTGAATGCGCCGCCAGTAATTTACCGGCGCGACCTGACTCCATTGTTTTTGCACTGATGGAAAGGGAACCATCCAGAGATGATGAAGTTGTCCCTCCAGAAAAAATCACACACACGGTAAATAATCTGCACTATGGAAAACTGGATCCAAACAGCATTGTCTGTAGTGCCGTTGTTGCTGATAACGAGACATTCACTTATGACTGGATTTGCCTGGTCCATCAACCCAGCAACACACTGTGCGGTGTAATTAAAACCCCGGTTCGCCACAAACTGGCCGGCGAAACACTCATCCGCAATTTTGCTGTCATTTACAGCGGCCTGGCTCAGGCTGCACACATTACTGTTCCTCCTGAAAGCTGGCAAACAGACATCTCGCAGGAGATGAAAACAATTCAGGGCTTTATCAGCGATCACATAGCAGTATCAACCCGTTATGCGGTCACCGAAGCTAATAAGCAGTTTTTGTCCATGCAAATAACCCACGGGCGTTATTCAGGGCTCTGGCGTTATCTTAATTCAACCGGGGGTATTAACTGGTATTTTTTGTTTCTTGCAATGTATGAAAGCGAAGGCAAGGCCTTTTCTCTCAGGGACAGAATCGTTATTTGTGAAAAAGCCTTTCGTCTCGGTATAACAGCGCCATTCATGACGAATTTCCGTTATGAAGCCGGACAGCGCGTGATGATTAACAGCACGCTCTTTTTTGTAAATATCGCCGGCATTTCCGGAGAAACCACACCTGATATCAGTAGCATCTCACAAGGTGAGTTTATTTATACAGGCTCTGCTGTTCTTGAATGTCTCGGGAAGACCAGCAAAGAGATCCCGTCATCATGGTCATGGTTCTTTACCGATGTGGCCGCTGATTTATATTCACCGGTTGCCCCTGATTCTACAGACAGTTACCCATCCCTCTGGTTTGCCTGTATTGCTGAAATCGCAGACGCTTCGTGGTTACAGGCCCCTTCAGGGCTCGGCAATCATTCCAGATGGGAAATTATCAGACTGGTAGCGGAAAATAATATTTTGCGTCAGCTAAATACTGGTGCAAATCTGGTAAACGTCTTTCAGGGAAACGTTGCTCCCGGTAATACTCATTACGCGCAATGTTTTTGTCAGGATAATGCCGAAGTGTATGCCGGTTTACGGGCCCTGGTCTTTCTGGCCGGACTGGTTAATGACTCTGATGCCGCCTCGCAATATTCCAACGCAATGAAAACAATTAAAACAGGGTTGCTGGCATTATTTGTTCCGGGCCAGAACAGATTCAAGACGTATTACAATGAAGCTGATTACCCCGATACCCCGGGCGATGCTCGTTTTGTGCAAAAAGACCGTTTCTCTGTTGCTCCGTGGCGTTTTGGTGTGCTGGATACACCTGCTGAACAGGTACAATATGGACTATCCGTTCTGGATGCCATCCAGAAAGATTATCCTGATTTATTTACATCGGATTACGCAGGCATTGATACTTTCGCCATGAGCGACTTTTTTGCATTCGTGGCAAAAGTTACGGCCTCACAGACTGCCGCAACAACAGCCCTTCGTCGTCTGCAGATCCGAAAAACGGCCGCCGTAACAATTTCAGATATTGCATCAGCAATGTCTGTTTCAGCGTGGGGTGCAGTCCCCTGCATGAGTACACGCGACTTTATGCGAATTAATGGTCGCTCCGTTGTTGGAGGTGAAGATATTGTCTTTCCGGAAAGAGAGATCAGACACATTACCCCCGTCAATAACGCCCAGGTGGTTGTGGATAAACTCACCAATGACACCGTATTGTTTATTGATAATGACTCTGCACTTTCATATCTCCAGTTCAGGATAGCACCAGGGCTGGTTGATGGTTGTCACCTGTCAGTCACGGCGAAGAGGGACGTGACGCGAACATCATTTCTTACACAGGATGCACAGGTTTCAGATGCTCCGGAAGCGTTATTTGCAGGGAAAAGCGTTACATTTACGTACAATGCAACCACGCAAACATGGTACAGAAACTTTGTACCTGCAGTTTCTTCTGCTGCTACAAATTTATTAAAAAAACAATCAGAATCTCTGTTTGTTGATGGCGCTCACCCGATCATCCCAAAAATGCTCGTAAGCACCCTGAACTCCAGTCTGGATTCATTTAAAAGCCTGCCCGATGGTTCGCGTGTTTATCCCCTGAAGCTGGATGTATCAAACCCCATCGGGCAATCCTCGGTTGGCGATATCGGAATCGCTGTTTCAGCGCAGATTGAGCCGCGTTATCTCTATCAGAACCAGAACCGACAGTACATTTCAGCGCAGTATTTTGTCAGCTCTGTCTCTGCAAATGCGGGAACAATCACTATCGGAATACAGGTGGTGATGCCTGATAAACCTCACTATGCACTGGATATGTCAACACTGGAAGAAGTTGCCGGCGCAGATAATGGGCTGCTCCCCTGTGTTGTGGTTATAAAAACACTTGCAGGGACAACGTTGCGTCAGAACGGAATGGGGTAACATTTGAACGTACAGGAAAATGAGATGAAATATTCTGTATGGGAGCACGCCATTCTGCGCCCGGCCCCCATGGCCATCACCTGTTCAATGGTTTGTCTCCATCCATGGTCAGAAAATACGGGAAACATTACACCATCAGGGCGTTACCTCAGCCCGGATAATGCTGTATCCGCGCTTTTACCTTATCTGACAGAAAGCACTGAAAAAGATGTTGTGGCGCTGTTATTTTGCGCCCCGTCTGCTGGCGAGTTTTTATCACTGGCCAGACAGTTTTCAGGTGCACTTCCATTGCCGGAAGTGGGAAGAATGTCCCGCATGATCTCCAGCCAGCTTTCGCTGGCCGTGAGTAAAATGCAGCTCCCTGCAAAACCGGCAACCACACTTCCTGCAGAAGTCACGCTGTCCACACAAACCACCCGCAGCATGACGCGGGCAGCGACTATTGCGCAGGCTGCGATCCCGACCGCTGTATCTCCGGAAACATTATCCTCGTCTCTGAATCAATTCAGAATCGCGAGAGATAAGGCACTACAGGAAATCACCGACCAGCAGGCCGCAATTCAGAAAAACACATGTCCGGTGTGGCGTTTTTTTTATACGGGCACGCTAAATCAGGTTGCAGCACTGATAAAAAAAAATATTCCACATCCGGAATGGGTTTTTACAGCTGTGATGCTGTTTGTCGGTAATGATCTTTCATCACTAAGAGAATCACTACATGACCCAGATGATCGTTCTTGCACTTGACGGGGAAGCCATTCTGTTACGCAACATCATCGTCAGCGCCACCATGCAACTACCGGATAAAGATATGTCCGGACAGTCAACCAGCACCACCAGTGCCCAGCAGGGAAGCAAGGCTAAAGAGCTGCGTGTATCAGGCGTCATTGATTTTAATGATGAAGCTGTTCTGACCCGTATATTTCAGCTTGCAGAAGCCACAGAAAGCAACGGGGCTAAAAAAACATACCGCATCGCCAACGCTACTGCTAAGGCGATTAATATGCGACAGGGTGTTTTTTCGGGCGGTATTGATGCAACGGAACAACAGGGCAAGATGCACTGGCAGGTCACCTTTACTCTCAGGGAAAAATTAAGCGTGCCGGAAAAAGCATCGGCACGCAGTGGCTCACAGAAAACAATCGCAAAGCAGCAGACACAGAACGGCAGTGAGCAGGCACCGGATAAAGGAATGAATACCCAGGAGACTTTCTGGAAAAACATCAATGATGGTATTGGCTCCGGGCTGGACTGGATTGGCATCGGGAGCGTGAAAGAGGAAGGGAAAACATGAAATTAATCCAACGTTGCATGATTAATGGCGAGCTGGCGGAAATTGCCGATATCAGCCTTGTCCTTACCCTGAATGCTGCCGGTCGCGGCTTCATTTCTGTTAATAATCTGTCACCGGAAAAAAGCCTTGCCGGCGCAATGATACAAATTGATCTCGGCCGTAATGGTGAGGCATGGCGCTATTTCTCCGGCTACATTGAGCGCGATCAACCCGCCGAAAATGGCTCACGCCGCCTTTTTATCCGTGAAGCAGCTGCCGTGCTGGATTTTGATTTCCCCTGCTCCATGCAACATCCAACGTTACGGGATGTACTCGATAATCTGGGTAAACAAAGCGGCATCGTTTTCATCACGCCAGATGCGGATTACGTCAGCACACCGACACCTTACATCACCCACAGCGGCAGCGGAGCACAACTGCTCAGCCAGCTGGGGCGAGCATTCAGTATCAGCGATTACGTCTGGCATCCAATGCCGGACGGTTCCGTATTTGTGGGAAGCGCACCGGATTCACGGTTTGCCAGTATTACCATGCCGGATATTCCGCAACAGTACACACTCGGGCAAAGCGGCGGAAACAGCATCGACATCATGTTTATGGAAACTGTGCGGCCGGGCGTGAACCTTCCGGCCGGGCGCATTACCCGTGTAGCCCTCAACAACGAGAAAATGACCCTGACATGGGAACGCCTTACCGCCACGGGTAGCCCTGTTTCCAAATCACCATTACGCAGACAGATGGAAACACAGTTCCCGGAACTGGCCAGCGGCACTCTGCATACCCGGCTGGCGCGCGTCATTGCCCCAACGGAATCCGTCACCCTAGGCGATATTGCCGACAGCTTCCGCCCACGCTACGCCGTCGATGTGCAACTGCTTGATGAGAACGGCAACGATAAAAGCGATACGCCTGTTTATCCGGCAGTACCACTCCCCGTCCCGATGGCAGGTAGCGAGGCGGGATGTTTTGCCTACCCGCCGGCAGGCACCATCGTGGAAATATCCAACATTGAAGGGCGACCGGATAAACCTGTCATCAGGCAAATCTTACCCGCGGGCCATAACCTGCCTGATGTAAAGCCCGGCGAACAACTGCAGCAACAGCGCGCAGAAGTGTTTCAGCGCGTCACGACTGACGGAAGCTGGCACAGAGAAACTGACCAGCAAATCAGGGAGCATTCAGCCAGGCGAACCATTAACAGCGATCAGGAAGAACGCACAACAACAACCAGAACAACAACAGTCCAGGCAAACGACATAACCAGTGTTCTTGGCACCAGTAAGCTGATGACAGGCCAGACAGAACACCTTACTACCGGCAATTATGCGATCGCAGCCGGTGAGCATATCCAGATGGTAGCGCAGGATTTGCTGACTCAACTCAAAGGGGCGATATCCACCATTGAGCATGACCTCACCGAAAACGTGGGAGGCCGCAGAACATGCAGGGCGGACGGCGGTCTGGAGTTTACCTCCCCGACAGTATTTATTGGTCGCGGCGGCTCGCGGGAAAAGTCCGGGCTTAACCTGCTGACGTTGCTGATCGATATTCTGGATCTGATTCAATTGCTGGCCACACATACAGCAAACCACACCCATAGCAACACAGGCACGCCAATGAACAGCGGCGAACTTGCCGCAGATGCCCTGCAGGCGACGAGTCTGCGCGAAAAATACGGCGACATTATCGCCTGAACACCAGACATAAAAGCCACATAAACGCCCCATCACGCAACGCACGGTCCCGGCCGTGCGTTTTCCTATCCACCACCTGATTAATGCGTTCTGCGTGCCATTCTGGCGCTGTATGCACACACCGCGTAAACGGAGTGACGTAAAGCGTGAGGTGACGTAAACCGCGCTACCCCCTCCAACCCGCGGGTTTCGTGTCGAAACACTTTTTCAGTTTTCTGCCGTGCAAAAATGACCGCCAGCCCGCGCAGCAACTGAGGGAAAAGCGAAGATCTGAAATTTCACGCTTTGAAATTTTTTTCAGTTTTCAGAGAGGTTTTTACGATCCCATAAATGGCAGGAGCAATAAAACTGTATGATATTAAAAGAGTTTTCATGCTTTACGTGAGATGAGACACGATCACGAAAGGATCGCATCAAAAAATCGTCAAACAACGAAGCCAGACGCGGCGCGGCCTGCGTAAAATTAAGAGTCAAAATTAAACTGAAAAAAGGATCAATACAGCGCATCGATCGCACATGACGATCTACGCAGCAACAGGACAAAAAAAACCGGCGCGAACGCCGGCGGAAGCATGTATCAAATGCGTGACTGAATAATGTCTGCGGTCGGGAATTTTATATCAAAAGGCTGACAGGCCTCAACGGATTGAAACAAGGGAAAAAACCAGGCTAGAATTCGCGCGGGTGCCTTTCGGCTGATGGCTGGAGGGAATACCTGAAGGCCGGATGTGGAAAGGCCCCGGAAAACATTTTTGTTTAACCGAGGCCCTAACCATCTACCCTAGACAAGTGATAGGTTAGCGCCTCCCTGAAAAAGGAGCAAGCGCTATGTCGCAAAAATCGCTTACGGCCATTACGTTCTGCGTAACGGCAATCCTCATCATCTGGATGCTGCACGGTTCGCTGTGTGAGATACGGATGAGTTTCTGGGGAGCGGAGTTTGCGGCGTTCTTACAGTGTAAGCAGTAAGGAAACCGCGACGGGGGAGCAATCCCCCGTCAATCGGTTGTCAGGGCAAGACTGATAAGGCACCCTATACACATCCCAAAGCAGAAACTCGCAGCGTAAAAACTGCGAGTTTTCTTTTTGGGACCACTCACAATGATGTAATTCACATATTCTTTATAGCATCGAAAATATTTATCAATTCTGGACGCTCCCCTTTTTTCTTTTGCCAATAACATCCGGATTGCAAAAGATAAATAAAATCATCTTGGTTCATCGACAACTCACCAAACAATTTTAATTTATTTCTTTTTTCATTGGGGATAAAAACATCCACAATAATTTTTCCGGGGTCATAGGTTTGACTTTCAACTAAAACAGGAAGACGCTCAACAATGCGAGGTTCTATGCGCCCATTAACTGAAAGCTCACCGCTAAAGGAACCATCAAACAAGGAAACAGTATCGTAACCAGAAAAACATTCATATTTTACCTGTAAGACAACTGCATCATCTCTTTGTAGAAATTCAGAGTAAGAACCATAACCACTACGGTCACTATAAAATACATCTCCTTGGTGAAACTGGTAAGAGGAACCTTGCGTCCAAACCTCATAAATGTAATCACCATAAGTAACCTTTGTCAGCCTTATATCAAGCGCCTCTTTAAAGACCTCCTTCACAGCGAAACGCCAACCAACAGCAAAACCATCAGAAAAATTTGCTATAAGCGCAGTGCTTCGCCTTGGTTCCCGCACCGTACGAACAGTTAAAGAAAACTCTTCAACCATACGTTGCCAAGCTTCAACATCCTTTTCTATATTTTGTTGATAAGCATCACCAATATCTTCAGATTTATAAGGTATTTCTCCAGTATCTATAAAACTCAGGAATTGTCCTTCGCTCAGAATAAGTGCACCGTAATCGTTAGCCTTTTGAACCTTTCTCCATCCCTTATTATCGCCAACACAAAGAATGAATAACGATTTTGAAACATCCATTTTCACATCAAAATTATTATTAACGGCTATTTCTGTTAACCGCGCCCTATCTGATTGTTTAAACCCAGTAAAGCAAATAGAGAATTTGTTTTTCGACGTGGATTGCTTGGGAGGAATATAATCACTGGAAGTCAGAGGCGGTTCATCATTCCATGCATTAAAAGCCTCATTAAGGGCAGCTTCTGAATCAAACATTCGCAAGATTCTATCTTTACGAAAAGTCCTAAAACCACGACGACTCAAAGAATACCCTTGAACAAATCCTTCTCTCTCTACAACCCTGATAACACTTTGTGCAGAAAGTTCACCACTGGCATTCACATACAGAAAAAATGCCTCTTTATTTTCATTTACCTTTTGGGGATCAAACATTCCCTACTCCTTGTTATTCCTCTAAATAAACCCAGCCAGAAGAGTGGGCTGGCTGGGTTTTCGCTATGGCAAAATGTGGACAACGCGAAAAATAATCCATTATTTTTCATTGCATTACAGAAGTTTTCGTGCCACCCGAAGGTGGCGTGCTTTTATTATTACTTATCCCTGTCTAACCAGTCGCCGCTTTCAATTAGCTTTAATCCATCGACGGGTCGTTGATAAACGTACATCCATGCACTCCCGTACGGCGTCTGAATCAACTGGCGCGCGTATTCACCGCCCCTGGTGCGCAAGGCATCAAGTTCGGCCAGCGTGGCGTTGTCAATACGATAAACTTCACCGTGTACTGTTCCGTTCCCCGGAACTGCGCCTGGATAGTGGCCCAGGCTATACAACTGGTAGTTATCGATACTGAAATCGCCCAGTAACTGGGCATTGGTCATCCAGTGACTGTTGCCTTGTTTGTGGCGTAAACTGCCGTAGACAAATATTCGCATTGCTAAAACTCGAACTGATAGAGCAAATCCAGTGCCTGGTCTACACCAGACACGGCTTCCAGATATAGCTTAGGCATCAGGCGATAACGTAACGTGAGTGTTGCTATAGAGTCAAATATACCCACGCCGTATTTCACTTGCAGACCTGGCAATACATAGCCGCTGACCACTACCTGGGAGGAGTCGCCTACTCCCTGGGTGTCGAGCGCTAAATTGCTTACGCCAAACGTCTCGCCGATTTTACCCACAATCTGGCCACTTTGCGCAACCCCCAGACCAATCAGCATCGAGGTCATTGCCGCACTGTCGCTCTGATCGCTCTCCAGCCCTTGTCCACGTAGCAAATAAGACAATGCAGCTTGTTGCGACATCGCCGGGTCAGAGAAGATCTCCGCTTTCGGTTCGTCCGCCAGACCAGTGACGCGAACTCCGGCGATTACGTCGTCTTCTGTAGCATCCGGGTTACGAATAGCTTCAATATTAAGATACGGTTGATCCGGCGGACCAGAGAACAGTAACTCACCTTTACGCACAATCAGATCCTGACCATAGGCATGGAAGCGCCCTTCAGGGATGTTGATCTGCCCGTTCAGGCCCAGCCCTTGTTTGTCCTGAACGACGTTAAGATCGCCCGTCAGCCGCGCTTTCAGGCCAAAGGCGTCAATGCGCACATTGTTGCCAACGTGGACAATCAGGTTACTGTTAATCGGAATCGACGCCGTTTTCGGCTCTTCCGGTTGCAGGTTATCGTTAAGCATCACCACATCGCTGGAGACGCCTACTGCGCTTTCCGGCAGATCGTGCACCACGATGCGCGCCCACGGGACATCCACGCGACCATCGAGGGTAAACAGGTTTGGTGTAGCCTCGAAGACAACATCTGGCGATACATCCATTCGTACCATCGGCGGCACGGTGATCCGCACTTTACTGCCTTTCGCCGTTACCCGCGCCCGCCAGTTTTCAATTTGGCTCCAGTCGGCATCACCGTTCAGGTAGATTTCACCCTGCTGGGTCCGTACTGTACCGGCAAGCGTCGAGCGCATACCATTAAAGTTGACCGCAAGCTGGCTCGGTTGCATATCAAACGGCATAAAGTTGCCGTCGATATCCACACCCGTAACCTGAAGCTGACCAAACAACTGCGGGCTTTGCACATCACCACCCAGACGCAAGTTGGCACTCACCATCCCCGCTGCTTTTTCCCCACGGGTAAAGATGGGGTTTATCATCGCAAGGTTGAAGTTACGGATATTGACGTTGCCACCAAGATTACGGCGGCCTTGCGGATCGGTCACCTGCACCTGTCCATCAAACTGGCCGTTATTGGTCAGGCGGATGGTCCAGCCCAATTCGGCACGGTTGTTACGCAATTCCGCCGTCAGATTCAGTGTCTGAAACGCCACGGGCAGCGCCGCATCGTTGACGGTTTGCGTTACCTGCACGTTACGCCCCGAAAGGGTGATACTGCCCTGCGGCAGCCCCTCTTTGGTGGTGTCCCAGGCAACGTCCGCTTTACCCGTGAAGATACCGCTGGCCTGAGTGGTTTCTGGCATAAATGGTTTCAGCATGGCCAGGTCGAAGCGGTTGAGATTCACCACCGCACGCCCTTCGGCACCCGCATCGATAGTTTGCGGCACGCACAGTTCCGCATTCGGGTTAAGCCAGCAGTGTGGCCCGATGCTGATTTTTTGCTCCTTATTGCGGTAATCCAGCGCAATATCGCGGGTCAGCGACCACGGGCCGACCGGCGTCTGGAAGCGGGTATTGCTAAGAGTTCCCTTCCAGCGTTCTTCTTTGCGATCAAAACTTCCTGCCAGATTAAGCTGCCCGGAGACAGGCTCGCCCTGAATCCGCAACTGTAACTCGTGCTGTTTTTCGCTGCCTTTGGCATTCAGGGTGACGAGGTTGATATTTACATCCGGCTGCGAAATTTGCTCAACGCGTACGTCGAGTTTCCCGGCGATCTGATCGGTGGATTTAATGTCGCCTTCCACGCGAACCTGCGCCACGGAAAGTTCCTGCCAGCGCAGGCCGCGCGCGGTGATATCTGCCAGTAGTTGTGGCGCTTCCACCGTGCCGCGTACTTTCACCAGCCCTTTCGCTGTACCGCCAAGCCCCGGCAGCGCGTTATCCAGCCCCGGCGCGTTGATGGTGGCATCAAGATTGAGATCTTTTACCCCCAGCTCGCCTTTCACTTCGGCACTGTTTGGCCCCAGTTCCAGATGAAGCCCTGGGATCATCCACTGCATATAACTGTTGCCTTTCAGCGTGCCGTCAACGTTCACTTTGTTCTGTTTGACGTTACCGGTCAGCTTCAGTTCTGGCACCTCCATCTGCCAGGTGCCGCCGTACAGGCTACCGCGGGTTTTAATCAAGCCATTGAGTTTCGACGGCCACTCTGGGATCTCTTTGGCGGTGTTAATGCCGTTAAGCGTTAGCTCACCGCGCCAACTAATGGCCTGCTGCCAGTCGAGCAACGCCTTGAGTTCAGTTTTCCCTTCCAGCGCCGCGACGGTGAGTTTGTCGAGATTGACCTGCTGTTCATTACCTTTGGCATCAAGGGTAATGGTGGCTGGCGGGATCTCCAGTCCCTTCACTGCCGTACGCATAGAGAGCGTGTAATCGGTCATTTTGCCGGTAAGTTTCAGTTTCAGATCATCCGCCTGATACTGCTTCTCACCAGTGAACGGCCAGTAAATCTGTTTGCTGTTCACTTCCACGTTGAGCGGCAATCCGGCTTCCGCCAGTCGCGTCTGGGCGCGTAAATCCATATCCACCGGACCGGAAAGATTAACGCCAATCTCCAGCTGTTCGCGCAGCGCGCCGCCCACTTTCAGCTTCACCTTTTCACCTTTCAACGGCTCCACGTTCAGTGTACTATTGAGAGTGATGTCCACCGGCCAGTTGTCTGACAGCTGCGCCGTGCCGCTGGCGTTGACGATCCCTTGACTGGAATCGATATCCAGGGCGTCCAGTTTAGTATTGCCGTCAATGCTGCTCACTTTCAGCAGCATGGTGCTCACGGTGATGTCCGTGTCGCCCGTCACGCGCAACTGCTCGCCCTTAAACTCTTCAATGTTCAGGTTAAGCGGCAAATGCACGTCGGTCATTTCCGGCAATACCGGGCGAGAAAAGAGATCTTTCAGCGTTTCGCCGAGCAGCTTTTCCTCCGGCTGCGGATTTTCAATTTTCGGTTCGACCACTTCTTCCTGCGCCACTTCCGCCACTTTCGGCAGAGCAATCAGCAGGCCTTTCAGCGACGTCGGTTTCAGGGTCAGGGTTTTCTCCTGCCAGTTCAGGCCGGAGGTGAAGTCCATCACCGATACCGTGGTGTCATCAATCTTGATGTTGACGTTGTCCAGTGCCACCCGTGTTAGGGTGATGGGATACGGCGTGGAGAGATCCAGCGGACCGCTATCTTCCTCTTCTTCAACCTGTTCAGAAGGGGGCATTTTTTTGCTGTCGATATTGACCTGGATGTTTTTCAGCGCCAGGTCATTAATACAAACGCTACTGTTCCACAGGCACTCAAGCCCGACCGCCAGATGCAGATTGCCCGCTTTTACCGCCACGCCTGGCTGCTCATAACGAACGTCAGACAAGGTGAGATCGCGCCAGCCGCCGGTGACCTTGCCAATATCCAGTCCTGGTACCCAGCGATCCGCCGCTTTAAATACCAGATGCAGGCCACTGGTGGTGCCCACCAGAAACGCCACCGATCCCAGCAACAGTAAGATAACGATAACCACGCCGAGGCTGATTTTTTTCCATAAAATCATAATTCTGGCCCCAGACCGATGTAAAACTGTAACCCGTGTTCGTCTTTATCCGCGACCGGTACGGCAAAATCGAGTTTGATTGGCCCGACCGGCGATTCCCAGCGCACGCCGACCCCGGTACCGGTTTTAAAGTCGCTGCGGCGAATATCGCTTACCGCTTCGCCACTATCGACAAACACCGCGCCCCACCATTTTCCGGTCACGTTGTACTGGTACTCCAGCGATCCGGTTATCAACTTCGAGGCCCCTTTCAGGTCACCGTTGGCGTATTTCGGAGCGATAGATTTGTATTTGTAGCCACGAATACTGCGGTCGCCCCCGGCGAAGAAACGCAGATCCGGCGGTACTTTGTCGAAATCACCGGTTTCAATCCAGCCCAGCGTGCCGCGTGTAACAAAACGATGGCGATCGTACAGTGTGCGGATCCAGACGTTTTGTGCCTGGAAAACGGAGAAATCGACATCTGAGCCCCAGGCCGTGTTGGAGTAGTCGATAGAGTAGCGTTGCGAGTCGCCCCAGGTTGGCATCAGGCCACCACGAGAACGCGTGCGGCTAATCATCACCCCAGGATAAAACAGCATCGTGGTGTTGGTAATTTCACCCTGAGTAAAGTGGTCGAGACTCCAGCGCAGGTTAATGGCACGCTGCCAGCCGCTGGAGAGATCCCAGTAGCGAGAAGCCACCAGCGTAGTGGAGTCAGATTCGGTATCGTTCAGGTCAGTGCGCTTAAAACCGCCCTGCACCAAATAATATTGTTCCAGTGGATTCTTCAGCAGTGGCATTTTATAGCTGAAGTCGAGGGTCTGTTCCGGCGCGGAAATACTGGTACTGGTGGTCAAACTGTGACCGTATGAGTTCATCCACGGCTTTTTCCACGTCGCTTTCACGCGCGGTCCCACGTCCGTAGAGTAACCGACCCCGGTTTCGATGGTGTTTTCTGTTCGCGGCGAAACCACGCCCGTCAATGGTAATACTTTCGTTTCGCGCGCTTTATCAAATTGTGGAGCCACCACCACCGAGTTAAACCAGCCGGTAGCAGAAAGTCGGCGGTTCAGTTCCGCCAGATCTTTCGATTCGTACTCATCGCCCTCTTTAAACGGCACCAGATTTTGCAGGTATTCATCGCGGATTTGTGATCCTTCAAAGGTCACATGCCCAAAGCGGTAACGTTCGCCACTGTTATAATCAATATCCCAGAAGGCTTTATGCAGGCCGAGCGCAATGCCCAGCTGCGCTTTGGTAAATTCGCTATCGAAATAACCTTTACGCAACGCAATGCTGGTTAAGGACTTTTTGAAATTTTCATAATCGCCCTGGTTCAGCACCGTGCCAATAGCCGGGCGAGTATCGAGCAATTTCAAATAGTCTTTATCGGTCCGCGCGCCGCCGCGCAATACCACATCGGTGCCGCCAATTAACACCGGCACGCCTGGCGTGACTTTGGCGATCAATACCTGCCGCCCTTTCTTTGGCGGTGGACGGAGATCAAATTCAATGGTCGGCTGGTAATAACCCAGCGCTTTCAGACCTTCGCGGATGGCATCATCGACGCGTGCGCGAAAGCGACGGTCTGGCGTCACTTCATCACTTTCAATCGTAGAAAGCTGCGCACGAACGTTCTTTTCCAGCTGTCCCGATAACCCCTCGACCTGTAGACGGACGTTCGCGGCGACGGCAGATCCGCTTAAGCAGAGTAAGCTTACACAGCATAACTGTCGGATATAGCGCACATTTTCTCCTGAATATCCTTTTTTCCTGCCCCTGGAACGCCGTTAAACGGCTTAACAAAAATCCAGTAATATGGATTAAAAAGCAGACTAAACCCCAAATATTTCTTATGTTTTACTTTAGACCTATTCACGGTGGTTATTGTGTGCAAATACGCCTCTTGTTACAACCTTAACCCCAATGACCGATTTTCGGGAGAGCGACACCATGAGTTTATTTGATAAAAAGCATCTGGTTTCCCCCGCCGATGCCCTGCCTGGACGTAACACCCCGATGCCCGTAGCCACGCTGCATGCGGTCAACGGTCACTCAATGACCAATGTACCTGACGGAATGGAGATTGCCATTTTTGCGATGGGTTGTTTCTGGGGTGTGGAGCGTCTGTTCTGGCAGTTACCCGGCGTTTACAGCACCGCCGCAGGCTATACCGGAGGCTATACGCCAAATCCGACTTATCGGGAAGTGTGCTCCGGTGATACGGGTCATGCCGAAGCGGTACGCATTGTTTACGATCCTTCCGTCATCAGCTATGAGCAGTTGCTACAGGTATTTTGGGAGAATCACGATCCCGCCCAGGGAATGCGTCAGGGCAATGACCACGGCACGCAGTATCGTTCAGCGATTTATCCGCTGACCCCAGAACAGGATGCCGCAGCTCGCGCCAGTCTGGAACGTTTTCAGGCGGCGATGCTTGCCGCCGATGATGATCGTCACATCACCACGGAAATCGCTAACGCCACACCGTTTTATTATGCCGAAGATGACCACCAGCAATATCTGCATAAAAACCCGTATGGTTACTGTGGAATTGGCGGAATTGGCGTCTGTCTGCCACCGGAAGCATAGCGTTACGGGTACAAATGTAGATTGTTGATAAAGTGCGCTTTATTTATGCCAGATGCGGCGTAAACGCCTTACCAGGCCTACAAAATCGTCCAAATTCAATATATTGCAAGGACTGCGTAGGCCTGATTGGCATAGCGCATCAGGCAGTATTGCATTTATCAGCAGTCTGAATTTTAACCCTCTGGCGACTTTACAGTACCTTACGCTATACTAGCCACTGAAAATGCCGGTTCACTTTCTTCGAATCGGCTTTCAATGTGTATTTCACACAAATTAATCAACTTCCCCTTCCGAGGATCTGGCCTGAAAGGTCGGATAAGATATGTTAAACAGTATTTTAGTCATACTCTGCTTGATCGCTGTAAGTGCGTTCTTCTCGATGTCCGAGATCTCACTTGCCGCCTCACGCAAAATCAAACTTAAACTGCTGGCTGATGAAGGCAATATAAATGCCCAACGCGTTCTGAATATGCAGGAAAATCCCGGCATGTTCTTTACCGTGGTCCAAATCGGTCTGAACGCAGTGGCGATTCTCGGCGGTATCGTCGGTGATGCGGCATTTTCTCCAGCTTTTCACAGCCTGTTCTCCCGCTATATGTCGGCAGAGCTCTCTGAGCAACTGAGCTTTATTCTCTCTTTCTCGTTAGTGACTGGCATGTTTATCCTGTTTGCGGATTTAACCCCGAAACGCATCGGTATGATTGCGCCAGAAGCTGTCGCTTTGCGTATCATCAACCCGATGCGCTTCTGCCTGTACGTTTGCACCCCGCTGGTGTGGTTCTTCAACGGACTGGCGAACATAATCTTCCGTATTTTCAAACTGCCAATGGTACGTAAAGATGACATCACTTCTGATGACATCTACGCGGTAGTGGAAGCCGGTGCGCTGGCGGGCGTGTTACGTAAACAGGAACACGAGCTGATTGAAAACGTCTTTGAGCTGGAATCCCGTACCGTTCCGTCGTCAATGACACCGCGTGAAAACGTGATTTGGTTTGATCTCCACGAAGATGAGCAAAGCCTGAAGAATAAGGTGGCGGAACATCCGCACTCTAAGTTCCTCGTCTGTAATGAAGATATTGACCACATCATCGGCTATGTCGATTCTAAAGACCTGCTGAACCGCGTGCTGGCTAACCAAAGCCTGGCACTGAACAGCGGCGTACAAATTCGCAACACGCTGATTGTGCCGGATACGTTAACCCTTTCAGAGGCGTTGGAAAGTTTTAAAACCGCAGGTGAAGACTTCGCGGTGATCATGAACGAGTACGCGCTGGTGGTGGGGATCATCACCCTCAATGACGTGATGACCACGCTGATGGGCGATCTAGTCGGTCAGGGGCTGGAAGAGCAGATTGTCGCCCGTGATGAGAACTCATGGCTGATTGACGGCGGCACCCCAATTGACGACGTCATGCGCGTGCTGGATATTGACGAGTTCCCGCAGTCGGGCAACTACGAAACCATCGGCGGCTTTATGATGTTTATGCTGCGTAAGATCCCGAAACGCACCGATTCGGTGAAATTCGCCGGCTACAAATTTGAAGTGGTGGATATCGATAACTACCGCATCGACCAGCTGCTGGTGACCCGGATCGACAGCAAGGCCACCGCCCTTTCGCCAAAACTGCCTGACGCTAAAGATAAAGAAGAAAGCGTCGCGTAACCCCCAGAAACATCAACGGCTCCTGAATCAGGAGCCGTCTTATTACTGCATAGCACTTTGGTTAAGCCATCTCTGTTTGCAGACGCATAACCTGACGGTTAACTTCGGACATCACTGACAAATGCAGCTTATCCTTCACTTTTGGGATAAGAATCTTACCCTTATCAAATTCAAAAGCGCCAACGTCCTTGATGTATAACCGTCCACGGAACAGGATCTTTACGTACTTCGCCACCTGAAGTGGGTTGTACCGTTGGAAAATTTTCATTGTTATCTCCTGCTGAGTATTACGCCTGTGCGGTGCCACAATCGGCCCAACTATTATGAGGCGCAAATTTTAATGCTTAGTGACTATAGACTATCCGGGCAATGTTTCCACCGCGTATAACTTTTTTTACCTAAAGGTTACAATTATTCAGAATTATCTTTTTACCGAAGCGCGGTCTTCAGTATAAGCATTCATTTTTCATATGATTTGTGCGCTTGACCGCAAACTGGCATCACACTTGCGGGAAATTCGATAAATAGCACATATGATTAAAACTCAGACCCAAGTGGTCGGATCACCTGCATATCATAAGAAGGAAACACCATGACCCTACGCAAGATTCTGGCACTCACCTGCCTGCTGTTGCCGATGATGGCTTCCGCACATCAGTTCGAAACCGGTCAGCGAGTGCCGCCGATTGGCATCACCGATCGTGGCGAGTTGGTGCTTGATAAAGATCAGTTTAGCTACAAAACCTGGAACAGCGCGCAGTTAGTGGGAAAAGTGCGAGTACTGCAACATATTGCTGGTCGCACCTCTGCAAAAGAGAAAAACGCGACGCTGATTGAAGCGATTAAATCAGCGAAGTTACCGCACGATCGTTACCAGACCACCACCATTGTTAACACCGACGACGCAATTCCGGGTTCCGGCATGTTTGTGCGCAGCAGTCTGGAGAGTAATAAAAAGCTTTATCCCTGGTCGCAGTTTATTGTTGATAGCAATGGCGTCGCACGCGGTGCCTGGCAGCTGGATGAAAAAAGTTCCGCTGTAGTGGTGCTGGATAAAGACGGTCGCGTGCAATGGGCCAAAGACGGGGCGCTTACTCAGGAAGAGGTGCAGCAAGTGATGGACCTGCTGCATAAATTAATTAATAAATAGACACTCTGAACCCAGGATTCAGGAACGACTCGCGCGGAGTGTAATCCAGCGGTTTACCCTGCCAGTCGTGAACGTGCGCTCCGGCAGCTGCGGCCACAGCATGTCCAGCGGCGGTGTCCCAAATATTCGTTGGTCCGAAGCGCGGGTACAGCTGCGCCTGTCCTTCCGCCACCAGGCAGAATTTCAGCGAAGAGCCGATGGACGTGGTCTGATGTTCGCCAAGCTGTTGCAGATACTCTTTCAGCTCCGCATCTGCATGGGAACGGCTGATAACCACCAGCGGCGGGCGCGCATCGCGGACCTGAATCTGCTTGCGCACACCGCACTCTTCTTTCCAGGCCTTGCCTTCTGCCGCGCTGTACATTACGTTCATTACCGGCGCATACACCACACCTAAAATCGGTTTGCCATGGTCAATGAGCGCAATGTTAACGGTGAATTCGCCATTGCGTTTAATAAACTCTTTAGTACCATCCAGCGGGTCTACCAGCCAGTAACGCTGCCAGTGCTGACGGACTTCCCAACCGGGAGGATCTTCTTCAGAAAGGACCGGAATATCCGGTGTCAGCGTACGTAAACCGTCCATGATAACGGTGTGTGCGGCAATATCCGCTGCCGTTACCGGAGAATTGTCCGCTTTGCTGACGACGTCCATCGGTTTCGTCCCGTCGTAGACCTGCATAATGGCATCGCCTGCATTCCGTGCAAGCTGGCATACTTGATCTAACATTTCTCCACCTCGTCTCTGTGAGCGGTGTTAACTTATTGTTTTACTTATACCCTATCGTTAATGAATGCGCCAACTGTGATAGTGTCATCATTTTCAAAGCGTAAAATTGTGGCATTCTTCACTGTTCTATAAGTAAGACGTTTATTCTCCCTTTTCTTTCGTATTCCCGATGATAAAAGGATGTCCCTGATGATTAAGTTTAGCGCAACGCTCCTGGCCACGCTGATTGCCGCCAGTGTGAATGCAGCGACGGTCGATCTGCGTATCATGGAAACCACTGATCTGCATAGCAACATGATGGATTTCGATTATTACAAAGACACCGCCACGGAAAAATTCGGACTGGTACGTACGGCAAGCCTGATTAACGATGCCCGCAATGAAGTGAAAAACAGCGTACTGGTCGATAACGGCGATTTGATTCAGGGGAGTCCGCTGGCAGATTACATGTCGGCGAAAGGATTAAAAGCAGGTGATATTCACCCAGTGTATAAGGCATTAAATACGCTGGACTATACCGTCGGCACGCTTGGCAACCATGAGTTTAACTACGGTCTGGATTACCTGAAAAATGCGCTGGCGGGAGCGAAATTCCCTTATGTAAATGCCAACGTCATTGACGCCAGAACCAAACAGCCAATGTTTACACCGTATTTAATTAAAGACACCGAAGTGGTCGATAAAGACGGAAAAAAACAGACGCTGAAGATTGGCTATATTGGCGTCGTACCGCCGCAAATCATGGGCTGGGATAAAGCTAATTTATCCGGGAAAGTGACGGTGAATGATATTACCGAAACCGTGCGCAAATACGTGCCTGAAATGCGCGAGAAAGGTGCCGATCTCGTTGTCGTTCTGGCGCATTCCGGGCTGTCTGCCGATCCGTATAAAGTGATGGCGGAAAACTCAGTTTATTATCTCAGTGAAATTCCGGGTGTTGACGCCATTATGTTTGGCCATGCTCACGCCGTTTTCCCAAGTAAAGATTTTGCTGATATCGAAGGAGCTGATATCGCGAAAGGCACGCTGAATGGTGTTCCGGCGGTAATGCCAGGCATGTGGGGCGATCATCTTGGTGTGGTCGACTTACAACTCAGTAATGACAGCGGTAAATGGCAGGTGACGCAGGCGAAAGCGGAAGCTCGGCCGATTTACGACATCGCCAATAAAAAATCCCTCGCGGCGGAAGACAGCAAGCTGGTAGAAACACTCAAAGCCGATCACGATGCCACACGCCAGTTCGTCAGCAAGCCAATCGGTAAATCTGCCGACAATATGTATAGCTATCTGGCGCTGGTGCAGGACGATCCGACCGTGCAAGTAGTGAACAACGCGCAAAAAGCGTATGTCGAACATTACATTCAGGGCGATCCGGATCTGGCAAAACTGCCGGTGCTTTCAGCTGCCGCACCGTTTAAAGTTGGTGGTCGCAAAAATGACCCGGCAAGCTATGTGGAGGTGGAAAAAGGCCAGTTGACCTTCCGTAATGCCGCCGATCTTTATCTCTACCCCAATACGCTGATTGTAGTGAAAGCCAGCGGTAAAGAGGTGAAAGAGTGGCTGGAGTGCTCCGCCGGACAGTTTAACCAGATTGATCCTAACAGCACGAAACCGCAATCACTCATCAACTGGGATGGTTTCCGCACCTATAACTTTGATGTGATTGATGGTGTGAATTATCAGATTGATGTTACCCAGCCTGCCCGTTATGACGGCGAGTGCCAGATGATTAATGCCAATGCGGAAAGGATTAAGAACCTGACCTTTAATGGCAAGCCGATTGATCCGAACGCCATGTTCCTCGTTGCCACCAATAACTATCGCGCTTACGGCGGCAAATTTGCCGGTACGGGCGACAGCCATATCGCTTTTGCTTCACCGGATGAGAACCGCTCGGTGCTGGCAGCGTGGATTGCTGATGAGTCGAAACGTGCGGGGGAAATTCACCCGGCGGCAGATAACAACTGGCGTTTAGCACCGATTGCTGGCGATAAGAAACTGGATATCCGTTTCGAAACTTCCCCGTCAGATAAAGCCGCAGCGTTTATTAAAGAGAAAGGGCAATATCCGATGAATAAAGTCGCGACCGATGATATCGGGTTTGCGATTTATCAGGTGGATTTGAGTAAGTAAAACACTTCTTTTTCGGCCTATAAATCATCAACCGCATCCGGCATTTATTGGCGGATGCGATGCTGGCGCATCTTATCCGCCCTACAAGCCATGCACCGTAGACCAGATAAGCTCAGCGCATCCGGCAGTTATGCCGCACGTTCATCCCGCACCGCCAACACCTCGGGCAAATTCAACTCAATCCAGTCCGCCAGTGCAGCAACCTTTTCGCTCACCTGCTCGCCCAGCGGCGTGAGGCTATATTCCACATGCGGCGGCACCACCGGATACGCGATACGGTTAAGAAAACCATCCTGTTCTAACGCCTGTAACGACTGCGCAAGCATCTTTTCACTCACCCCACCGATTTTGCGCCGCAGGTCGCTAAAGCGATGAGTACCTTCGCGTAGCGCCACCAGAATCAACACCCCCCAACGGCTGGTGACGTGTTTCAACACCTCGCGCGACGGGCACTGTTCCGCAAAGAGATTACCCTCTTTCAGTTGTTGTGACAGGCTAACCTGACTCATTTCATACTTACCTTTTTGTACGTACTTACTAAAAGTAAGTTTAGGTGTTAGCGTATTTAAACACAAGACAAAACGATGGAGACTTCCCATGATCGCTATTACTGGTGCCACTGGCCAACTTGGTCACTATGTTATTAAATCCTTGATGAAAACGGTTCCTGCCAGCCAAATAGTGGCTATCGTTCGTAATCCGGCAAAAGCCCAGGCACTGACAGCACAAGGCATTACCGTGCGTCAGGCTGACTACGGCGATGAAGCCGCACTGACATCTGCACTTCAGGGAGTGGAAAAACTACTGCTGATCTCTTCCAGCGAAGTGGGTCAACGTGCCCCGCAGCATCGTAATGTTATTAATGCCGCAAAGACGGCTGGCGTGAAATTTATCGCTTATACCAGTCTGCTTCACGCGGATAAATCTCCGCTCGGCCTCGCCGATGAGCACATCGAGACGGAGAAAATGTTGGCTGATTCTGGCATCGTTTACACCCTGCTGCGCAACGGCTGGTACACCGAAAACTATCTCGCCAGCGCCCCGGCAGCACTGGAGCACGGCGTATTTATCGGTGCCGCGGGCGATGGCAAAATTGCCTCGGCAACGCGGGCAGATTATGCGGCAGCTGCGGCACGCGTGATTAGCGAAGCCGGTCACGAAGGCAAGGTTTACGAGCTGGCGGGCGATAGTGCCTGGACGTTGACACAGTTAGCGGCAGAGCTGACCAAACAGAGCGGCAAACAGGTTACCTATCAAAATCTGAGCGAAACCGATTTCGCTGCGGCGCTGAAAAGCGTTGGCCTGCCTGACGGACTGGCGGATATGCTGGCGGATTCTGACGTTGGCGCATCGAAAGGCGGTCTGTTTGATGACAGCAAAACGCTGAGCAAATTGATTGGCCGCCCAACGACAACGTTAGCCGAAAGCGTAAGCCATCTTTTTAATGTTAATAAATAGTTAATTAAAGTGGCATCCTCCCGCATCCTCTCTGATAATGACGGGATGCCGGGAGCAATCATGTCTGCTTCCTGAACGTTTCTTCTGACAGACCAATGGATGCCAGTAATGATTAGCGGCGTGCTGTACGCCCTGTTAGCAGGGTTGATGTGGGGGCTTATTTTTGTCGGGCCGTTGATCGTGCCGGAATACCCGGCGATGTTGCAGTCGATGGGGCGTTATCTGGCGTTAGGGTTAATTGCGCTACCCATTGCCTGGCTGGGACGCGTGCGTCTGCGTCAGTTGGCGCGTCGCGACTGGCTTACCGCCTTGATGCTCACTATGATGGGCAACCTCATCTATTACTTCTGCCTTGCCAGTGCCATTCAACGTACTGGCGCGCCTGTTTCCACGATGATTATTGGCACCCTGCCGGTGGTCATTCCTGTCTTTGCCAATCTGCTTTATAGCCAGCGCGACGGCAAACTCGCGTGGGGAAAACTCGCCCCGGCACTGATTTGTATTGGCATCGGCCTGGCGTGTGTGAATATTGCTGAGTTAAACCACGGACTCCCCGATTTTGACTGGGCACGTTATACCTCTGGCATCGTGCTAGCGTTAGTTTCCGTGGTCTGCTGGGCATGGTATGCCCTGCGCAACGCCCGCTGGCTGCGGGAAAATCCCGACAAACATCCGATGATGTGGGCGACGGCGCAGGCGCTGGTCACGCTGCCGGTTTCTCTCATCGGCTATCTCGTCGCCTGTTACTGGCTGAATATACAAACGCCGGACTTCTCCTTACCTTTTGGCCCCCGTCCGCTGGTGTTTATTAGTCTGATGGTTGCGATAGCCGTGCTTTGCTCATGGGTTGGCGCACTCTGCTGGAACGTCGCCAGCCAGCGATTACCGACAGTGATTCTCGGGCCGCTGATCGTTTTCGAAACACTGGCAGGTTTGCTGTACACCTTTTTGATACGCCAGCAAATGCCGCCGCTGATGACGCTGAGCGGTATCGCGCTGTTAGTGGTTGGCGTGGTCATTGCAGTCAGAGCAAAACCGGAAAAGCCTTTAACTGAATCTGTCTCAGAAAGTTGACATACTGGCAGTGAGTTAAATAAGCCTCTGCTACGTAAGGGTTATAGCATTTGCCTTAAAGATGCATTTAAAATACATCTTATCTTATTAAGAATGAGGTATCAGCTATGGCTTATCGCGACCAACCTTTAGGTGAACTGGCGCTCTCTATCCCTCGCGCTTCGGCTCTGTTTCGTAAATATGATATGGATTACTGCTGCGGCGGTAAGCAAACGCTGGCGCGTGCGGCGGCACGTAAAGAACTGGATGTTGAGGTCATTGAAGCTGAGCTGGCAAAGCTTGCTGAACAACCGATTGAGAAAGACTGGCGTAGCGCCCCGCTGGCAGAAATCATCGACCATATCATCGTGCGCTACCACGATCGTCACCGCGAGCAACTGCCGGAGCTGATCCTGCAAGCGACTAAAGTCGAGCGCGTTCACGCCGACAAACCGAGCGTGCCAAAAGGGCTGACAAAATACCTGACCATGCTGCATGAAGAGCTTTCCAGCCACATGATGAAAGAAGAGCAGATCCTCTTCCCGATGATCAAACAAGGCATGGGCAGCCAGGCAATGGGGCCAATCAGCGTAATGGAAAGCGAGCACGATGAAGCGGGCGAACTGCTGGAAGTGATCAAACACACTACCAATAACGTCACACCGCCGCCAGAAGCCTGCACCACCTGGAAAGCGATGTATAACGGCATTAATGAACTGATTGATGACCTGATGGATCACATCAGTCTGGAAAACAATGTACTGTTCCCACGCGCGCTGGCGGGTGAGTAATCTAAAAGCTGGATGGCATTGCGCCATCCAGCATGATAATGCGGTTATTTCCGCAGTTCAGCAGCCCGCTTCTTACCAATAAACAACCAGCCCAGCCCCAGTGCGATAAACCACAGCGGGGTGACCAACAGCGCCTGGCGAGTGTCATCTTCCAGTGTCAGCAACACGACCACGAACACAAAGAACGCCATACATACCCAGCACATCAGCTTGCCGAGCGGCATCTTGTAGATCGACTTCTCATGCAGATGAGGACGCTGTTTGCGGTAAACCAGGTACGAGCAAAGGATAATTGTCCAGACGAACATAAACAGAATCGCGGAAACGGTTGTAATCATCGTGAACGCGCCAATCACGCTAGGATTCACATACAACATCACCACGCCGCCGAGCAGACAGATACACGAGAAGGTCAACCCTTTCGCGGGTACTGCGCGCTTAGAAAGTTTAGCGAACGCTTTCGGTGCTACACCTTCCTGCGCCAGACCAAACAGCATACGGCTGGTAGAGAAGACGCCGCTGTTAGCGGAAGACGCCGCAGAGGTCAGCACCACAAAGTTGATCACGCTTGCGGCAGCAGGCAGCCCTACCAACACGAACAGTTCAACAAACGGGCTTTTCTCCGGGACTACCGAACTCCACGGCGTCACGGACATAATTACAATCAGCGCGAAGACGTAGAACATAATGATACGGATCGGAATAGAGTTAATTGCACGCGGCAGTGATTTCTCCGGATCTTTGGTTTCCGCAGCGGTTGTACCTACCAGCTCAATCCCTACGAAAGCGAAAACCGCTATCTGGAATCCGGCAAAGAAGCCACTTAAACCTTTCGGGAACCAGCCGCCATCATTCCACAAATGCGCGAATGACGCTTCCACACCAGTCGGTGACTGAAAGTGCATCGCCACCATAACCAGGCCGACGACAATCAGCGACACAATGGCGACGATTTTGATCATCGCAAACCAGAACTCCATCTCACCGAACATTTTCACGGTGGCGAGATTGAGCGTCAGCAGCAGCACTATCACCGCCAGCGAGGCGACCCAGTCGGAGAGATCGGGGAACCAGAACTGAGCATAAGCAGTGATCGCCACCACGTCTGCCATACCGGTTACAACCCAGCAGAACCAGTAAGTCCAGCCGGTGAAATATCCTGCCCACGGCCCGAGTAAATCGGAAGCGAAGTCACTAAAAGATTTGTATTCCAGATTCGAAAGCAGCAATTCCCCCATTGCCCGCATCACGAAAAAGAGCATAAAACCGATGATCATATAAACGAAAATGATCGACGGCCCGGCAAGGCTAATCGTTTTGCCAGACCCCATAAACAACCCCGTACCAATGGCACCGCCAATGGCAATAAGCTGAATATGTCGGTTTGTGAGATTGCGCCGTAGCGACTGTTCAGCCGGAGCCTGATCATCGGCAACGACTTTTACCTGATCTACCATGTTTTTTTCTTCCTGTACCTGTCTGTGTTGTTCAGGCTCTACGGCCTTTAGTCAGTCTATGATACGACGAATCTGTATCGGGACTCATCGATATTAGGTAACAATACGCGGGATGAATACTAAGATTTAGATCTAATGTTAATTTTATGTTTAAAGTGAGTGTCATATCACGGTGATAACGCGAAACAGCTCACAAAAATACACGCTTACGGGGTCTTTGCAACACAAAATAGCGCCGTTTGGCAAACTGAAGGGTTTATTGCTGAATGCCTGCTCCCCTCTGGTTCGAGGGGAACAGAATGCGCTGCTTAGAGGATTTCCAGCAGTTCGACTTCAAACACCAGGGTGCTGAACGGAGGGATGGATGCGCCTGCGCCGCGCTCGCCATATGCCAGTTCCTGCGGGATAGTCAGTTCCCATTTAGAACCTACCGGCATCAGAGTCAGTGCTTCAATCCAGCCAGGGATCACGCCATTAACCGGAAATTCAGCGGGTTCACCACGAGCAACGGAGCTGTCAAACACGGTGCCGTCGATCAGTTTACCGGTGTAATGAACACGAACGCGGTCGGTACGTGCCGGAATTGCGCCTTCACCCTGGTTGATCACGCGGAATTGCAGGCCAGATTCGGTGCTATTCACACCTTCTTTTTTGGCGTTTTCTTCCAGGTATTTCACACCTTCAGCAGCCATCGCCTGGAAACGCTGACGACGAACGGCATCGGCGCGCTCGTGGATTTCACGCAGCGCGCGATGCACCACATCAACCGGAACAGCCGGATGTTTGCCTTCCAGCGCATCGGCAATACCTGCAACCAGTGCTTCTGGCAGCAGCCCTTCCAGGCCAGATTCACTCAGTTGTTGCCCTACCTGCAAACCAATGCCGTAGCTTGCTTGCGCTTCGATGGTGTCAAAAGTTGGGGTGGTCATCGTATTTCCTTTCTTAGGGTATAAAAGTAGCGGGCAGCATATCAGCCACACTTCTTTGGGTAAAACTTTGTCGCAGGAATGATGACAAATCCCGGGGAAAAAGAAACAATAGCAATATCCCGTATGAATATAATAAAGGCGGGTTTACCACGGACATCATAGCGTTAGCTTATTCATAGGCTATGATTGAGGAACAAGACGCGGAGCAGGAGGAAACCATGCCCGGGCGCTTTGAACTAAAACCAACCCTGGAGAAAGTCTGGCACGCGCCGGACAATTTTCGCTTCATGGACCCGCTGCCGCCGATGCATCGTCGGGGGATCATTATTGCCGCCATTGTATTGGTGGTCGGATTTCTGCTTCCATCTGATGATACGCCCAACGCGCCGGTGGTGACGCGTGAAGCGCAGTTAGATATTCAGTCGCAATCACAACCGCCGACAGAAGAACAGCTGCGGGCGCAATTAGTCACCCCACAAAATGATCCTGATCAGGTGGCTCCGGTCGCTCCAGAACCTATACAGGAAGGCCAGCCAGAAGAGCAGCCGCAAACTACCCAAACGCAACCATTCCAGCCAGATAGCGGAATTGATAATCAATGGCGCTCTTACCGTGTCGAACCCGGTAAAACGATGGCGCAGCTGTTCCGCGACCACGGACTGCCCGCTACCGATGTCTATGCAATGGCGCAGGTAGAAGGCGCGGGTAAGCCGCTGAGTAATTTGCAAAACGGGCAAATGGTGAAAATCCGCCAGAACGCCAGCGGCGTGGTGACGGGCTTAACCATTGATACGGGGAATAATCAACAGGTCCTGTTTACCCGCCAGCCGGATGGCAGTTTTATTCGTGCGCGGTAGATGAAGGGTCAACCAAAAGCCAGCTAAGGATTGTCTCTTTGATGACCTTACGTCTGGCTTCCAGTGCCTGGGGGGAAACCATACTGATATGTTGACATCCTCCACGCCCTGAAGGACGTGGATCCCTGCTTCGTTCAGGCTGTCGCCTGAATCATTTCGGTGGGTTCCTGCTTCAACGAGCGGCCT
>ERZ827101.616-NODE-616-length-55019-cov-8.803781_pt1 | contig 55019 bp, 50 predicted proteins | sample MGYA00519869_ERZ827101 | MGnify/ENA primary metagenome ERZ827101 (study PRJEB31778, sample SAMEA3449256) | human gut metagenome | biome: human gut; feature: human-associated habitat; material: faeces | place: United Kingdom | collected 2010/2012 ...
ACCCTCGGCGGAACGCTGGTTGAGACTCCCGAAGGCATGGAAGTGGACGGAGCCGGAATTACCGGCTGGGAAGAAGTGAAAGGTGATGATGTAAACGCCGATTTGTAACTAATAAAATGACAGATATAATGAAGACAAGATTTTTTGTACTTGCGGCGCTCGCCCTCGCACTGGCAGCCTGCAATAACGACAACGAGAACCTGAACGATGGCTCCGTGGCCGCAGTGATTAATGCCGAAATCTCCGATGCCGTATCCACCCGCGCCAGCGGAACCGCCTGGGCGGAACGTGACGAGATAGGCATCTCCGAAAGCCGCTTCGGCTACGCCAACGTGCTCTACCGGTGGGAAAACGGGAAGTTCACACCGGCAGGAACCATTATCTTCTTCCAAGATGATGACCCGACCACCTTCTCCGCCTACTATCCCTACGATGCGGACGGCGGAACGCTGACCGCCACCACTGATGCCACGGCGCAGCAGAACCAGCCCGCCATCGACTTCCTCTATGCCACCGGTGCCACTGCCAGTACGCACAATCCTGAAGTGAATTTTACCGACAACACGGCTGCGGGAGGCACGGACTGTTCCTTCCACCACTGCATGAGCCAGATTACGCTCACCTTCGAGGCAGGAAGCGGCGTGGACTTCAATACCGTCAAACCCACCGGCTACACACTCTCCGGACTGGTGCTGGAGGGCAGCTTCGACACCACCACCGGCACGGCAGAAACGGATGCGAACGCACAGACAGCCGACCTTACAATGGAACTGGACGGCGTACTCACCTCGTCGGTCATCCTCTTCCCGCAGTCAACGGCAAGTATCGAACTGAGCGTGAACTACAACAGCCAGCCCTACACCGCCACGCTCACCATTCCCGAAGGCGCACTGAAAGCCGGCAACAACTACACCTACACCGTCACCGTCCGCAACAAGGACCTGAGCATCGAATCTGCCAAGATTACCGATTGGAATCCGGTAACCGGTGGCAACGTGAGCGCAGACCTTTAAGTGAATTATCCATTAAACCTGAAATACATGAGTATAAGATATTCATATCATATAGGCTTTGTCGCCCTGCTCCTTCTCCTTGCTGCCTGTACGAAGGACGAACTGGCGGATGACGCACGGTTGCCCGAAGGACAATACCCGCTGGAGATAGCCCGCATCACCCTCAGTGTGGAGGGCGGCGAGGCACAGCCCTGGGGCACACCGGCGACGCGCGTCAGCGAGAACGGGGACGGCACGGGCAGCAAGTTTGATGCGGGCGACCCGTTCGCCGTACAGATAGACGGCGAGGGAGAGGTCGGCACCTACACCGTGCAGGACGACGGTTCCGCCGAAGCCGAAATACCCCTGTACTGGAGCGACAGGGACGAGGACCACACCGTCACCGCCTGGTATCCCGCCACGGACGGCACCCTCGACCTCGGCGACCAAAGCCAAAGTCTTGCCTACCTGCTGGGCGCCACGGGCACGGGCGACTACCAGACCCCCGTCACCCTGAGTTTCACCCACGCTCTGGCGAAGGTGCGCGTGACACCCACGGACGATGCACTCGGCGAAGTGCAAAGCCTCCAGATCTATGCCTACACACAGTGTACTTATGAAAAGGGCACGGTAGTGCAAGGCTCGCAAGAGAGCTGGATAGAGATGAAGAAGTGCGAATACACCGAAAACGGCAACGCCATCACCTGCTGGGAGGCGAACGTGGTGCCCGGCTACACAATAACCAAGCTGCAGGCAAACGGCACCGAGGAACGCAACCTCTCTGCCGCCATCAACCCCGAGGCGGGCAGCTTCTACAACATCACGCTGAACTATGACCCGGGCTATACCGAAGTGAGCGAAGGCAACTACACTGTGAACAACGAGAAGGGCCTGAAGAACCTTGCCGAACTGGTGAACAATGGAGCGACCGACATCAACATCACCCTTAACACAGACCTCAACCTAACAAATATGGAGTGGACGCCGATAGGCACTGAAAGCCGACCATACACCGGCACCTTCGACGGCAACAACAAGACCATCAGGGGACTGGAGATTAACCAATCGGGAACAGACAATGTAGGACTGATTGGGTGTATTGGTTCTGATGGAACAGTGAAGAATGTGAAACTGGAGAATGTGAATATAACCGGTGACGGCTATTTCGTCGGTGGTGTTGCAGGAACAAACTATGGCACAATAGAAAATTGTTCGGTTGATGGCACTTTAACAAACAATAGACATTACCTCGGTGGTGTGGTTGGAAATAATTATGGTAGTATCATAGGCTGTTCATCGTCGGGAACAATAACGGGTACCAGCCCGAATGTAGGTGGGATAGGCGGACAATCTGTAGGTGGAACTATCATGGCCTGCTACTCCGTAGCCAATATAAAAGGAAGGAGCAGTTCTGGCGGAGTGCTTGGACAAACGAATAGAGAAACGGTCGTTATAGCCTGTTATCACGCCAAGGGCAATGTTACAGGTGAACAGTCTCGGATGATAGGCGGTGTGATAGGATGGAATTATGGTAAAGTCACCGCTTGCTACTGGGAAAACAATCAGGAACAAGGCATCGGCGACAATCAGGCAGGCACCATCGAAACCACCAAAGTGACGGACGGCGACTGGTTAGACGCCGTTGCACAGATGAACGCCGCCCTGCAAAGTGCAGGCTCAGAGTGGCAGTACGAACTCACCGGAGCATTGCCAACATTGAAGGAACAGTAAACCGTCGGGCGGGAAAAGTTCCGCCCGTAACGGAAAATAACCGAAGTATAACAGTTGTATCTGCGGTTATTGAAAAGTGAAAAAAGAAGCCTTCGGCAGTGCCGGGGGCTTCGTGCATTTGCACATATAGCGTTAGGGTTTGCAGAATATTGCCCAGAATATTACGGCAAAGTATGAGACGGCTTGTACAATTATCATGAATATAAGCCAACGGGAAGAAAGCCAGATGCCTTCGTTTTTACTGAGGTATCTGGCCAGTTTTTTACTCTGCCTTGTCCAAATTTCTTCTTCGGCTTTGATGTGGGCGGCAGACCATTGATTAATCTTTTCCAGTTCTGCCGTGCTGACTTCCGCTTTGATGACGGTATGCTGTTCCGCCTTGACAATCGCGTTACTGATGCCGTCCACGATGTTTTCCGCACTGTCTTTGGCCGCAGTCAAGGCGTTGAAAGCCGTCCGTTCCCTTTGGAGGGTGTGTCTGAGGCTTTCGTGTATGCCGTGCATTTCTTCACGGAGGTCTTTTATTTCATCAAGAAGATTATGCAAGCCATTGATCTGGCCGTTGATTTTTTCAGTCAGGCCGTCAAGTTCCTGTATGTCCTGTTCGGATGTGTAACCGGCAAGCCGTTCACGGAGAGCCGATGTGTCGGGTTGTTTCATTGTCTTTGCTTTTAGGTTGGTTATCTTCGTTTCATTCCTGATTTCTTTTGTGCGGTGATCCGGCGTGAAGCCTCACGCGCACAACGGCGGGCAAAATCAATCTCGTTTTCTTCCGGGTCACGTCCCCATTTGAGGTCGGACTGCGAACCGCCTCCGCCACCGCCTGAAATTTCCCCGTAGGGAGAAGCGACAAGCGTAAAATAGGCCATCGCCAGATGCTGCAAGGCCTGCCAGTTGGCAAGTTCCCGATAGTCGAACTCGTCGTTGAAGAAGTCAATCACCCTGTCGGGCAGATAGCGGCTGTAGGTCTTGCCTCCGTATTCGAACTCGGTACGCTGACGGCCGGGTTGCCATGAAATATAGTTCCCGCAAACCGGATTGCTCTGCCGTATAACAGGCTGTGGGTTTTGCCGGACTTCATTGGGAACGGACGGTTTCGGTCTCGGTGTGGAGGTCGGTTCGGGTGTTGCACCTGCTTGTTCGGCTTTCTGCTTATCCTGTCCGGGATGCAGTTTCTCCCAGGCCTGCCGGATATGTGATGCGGTCAGGTTACGTCCTATCCCAAGTTCCGAAGCCTTGTATTTCGCACTGCCTTTCAGAAGCACATACCCGCGTATCACATCTTTTTTGTCCTTGCGCAGGAAGAGCTTGTAGCCTTTGTCGGCAAGCCGTTTCCTGTAACCTTCCCATGACCATACCGACAATTCGCGCAGAGCTTCCATGCAGTCGGCACTGACTTTGGGGATATTGTCCTCATGCACGTGCATGGCGGTTGTCCAGCCTCTTTGCAGGGCCACCTTCTCTGCCGCCCGCTGTGCACGCAGATGAATGGCGTGGTCGTTGTTGATGTTCCCGTGTTCGTCCACCCGGCTGACGATGACATGCAGATGCGGTATGCCGCTTCTGGATTCTTCATGCAGCCATACTGAGGACTTGCTGCCCGACACATTGGTCTTGCCGGATACGACTTTTCCGTCCTTGTCGCGGATAGTCTGCCCGTCGAATGCTGCTGCAAAGTCTTCCCACAGCTGCTTCCAGTCATCGATTGTAAAATCTCCGGTATGCTCCATGGCCGGGCTTATCTCCATACGGATGACGTTGTTCTTTATGTTGGGATGGTTCATGGCGGCAAACTTCATTTCCGTCCAGATACCCGTCGCGTCCATACCCTGCGGCATGAAATTGTCGCATATCCGTGTTATCTTTTCGGGATGCTTCTTGTTCTTCGATTCACCCGACACATATAGCATCGCCCTTATGCCGTGGGCTATGGCTTTTGCCTTGGCAATCATGCATCGTCCTCCTTGTCCGGCCTGTCCGTTGTCCCTGCCGGGTAATTGTTTGCACTTTGTGCGGACTGCAGGAAGTCGGTGACACGGTCGGTGACTGCCGCCACTTTCTCGTACCATTCAAGCATGGTGGGCCGGTGGCGGAAAAGCCTGACTTTCTCGTCATCGGTCAGCCCGTGCAGGGCATTGGCGAAGTTTATCATGTCCGTCCTGCAGGCTGCAAGCTGCCTCAGACCGTCCAGCTCCACCTCGGACAGCCGCCGTCTTGGCCTGTAGCCGAGAGCCCTTGCCCGGATGAAATCGCTGCGTGTCATGCCGCATTGTCCGGCGGAACTCTTGATTTGGGCAAGCTCCTGTTCCGTGACTTTGGTGACCACCACCTTGTCACGCCTTATAAAGGGCCTCTCTTGCCCGGATTTCTGTTTGGAAGTATCTTCTTCGTGTGTCATAACTAATGTCGCTAAAATAGTCGTGAAACGGTATCTGCAAAAGGGATGGTGCGAGCCTGCGAGCGGCAAGGCCAACGGTCTGCCGGACCGTTGCGCGAGGGTCGGGGTAATACTGTCCGAAGGCGGTAATACCCCGGCATATCTCGAAACTCAACGCTGGCGCTTCATGCCACATGTCCCTTGCATTGGCCATTGAAAAAACAGACAGGTGCCGGACGGTTTCCGGATTGGGGAACAACAGAAAGCCCGAATCCGGCCTGTCTGCCATTGGATTTGTTCTATCCTTCCCCTTTGTTTGTATGGGTAAAAGGGTTGGAAACAGTACCGCCGTCCGCAGCCGTCCATTGCCGGATACACGGAAAGGTCATGACGGATGCCACCCTTGAACGGCAGGTGGCTATGAGCCCCAGCCTTGTGAGCTCATCCAGCAGGTTCCGTATTCGCTTTCTGCCGATGTTCCATTGTGCGGAAAGCTGTTCCTCCGAATACTGTGCTTGACCTGCTGAAAGCATGAGCGGTCTGCGGAAGCCCTTCGCTTCTTCTGTCGTGAGAGCCATTCTGGCCAGAAGGTCGCCCAGCAATGTGAAGTTGCCTGCTGTCCTGCCGCCATCATCGGTTGTCGTCCCGCACAGCCACTGAAGCGCACGGTCGGAAAACAGGAAAACGAATGATACAATCCCCGTGGGGTACATGAACCTGCATGTTTCCTTGTCCTTAATGTTTTCTTGCATAGTCTACGATTGAAATAAGGATGGGGTATCGGAATGATTCACGGCCCTGTCGATGAAATGTCATCAACGGGAAATTCCTTGTCCGTTTCAGTTTCATCCGATACCTGTTCCGGTTTGACATCAGTTTCTGCCCGCAGCATTGGACGGCTGTGATTGCAGGTGTTGCCGTGCATCCTCCACGGCCTTGAAATCGGACGAGATCTTCATCAGCGCGATGCTGACACGGCACAGCTGGCCGATGTTGACGAACTCCTTGACGGCCTCCATCAGTTTCTGCGCACGTTCCTGCCGGTGTCTCATTACCGCTTCGTTACCCGTTGCGTTCTCCTTTGTCAGTCCGTGGTTGAGAAAGCGGTTCACGGCAAGCAGGTCGGTTGCTTCAATCGTGTCCGTGTCTCCCTTTCCGGTTGCATGACCGACCATCACACGGATGGAATCGGCCTCGTAAGGGGTACATTGTCTGAGAAAATCCAGGATGGTCTGTGCCTTGGCCCCGATAGCGGAGCGTGTCGTCTTCTTGCCGGTTTCCCTGTTTGAGGAAGCCTGTACCTGTCATGTTGGAATCATTCATACTGCTTTTGTTTTATAAAGTGGATAAATCATTTGTTTCTCTCCCGGCTTACGAGATAACCCATGGCCTCGCTGTCTATTTCGTCCTGCGACTTTACCCTTACCCGTTTCAGCCAGGCATCGAGGTCTTCCTTCGCGAAGAAGCACAGTTTGCCTCCCGGCTTGTAATAAGGGACAGCGCGGCGCATCATCATCTTGTAGAGATAACTTGGTTTCACTCCGAGATACCGGGCCGCTTCGGTGGTGTTCATCAGATTGCGTTCACTTTCCATATCGCTTGTTCATTTGTTGTTTATACTCGCTTTACCGTCTTGTTGCAACAATGCGGAACAGTTAGGCTTTTGGCCTTTATTTGCCTTCCGTTTCGTTTGCAAAGTTACTTTGGACTTAAAGGGGCATAATGGGGAGCAGATGGGGAAAGTGCATAAAGCGACAGTGCGCCATACTGCTGATATTCAACAGTATGGCGCACTGCCATGATAGAAGTATGTTATCCCGAATGGGGAACCCGCGGGCTGCTATGGGGACGTTCTCAATTTCCTCGCGTTTTCGATGGCCCTGTCAACGGATTTGCGGTATTCACGGTTCTCTTCGGTTGTCCCGCCGCTGCAGACATCGCTGCGGTGCTTGTCGTAATATGACTTGGATATGCCGCAGCGTTTCAGGAACTCTTCCGCCCACAGTTTCCCGCGTTCGTGCGGCCTGATTGTCCGGGATACGGCCAAAACCATATAACAGACACGCAGGTTTTCTTTCGGACGGACGGCGACGGGGCGTGAGGTCGGCTTCAGGTTCATGAAATTCACGAAATCACTGCCCGATGCAAACTCGAACTGACAGTCGTTGCACACTTCGTAAATGAACAGGCACAGGGCGAGATCTACGGTGTCCATCCATGCGGATGTCTCCTGCAACAGATTTGTTCCGTTCATGGCTTGCCCTCCTGCATGCGGTTGATGTCGGCAATGATGCTTCCCGCGATTCCCTTCAGGCGTTCCACCAGCACGTCAAGAAACAGCGGCTTGAAACAATACACGCAGAAACACCGTTCAAGTTCCTGCTGCCATTCCTGATACAACAGGTCTGCAAGGGCGTGGGCCCTGTCGTATTCCGCTTTTGCAGCGTCACATTCCTTGTCAAGCAGCCTGTACTCCGCGGACTCCAGCGGCAGTAAATCCAGACGGTTGCTCTTTGCCGAATAGTCGCGCCAGAGTCGGGTGGCCGCACTTTTCGCTTCCTCGTGCCTCAGTTCAAACGGTTTGATGTGCTCCTCGAAAATGCGTTCGAAATTTGCGGCATAAAGCTCCGACCTGTCCGACGACAGGTATCCGTCCGTTTCCGAAAGCAGGGAAATGGAACATTCCAATAACCGGGCGGGATTCTCCCGTGCGAGATTTTCCGCCTCCTTGACAAGGCTGTTCGTGTCGTTGAAATCCCGGTAGAACAGGGATAATGACAGGGCCCGGCCAAAAGAGAAACCGTCCTGGTTGCAGTTGGCGACAAGTGTGTTTACCTCACTTAACCGTTGTGTAATTTGCTGTATCATCATAGTCGTCAGGAATTAAAAAGGTCATCCATGGTTACTTCGCTATGGACGATGCTATGGTATTTTCCCTCGCCGACTCCGTAAGTCGTGACAAAGGTATGCACTACGGACTTCTTCGTCCTGGTCTTGAGCCTGAAAAGCTCCCGGCGGTTCCGCAGTTTGGCCTCGTATTCACCTGTGATATTGTACGCTCCTTCGCTGAATTTCATTTCGCAAAGGTGGATGATACGGTCTGCACGCTCGATAATCATGTCTATCTGTGCCCCGGATGTTCCGTTTTCCTTGTCAGCGCTACAACGCCAGGTGGAAACGGATGTAGCCATTCCCGATATGCCCAGCGCCTTCTTGATCTGCGCATGGTGCAACATGCATATAAGCTCGAAGGTGAATCCCATCCATGAATGGATGCTGCTCGATTCAAGATGGTGCGTCCACCATTGGTCGTCCCTTGAAAGGTTCTTTTCGACAAACTTGAAATAGAACAGGGTATAGAAATCGACCAGCCTGTAAACCGCATCCGTCCGACGGTTTCCGAACAGGTTTGTCTTGTCTATGAAATCGCAGCGTTCAAGATTCGTGAGGATGCGTGTGAGATAGGCCCCGGATATTTTCGTTTTCGTGCTGATTTCTGTTCTTGTCAGACCGGATTTGTTGTCGGCCAGAGCCCTGACGACCTCCACGTACGATTCCGCACCGGGAAATATGGCGTTGTAAAGCTCGTCGAACTCCATCTTCAGTGCACCGGTATCCGAGAAACACAGGCGGTCAACGTTTTGGGCAAAGCTCTGTTGCGGTTCAAGCATTTTGAGATAGAAAGGGACCCCTCCGGTAAGCATGTACCCCTGCAATATCTGGTATCTGTCCCAATGGACTGAACGGCTTTGAAGGTATTCCTCCGTTTCCTTCAAGGAAAACGGCTTCAGGTATATCCTGTGCCTGATTCTGTTGTGCAGCCCGCCCCGGTTCTTTATCAGCTTGTCCGTCATCCACGAGGTGGCCGAGCCGGTGGCGACCAGTACGATATTGTACTGGCTACTTGCCCAGCCGTTCCAGAAATATTCCAGGGCACTCACAAAATCGGAGCGGCGGGAATCCATCCACGGCATTTCGTCTATGAAGATGACCTTGCGCCTGTCATCGGGAAGGGTGGAAAGATAGTCCTCAAGGGCATCGAAGGCGTCAACCCAGTCCTTGAACGGGGCGGGTTTAGTTCCGGAATATGCCTTGAGTGCCTTGGCGAAGTTGTTAAGCTGGTCACGGGTGCGTAGATTGTGTCCTCCCACGAACTTGAAAGCGTATTTGCCTTCAAAAAACTGCTCCACAAGGAAGGTCTTGCCGATCCTTCGCCGTCCGCATACGATTACGAACTCCGATTCATTGGAATCCATACAGCTTTGCAGTTCCTCACATTCCCGTTGCCGGGCTATCAGTCTGTTTGTCATATCATTGTTTTTTGTGCAAAGGTACTCTAAAATTTGGATAAAAGGCTATGATATGCACCAAAAATTACCAAGAGTGAATAGGTGTCATTTATGGTGGTAACTTTTCAGCCCAATCAGACAGGCTTATTTTGTATGGTTTTATTCCTGTTTGGACTCCTCCCGTTCAAACATCCTGTCTACCATATCCACGGCCTCGATTTTCTTGCTGTCGACGATTTTCGCGTATATCTGCGTGGTGCGCACGTCGGCGTGTCCCATCAGTTTGCAGGTGGTATAAAGGTCAGCCCCGACGGTCATCATCATCGTTCCGAAGGTATGGCGGCTTGTATGATAGGTGATTTTCTTGTCAATACCTGCCTTTTCCACCCATTGCTTGAGGATTTTGTTGGTAGTCGGGCGTGATGGGAGAGTCGCGAAAACAAGTGTCTCGTCACTGTCGTCCGTTTTCCGTTCTGGCAGCCATTTTACGGCATTTTGCGAGAGCGGCGTATAGATGGGAGTGGCTGTCTTCTGCTGTACGGTGGCAATCATGTACCTGCCGTCATTACATATAATGTCTTTCCAACGGAGTGTTTCCATATCGCTCAGGCGGAGTCCGCAATAACATGAAAACAGGTATGCCTGCTTTACCGTCATGTTACGGCATTCGGTGGCAATGAGAAGTTTCACTTCCTCGATGGCAAGAAACTGGCGTTTGGATTCCGGCTTCTTTACACGCTCCGAAGCCGAAAGCTGCATGAACGGATTTTCGCCCAGCCACTCCGCACGGACTGCGGCATTCAGGGCGATGGAGAGTTGGGAGATATAGGCCACGACCGTTCCCTGTTCAAGCGGCTTTCCCTGCCTGCCTTTATAGGTGTGTTGGATCCAGTCTATGAAGCCGAGTGCCCATTTCTTGTCAATGTCACCCATCCGGGTGTTTTTGCCGTATTGGTTGATGACCTTTATTATGCTCCGTAATTTTTCGATCCGTTTGATACCTTTGCGCTCCTGATTGGAATGGAATTTTTCCATCCAGTCCGCGAGTGTCAGTTTCTGCCATGCGGATTTGTTTTTGATTCCGGCTCTGGAATTGGTAATCTCGATGATACGTTGCGATTTTATGGTTTCGACTGCCTCACGGGTGGCGCGGTTCTGCTCTCTGACCCTCGCGTTGACTTCCGGCAGGTGGTACATCTTCAGGAACTCGTAACTCCGTTTGCCGTTGACATAGATGTCAAGGTAGTACGATTCAGAGCCGTCGGCAAGTTTCTTGGTGCGAACCTTTACTGGCTCTTTCAATCTGTTGGTTTTCTTGTTTGCTGCTGCCATAACTTAAAATACTTTGTCTATCAGTGAAACGGCCTCTTCTTTTTTCCTGTCAACGATTTTCGCGTAGACTTGCGTGGGGCGCACGTCGGCATGTCCCATCATCTTGCTGGCGGTATAAAGGTCAACCCCTGCGGTTATCAGCATCGTGCCGTAGGTATGGCGGCTCAAATGAAAATGAAGGTGTCTTTCCAATCCTGCCTGTTCCGCCCATTTCTGCAGATGTTTACGCAGGTTGGTACGTGACGGTAGGGAGAATACCGATGACTCCGGTTCTCCACGTTCTGGAAGCCATGACAAAGCCTTGGCCGGGAGAGGGAGCGATATGGGTTTGGAGTTTTTCTGCATCACCACCGATACGAAGTGCCGCCCGCCATTGACGGATATGTCACTCCAGCGCAAATCCGTAACATCACCCACGCGTAGCCCGCAATAGCAGGCAAACAGGAATGCCTTGCGTATGTTTTCCTTGATATAGGGAGTTTGCTCCAGCTTGCGGATTTCTTCAAAGGTCAGAAACTCACGTTTGCCTTCCGGTTGCTGTATCTTCTCGTGGCTGCCCAGCAGTTCCCACGGGTTGCTTTTTATATAACCCTTTTGCCTTGCACTTGACAGGGTGATGCCGAGATTCCAGAAACTGGAAAATGCGGTGGCTTGGGCAAGCGGCTTCCCTTGCGGTGTGAGAGGCTCGGATTGTAGCCACTCGGCATAATCGACGCAGAATTTCTTGTCTATGTCACACAATCTTGCACCGGGACGGAACTTCTCCAATTTGGTGCGTGCTGCCCTTAAACGCAGATAGGCGGGTTGTCCCCGCTGTTTGTATTCCTCCATCAGCATACTAATGAAGTCCGACAATAACATTTGGGATTTGTCTTTCGCCGCCTCCTCCTGCGCCTTGTCATCAACCATGTTTTCAGTCCTGGCGATAATTATCTCCTCCGCCTGACGGAGTGTTTTCGCGTTCTCACGTTTCGCTTTGACGGAAGTTTCCGGTACAAGATACAGTTTAAGGAACTCGTATTCGTGCCTGCCGTCAACAGTATGGTCTATAAAAAGGGACTCGCGGCCGTCTGCAAGTTTTCTTCTCCGCAACTTGAACGGACTTTTTTCTACTTTTGATTGCTTTCTTCTACCCATTGTGCTCCAGCATTTTATATTCTGATGCAAAGGTAGTAAATAGGTTTGATATAAGTATCAAAATGAGTAACAAAAATAATTCATAAATAGGTAAAAATGGTGGCTTGCAGGAATAAATGAGAAAATGAATGTATATTTATAACAAACAGATATACAATGATATATATTCCTATTTTCGTAAATATTGTGCTTTTGCTGCTTTTTGATTATAGGCGTTTATCATTTTCCCTTATTTTGACTTTACTTTAATGAACGTATATATGAATACGGGGATAAAGTAAAATCGATTTTTTTGGGTGAGAAAATAGGCCTTAAACATTGATGTTAAAATAAAAATATTCACTACCTTTACAATGAATATTATTTTATTTGTTTGCTTGGTAAATATGGGTCTATGAATAATATATTGGCTTTTGAAATTTTGAATCCCAGCGAGGTGGCCTTACGGATCGCAACGAGGGTCAAGGCTCGCAGACTGGAGCTGGACCTGACTCAGGAAGGCATGGCGGCACGGGCCGGTCTCAAGTTCGCCACTTACCGCCGATTCGAACAGACGGGAGAAATTTCTTTGAAGGGGTTGCTTCAGATTGGCTTTGCCTTGAATGCGTTATCTGAATTTGACACTCTTTTTGCGCAAAAGCAATATCAAACGCTGGATGATGTATTGAACGAACAAAATGTTACCCGCAAACGAGGAAAGAAAAATGAATAGCATCAAGCAGATAGAAGTAATATATAACAATCGGCAGGTCGGACGTTTGGCTCTGACGAAAGCAGGACTGTGTGCCTTTGAATATTCGGCAGAGTGGCTTAGTTCTGGTTTTTCTATTTCCCCGGTTGAATTGCCTTTGCGAAGCGGTGTCTTTATTGCCAAACCGCGTCCGTTTGAAGGTGGATTCGGAGTTTTCGATGATTGCCTGCCCGATGGATGGGGCCTTCTTATCCTGGACCGATACCTGCAACAAAAGGGGATCAATCCTCGCGCGCTTACTCTACTGGATCGTCTCGCATTGGTCGGGTCGTCGGGACGTGGAGCCCTGGAGTTCCGTCCGGATCATAGTGTCGTGACGCGGCAGGATTATGCTGATTTTGAGAAGTTGGCATTGGAATCAGAGCGGATATTGGACAGCGACGAATATAGAGGTGAAGGCATCGAGGAATTTCAAGACCGTGGTGGCTCTCCATGTGGCGCACGTCCCAAGATTTTCGCCCGTTATGAAGGCAAAGAGTGGCTGGTAAAGTTTCGTGCCAAGAGAGATCCGCAGAGTATCGGTATAGATGAATACCGCTATTCGTTGCGTGCTAAAGAGTGCGGAATCGAAATGCCTGATACACGGCTTTTCGAAGGCAAGTACTTCGGCGTGGAGCGTTTTGACCGAACGCCTCAAGGCAAACTGCATGTCGTTAGCGTGGCTGGTCTTATCGGTGCCGATTATCGGTTGCCGAGTATCGACTACAAGCATATTTTTCAGGTGTGTGCCATGTTGACGCATAGTGTATCCGAGTTGTGGAAAGTCTATCGACTGATGGTGTTCAATTATCTCATCGGCAACAAGGATGACCACGCTAAGAACTTCGCTTTTATTCATCGGGATGGCGATTGGCATTTTGCTCCGGCCTATGACTTGTTGCCCAGCGATGGCATTAACGGTTTTCGCACGACTTCAATCAATGACAGTATCGAACCGACGAAAGAAGATCTTTTGGCTGTAGCGGTAAAGTCTGGGTTGAACGAGCAAGAGGCGGATACAATGTTTGATAGGGTGCGAGAGCGGGTTAGTAATAAGAGATAATTATAAGATAAGATCTGAACTCATTTAAAGAAATTACATAATCATGAGTGTTTTGGAACTACTACCGAATATTAATGTTGTAAAATCCACTAAGCTGGATAGTCGGTCAATATTGTTCCTAAAGACATTCCTTCCTGATAGTCTTGTTGATTGTCGTCAACTTCAAGAAGGTGGCACCTTGCCGAATATTGACGGTTATCTTGATGTCCTTTGCCCCGACGGAAGAGCACGAGAAAAAATTTCGGTTCAAGTCAAGCATCTTACATATCCGGAGAAAAAAGGGAAAGTGTATTATGATATTCCCATGTCGATCTATGCATATGCGGAACGACATAAAGGCGAACTTGTACTTTTTATAGCTTGCGATTATGACTCTCGCATATTCTATTGGCGGAATATTGATACGACTGCCATCGAAGAGTTTAAAAATAAATCTGATCGTATCCGAACTAAGGCTAGATATTATTTTAAAGACAACGAAAAATGTGGTGAAAAGAATGTTGAAGCGACCATCGAGCTTTGGCGTCAGTTGTACAAACAGAAGATGGAGTCCATCAAGGATGATAAGTATCTGGCAAACCAGTTTGCTTCGCGGCAAAAAATGTACTTCAATGCCGTTTCTTCCGAGTTGCATGGGGTGATAGACTCGCATATACATCGACATCAGGTAGATGAGATTGTGCAATGGATTAGCAAGGATCCTGTTCAGAACGAAGGGCATATCTGTCTCTTGGTGGGTGATGCAGGAGTCGGAAAATCCGCTGTGTTAAAAGATTTAATAGCCATACTGTCTGAGAAGGGTATTAAGTATTTGTGTGTTAAGTCCGACGCTATTGATGATAATGGCAACCCCGTCTCTTTGAGCAATATGCAGGATACATTGGCGTATTACAGCACGGAAGCAGATAAGGTGATTTTGATTGTTGACCAGATTGATGCGCTGTCTCAATCCCTTACGAATGATAGAACGCATCTGAATATGATGATGGCTGTATTGTCTTCATTGAATAATTGGCCGAATGTCAGAGCCGTTGTTTCGTGCCGTAAATATGATCTTGAATATGATTCAGTCCTGAATAGCCTTAAAGATAAATCTACGGTTATTGAAATTGGAGAACTAGCTGAAGAGGAGGTGACAATAGCTCTCAATAAACTGGAGAATGGTCTTGGAAAGAAAATAGATCGAGTGACGGCCAAGATGCTCAGGACTGTTCAAATGCTGGATTCATTTTCTCTCTTGTTTCGGCGGAAGAAGTCTAAAATTAACTTCAATAATCATATTGAACTATACGATGCACTCTGGGATACTGTCATTTGTGACTCATCTCCCAGGTCTGATGTAGAAATGCGGGAGCATTTGATGTATAAGATTGTTGAAACAATACAGATTGCAGGAACTCTGAATCCCCAGTTTACTCCTGATTCAAGTCAGAAACGTGCATACGAGTATTTGGCAAGTAACGGTCTGATTCGGCGTGAGGGATCTGCTGTCTCATTCTTTCATCAGTCTTTCTATGAATATACCCTTGCCCGTCATTATTCTGAGACGGGGAGTTTGTTCTCGTCTGATCTCAAAAAAGAGATTCAAGGCCTGGAGATACGATCGACGGTAAAGGCAGTCCTTGATTTCAAACGAGGCTATGATACTGCCAAATTCGTGGATGAAGCCCGCAGTATTCTTGAGGATCCCGATATTCGTCTTCACTTGAAGTTGTTGACATTGTCTGTGCTGGCTTTTGTGAATAATCCGTCCCGAGCAGAGAAGGCTCTTGTTGCTGATGTTTGTCAGAAGGATGGGCGGCTATTAGTGTATTTCCTTCGCGGAGTAAATTCTCCGGATTGGTTCCAGACTATTCGGAAAATGCTGAACGGTATAATACCTGAGTTTAAGAAAGATGACGAACAATTCTTCCCTATAATATCATGCTTGTCTCGCTATGTCTTTGATAATCCAGTGGCAGTGTATGGAATGATAAATCAAATACAAGATCGAGAGTCGAGATTATACGCTGTCGCATATGTAGTGCGAGAGCATAACGACTATAGCCAACCCTGTGTTCTCAAGGCGTATGCTGAGGCAAAACCACAAAACGTTTTTTTTACCGGCCATATCCTTCAGGATGCGATTAAAAGCAATAAAGAGTTTGCATTGAAAGAAACGCAGGAGTTGATTATGGAGTATCTTGTATCCGATAGTCCATATAACAGCCATGACGGTTATGAGTTGGCAGATGTGTTATGTAAGCAATTCTGTGTAGAATATCCCAAAGAACTACTCGGAATACTGCATTGCTGTATTTGTGAGACAGTTCGAAAAACAGCGCAAAGTGGCTATTATGGGTTTTCAACTACTTCCCAGCAACTACCACTAAATCGCAGCAGTAGTGTTGTTTACACTATATTACACTCATCCCATTTTTTTAAAGGAGGCCCGAAAAGCCTCCCGTTTTTTGTCGTTGCGCATTTGTCGTTTCTGGTCGCGGAATCGGTATGCGGCGCGGTTCGGCGGGTTCTGAAACATGGATGCATATGGCCGGTCGGAAAGCAGGTCGGTCATACTTTGCATCGGCATTGTGCCTGCCGGCGTTTCTGCCGGTTCCGGTGCGGGCGGTCTATTAGATGACGCTGGACCCGATCCGGCGGGACTTGTCGGCTATCCGTGCCGCACGTTGTCCCGAGTTTCCGCAGCGAATGCGGCCGGCGGCATTTCTCCGATCAGCCCGCGAATCACGACCGAGGCGCAGTGGCAGCCGAAGACGGCCGGCATGTAGGAGATCGTGCCGACGTTCGACTTCTTGTTCGTCTCCTCGCACAGCATCATCGAGCCTTCGCGCACGGGCTCGTCCGAGAATACGACGTAGAATCCCGTCCGGATGCCCATCTTGTGCAGGCGCTTGCGCAGCATGTGCGCGAGCGGACAGTGATGCGACCGGGCGATGTCCTCGATCCGTACCCGCGTCGGGTCGGTTTTCGCTCCGGCCCCCATCGAGCTGACGACCGGAATGTCCCGCTCGAGACAAGACCGGATCAGGCCCGCTTTGGGGGAGAGGGTATCGATCGCGTCGACGACGTAGTCGAACCCTTCGTCGAGCAGCGTCTCGGTCTCCTCGTCGCGGATGTATCTTCGTACGACCGTCAGTCGCAATCCCGGGTTGATGTCCAGCAGCCGTCGGGCCATGACCTCGGCTTTCGGCTCGCCGACCGTGCTGTGCAAGGCCGGCAACTGGCGGTTGATGTTCGATTCGGACACCGCATCGGCATCCGCTATCGTCATGGTTCCGACGCCGGCCCGCGCGATCGCTTCGGCCGCATAGGCCCCGACGCCGCCGAGTCCGACGACCAGTACGCGGGCGTTTCGCAATCGTTCGATGCGGTCGCTTCCCAGCAACAGTTCCGTGCGTTGCATCCATTCTTTCATAGGCCGAACAGGTTCAGGTAGTTCGTATGAACGGCGTCGCGGAGCGATTCGGCCGGTTCGTTCCGGATGTCGGCGGCCCGGCGGTAGACCGACTCGATCTCCTCCCCGGACATATCGGTTTCCAGAAACAGCCTGTCGGAAGGTATGCTTCGCAGCGTCCGGCGGGTTTTGGGCGACCGTTCGACCGTCTTGCCGAACGACAGATACCAGCCTCTGCCGAGCAGTTGCGACGCGAGCTGTTCGGAGCCGGTAAAGCCGTGTACGATGACCGGCAGCGGGAACCCGTTCAGCATGGCCTTCAGATCGTCGTAAGCCCTCACGCAATGTACGATCAGCGGCAGGCCGAGCTCGGCGGCCAGATCCCTCTGGCGGGCGAGCCATGTCCGTTGCGCTTCCCTGTCGATGTCCGTCGCATAGTCCAGCCCGACTTCGCCGACGGCTGCCGGTTGCAGTTCCCTGATTCCGTCGAGCCATTCGCGTTGCGCACGCTCCGCATCCCAAGGGTGGATTCCTGCCGAAATTTTGCCGTCGGTGCTGTCGGGAAAGTCGGTCCCGATACGCAGGCTGCGGATGCCAGGTCGGCCGTCGAGCGGCCGATGCGTGTGAATATCTACCCAATAGGAGTCCACGTACGTAAAAATGATTAGTTTTGCGAATGCAAAGATAGCAAACGCTGTACAATGGGCAATCGATCGTTTCTCGCGACATGGAGCGCTTTCGCGCTCGTTTTCTTCGGCTGTTCTTCCTGCGGGGAGAAGCGAATGCCGGCCTCGCGGACGGAAGCGTTTGCGGAAAACGGTCGGCGGAGCCTGACGCTGATCTTTACGGGCGACCTGATGCAGCACATGCCTCAGGTGTTCGCCGCCCGGCAGCGGAACGGTTCGTTCGACTATACCTCCTGTTTTTCCCGGCTGAACAACTATTTTTCGAGCGCCGATTTCGTCATTGCTAATCTGGAGACGACGCTCGGAGAGGAGCCTTATTCCGGTTATCCCCGTTTCCGATCGCCCGAGGCGCTGGCCGGCGCGATGCGCCGTGCCGGGGTAGATGTCGCCGTGCTGGCCAACAATCACATTTGCGATCGGGGAGCGGAGGGAATACGCTCGACGCTGGCTGCACTCGATGAGGCCGGGTTGCTCCATACGGGCGCCTTCGCCGACAGCGTTCCGCCGCGCGAGAGGCATCCTCTGATGCTCGAAAAGGAAGCGTTCCGGGTCGCGCTGCTCAATTATACCTACGGAACGAACGGCTTGCCCGTTCCGTCCGGGTGTCGCGTGAACGGCATTGACACGGTGGCTATTCGCCGCGAGATCGCCTTGGCCCGGCAGGACGGAGCCACTCATGTCGCGCTGTTCGTTCATTGGGGAAACGAGTACGAGCGACTGCCCGGCCCCCGTCAGCGCGAGCTGGCGGCGGCTTTCCACCGCTGGGGCGCCGATCTGGTGATCGGATCGCATCCGCATGTCGTGCAGCCGGCGGAAACGATCGAGGATTCGGCAGGAAACGTACGCGGGGCGACGGTCTACTCGATGGGCAATTTCGTGTCGAACCAGCGTTTCCCGGATACGGACGGCGGCCTGTCGGTCCGCGTGACGCTGACGCTCGACGAACAGGGCCGGACATCCTGCCGCCCGGAGTACTTGATCGTTTGGACTTGCATTTCGCGCGACCCGAACAGCGCCTCCGGCCGTCGCTACGATATCGTGCCGAGCTACTCGCGCGAAACGGTCGCGCCCGAGCATCGCGACGCTTTCGACCGGTTCGTCGAGCGTACGCGCCGGCACATGGAGCGTCACGGCCGCGGCTTTACGGAGATACGATGCGACTACTGATGCGCCGTTTTTTGCGAATCGGCGGCCATGGAATGCGGGCTGCCGTTTCCGTTTCGGGGGGCAGGGCAGGGCGGCTCCGCTTTGGAGGAACCCGCTGATGACCGAATGTTGATAATTCGTGCCTTTTGTCGAGCAATAAGCCTCCGGGCAAACGCTGAAAAAAGAAATTTTAGTGTTATATTTGTAACGGTAAATTAAAACCTAATCTTATATTGATGAAATTGTACCTGTTGTGGGCGGCGGTTTTCGTGGCGACGGCAGCCGTGGCGAAGGGACCGGCAAAGGAAAAGGAAAAAAAGGACAAGAAAGCGGAGACCTATGTGTTCCAAGACGTGAAGACCGTTCCGGTCACATCGGTCAAGGATCAGTCTCGCTCGGGCACATGCTGGAGCTTCTCGGGTATGGGCGAGGTCGAGAGCGACCTGCTCGTCCGGGGTAAGGGAGAGCACGATCTGGCGGAGATGTGGATCGTCCGCAACGCATATTTTGAAAAAGCCGTACGCTATGTCCGCATGCACGGCAGCGCCAATCTGGGCGGCGGAGGCACGCTGAACGACGTGGTGTATATCATCGACCGTTACGGCATCGTGCCCGAGGAGGTTTATCCCGGCCTGCGTTACGGAACCGACCGGCATGTGCACGGCGAGTTGGATGCGGTCATCAAGGCGTATGTCGACGCCGTGGTGGAAAATCCGAACAAGTCGCTCTCGACCGCTTGGCAGGACGGGCTGAACGGCATTCTGGACGCTTATCTGGGGCCTCGTCCCGAGAAGTTCGCCTACAGGGGCAAGGAGTATACGCCGAAGAGTTTCGCCGAGGAGCTGGGCATTCGTTCCGACGACTACGTGCTGCTGACCTCGTTCACGCATCATCCCTTTTACGAGCCGTTCGCGCTCGAAATTCCCGATAACTGGAATGCTGCGCTGTCCTATAACGTAACGATCGACGACTTGCGCCGGATCGTCGACGCGTCGCTCGAGAAAGGCTATGCGGTCAACTGGGCGTCGGACGTCAGCGAGAAAGGGTTTGCCTATAACAAGGGTTTCGCCATCGTGCCGGTGGCGAAAGTCGAGGAGATGAGCGATTCGGAGAAAGGGAAGTGGACGAAGCTGACCGAGGAGGAGCTCCGCAAGATGACGCTCGATCTGAGCGGCATGCTGCCCGAGAAGACGATCACGCAGCAGATGCGCCAGCAGGCGTTCGACAATTACGAGACGACCGACGATCACGGCATGTTGATCATGGGCGTGGCGGAGGACCAGAACGGCAATCAGTACTATAAGGTGAAAAACTCTTGGGGCGATACGGGAGCCTATCACGGCTATCTGTATGCGTCCGTGCCGTTCGTGCTCTATAAGTCGACGGGCATCATGGTGCGTAAGGACGTGTTGCCCGAGGACCTCAAAGCCAAGCTCGGTATTCGCTGAGCCTGGAGGCCGGAACGGTTTTCCGTGCCGGCTTTTTCATGTCGGCGAAGGCCGTCCGAACGAACAGGGATACACCACCATGTTTACTAACTAAAACTCATATCTATACAGTATGTCGCAAGTCATCAAATTGAAAAAGGGTCTCGACATAAGGCTCGAGGGCGAGCCGCGCAGGGAGCTGAAGCGTCTGCCCTTGGTGCATGCCTATGCCGTGCGGCCGGACGATTTTCTCGGCATTACGCCGAAACTGCTCGTGCGAGTGGATGACACGGTGAAGGCCGGGACTCCGCTGTTTTTCGACAAGTATCGTCCGCAAGTGCTGTTCACCTCTCCGGTCAGCGGCCGCGTGACGGCCGTCAACCGAGGAGAGAAGCGGCGGATACTCGACATCGTGATCGCTCCCGAGGCGGAGCAGTCTTACGAGGCGTTCGATGTGCCGTCGGTCGAGGCGGCCACGAGGGAGAACGTTACCTCGGCGCTGCTTTCTTCGGGCCTTTGGCCGATGATCGTTCAGCGTCCCTACGGAATCATAGCCGATCCGCAAAGTACGCCCAAGTCCGTATTCGTATCGGGTTTCGACAGCGCTCCGCTGGCGCCCGACATGAATTTCGCGCTCGAGCAGCAGTTGGACGATCTGAACCTCGGCTTTGCCATGCTTTCGAAACTGACGGCCGGTCCCGTGCATTTGGGACTCGACGCCGACGCGCCGAAAGGGGTATTGGAGCAGGTAAAGGGGGTTGAGAAGCACTATTTCAGCGGGCCTCATCCGGCAGGCAATGTCGGCGTGCAGATACACCATGTGGATCCCATCAGCAAGGGCGAGATCGTGTGGACCGTCGATATTCAGAATGTCGCGCTGATCGGCCGCTTCTTCCGCACGGGCCGGGTCGATCTGCGTAAGATCGTCGCGCTGACCGGGTCCGAGATACTCGAGCCCCGCTACTACGAGGTGATCTCGGGCGCGCCCGTTTCGAGCATCGTACGCAAGGCCGATGTGCGCAACGCGTCCGACGGGCACGGTTACCGGATCATCAGCGGCAACGTGCTGACGGGCCGTCGGGTCGAGCCGGACGGCTATCTGGGGTTCTACGGCAATCAGGTGACGGTGATTCCCGAGGGCGATCATTTCGAGTTTCTGGGCTGGGGCATGCCCCGGCTCGATAAGTTCTCCGTCTCGCGCAGCTATTTTTCGTGGCTTACGCCTCGCAAGCGGTACGTGCTCGACACGAATATGAACGGAGGCGTCAGGGCCTATGTCGTGACGGGGCTCTACGACAAATATCTTCCGATGGACATTTATCCGCTCTATCTGCTCAAGGCCATACTGGCCGGCGACATCGACAAGATGGAGAATCTGGGTATTTACGAAGTGATCGAGGAGGACTTCGCGCTGTGCGAGTTCGTCGATCCGTCGAAAACCGCCATGCAGCGGATTATCCGTCAGGGTATCGACCTGATGATCAAGGAGCTTAACTAACCCGCATCGAAAATGAAAGGAATAAGAAAACTGATGGATAGAATCAAACCGAACTTCGAGAAGGGGGGCCGGTTTGAGAAACTGCACTCGACGTTCGATGCGTTCGAGACATTTCTGTTCGTGCCCGACCGTGTGACGCGCAACGGCAGCCATATCCGCGACAGCATCGACCTGAAGCGAGTGATGATCGTCGTCGTCATGGCGCTGATGCCGGCTTTGCTTTTCGGCATGTATAACACGGGCCTGCAGCATTTTCGCGCGACAGGCGTTGCGGACGCCTCGTTCTGGACCTGTTTCGGCTTCGGTTTCTGGAAGGTGCTGCCCATCATCGTCGTGTCGTACGTCGTGGGTCTCGGTATCGAGTTCATTTCGGCCCAGATTCGCGGTCACGAAGTCAATGAAGGCTTTCTGGTCAGCGGCCTGCTGATTCCGCTGGTGATGCCGGTCGACGTGCCGCTGTGGATGGTGGCCGTCGCGACCGCTTTCGCCGTCATCATCGGCAAGGAGGTGTTCGGCGGAACGGGTATGAATGTCTTCAATCCCGCCCTGCTGGCGCGGGCGTTCATCTTCTTCGCCTATACGCCCTACATTTCCGGAGAGAAAATCTGGATCGCCGGCCTGACCAAGGGCGAGGGGATCGTCGACGGCTTTTCGGGGGCCACGCCGCTGACGGACGCCGCTTCGGCCGTACTGACCGGCTCGTCGCAGATACAATGGACGCAAGGCGGCCCGTGGGACTGGTTCTTGGGAACGATTCCGGGATGTATAGGCGAGACTTCGACGCTCGCGATCCTGATCGGAGCCGTCATCCTGCTTTGGACCGGCGTGGCCAGCTGGCGGATCATGCTGAGCGTGTTCGCCGGCGGATACCTGACCGGCCTGCTGTTCAATCTGATCGGCCTGAATGCGTACATGAATATTCCGGCCTACTATCACCTGATTTTGGGCGGCTTCGCTTTCGGCGCCGTGTTCATGGCGACCGATCCGGTGACCGGGAGCCAGACCAACACCGGCAAATGGATTTACGGATTTCTGATCGGCGCGTTGGCCGTGCTGATCCGCGTCGTCAATCCGGGCTATCCGGAGGGTATGATGCTTTCGATCCTGTTCATGAACGCCGTCGCTCCGCTGATCGACTACTATGTCGTACAGGCCAATGTCCGTCGCCGGAACCGTCGTTTGAAACCCGCTAAATAACGTGCAACGCTATGAATAAGAACAGCAATACCTATATAATCGCCTACGCGGCGGTCATGGTCGTGATCGTCGCGGCGGTGCTCTCGTTCGCGGCTTTGTCGCTCAAGGGCGTACAGGCCGAGAACGCGAGGGTCGAGAAAATGGGGGATATTCTCCGCTCGATCGGCGAGGGCGGCGACGCCGATCTGGTAAAAGACAAGGCGGCCTACATCAACGAGCAGTATAAGAAATACATCGTCGACAGCTATGCCGTCAATGTCGAGGGCGACCGGGTCGAGGGAGCGAACGCGTTCGCCTTGCTGACGAACCTGAAGGCCGAATACGACAAGCCTGCCGCCGAGCGCAGCCTGCCCGTTTTCGTCAGCCGGAACGACGAAGGCGTCACGAGCTACGTGATTCCCGTTTGGGGAGCCGGTCTGTGGGGGCCTGTCTGGGGCTATGTCGCGCTGGCCGACAACTGGGATACCGTCAACGGAGTCGTCTTCGATCATAAGAGCGAGACTCCGGGGCTGGGCGCTGAGATTTCGACGGCCGCTTTTCAGGCTCAGTTCAAGGGCAAGCATATTCTCGAGAACGGCCGGGTCGTGGCCATACGGCTCGTTAAGGGCGGAGCGCCCGACGACGATCCGTATGCGGTCGATGCCGTCTCGGGCGGTACGCTGACGAGCGTAGGCGTGGAAAAAATGCTGAAAAATTGCTTGAGCGATTATGATGCTTATATCGAAAAGCAGCTCGGCGAGACGGCCGGGAACGAAGTGTCAACCAAAAATTCGGAAAGCCATGAGTAACCAAGAACGCGAGCCGCTTTTTTCGGCCAAAAACCTGAAGCTGCTGACCTCGCCTTTCGGACAGAATAATCCTATTACGGTGCAGATACTGGGCATTTGCTCGGCGCTCGCCGTAACGGCCAAGCTGAAGCCGGCTTTTGTCATGGCTTTGTCGGTGACGGTCGTAACCGCTTTTTCGAACCTGATCATATCGTTGATCCGCAAGGGTATTCCGTCGCGGATCCGCATCATCGTCCAGCTGGTCGTCGTCGCCTCGCTGGTGATTCTCGTGGACCAGGTGCTCAAGGCTTACGTCTACGACGTGAGCAAGCAGCTTTCGGTCTTCGTCGGGCTGATTATCACCAATTGCATCATCATGGGGCGTATCGAAGCGTTCGCGCTGGGTAACAAGCCGTGGCCTTCGTTTTTGGACGGTCTCGGGAACGGTATGGGATACGGACTGATTCTGATCATTCTCGGATTCGTCCGAGAGTTGCTCGGCTCGGGTACGCTGTGGGGCTATCCTGTGTTCGAGAAGATCGGGCTGTATCAGACCGGATACGTCAACAACGGCCTGATGATCCTGCCGCCGATGGCGCTGATTTGCGTCGGGCTGATCATCTGGGTGCAGCGTAGCCGCAACCGTAATCTGATTGAGAAATAGTAAATCCGGCAGAACATGGAAAACATTATCAGCATATTCGTTCGGTCTATCTTCATAGACAACATGGTCTTCGCGTTCTTCTTCGGCATGTGTTCCTACATCGCCGTCAGCAAGAGCGTCAAGACGGCTATGGGACTTGGCATCGCCGTGACTTTCGTCATGGTAATGACCGTTCCGATCAACTATCTGCTCAACGAATACGTCCTTTCTCCGGGCGCGCTCGGCTGGATCGATCCGGCATACGGGTCGGGGGGTGCCAGCGAGATCGACCTGAGCTTTCTGAGTTTCATCGTATTCATCGCCGTGATCGCCTCGTTCGTGCAGCTCGTCGAGATGGTCGTCGAGAAATTCGCTCCGGCGCTGTATAACCAGCTGGGTATTTTCCTGCCGCTGATCGCCGTGAACTGCGCGATCATGGGCGGCTCGCTGTTCATGCAGGAGCGCGATTATGCTTCGCTGGGCGAGGCGACGGCCTTTGCTGCCGGATCGGGCATCGGCTGGTGGCTTGCTATCGTGCTGATCGCTGCCATTCGGGAAAAGATCGCCTACTCGAACGTACCGGCTCCGCTTCGCGGCGCGGGTATCACCTTCATTCTGACCGGTCTGATGGGGATTGCGTTCATGACGTTCATGGGGATTCAGTTGTAACTTAAAATCACAAGGTAGAGATGGGATTATCAATCATCATAGCAATCGCGGCATTTCTCGTAGTAACGCTCCTGCTGGTCGTTCTGCTGCTCTATGCCAAAGCGAAACTGACTCCTTCCGGAGAGGTCCGTATCGACATCAACGACGGAGAAAAACAACTGACCGTCGAGCCCGGCAGCACGTTGCTTACGACGCTCGGCAACAACGGGATTTTCCTCCCGTCGGCCTGCGGCGGCGGCGGTTCGTGCGGGATGTGCCGTTGTCAGGTGCTCGAGGGCGGCGGCGACATTCTGCCCACCGAGGTCAACTTCTTCACGCGTCGGCAGCAGGTCGAGAAATGGCGTTTGGGCTGTCAGGTCAAGGTAAAGGAGGATATGAAGATCAAGGTTCCCGAAGCCGTTCTCGGCGTCAGGAAATGGGAGTGCGAGGTGGTTTCTAACCGCAATGTGGCGACCTTTATCAAGGAATTCGTCGTCAAGCTGCCCGAAGGCGAGCACCTGAAGTTCCGCTCGGGAGGCTACATTCAGATCGACATCCCGAAATACGACGAGATCCGCTTCCGCGACTTCGACGTCGAGCCGGAATACCGCGAGGACTGGGACCATATGAAAATGTGGAATCTGGTTACGAAGAATCCCGAGCCGACGTTCCGGGCCTACTCGATGGCCAATCATCCGGCCGAAGGCAACATCATCATGCTTAATATCCGTATAGCCACGCCGCCTTGGGACCGTACGGCAGGAGCCTTCATGAAAGTCAATCCGGGCATCTGCTCGTCCTATATCTTCTCGCGCAAGCCGGGCGACAAGGTGACTATCTCGGGTCCCTACGGCGAATTTTTCGTTAAGGATACTCCGAACGAAAAGATGTTCGTCGGCGGCGGTGCCGGCATGGCTCCGATGCGCTCGCATATCTTCCATTTGTTCAAAACCGAGAAAATTCGGACTCCGGTAACGTTCTGGTACGGGGCTCGCTCGAAGCGCGAGATTTTCTACGAGGAACAGTTCGAGGAGATCGAGAAGGAATTTCCGAACTTCAAGTTCCATATCGCGCTATCGGAACCCAAGGAGGAAGACAACTGGAAGGGCTACGTCGGTTTCATCCATCAGGTGATTTTCGACAACTACCTGAAGAATCACGAAGCGCCCGAGGATATCGAATACTATCTCTGCGGTCCGCCGATGATGACCGCCGCGATGACCAAGATGCTCGACAGTCTGGGCGTCCCGGAAGAGAACATCATGTACGACAATTTCGGTGCATAAGGGCCGATTCGTATCGTATTTGCAGAAAAGCCGGACGGCGGGGCAGGGTACGGCTCCGCCGTCCGGCTCTTCGAGATATTTTAAGGGGAAGGAACGGCCGGCCGGTGTTCTCTGCTTTTTCCCGTATCGGTCGTATGGGCGGATTACGGCGGTTCCGCTGCGGTTTTGCTCGGGCACGACGGAAAGGAGCCCGGTTTGCCTGCCGGTTATTTTGAGTGCGCTTATGAAAAAGATAGTCTTATTGTTTTGCTTGTCTGTCGCTTGCTGTTCGTGGAGCCTTTCGGGGGCTCGCCCGCCGTTGATCGGCGTGTCGGAGTCTTGCGACGAAGGCCGGGTTCGCGTTACGAGGACTTACGTCGATGCCGTGCAGGCGGCCGGAGGAATCCCCGTCGTCATTCCGCTGATGAGGGATACGGCCTGCCTGAGCCGTTTGTTTGAACGGCTCGACGGTTTGGTGCTGATCGGAGGAGGCGACGTCGATCCGGCCCGTTTCGATGCGGAGCCCTCCGCTGCGCTGGGGCATGTCGACACGGTTCGCGACGCATACGATTTCGCGTTGCTTGACCTTGCTCTGCGTCGGGATATTCCCGTGCTGGGCATTTGCCGCGGCGAGCAGCTGATCAATGTGGCTTTCGGCGGAACGCTGTACCAGGACCTGCCCAGCGAGTATGCCGACCGTTCGGTCAGCCACAGCCAGTCCCTGCCCTCGAGCAAGGCGACGCATGCGGTAGCCGTAGCCGAAGAGTCGCTCGTGCGACGGATTACCGGGTCGGATACGTTGTGGACGAACTCTTTCCATCATCAGGCCGTGCGCGATGTGGCGCCCGGATTCCGTGCGACGGCCTGCACGCGCGATGGAGTCGTCGAGGCGATCGAGCCGCTCGATCCGCGGATTCGCGTGCTCGGCGTGCAGTTTCATCCCGAGGCTCATACTGCGGCGGGCGATACGACGATGCGGAAATTTTTCGTCCACTTGGTCCGGGAAGCCGCGCGCGAGATGTCCGGTTCCCCGGCCGGACGAAAGCGTTGAGGTGGCGGTACGTCGGGGTGAAGGTTTGTCCTGCAGGTGCGGACCGGAGCGGCTCGGTGGGGAGGTTTTGCGGGGGCATATCGGAGTCCCTGTTGCGTAAGGGCGGACATCGGACGGAAAATTTGTTCAGATATACTGTCGGTTATGAAGATTTTAACGGGTAGTCGGATTCGTGAGGCCGATCGCTATACGATCGCCCGCGAGCCGATCGACAGCATCGCTCTGATGGAGCGTGCTTCGGAGAGTATCGCGCAGTGGGTGGCCGGGCATGTCCGGCCGGAGTGCCCGCTGGCTTTTTTCGTAGGCAAGGGCAATAACGGAGGGGACGGACTGGCCGTAGCCCGGATGCTGCACCGGGCAGGCTTTTCCTGCGCGGTATATCTCGCGTTCGGCCGGGATGAACTCTCCGAGGAGTGCCGATTCAATTTGGAGCGTCTTCCTCGCGGTCTGCCCGTGCGTCCGATGGCCGAGGCGTCGCTGCCGGAGGGTACGGTGATCGTCGATGCGCTGCTCGGGACGGGCGTGCGGGGCGAGTTGACCGAGCCCCTGCTCGGGGCGGTCCGACGGATCAATTCGAGCGGCTGCCGGGTCGTGTCGATCGATTTGCCGTCGGGAATGTTCTCCGAGTTCGGAAACGCCGGGCGTACGACGGTCCGGGCGACGACGACGCTGACGCTGGAGTTTCCGAAACTGGCCTTGTTGCTTCCGGAGGGGGGCGAGGCGGCCGGCGAGGTCGTCGTGTTGCCGATCGGCCTGAGCGAGGAGTATATGGATCGGGCCGAGTCTCTCTATTTCTATACCGACGCGGCGGCTGCGGCCCGCTTGCCTTTGTCCCGTCCGAAATTCGCCCATAAGGGGAACTGCGGACATGCGCTGCTCGTTTGCGGCTCGGAAGATATGGCCGGAGCCGCCGTTCTGGCGACGGGGGCCGCCCTGCGCTCGGGATGCGGGCTGGTGACCGTTCATCTGCCTCGGTCCGAAAGGGTGTCGGTCCATGCTAACTCGCCTTCGGCCATTGTCAGCGGCGATCCGGAACCCGTGTTTTCTCGGCTGCCGAGGGATATGGGGCGCTACGATGCGGTGGGAGTCGGTCCCGGAGTAGGGCAGGACCCCCGCTCTTTCGAGGCTCTGGAGGCTCTTTTGAGGGCCGGGCTGCCGGCCGTGATCGATGCCGATGCGCTGAATATGCTGTCAGCCCGTACCGAGCTTCAGCGGCTCGTCGCTCGCGGATCGATTCTGACGCCTCATTTGGGCGAGTTGCGCCGGTTGGCGGGAGATTGGGCCTCGGAAGACGAAAAGATCGAAAAAACGCGCGATTTGGCCTCCCGTCTCGGCTGTTGCGTGGTCGTGAAGGGCGCGCATACGATGGTCTGTTCTTCGGACGGTCGCTGCTTCTTCAATTCGTCCGGCAACCCGGGCATGGCCAAAGGCGGCAGCGGAGACGTGCTGACCGGTTTTCTGGCCGGTCTGCTCGCTCGCGGGTACGAGCCGCTGGCGGCTGCGATTCTGGGCGTTTACCTGCACGGCCGGGCCGGTGACAGGGCAGCCGATTATTACGGGCAGGAGGCGATGAATGCGGGCGACCTGATCGACTTCCTTTCGGAGGCGCAGCAGGAAATCCTCGGGCGGGACAACGGATAGGGCGGGGTATTTCTGATGCGCTCATGCCGTGCGCCGTTTAGATGCCGTACTGACGGGAGTATCGTGTCGAGAAAGCCGGGAGGCGGCCGTTTGAAAAGTCCGAGATAGCGGTCCGTTTCTTGAAGACATGCGCGAATATGCCTTGAGCGGGCGGCGAATAGTAAAGAGGACGATTGCGGTGCGCGAGCGCGCCTTGCGTCGTCTTCCTCCGCATAAAATTTCCCGAATCCGCTTTTTTTATCTATCTTTGCTTCATTCAAATACTAAAAAATAGGTTATGGCAAGTATCAGGAGAATCAAGAGAGATATAGACTTTCTGGCCAATGAAGTGATTTCGGACTGCTATATGGCCCTCTACTTCAACGACGGCGCCAAGCGCGAGCAAATCGTGGCCGTGATCGAGGAGGCGGTCGAGTTCCGCAATGAGCTGTTCGTGCGTGCGAACCATCCGGCGGACAAAAAGAACAAGAGCCTCGTGCGGAAGCACTACGCTCAGATGCGCCGCGACATGATGTCACGCGTGGATGCGATGTTCGAGAAGCTTAGCGGCATTTGCAAATAGTCTGAAAGTGCTCCGCACGTCTGTGCGGGAAGAATAGAAAAAAGTGCGGAGAAGCTCCCGGAGCTTCTCCGCGTGTTTTACGAGTGCTTTTCGAGCACCGTATGCGGCACGTCGCCGTGAAAGACGACCTGTATCGGGCAGTCGTAGTTGTGCAATTGCTCCGCCGTGATGCGGTTGGAGTCGTGGCGATGCACATGGCGGTTGACGCAGACGATTTGCTTGACATGGGAGGAAATCGTTCCCAGATCGTGCGATACCATGACGATGGCCATTTTGTCGTTGAATTGTTTGAGCAGCGCGTAAAGCTCCTTCTCGAACCGGTTGTCGACGAAATTGGTCGGTTCGTCCAGAATCAGCAGTTTCGGATCGGAAATCAGAGCTCGCCCGAGCAGGGCCCGTTGCAGTTGTCCGCCCGACAGGGCGCCGATCGGCCGTCGGGCGACCGATTCGATTCCGCAGATACGAAGCAGATTTTCGGCTTTTTCCCTGTCGGCGGAAGTGTATCGGCCGAACAGTTTCTTGCGTGCCTGAAGGCCCGAAAGAACGACCTCGCGCACCGAAATGGGGAACGTCTTATCCAGATCCGAAATCTGAGGCATATATCCGATACGGCGGTAGCCGCCGCTCTCGATCTCTTTCGAGTAAATGACTTTCCCCGTGTATGGAACCGCCTTGAGAATCGCCTTGACCAGCGTGGTCTTACCGCCGCCGTTCGGTCCGATAATCCCGAGAAAGTCTTGCTGATGAATATCCAGATAGACGTGGCTCAGCGCCTCGCACGTCCCGTATCGTACCGATACGTCATTGAGTTCGATCAGTTTGGTCATGGGCTATCGAATGGGCTATGAAAAGCAGGTTGGACGGAATGTCGTATCCCAGCGGGTCGATGGCTACCGTTTCGGCCTTCAGTTCGGACGCCAGCGCTTCGACCGTCGAGCGGCTGAACTGCCGTTGATAGAGAATCCGGGAAATTCGGGCGTTTCGGGCTTCGTCTACGAGCGTCCTGACATGGTTTCCGGAGGGCTCCTTGCCTTCGTCCTCGATGGCCAACTGAGTCAGACCGTAATCGCGGGCCATGTAGGAAAGGGCCGGATGGTAAATGACGAAGGTGCGGGGACCGTCGGCGAATATCGCTTGCAGTGCGTGGTCGAGCGAATCCATGAGGTTCGCGAAACGTTCGTAGTTCTCTCGGTAGCGGGTCGAGTCGGGGTACATGCTTTCGAGTTGGCTCAGGAGGGTCGCTGCCATGACGCGCAGATTGCGGGGCGAGGTCCAGATATGCGGATCGGTTCCGTGCCCGTCGTGTCCGTGCCCATGTTCGCCGGTCAGGACGGGCACGCTGTCTGCCGTGCGGACGATCCGTACGCCGGGCATGTTTTCACGGATCGACCGCTCCAGTTTGTGCTCGAAGTCGAGCAACCCGATCTCGACGTATGCCGCCGAGTTGGCCACCCGCTTCATCTGGGCCGGCGTAGGCTCGTAGGTTTCCGGGCTGGCGGCCGGAGGGACCAGTACGTTGATCTCGAAATCGTCGCCTGTGATTTGGCGGACCAGAAAGCTCAGCGGCTCGATGCTGACCGACAACTGTTCGCGCGGCGGTTCGGCGACGGAGCAGGCGGCCAGCAGCATGCCTGACAGAATGGCCGGCAGGCACCTCTCCATAGCATTTGACTTCAGAATATGCATTATCATTTTTCGCACTCCGGATATTTTCCCCAAAAGTACGCAAACTTTCGAGGATCGGGCGCTCCCGGTCCCATTTTCGTGCGCGCTTCGCTCTATTTGAAATTTCTCGGACTGATTCCGAAGTGTTTTTTGAAGCAGGTCGAAAAATGGGAGTGCGTTCCGAACCCTGTCATCTCGGCGATTTCGTTCAGCGGAAACTGTCCTTCGCGGATCAGCTCGGCCGAGCGGTTCAGTCGGTATATGCGCAGGAAATCGTTCGGGGTCTGTCCCGTCAGTTGCTTGATCTTCCGATAGAAGCTGGTGCGGCTGAAACCGAGGTTTTTTCCTAAGGTGTTAACGCTCAGATCCTGATCGGAAAGATTCTCCTCGATGAACTTGTACAGTTTTTCCATGAATTTCTGATCCAGCGGGTGCAGATCGTTTCGATCCGGCGATTCAGGTTTCTCTTTCGCTACGGTCTGCAATATTTTTTCTTTTTGCAGCTCTTTTTCCAGTCTGTTCTCGACGATGCTTGCCAGTAGCTCGGCCTTGAAAGGCTTCGGCAGGCAGATATCCGCTCCGCTGTCATAGCCCGCGATCTGACCATCCGTTTCGGTCTGGGATAGCAGCAGAATGACGGGGATGCGGGCCGTATGGTCGTTGCCTTTCATCTTTCTGCACAAGTCGAACATCCTCGAAGCCGGACTCAGGTCGCATACGATCAGATTCGGGCGGATCTCTTCGGCCTTTTCGTATGCCTGTTGGCCGTCGGTCGCCGTAACGATCCGGCAACTCTGCATCAGGATCGTTCGGAGGAACAGACCGAGCTCCGGATCGTCGACGGCGACCAGAATCGTTCGATCCGGGGTCTTCCCCTCTCTGTCGTCCTCGGCCGGCGGTTGCGGAGGATTCAATGCGGGCAGGGACGAATCCGGAGCCGAATTCGGGTGTGAAGACTTGTCGTATCGGTCTGCCGGGAGAATGACGCTGTATACCGTGCCTTCCGTCTGGCGCCGTCGCGCGATGACTCTGCCGCCGTGCAGCTCAGTCAATTTTTTAACATAATGTAAGTCGATTCCGAACTCGTTTTGTATCTCCCTTTGTCGGCCCGGCGATAACGCTCGAACAAATGGCTCAAATTTTCTTCGGACAACAGGCTTCCGTTGTCTATTACATTGATTTGAAGGTATTTGTCGTGGATTCCCTCGAGTCCGAAAATAGAGTCGGGCTCGACCGTTACCCTGAGCTCGATCCAGACCGTTGCGTTGGGGCGGATGTTTCTCAGCGTATGTCCGATCAGGTTGGCTGCTATCTTCTCCAGTTTGTCGGAATCGACCGGCAGGACCAGCGAGTCGTACGGGCAGTCCAGATGTATATCGATGTTTTTCTCTCCCGATATACGATTGAACCCGTTTATCACGTTCCGGATACGCGGTATGATGTCGGACGGACCGATCTGAAGTGTCAGTTGTCCCTGGTCCAGTTTCTCATAGTCGAGCTGCTGCTCGATCAATCGGATGAGGCGGAGGCTGTTGCGCTCGATTTCGGAGAGGCAGTAGGCATCGTGAGTCGGGACGGGATCCCTGCTGTCTCTGGTCCGTCGCAGCAGTTCGTTGACGGGGGCGTATATGAGCGTCAGCGGAGTGAACAGTTGCTGAGACACGTTGGTCAGGAATCGGATTTTGTTTTGGGCCGTTTTCAGTTCCTGTTCCTGCTGCGATCGGATCATGGCCTCCCTTTCTTTCGTCAGTTTTTTATCTATATAGGCCTTGACGACGAAATAAGCGGCAGTGATGATAAGTAAGACGGCAACCGCGATTGCTATCGGGCTGATCCATGGCAGGTCGGCGTCCGCTAAGGAAGAAGAGGTGGCCAGTATCCACATGTCGGTTTCCATGAAGAGGTTCTTTTGGTTCTGATGACGCTTGCCGGCGTGTAGCGCTTATTTTGCCGGGATAGGATATCAATTTACTCCAATCGTTCGTTTATATTGAACATTCTTGCTATTTTTGAGATGGCGAATGCGGCGGAACGGATGCTTGTTTTTTGAATTCGTGCCGGATAAGAGCAGGGCAATGCTGTGTGTCGGACGTTTTGTTATGTTTTAACATGTTGATTTGTATTGTTTTATGTTGTTTTGGTTCAAATGACTTCTTTGTTGACCGTGTATTCTTTACTCCGTTCTCGACGTGGGCGGTACCTTTTTCTTAAAAAGTCCGTTTGTGGGTCGGAAAAGAGACAAAAGGAATACTTTTGAAACAAATATAATAATTATTGGCGAATATTGAACGTTTGCGATATATTTTGGTATGGATTGACAAGAACGATTATTAGCTATTATGTAATATTGTATAAGCAAAAATGCGGGATGAAAATGTCCGTATGGCCTACTGTTTCAAATATTATTAACTTAAACTTCAAAATAGAGTGTATGACAAAATGCAGATGAGAATGAGAGATCGGATTTTAAACTTGAAAACTACCATTTTAATGAACTAACTTATGATGAAAAAATTACTAATCTTGTGTTTATTTTGCTTTTGCACCCTTTACGGTATGGGGCAAAATATGGTATCGGGAACGGTGGTCGATGAATCCGGGAATGGGGTTATCGGCGCGACCGTTCTCCTGAAAGGCACAACGAAGGGTGTTATGACGGGCCCGGGGGGACTTTTCTCGATCGACGTCGATAAGTTCCCGGCCGAGCTGGCGATCAGTTTTCTCGGTTATGTTCCTCAAAACCAAACTGTCAAAGGTCCAGTCAAGGATCTGAGGATTGAGCTGGAGACCGAACAGCAGGCGCTCGACGAGACGGTCGTGATCGCTTACGGTACGCAGAAAAAGGCGTCCGTGGTTGCTTCTCTTTCTTCGGCGACGGCCAAGGATATCATGAAGGCGCCCGTCGGCAACGTCGGATCGGCTTTGACCGGACGTTTGACCGGTCTGACCACGATGCAGAACTCGGGTCAGCCGGGTGCGGAGGCTCCGACGATCCGAATCCGAGGAAAGGCTACGCTGAACAATGCGGACCCGTTGGTTATCGTCGACGGTGTCGAACGTTCGTCGGGCGGACGTATTCAGGAAAGCGCGAATGCCGACCTGATGAAAGGATATATGTCGGGCTGGGAAACGATCAACCCGAACGATATCGAGTCCGTGACGATTCTGAAAGACGCTTCCGCGACCGCCGTGTACGGTGTGAAGGGCGCCAACGGCGTACTGATCATCACGACGAAGAAAGGTTTGAGCGGCAAGGCGACCGTTACCTATTCGGGTAGCTTCGGTCTGTCGGTGCCGACTCGTCTGCGTCACAATATCGGCTCTTATGCATATCTCTATTATCAGAACGAAATGGGTTATAACGACGGTACGGGCGCTACGACCAGTTTCGAAGACCTGATGAAATACCGCTACCATTTCAACGACTATCTCTATCCGAGCATGGACTATGCGGACTATATATTGAAGAAGTATTCGCCCAAGACCGAGCATAACGTGAGCGTCCGAGGCGGTAACGACTTCGTTAAGTATTACGCTTCGGTAGGTTATTACAGCGAAGACGGTCTGGTGAAGAAAAAAGCGGGTTATGGTTTCAACCCGAATAACGAATACCGCCGTTTGTCTCTGAGAACCAACCTCGACTTCCAGTTCACCAAGAGACTGTCCGCCAGCATCAATATCGACGGACGTTTCGAGCGTCGTCAGGGTAACAACTCGCCGGGCGACAACCAGTTCTTCTGGAAGCTCTATCAGGCCAAGCCTTGGTCGACTGCCGGTTTCGATGCGGACAACCGTTATATCGTCAACGGTACGGACCCCAACCCGACGATTATCCAGATGCTGTTCGCCGGAGGTAACTACACGCGCAATCAGGTGACCGCCAATACGGTCTTCTCGCTGAAGTACGACCTCGATTTCATTACCAAGGGACTTTCCGCTCAGGGAAAATATTCGTTCGACAGTTTCAGCGACGCAGGTTATAATCGCCAGCGTCAGTATGCCACCTATCGTCCGATCGAGCTGGAGGACGGAACGATCTATATGCAGAAGAGCGGCAACGACGGTCCGCTGACTTCGAGTGCTTTGGGTTCTCAGAAGCGCCGCAAGGAGTACGCCGAGGTATCGTTGAATTACGCTCGCTCGTTCGGCGATCATAACGTAACCGCTCTGGCGATGTACAACATGGAGAAAAGCCGCTACTACGAATCTTCTTTCGCCGATGTCCCGCATGCCTATCTGGGCTTCGTAGGACGTGCTACCTATAATTATAAGAGCCGCTATTTCCTCGACTTCAGCATCGGTATCAACGGTTCCGAGAACTTCCCGAAAGGGAAGCGCTTCGGTACGTTCCCCGCAGTGGCTGTGGGCTGGGCTATTTCGGAAGAGCCTTTCATGGAAAGCATCCGCAAGACGGTCAGCTTCCTGAAGATCCGCGGTTCCTACGGTGAGGTAGGTAACGACCGGACGAACTCGCGCTTCCTCTATCTGCCTACGACGTTCGGCGGTCTTCCCGGAGGTACCGTGTACTATGTCGGAGACCAAAGCAACCCGCAGCACACTACGCTGAGACCTATTCAGGAAGGTAAGGCTCCGAACTACAATGTGACGTGGGAAACGGCTAAGAAGTACAATCTCGGTATCGACGCCAAGTTCTTCGACGACCGTCTCAGCTTCGTGTTCGATATTTTCAAGGAGATGCGTTCGGACATTCTGACCGATATGGTGAACTATCCGTCTTTCGTATTCCCCGATTTCCAGACGAATGCTCAGGCCAACGGCTACCATACTCTCTATTTGACGAACAAGGAAAACTACGCTAAGGTACGGAACCAGGGATTCGAGGTCGAACTCGGATGGGACGGTACGATCGGCAAGAATTTCTCCTATTTCGTAAAGGGATCCTATGCCTACACGATCAATAAGACCCTGCAGCTCTCCGAAAGCTCGAAGGATTATCCCTATCAGTATGCGACGGGTCACATGCTGGATGAAATATCCGGTCTGATCTGCGAGGGTATTTACGATAGCTACGAGGAGATCAACAATCCGAACAATCCGTACAATACCTATAATCCGAATCCTGTACCGGGCGACTTGAAGTTCAAGGACGTGAACGGCGACATGAAGATCGACGACAAGGACAACGTGTATTTCGGTAACTCGAATATGCCCCGTTCGACGTTTACGGCTTCGCTGGGATTCAACTACAAGGGTCTGGACTTTTCGATGCTGTTTCAGGGAGGCGCCGGCTTCTACTATATGCCTCAGCAGGAGAACCGGGTACACTTCTTCGAAGGCGGTGCCGCTTTCGGCGGTGTGGAAGAGCGCTGGACTCCGACGGGACGCAGCAAGTGGTATCCGATCCTGCACACGACGAACAACCAGCAGACCGGTAACTTCGTGAACTCGAGCTTCTGGGCCTACGACGCGACTTACCTCCGGTTGAAGAATATCGAGCTGGGCTATAACCTGCCTCAGAAGTGGATGAAGTCGATCGGTATCGACAACATTCGGGTGTTCCTGACTGCCCAGAACGTATGGACGTGGACTCCTACCCACCAGATGAAGAACTTCGATCCTGAAAGTATTCAGAACCGTACTTTGTTCTATCCGCTTATGCAGATCTATAACGTAGGTGTTTCCATTACCTTTTAATTAAAAACAATCGGCAAGCACTAAAAATCAGGCCCCGGCTACTCGGCTATCTCGAGTACGGCGGCACACCCCGGAGCCGCGGCATTGATCGCCTCGCAAACCGACTCGGCGGACAAACGGTCGTCGAAACTGCCGACCGAATAGAGAAAGGTTCCCTGACCGGTCGCAACCCGAGTCAGTTCCTTGCCCGGAGCCTGACGGCTCACGATCTCTCGTATTTCATCGCTGATATTCTCTTGCTGTCCCGATATTTCGATCCGATACAAGGGGCCTCCGTCCTTCGAAGACGTTCCGGATCCGCTTCCGATCATCTCGAACACCCCGTCGCGCCAAACGACGATCTCGGGCTTGCGGAATCCCATTTCCTTCAGTTTGGCCCAAGCAGCCTCGGCCTCCGACAGCTCGCGGAAAGCACCTGCGCAGTAACGGTAACGCCCCTCCTCGGTCCTGTCGTAGCATAGGGGGGAAACGCCCTTGAAAATGGAAACGGGCTGCTTTTGCTGAAACGCTCCGAGCTGTATGCGATAAACCGTGCCGTACTGATCGGTCTCGTTCTCAGGAATCGGATTGCGGGCATTATAGACCGAAGGCGTCGTCCGCTCGATGTCGGAGTAAACGATAAACACCCTGCGCGCCGGGTCGATTTCCGGCATTCCGTACGAAAGGCGGGACGTCTCGGCCATACATTTTTCCAACGAATCGGATGCGGCCGTAAAGCCGAGCAGATCGGCCAGCGTCTTCTCATAAGAAAGCACGAGCTGCTTCTGCAACGGATATCCGTACAACGCCATCGACGCAACGCTGTCCTGCACGGCCATGACCTGCTGCCGGTTTTTCCGGAACCGGGCCTCGAAGTCGGCCAGCAGCTCGGTTTTGCCCATTTTGTCGAGCAAATAACCGTAAGCATATACTTTGTTGTCGTATATGAATCCCCATACGCCGGCGAGCGAATCGCCGATCGCCTCGTTCAGCGAGCGCACGACCGACAGGCGCGAGTAAATCTCGTCGGCCTGCTGCCGATCGGACGTAGCGGCGTATTGCGCGGCCAAAGAGTCCAGACGGGCATAGTTCGACATGTAGCGAGCGATCAGCCGACCGGGCAACGTCTCCTTCTGCTGCGCCTCGAGCAGCGAGCGGTAGTCGGCAGCCGACAAATGGTCCCTGAAATAGGCGTTGTAGACCAGATTACGCACTTGCTCGCCCGACGCTTTCGGTCCGACGACAGTCCCGGACGGTCCGGAACCGTTCATATTGCTTACGATGAACTCTTGCTCGATCGTTCCGATTTCATTGGCAGTCACACCGATACGATTGCGAATTTCATACAGTTCCTTTTCCAGACGCAAGATTTCGGCCCCGTACTTCTCCCGCTCGTCGGGCGACGAGTGCGAAGAGAACAGCTCGCGGGTATCGCCGATAATGCGCACCACGGAATCTTCCATGCGGTGGAGCTGTTGTTCCCTTCCCAGCAACTCCATGTATTTTTGATCGTTCTCCAATCCGGCCACCCGCGCCGAGAAATTTTGCCCGAAAAGCACGCACGGAAACGCCGAAAGACACAGAAAAAAAACGAATCTATTCATTACAAGAATATTGAATACCGTTATCTCTTTCAAAAATTCATATACCTATTTCCACCAATTGGTAACGAACAATTGCAACAGACCGAAAATTTCGAGCCGGCCGAGCAGCATGAACACCGTACAAATATACTTAATCGCTCCGGGAAAATCATGATAATTGCTCATGCTTCCGGCTTTTCCGAAACCGGTGCCCGCATTGGCCATACACGAAGCCGTCATGCTGAAACTCGTCTCGAGGTCCATGCCGAACGCAGCTACAACGATTGTACCCAAAGCCAGCAGCATCAGGTAGAACACGATGAACAGCATGGCCATGTCGACGACGCTCTGTTCCTGTATCACGCCGTTGAGCTTGACGCGAATCACGGCATTGGGGTGCTGCCGGCGAATCATCATCGCCCGGATCGTCTTGAACGCCAGCAGCACGCGGTCGCATTTGATTCCGCCGGCAGTCGATCCGGCGCAAGCACATTGCATCGTAAACAGAGTCAGCACCATAATAGCCAACGGCGTCCAAACCGACGAATCGGCCGTGGCAAAACCGGTCGTCGAAGACACCGACACGACCTGAAAAAAGCCGTAGCGCATCGACGAGGCAAAAGTCGGATACATATCGCTCGCCCAAAGGCTGACCGAAACGATCAGACCTCCGAACAACAGCGACAGAACATAGTAGCGACTGATCTCGGAACGGAATATATTGTTGCTTTTCCCGGTCAGCGTAGCGAAAATCAGTCCGAAATGAAGCCCCGATACGGCCATGAAAAACACGACGATCATCTCGATCCACAGACTGCCGTACGCCGCGATACTGGCATTCCTCGTACAGAATCCTCCCGTGGCGATCGTCGAAAACGAATTGCACACGGCCTCGAACCAGCTCATTCCCGCCATCCGGAGCAATACCGTCTCGACCAACGTCAGACCGACATAGACGACCAGCAGAATCTGCAGGATTTTCTGCGTCCGGTAGCGGAAATTATCCTTGGCCATGGACGAAAGCTCGACGCTCGACAGGCGCATCTTGGTCGATCCCATCGACGGCAGGACGACCAGAACGAACATCACAACGCCCACGCCGCCCAACCAATGGGTCGAGGCTCGCCAGAAAAGAAGCCCCCGCGGCAGCGCCTCCACATTGCTCAGGCTGGTCGATCCGGTCGTCGTAAAGCCCGAAACGGCCTCGAACCATGCGTCCGAAACCGAAAACTCGCCCCCCCAAAGCACATAAGGGAGCATGCCGGCCAGACACGACATCAGCCATGCCCCGACGACGATCGCATAGCCCTCCTTGCTGGTGATCTGTCCGCCGCGCGGAACGAATATCAGCGGGAAAGCGCCTAAAATGGCCGTCAATACGAAACTCTGCAACAGCGGGTAGAAACCGGTATCCATGCCTCCGAGCAACGATACCACGACCGACAGCAGCATGAAAGCCGCGTCCAGCAGCAAGATCAACCCTACATATCTCAGTACGACGTTCAACCGCATGGCGCCACTGTCTTTATTTGCTCTGATCGATCAGCGACTCGATCCGCTCCTTCAGTCTGTATACCTCGTCTTTTCCCTCGATAGTCACCTTGAAAGGCATCTTCGAATCGAGATAGGCTTTCAGAGCGCTGTCGATTTTCAGCACGGGAGTGATATAGTACAGATTGACGAAATAGTAGAATATCAGCACGATCACGATGGCGATCACCAGCGCGATGAATCCGGGCATCGTCGCCCGGTAGGCATTGTCCTCCAGCCGCCTCGCCTTGGCATCCATCATATTCTGGGACGAGACCATGAAATTCTTGATCGAGGAGGTCAGGTCCGAATAGGAGGTCTTGTAGATATCGACGAACCAGTCCACGTTCTCCTTTCGCAGGCTGTCGCGCAGGTAAGCGCCGACCGTCTCGTTGTAGCTGATGTTGGCCGCATAGACCGAATCGAATCCCTGCAGGTCGCGGATCGAGATTTTCGCGTCGCTGATAGCCGCCTCGAACTTCTCGCGTCCGGCATGCAGCAGCGAGTCGCTCTCGCGGTCGCTCCGGCCCGAAACGATGATCTGAAGCAGAGCCGTGTTCTGATCCTGAACGGCGTCGAGCATCGTTTTGGACAACTCCATGTTTTTCAGGCTGGCGCCCAGCATGCTCTGCGTCGAGCGGCTCAGCTTGCTGAGCTCGAAAAAAGAGATCAGTCCAGAGAAGAAAAGCAAAAGGCCCAGCGCCAGAAATCCCAGCCGGATTTTTTCCCGAATACCCATGTTTTTCATACGCCCGAGTTTTTACGGAAATACAAATGTAGGCATTTTATAACGTTTTCGCCACCTCTCACGCGAGAAACGTCGCGTCCATCGCCGCCCCATCGTCCGAAGCGCGCAATACCACCGGAGAGATCGTATTCACCCGGCTGCGATCGAACGGAGCGCGCACCTTGATATAGTTTTCGCTATAGCCGAACATCCGGCCGTCCCGCCGGGTGCTTTCCCACAACACCGACGCCGTCCGGCCGTCATGGCTGCGGCAGAACGCCCGGTGCAGGCGATCGCACAACTCGCCGAGCGCGGCCGCCCGGCGCTCGATTACCGGAGCCGGAACACGTCCGGGCAGATCGGCCGCCGGAGTACCGGGGCGGACGGAATAGGGGAAAACGTGCAGAAACGCAGGCTCGATCCGTTCCAGAAAGTCGTAGGTCCGGGCGAAGTCGTCGTCCGTCTCCCCGGGAAAGCCGACGATCACGTCGATCCCCAGAAAGGCATCGGGCATGGCGCGCCTCACGGCTCCGATCCTCTCGGCGAATTTCGTCGTATTGTAACGGCGGCGCATCAGACCCAGAATCCGGTCGCAACCGCTTTGTATCGGAATGTGGAAATGAGGTTGAAACTTCTCCGAAGCGGCCGTGAACGCGATGACTTCGTCGGAAAGCAGATTCGGCTCGATCGACGAGATCCGGTAGCGATCGATCCCTCGAACCCCGTCGAGCGCCCGCAGCAAATCGACGAACCGCTCGCCGGTCGTTTTGCCGAAGTCGCCCGTATTGATTCCCGTCAGCACGATTTCGCGCCGGCCGCCGGCCGCAATACGTTCCGCCTCGGCGACCAGATCGGCGATCGGCAGGTTGCGGCTTGCGCCCCGCGCCAGCGGGATCGTGCAATAGCTGCAACGATAGTCGCAGCCGTCCTGCACTTTCAGGAACGAGCGGGTCCTGTCCCCGGTCGAGAACGCGGCGAAAAACGAGGTCAGCTCGTCGGCCTCGCAGCCGTGAACGACGGTCCCGCCCTTGCTTCGCATCGAAGCGATCCGCTCGAAAAGCGATCCCTTGTCGCCGTTGCCGACGACCAGATCGACACCCTCGATCGAGGCCAGTTCCCGAGGCCGGAGCTGGGCATAGCATCCGGTTACGGCGACCAGCGCGCGCGGATTCTCCCGGATCAGCCGTCGTACCAGATTGCGGCATTTCTTATCGGCATGCTCGGTTACCGAACAACTGTTCACGACATAGATGTCGGCGGGCTCCCCCCGTCGCGCGCGACAGAACCCGCCGGCTTCGAACTCGCGCGCGATCGTGGATGTCTCCGAAAAGTTCATCTTGCAGCCCAGCGTATAGAATCCGACCTTTTTCCCTTGCGACATGACCCGTGATTTCCATTGATGAGTTGCAAATGTACAAAACTGCCGTCTATTTTTCACCGGTCAAAATCCTCCGGCCCGAACGTTTTAGCGAAAAAAGGGTTAGTTTTGCCGTCGGTTCCCTCTTCAAACGACCGTTATGGGCTTCTTTTCAGAAATTCTCCAATACAAGTTCCTCGCCAACGCAACGCTCGCCTGTCTGCTGTGCGGTATCGCCTGCGGCCTTGTCGGCACATACGTCGTATGCCGCAGGCTGGTGTTCCTGAGCGGGGGCATCACGCACGCTTCGTTCGGAGGTATCGGCATGGCCTACTACCTCGGCGCCGATCCGATCGCCGGCGCGCTGCTTTTCGCCGTCGCCTCGGCGCTGGGCATCGAGGCGACGTCCTCCGGAAAGCGTATCCGCGAAGACTCGGCCATCGGACTGATCTGGTCGCTCGGCATGGCTTTGGGCATCATCTTCATATATCTGACCCCGGGTTACGCACCGAACCTTATGAGCTTTCTGTTCGGCAACATCCTGAGCGTCACGTCGGCCGATCTGCTCTGGATGGGGGCGGTCGACGCGGCGATCGTCGCCGGTTTCGCTCTGTTTTACCGGCCGATTCTCTACGTGGCTTTCGACCGAGACTACTCCCGGAGCCAAAACATGCCGACCCGGCTCGTAAGCTATGCCATGGCAGCTCTCGTAGCCGTCACGATCGTCATGTCGATCCGCGTGGCAGGCATCGTGCTGCTGATCTCGCTGCTGACCATACCGGCCGTCGTCGCGAACCAGCTGACCCAGTCTTTCGGCCGCATGCTCCCCGTCTCCACGCTGATCGCCGTCCTCGGCTCTTTCGCCGGACTGTACATCGGCTATCGGAACGACGTCCCTTCGGGAGCCGTCACAATATTTGTCCTCACTCTTACGCTTATTGTCGTAAAACTATTACCTTTGCGTACCCTCAAGCGCAAAACCGACGGATGAAAACAGTCCACAAGCTCATACTGAAGTCCTATGCCGGGCCGATGGTCCTGACATTCTTCATAGTGCTTTTCGTTTTCATCATGCAGTTCATGTGGCGCTACATCGACGAGCTGGTCGGCAAAGGGCTCGGCATGGACGTGATTCTGGAACTGATGATGTACGCGGCCGTCACGCTGATCCCGATGGTGCTGCCGCTGGCCACGCTGTTCGCCGCCGTGATGACGATGGGCAACATGGGCGAGAATTACGAACTGCTCGCGCTCAAGTCGGCCGGCATCTCCCTGCCGAAAATCATGCGTCCGCTGATCATACTGGTGCTGTTCGTAGCCGTCGGCAGCTTTTTCGTTGCCAATAATCTGGTGCCGATCGCTACGAAAAAAATCTCCGCCCTGTTGTACGATATCCGTCAGCAGAAACAGTCGATCGAATTCAAGGACGGGCTGTTTTTCAACGGCATGGACGACATCAGCATCCGGGTGGACCGTCAGGACCCCAAAACGAAACTTCTGAACGGCGTGCTGATCTACGACACGAGCGATCCGAACGGCAATATGACCACGACGCTGGCCGACTCGGGCTACATCTCCCTGTCGGACGACAAGAAGTATCTGCTGGTCACCCTGTACAGCGGCGAGCGCTACGAGCAGGCGAGAGGCTACAAATGGTTCGACAACAGCGAACTGCGCCAAAATATCTTCGACGTGTACAACATGGTGATGAAGGTGCCCGGCTTCGACTTCGAGCGAACCGACCAGTCGATGTTCAACGGCAGCCAAACCAAGAACGTCAGGGAACTTCAGGCCGGAATCGACTCGCTCGAGAAAATCAGCTCCGAGTCGGCCAGCGCCTCGTACGAACCGCTGCTCAATACGTTCATCTTCCCTTTCGACAAAAGCCTGGCCAGCGACTCGATTCCCCATGTCGACATGCCCCGGGCCGAACTGGCCGAAAAGATCGAGAACCTTCCCGTCCGGTCGAAAGTATCGATCTACGACGTCGCGCTGAACAAGGCGCGCAATTCGCGCAGTTACTATTCGTTCGACGAGGCGACTTCCAAGGAGGCGCTGAACCAGTTGTACCGATACAAGGTCGAGTGGCACAAGAAAATGTCGCTGCCCGTATCGATCATGATTTTCTTCCTGATCGGGGCTCCGCTCGGAGCCATTATACGCAAGGGGGGGCTCGGCATGCCGGTCGTCGTCTCGGTCGGCTTTTTCGTGATCTACTACATCATCACGATCACCGGCGAAAAGATGGCGCGGGAAGGTTCGTGGGACTCGTTTCTGGGCATGTGGATCGCAACGTTCATTCTGCTTCCGATCTCGGTATACCTGACCTATAAGGCAACCAACGATTCCAACCTGTTCAACGCCGAGTGGTATCTTGCGCGCTATAAGAAAATCAGTGCTTTCTTCCGGAGCCTTTTCCGGCGGAATGCCCTCCGGGGAGGATTGCCTCCCGCCGGCACAGCCGGTTCCGAAACACGCTAAATAAACACAGACTTTCGATATGACATCCAAACAACCTCAAGAGAGAATATTGAGTTCCGTAGAGGAAGCGATCGAGGAGATCCGGGCAGGCCGGATACTGATCGTGGTCGACGACGAGGACCGCGAGAACGAGGGCGACTTCATCGTCGCCGGCGAAAAGATCACGCCCGAAATCGTCAATTTCATGGCGGCCCACGGGCGCGGGCTGATCTGCGCTCCGCTGCCCGAATCGCGCTGCGAGGAGCTGAACCTGCCGATGATGGTCACCCACAACACGTCGCTGCACGAAACCCCGTTCACCGTCTCGGTCGACCTGACTACGCAGGGATGCACGACCGGAATCTCCGTGGCCGACCGGGCCAAGACGATCCGCGCGCTGGTCGATCCGGCCACGAAGCCCGAAGAACTGGGCCGCCCCGGACACATATTTCCGCTCCGGGCGCGCGAACGCGGCGTGCTGCGCCGTCCCGGCCATACCGAGGCGGTCGTCGACCTGACCCGCATGGCCGGACTGACGCCCGGCGGGGCGCTGGTCGAAATCATGAACGAGGACGGCACGATGGCGCGCCTGCCCCAATTGCATGAGATCGCGAAGAAACACGGTCTGAAAATCGTCTCGATCGCCGATCTGATCGCATTCCGCCTGCAGACCGAGTCGATCGTCGAAAAGGGCGAGACGGTCGACATGCCGACCCAGTGGGGACATTTTCGCCTCACTCCGTTCCGGCAAAAAAGCAACGGACTGGAGCATTTCGCGCTGACCAAAGGAGAGTGGGCTCCGGACGAGCCGGTACTCGTGCGCGTGCACTCCTCCTGCATGACGGGCGACATCCTCGGATCGTACCGCTGCGACTGCGGTCCGCAGCTGCACGAGGCGATGCAGATGATCGAGCGCGAGGGCAAGGGAGCGGTCGTCTACCTGAACCAAGAAGGCCGGGGAATCGGACTGTGCAACAAGATCAAAGCCTATAAGCTGCAGGAGCAGGGATACGACACGGCCGAAGCCAACCTGAAGCTCGGCTTTCAGGTGGACGAGCGCGATTACGGCGTGGGAGCCGGCATCCTGCGCGAGATCGGTATCAAGAACATGCGCCTGATGACCAACAATCCGCTCAAGCGGGCCGGTTTGGAGGGATACGGGCTGCGCATCGTCGAGAACGTGCCGATCGTGATCGCCCCGAATCCGTTCAACGAGAAATACCTGAAAACCAAAGAGACGGTCATGGGCCACAGGCTGGGCCTCTTCAAAAAATAGATTGCCCGCACCATGAGAATCGTCCACATCGCCGTTTGGACCCGCGACCTCGAAACGATGCGCGTTTTCTACGAGCGCTATTTCGGCGGTCGGAGCGGAGAGAAATACGTCAACCGAGCCAAGGGGTTCGAGTCGTATATGGTCCGTCTCGGCGACACGGCGCTGGAACTGATGCGAAGCGCGCGGATCGCCGACCGTGCGGAGCAGGACGAAAGGATAGGCTTCTGTCACATCGCCGTTTCGACAGGCAGCGCCGAGCAGGTCCGGGATCTGACCGAGCGGCTGAGGCAGGACGGATATGCCGTTTTGGGAGAGCCCCGCACGACGGGGGACGGATATTACGAAAGCGTCGTGGCCGATCCGGAGGGAAACCGCGTGGAAATCACAATCTGAAAAGCATGGAAGCAAAAAAACTGCGCATCGTATACATGGGAACGCCCGACTTCGCGGTATCCCCGCTCGCCAAGCTCGTCGAGGAGAGGTATAACGTCGTAGGCGTCGTCACGATGCCCGACAAGCCGTCGGGCAGGAGACTGCACGTACAACAGAGCGCGGTCAAGCGGTACGCATTGCAGGCGGGACTGCCCGTCTACCAACCGGAGAAGCTTAGGGACCCGGCTTTCGTCGAAACATTCCGCTCGATGAGGCCCGATCTGGGCATCGTCATCGCGTTCCGCATGCTGCCCGAAATCATTTGGGCCGCTCCGAAGCTGGGAACGTTCAACCTGCATGCCTCGCTGCTGCCGCAGTACCGGGGCGCCGCCCCGATCAACTGGGCCTTGATCAACGGCGAGACCGAGACCGGTGTCACGACCTTCCTGCTGAACCGCGAGATCGACAAAGGAGCCGTGCTATGCCAGACGCGCGTGCCGATCGGTCCCGACGACGACGCCGGCACGCTCCACGACCGTCTGATGGAAGCGGGGACCGAACTGGTCGTCGAAACGATCGGAAAAATCGCGCAAGGAACCGTGACGGCCGTCGAACAGCCGACCGTCGATCCGGAATGCCTGAAGGGCGCTCCGAAAATATTCAAGGAAACGTGCCGTATCGACTGGCGGCAGCCTGCCGCCCGAATATGCAACCTGATCCGGGGACTGAGCCCGTATCCGGCCGCGTGGAGCGAGCTGAGCCGTCCGGACGCAGTTCCGGTCGGAGTCAAAATCTTCCGTGCGAAAGCCGAAGCGTGTCGGCCGGGAAAGGCCCCCGGAGCCATCGTAACGGACGGCAGGTCGGAAATCAAAGTAGCCTGCGCGGACGGCTATGTCCAAATCGAGGAGCTGCAGATCGCCGGACGCCGGCGCATGACGACCGAGGAACTGCTCCGAGGGTTCAAGGAGATCGAAAGCTGCACTTTCCGATAGTCGGGGAACGGGTCCGAATGAGTTAGAATACATTCCTTTCCAAGGGATGTATTTTTAGTTTATTATTGTTTTTTCTCGCACTTTATCAGACTACAAGATGAAATTTACAGTAATCGGCACAAACCGAATTTCCAACCTAAAAACAAACGCTTATGAAAAAATCAATCCGCTTCACATTGCATTAATCCGCATTGTATTACTCGCTTCTTACGGACCGATACTATATACATCCGACAATGGGCGGATTTACTTTCACAATAGGTTGGGGACAAAAAGCAGAAACTTCTACCGAACGGAATGGAAACCCAATCGAATATACTATCGCGGGGAACGAACTCTATTACATAGTCATAGAGGGAATGAGCCCGGTTTATTCCACTCCCGTCCACTTTCTCTGGAACTTAAACTTAATAGCGTACATTAAATCCCGTTTTCAACTACTATGTTAGGTCTTTGGCAACTATTCATGATCGGCATCGTGATTCTATGGTGCATCGCATTGGTTTTATTGATCAACCTGAAGATAAGCTCTGTCAATAAACTATTATGGGCCCTGATCGTTACTTTCGTTGCTCTGTTCGGAAGTATCGTTTTTCTCGTATGGAGAAAACGCATTCTGAAGCAGACCTGCGGATCGGAACAAACAAAACTATAAAAATTCCGACACGGTTTGCAGCCTGCAAATCCGGCCCAGTCTCTTTCCATTATAACGGCAAAGCAAGAAGAGGAGTACATCGGTTTTTCTGACCGAGCGTCTCTTCTTTGCCGCATGTATCCGGCTACAGATCAAGCCGTAGCACTCCGGATAATCTCCATCCCGTGACGCATGGCCGCTTCGTTGGCAGGCAACAGACGGGCCATCCGTTCGGGCAACGATTTGGCTAGTCCCGCAAACGCGTTTTCGAGCGTGACGACCGGCCGAACCTTCAGATAGCCGCCCAGAATCATCGTGTTGAAAACCCGGATATTGCCCAGCCGGGCCGCTTCGGTCGTCGCGTCGATCGAATAGACGCGAATATCACTCCGCGAGGGCGGACGCACGATCCCGTTCGGATCGTAGATCAGCACGCCGCCCGGCTTGACCTTCGGCTCGAACTTGTCCATGCTCTGCTGGTTCAGAATAACGGCCGTGTCGTAGTCGTGCGCGATCGGCGAGCTGATCCGCTCGTCGCTCAGAATGACCGTCACATTAGCCGTACCGCCACGCATCTCGGGGCCGTAAGAAGGCATCCACGTCACTTCGAGTCCCTGCACGACGCCCGAATAGGCGAGAATCTTTCCCATCGACAGCACCCCTTGTCCGCCGAATCCGGCTATGATAAGCTCCTCCTTGAACATATACTTTCGTTTTTAACCGTTAATACCCCGATGCGGGATCAGCCCTTGATGTCCCCGAGCGGATAGAACGGGAACATGTGCTCCTCCATCCACCGGTTCGCCTCGACCGGCGTCAGCTTCCAGCCCGAATTGCACGTAGCGACGAACTCGACGAACGAGAGCCCCTCGCCGTGCATCGAATTGTCGAACGCCTTGCGGATCGCTTTCTTCGCCTTGCGGACGGCCGCCGGCGTATGAACGCTCTGACGCGTCAGATAGGTCACGCCGTCCAGATGCGCGAGCATGTCGGCGATCTTATACGGATAACCGTGCAGCTTCGGGTCGCGGCCGTCGGGCGTCGTGGCCGTCCTCATGCCCGTAAGCGTCGTCGGAGCCATTTGGCCGCCGGTCATGCCGTAAATCGCATTATTGACGTAGATGATCGTAATGCGGTCGCCCCGATTACAGGCATGGACCGTCTCGCCGGTCCCGATCGCGGCCAGATCGCCGTCGCCCTGATAGGTAAACACGAGTTTCGACGGATTGAGGCGCTTGGCGGCCGTGGCGACTGCGGCGGCCCGGCCGTGGGCCGCCTCGATCCAGTCGATGTCGATATAATTGTAAGCCAACACGGAACATCCGACCGGAGAAATCCCGATCGCATCGTGCTCCAGCCCCATTTCGTCGATCACCTCGGCGACCAGCTTGTGAATCACTCCGTGACTGCATCCCGGACAATAGTGCATCGTATTGTCCGTAATCAGGCGCGGCTTGGCGTATACCCGGTTTTCGGGCGATATGTTCACTTCAAATTCTGCCATAACCTTTTACTGCAATGAAAAGTTCGACTTCAGCGCATCGTATACTTCGCCGGGCGAATGCACGACGCCCCCCGTGCGGCCGTAATGGCGGACCGGCACGCGGAAGCGCGAGGCCAGCATCACGTCCTCGACCATCTGCCCCGTGCTCATCTCGACGGACAGGAATCCTTTCACGCGGCGGGACAGCCCGTCGATCGCCTCGGTCGGGAACGGGAAGAGGGTGATCGGCCTCAACAGTCCGACCCGATGGCCGTCCGCCCGGGCCATCTCGACCACCTTCAGCGCGATACGGGCCGAAGACCCGTAGGCCACGAGCACGTAGTCGGCATCGTCGCAAAGCGTCTGCTCGAAGCGAACCTCGTCGCGGCGGATCGCATCGTACTTGGCTTTCAGTTTCAGATTGAAACGCTCCTGTACGAGCGAGTCGAGCTCGACGGACGTAACGATGTTCCGCCCGCGCGAAGACGGCTTGCCCGTGGCGGCCCACGCGCCGCACCGCTCGGCAATCCGGTCGTCGGTCCAGCGGGGACGGGCGGGCGACAGCACGACCTTCTCCATCATCTGGCCGATCACGCCGTCCGAGAGAATCATCACCGGATTGCGATATTTGAACGCCAAATCGAATCCCCGCGGCACGAAATCGTACATCTCCTGCACGGAATAGGGCGCCAGCACGATCAGATGGTAATCGCCGTGCCCGCCGCCCTTGACGGCCTGAAAATAGTCGGCCTGCGAAGGCTGGATCGTACCGAGCCCCGGACCTCCCCTCGACACGTTGACCACCACGCACGGCAGCTCGGCCCCGGCCAGATAGCTCAGCCCCTCGCACATCAGACTGATGCCAGGGCTTGACGACGAGGTCATCACGCGCTTGCCGGTCGCCGCTCCGCCATACACCATGTTGATCGCCGCGACCTCGCTCTCGGCCTGAATCACCGTCATGCCCGAAGTCTCCCACGGACGCATTTCCATCAGCGTTTCGAGCACTTCGGACTGGGGCGTTATCGGATAGCCGAAATAGCCGTCGCAGCCGCACCGCACGGCGGCTTCGGCGACCACCTCGTTCCCTTTCATCAATTTGATCTCTTCCATATCGCTATGATTTTTCACGTCGTCAGGGCTCCGTAAACTTCTGCCTGTACACCGTAATGCAACTATCGGGACAAACGCTCGCGCAAGAAGCGCAACCCGTACAAGCCTCGGGCGAAACCATCCGCGAGAAACGATAACCCTTGCCGTTGACCTCGCCGCTCAACGCGAGAACCTTCATCGGACAAGCGACCACGCACAGCTCGCATCCCTTGCAGCGTTCGGCATCGACTACGACCGCCCCCTTAATCTTTGTCATAGAATTTCGTTTATTTTCTTACAAATTTATCCGCCGCATATAAAAATAGTAATAATTTTTCATTCGAAATACGATATTCAAGAAAATGTACTTTCCTTTTTCCACCTCATTCTCACCGCATAAAAACATAAAAAACAAAAAGCGTCAGCTTTCCCTACCGTTTCCTGCAAGCCGATGACGAAACCGTGCCTGTCGATTCTGCAAGCAATTCATTCCTGCGAAGAAAATCCCTCGCCGTCGCTGGGAAATCACAAAAAATCGAAAGAAACAAATTGAAATTCCTCAAGCCGAAATACATCCGAATCGATCGGAATATCCCGACCCAACCGACGAATAGTAATTTTTTATTTCATTTACCTAAAAAACCGTCACTTTGCCTATTATCTGTCAGCATATTACACGGTTGACAAATCGGATCGGAATCCTTATGTTTGTACTACAAGCTCGGCTACCGAGTTTCTTAATTTACTAACTAACACTGATTTACTATCATGAAGAAATTTTACCCGATCTTATTATGCATGGCGGGCCTGCTTTGGATGAATACGGCGTGCGACGATTCCGACGAAGGCCAGGGGTATAGACATAGTTTATATTGCTGCCTATCGGCGTCCACTCTTTGCCAGTAAGGTCAATGTCGGCGATTAGGGTACAATTTATCGACAGGTCATTCCGTGCGGCTTCGTTCCATTCCAGCAGGCCGTTGGCGTTGTAAACTTCGTAGGTCTTGCCGTCAGCAGACAGGTTATATCCCTTGTCATAATTCAGTGTGATATTGTAGAACTTGCCCGCCTCGGGGGTGAAGGCGGCGGAGAGGTTGCGTTCCTCGGTGCCGTTTGCCCTCAGTTTCTTGATTTCGTAGCCGGGCACCACGTTCGCCTCCCAGCAGGTGATGGTGGCACCGTTCTCGGTGTATTCGCACTTCTTCATCTCTATCCAGCCCTCTTGCGAGCCTTGTCCGGCATTGCCTTTTTCGTAGGTACACTGTGTGTAGGTATAGAGCTGAAGACTTTGCACCTTGCCGAGTGCATCGTCCGAAGGCGTGATGCGTACCTTCGCCAGAGCGTGGGTGAAGTTCAGCGTGACGGGATCCGGATATTTGCCCGTGCCCGTACCGCCCAGCAGATAAGCAAGACTTTGGCTCTGGTTGCCGAGGTCGATGGTGCCGTCCGTGGCGGGGTACCAGGCGGTGACGGTGTGGTCGTTGCGGTCGCTCCAGTACAGGGGTGTTTCGGCTCTGACGGTGTGGTCGTCCTGCACGGTGTAGGTGCCGACCTCTTCCTTGCCGTCTATTTGCACGGCGAACCGGTCGCCCGCGTCGAACACGCTGCCCGTGCCGTCCGCATTCTCGCTGACGCGCGTCTGCGGTGCGCCCCACGGCTGCGCCTCGCCTCCCTCCACGCTGAGGGTGACGGCGGCTATCTCAAGGGGGTATTGTCCTTCGGGCAGACGGGTGCCGTCCGCCAATTCGTCCTTCGTGCAGGCAGCCGTGACAAGAAGCAGTGCGGCTGCGGTAAGAAGCATCTGTATGGAATGTCTTTTCTTCATATCGGGTTGTTTTTTATTTGTTTTCGTTTTGTGCTGCCGCCGCCTGCGAAGGCGGCCGTCGCACCATAGTGTCTATGGGCAGCTCCGGCTTGACGCTTGCGCCGGGGCAGCGGTGTGCGGGGATTACAACTCTGCGCTTGCATCGTTCGATTCTCCGGGTTCCCACGGGGTAATCTCCGGTTCTTCCACCGTGATGCCCTTGTTGCTGAGCGTTATGTTGTAGGTGTAGGCATAGCCTGCTGTGTAGAAATTGGCTGTGGGTGTCTCAGGCAGTTTCAGTGTGGCTTTGTAGCTCTGTCCGTTGTAAGACACGCTCAGGTCAAGAGGAATGGTCACTTCCTGCGGGAGAATGATGACTTGCGAAGCGGTGGCACCGCCCAGCTGCATGGTAATCGGCGAGTTGGCGGCTGCGGTTAAGGCAGTCATGCCGGTAGCCGTGTCGAATGTGCCTTCGTGCTTCAGCCCGCCCAACGTGTAGCCGGCAGGTTCCGTTTCGTTGAAACTGAGACCATCGCCCGCCTTGAAGGTGAACTTGATGAGACTCATGCAGTGGTGGAACGCATGGTCGCCGGTGAAGCTCACCGTCGGGTTGTGGGTGTCGCCTGTGGCTCCCGAGGCAAAGAGGAAGTCGATGCCCGTGCCCTGCTTGTCGGCTGCGGTGTTGACGGTCACCGTTCCGCCGTCAGACTGATACGGATAGTAGGCATTGAAGGTCTTCGTTTCGGTGTCGTCAAAATAGATGACCGTACCGTCAGGCACGAACATACCGTACTCTCTCTTGTAGGGCACGTTGGTGAAGCCTGCGCCGGTGACGCCGATGCGGTCGCCGTCGGTCCAGTCGGTTCCTTCCGAATTGACGCGTGTAGCGGGCGTAATGTCGGCGATAAACTTGGCGGCTACCGGGCCGTCATTCAGGTTCTCATTGTCGTTGTTACAGGCGGCAAGTGTCAATGCCAGCGCTGCGAAAGCAAAAAATCGGGTTTTCATAGTGTATCTGTTTTTTATATTTATATCGTCTTATATAGTTTCTGTTACAGGGTCACATTTACGTCGTCTTCGTCCCCCGTTTCCCATCCGGTAATTTCGCCCTTGCCTTCTTCCATGCCGACGGGGGTTTCCAGTGTTCCGGTCACACGGTAGGCGGTGGTCATATCGCTGTTAAAGTCTGCAAGGGCTTCCGTCAGGTCGACTTCCGTGTGCTGTGTGCGTCCGCCATCGGTGAAGACGATGTCCAGCACCAGCGTCTGCACGGCTCCCATCGTGCCCAGCAGGCGGGCATCGGCCGTGAGCTTGCTGCCGTCACGGGTGAAGGAGAAGACCGTGGAGGTCGGTTCGCCGATGGTCTGTCCCTTCTCCATGTCAAAAACTCCTGCTATGCCGCTGAGGGTGGCGGTCACGTTCTGTATCAGTTCGGGGCGTCCCTGCGTCACTTCCAGTTCCAGTTGCAGGTCACGTACACGCTGCATCGGAACGGCATTGACACGCAGCGTGTCGTCTGCTGTTACGGTTATCTCCTGACTGACGGTCTTCAGATAGCCCGGCAGGGGGATGACGGATGCACCGTCCGCACGGCTCTTGCCATCAGGGGCATTGACCCGTGCCATTCGTCCGTCGAAAGTGAAACCTTCCGCACGGTTGTAGATTACCATACTGTGTGTTCCCGGATTGAGCAGGTCGGGATTGGTGAATGGCGAACCTGTAATGTCGGCCACCTTCCCGTCCATGTCGAGTACATAGTTATCGTCTGCCGACAGTCCCGTCAGACTGATGGTGACAGCTCCCTTGTCGGGGTGCGGCGTGTCATATAGCGTGTCCTTCACGCAGGAAGAGAGCAGCACGGCGGCTGCCATTCCCATCATATTTATATATTGTCTTGCTTTCATATTCTATTCCTCCGTGTTAGAATAACTTCCATACCAATGTCACACCGGCATTGATGGGGCCCCACCAGTCTTTTGTCTCGTTGCCGTGGCGTACACGCACGCCGTCGATGACCTCATATTTCTCATAGTCGGCATTCAGGTAGCCCAGACCGAGGTTGAAATCAAGATCTAATGCCTTGTTCAGCCGCAGCTGGTAGCCGGCAGTGATGCCGCCACCCATCAGGTCGCCCTGCCTGCCTGTTTCGGAGAGCTTGTAGTTGAACTGTCCGGCCTTGAACATCGCACCCAGATACCAGGCTTTCTTCTCGCCCATGTAGTAACGCACTTCCGGAGCCACTTCCCAGAGTGCATAGCGGCGGTCTTTGTCGCTCCAGCTCCATGAAGTCCACGAGCCGTTTACGGCAATGCCCCACGACGGGCAGATGCGCCATTCAAGTCCTAAATCGGGTGTCAAGGTAGCCCAGCGCAACAGGTTGGCACGCAGGGAGAGATGATAATCATTTGTGATTTTGGTTTCCGACGGCATGTCGGCAAGTGTATTTTGTTGAGCGGCTTTCTCTGCCTCTGCCTTTTCAGCGGCAAGTCGGGCTTCTTCCGCTTTGCGCTGCTCTTCGGCAAGCCGTTCCTGTTCGGCACGCTTCTCGGCTGCCAGTCGTTCGGCTTCCGCCTTGCGTCGTGCTTCTGTTTCCGCATCCGTTACGGCTGTTTCCTTGGCAGGTACCGTCAGGCGCACGGTGACGAAATCACCCTCAGTCGCATGGTTGCGGGTAATGAAATTCTCCTCTTTTATTTCCGCGCGTGTAATCAGTTCTGATTTCACACGGTTGGCACGGATCTTTGCCGTGGCAAGGTTCTCGGTTTCACTGCCCAGCGAATTGCAGTAGCCATCGACATAAAGCGGCAACTTGCCGTCAAGAATGTCCGTCT
>ERZ827101.624-NODE-624-length-54683-cov-12.818390_pt1 | contig 54683 bp, 52 predicted proteins | sample MGYA00519869_ERZ827101 | MGnify/ENA primary metagenome ERZ827101 (study PRJEB31778, sample SAMEA3449256) | human gut metagenome | biome: human gut; feature: human-associated habitat; material: faeces | place: United Kingdom | collected 2010/2012 ...
CCTAAGTGACAAGTTTTTATTATTTCACTTGTCTACCTAGAAGGGAGCATATCAAGAAGCGATAGTCCCATGCTTTTTTCAAAATATAGGAGACAGGCATAATGAAGCAAAAAGTGAAAGAGGAATTAAAACAGGAATTTGTCCAGAAACTTTATGGGGAATTTTCTACTTACAGAGAACATCTGCTGTGTGAAAACCCGACTGATCTGATCGCCGAGGCATACAAGATTGAGACGTTTTCATCATTATATGAGGTGCTTCTGGCAAAATCAGCACAGCTTAGTGATGTTGCGCTTTTAAACCTTTTGAATATGTCAAGCGGGATTCTGGAAGGTATGTACAAGAAATGGCTTGGTGTAAAAGACCATTCCTATCAGGAACTGGAAGAGTATGTGGGACATGAGGTCGAAGATCTGGAAGGATATGACCTTCCAGAAGCAGTATAAATAGTTAAGACTGTAAGAAATAAAAAGCAGGAAAGTTGAAAAACAGGAGGACAGGAATTATGAGACGAAAAATGACACCGACAGGAAACCTTACAAGAGAAGAATGGTTACAGCTTAGAAGAAACGGAATCGGCGGTTCTGATGCTTCTGTGATTATGGGAAAGAATCCTTACAGAAGTATTTTACAGCTGTGGGAAGAAAAAACAGGAAAGCTGCCAGTTTCAGATAATGGAAATGAATTTACTTACTGGGGGAATGTGATGGAACCGATTATCCGCAAGGAGTTTATGAACCGTACCGGGCTTAAGGTGCGCCAGAAACATGCAATGATTTTTCACGAAGAGTATCCATATCTGTTTGCAGATGTAGACGGAATTGTTACAGATGAGCGGGGTGAGAAATGTATCTTTGAAGCAAAGACAGCGAGTCAGTATAAGGCGGACCAGTGGGAAAATGGTGTACCCGAGGAATATGTATTGCAGGTACAGCATTACCTGGCGGTATGCGGCATGAATAAGGCATACATAGCGGCACTGATCGGCGGCAATAAATTTGTTTTCACTACAATTTATAGAGATGATTTCCTGATTGAAGAACTGACCGCCAGGGAAAAGAAGTTCTGGGAAGAGTGCGTACTTACAGACACAGAGCCTGATGCAGATGATTCCGAGGCAACCCAGGAATATCTGAACACAAAATATAGCAATTCTGTTGCAAGTACGATTCAGCTTAATGTAGATATGAAAAAAGTTATAGCAGAGTACCAGGACGTTGATTCCAAGGTCAAAGAACTTGAGAAAAAGAAAACTGGACTTGCCAATCAGATCAAGGCTGTTATGGGGGCATACGAGACTGGTGAATTAGATGGAATCGTTGTATCCTGGAAGAAAATCAGCCGGGAATCTGTGGACGGCAGAAGACTCCGCAAAGAAAAGCCAGAGATATTTGCAGAGTATAGCAATGTCAGCTCATATAGAAAATTATCTGTTGCGTAGTGATTACAGGGGGAAAGATTATGGCAGAAAAAAGAATCCGGAATTTAAATCCGGAAGAGATTGAGTGCCGTGTAGGTGCAATCATGGAGCAGGGGATTACTCTGCTCCTTTATAAAAATGCAAGGGTAGACCAGACCATACTGGATGAAGTCTTTGGAATCTGCGGATGGCAGAGACGGCATAATATGATCGGAAATGAACTGTACTGTATTCTCAGTATCTGGGATGATGAGAAAAAGCAGTGGGTGCAGAAGGAAGACGTAGGAACAGAAAGCGACTATGAAAAGGCGAAAGGTGCCGCATCGGACTCTTTTAAACGGGCCTGCTTTAATATTGGGATTGGACGGGAGCTGTATTCGGCTCCTTTTATTTATATTCCCATAAATAAAGTGCGGATGGGCGAGAAGAATGGGAGAAAGTCTGTAAAGGACAGCTTTTCTGTGAAGATGATTCAGGTTTCTGCCGATAAGGTGATCACAGCACTGGAGATTGTAAACCAGAGAAGTGAAAAGGTGTTTAGCTATCAGATGTCAGAAGCAGCTTCCATACAAGTGGCAGATTCTGAGGGTGAGAAAACGCAAGTCCAGAGAATATCAGAGGAGGAAATTCAGATCTTGTATGCGGAGCTTGGAAGAACAGGGGTTACGATGCAGCAGATCCTGAAACGGTATGGAATCGCATCCATACAGGAACTGGATCAGGTGACTTATAAGAGAGCACTCAATGGCTTGAAACGGACGAAAAATGCAGCATAAAACAAAGCAAACGGAGGATAAATCAATATGGATTATAAAGAATTTGTGGAAGAACTGGTAAAGGAAATCGGGAAAGAAACAGGATTCAGAGTGGAATTTTGTGCAGCGGATGAAGAGGAAACACAGGATTGTATGAATGTGTTCACGAATGAAAATGGAAAGCTTCGACTGCTGACAGAGAAGATATATTGCAAAATGAAAACAGAGGAGAAAACGCTCTCTGAGGTTGTACAGGCAGTCAAACAGTCAACTGATGATTTCCTGAAAATGGGAATCCCAGGTAAGCTGAAACAGCTGCAGTGTTATGAGCAGGTAAAAGACAAGCTTTTTATCAGACTGCTTAATGTGGAGAAAAATAAGGAAGAACTGGAAAATTCGCTCTACAAACAGAATGGGGAAATTGCACTGACTTTATATATGAAGATTTCCAATGAGGACGGAAAACTTACGAGCTGTAAAGTACCTTTAAGCTATGTGGAGAAATGGTCTGTAAAGAAAGAGACTGTTTTTGAGGAAGCTATGAAAAATACCATGTCGATGATGCCGCCAAGAGTATGTGAAGTATTGAAGCTGGTTCAAAACCCAGCTTATGAGGGAGAAGATATTTATGCTTCTGATTATATTCCGGAAAAAGATGCGGTAGGAAACTGTATGAGCACCAGATTAAAAACAAATGGTGCAGTGGCAATCTTTTACCCGGGTGTTGCAAGGACATTCTGTCATAAGCTTGGGGCAGAAGGCTTGTATCTGGCATTTACAAGTGTTCATGAGGTGATGCTCCATGATGAGGAAAGTGTGGAGCCTGAAAATTTGAAAACAATTCTGGAAGAGACAATAGAAGAGGCAACCCCGGAAGAAGATGTGCTTACCAGACATATTTATCACTACGATCTGAAATCAGACCAGATTGAGATGATGGCGGCATAGTGTTGTGAATTAGTTTCTGGCTGGTGATTTTGGGATGACCGGGATCACCAGCAGATACTGTCAGAACGAAACGGTATCAAATCTAACGACCGTCAGATCTGGAACGGTATATACCGTGGCAAAGCTAGTGGAATGGGTTACTTTTGATACTTTTTTTTACAACGTCAGTTTTGATATAGATGTAGTACTGAGGTTTATAAAATTTTCAGATTTAGGTAATTTCTTTTCATGGAAATACCGTATGGATTATGATATATTAAGTATAGAAGAAACGGATATAGGAGGTGTCGAAAACGGCTGAGAAAAACAACATAAAACCGGATACCATACTAAAGACATTTTGGCGGGATAATGATCATTTCGCAGATTTATTTAATGCAGCGTTATTTGATGGAGAACAGGTACTGAACCCTGCTGATCTCATGGAAGTAGATACAGATGTTTCCTCCATGGTGAAATTTAACAACCATGCAGAGACGGTTCAGAAAGTCCTGGATGTGGTGAAGAAAACAGCCTATGGAGTGGATTTTGTAATTTGGGGGCTGGAGAACCAGAGTAAAATCCACTATGCAATGCCTTTACGGCATATGATCGGGGATTCCTTTTCGTATCTGAAGGAATACAACGAGATTGCAGCCAGGAACAAGGCTGAGAAAGGGTTTGAGTCTTCTGACGAATTCCTTTCCAACTTAAAGAGGACAGACAGGCTTCATCCAGTGATAAGCCTGTGCGTATATTATGGGGAAAAAGAATGGGACGGACCGTTCTGTCTGGCAGATATGCTGGAAATCCCGGAGAAACTGAAACCATTGGTATCCGATTATAAAATGAACCTGCTTCAGTTAAGGAAAAGCGGATCACTGCGGTTCCATAATGCAGATGTGGATACCGTATTTGATGTAAGCCGTTCCATTTATGAGAAGGATTTTCAGAAGATCAATACTGTGTATAAAGAAAAGGCAATCCCGGCAGAACTCGGAGTCGTGATCGGAGCAATCACAGAATCCCAGAGCCTGATTAACCATGCTTTGCAATCAGAGAAAAAAGGAGGGCAGATTTATATGTGTGGTGCATTAGAGGAATTGGTAAACGAGGGCGTTCAGCGCGGCAGACAGGAAGGAAGAATCGAAGGCCTCCAGGAGGGAATTCTGAAAGGACAACTGGAGGGAATCCAAGCCAATATTCGTACTTGCAAAACGTTTAAGATCAGCAAGTCAGATACAATCAAGAACGTTGCGAAAGAATTTTCACTGTCAGAGGACGAGGCAAAAGATTACGTGGAGAAATATTGGTAGGAATCAATATAACCAGAAGTATGTGTGGGGCAGAATCTGTAAAGGGTTCTGCTCCTGTTTTATTTTTTGTGGAAAAGGTAAAAGGAAGGTTTGCAGAGCTTGTAGAGTTTCTATACTAAAGTAGTGCTGATGTAAACTGGGGTAAACCATCAAGTACCGAGATCAACCAGAAGATTGGAACAGTTTTGTAACAGGTATAGAATTTGTGAGGTGATGATAATGTTAGATAATATTCCTGACACGCTTACGCTTGCGGAAATACAAGAAGTTCTTCAGATAGGAAAGAATACTGCTTTGCGGCTTGTACATACTGGTATTTTGCCTGGACACCGTGTTGGTGGAAAGTGGTTGTTTTTTAAAGAGGATGTGGAGACATTCATTCAAAATAGCTAAAAATAGTGCATTTGCTTATCAAGAAAGCAAATGCACTATTTTTTTGTGGGAAAGGTGGGAAATATCCCACTTTCAAAGAGCTAATTTGTAATTCTCTTAGCTGATTTTTGTTGTTTAGCTCTTGCATTGCGGCGCCTAGTTGCCTCTCCACAATGAGGACAACAGAAATTATCGTCAGATCTAGAAGGGATAAATAAGTTATTACAATTTTTATTGGCACATTTACGGGTAAGTGCATCTTGCGAGCATAGAACTGATAATTCAAACAACATGCCAGTAAAGAGACTGTCTGGTTTCCATTCTGTATAATATTCTGCTTTTTTTGTATCAAAATTTAAAGAAATAGATAATTTTGTTATGTATTCAGTAATAAGATCACTTACTATTATGGGGGCAACTTCATCTATAATAATTCTTAATCCTGGTGGAAGTTCAATATTTTTAAAAATCTTAATATCTCCGGAACTGTTTCGATGTTCAAGAAAACTAATATTTCCATAACTATCTTTTTGTGCAATTTCCTCAGGCATGGCTTCATTTGAACAAAAATAAAAAGTTAATGCTTCAAGTTTTTTGCATAATTCTACCATTTTTATTGAAAAAGTGGAATCTATCTTGGCAGCACTATATTCATCACGTAACCGATATAGTATGCGGTACATGTCATAGAAGGAAAATTTATCCAACAACAAAAAAGTGGAAGAAAACCTTAAAGTGATGTTTTGATTAAAAGCAGAACAAATGTGACCTGTTGGTGTAAGTGGTTCGCTTTCTGTGAAATAAACATGCTCATTATGTTTAGGTGAGCATAAGAGTAATGATAAGAGTGCGGCAAAACGTTTTAAGGGAGGATTTAAATTAGCACTGTTGTTGCTTGCAATAAGAAGATTCCTACAAAATGATGATAACAGATAGAAATCATCAAGTAACATACAGTCATGGTTATGGAGGTAATTATTGAAATTTTTGTTGTCTGGAACCAAATAAAATGAGTCAAGTGATTCATGATCAACAACTTGAAGTAAAAAAGATATAGGAAGCCCGTAGCACTTACAAAAATTTATAGCAGCTTCAGAATCTCCAATTTTGATATTAGCAAACTTGTGTATGGTGAATTGTTTTTTCTGAAAATCATTATCAAATACATTCTTTTTTGGTAAAGTACTTTTCTCTTTGAACCCTTCAAAGTCTTTGAATCCAGGATGAAGTTCTTCTGAAATAATATACTGTACGGCACTTTGAGAGGAAGTACAGGGGTGTTTTATATTAATGGAGCCGGAGTCTTTATCGAGAATGCCAATAGAATAAGTTCCGACGTAGTTTTCTAAAGTTATAATTGAGCGACGTTTATTCATCTTAATGCCTTTCTTGTAATGTTAATTTACTGACTAACAATGCAATTGAAAAAAATCCTGATTACAGTTCATACTGGAGTCATCCCCAAAAGATACTTTTATTTTACCATAAAAGCATTCGGTTTTCATCAAGAACTTTTTATATCATGAGTGCAGTAAAAGGGGGGTAACGCCAAAATGTCCTGTTTAATGTCCGTAATTAAAAGGACTAATCTATAGTAGAATAAGGTTGTCGGAAAAATGACAACTTCTGATGCTCAGTATATTAGAAGCTAGGAATCGATATGAGAGTATAAACTTTGGAATGTAAGTCGCTTTGATGCTTTGTACAGAAAAAATTCCGTTGGAACTCTAATGAATCGAGGCTTTTGAAAGACGCGCATACGTGATGTTGTCCAAATTTACAAAGGAGGATGTAGATGTGAAAACTAAAGAAGTAAAAAAAGTAGCTCGTCAAATCAGACAAGGTCACCAGAAAGGAGAAAATATGCGGAACCTATCTCAAAATGAAAACTATTACAGCCAGAAAAACAACCTACTGCCACAGGAAGAGGGAGTCACTGAAAATACAGTGTATAATTCAGATGCCTTTATCCAGCAGAAAAATGCAGAGAGCATGTACAGCAGAGAGGCATTTATTAATCTGGTAAAAAGAATTGAGGACCTGGAAACTGAGGTCGAAATAATGGCAGATATGATTGTCGATTTAAATGATACTGATAAGAAGCAAAAGAACAAAATAAAGAAACAAAAGGCTCAGATGGAACTGTTGGAGAATCAGATTGCCAAAAGAACAGAGCAGACAAATACCAAAATTAATACCATCTTGGAGATAATCCGAAATATGGGAATTGCTGGCGGCCTGTTTGACGACATCTACATTAAGAAGAAAGACTTATGGAGAGAGACCCAAAAACAGGCAAAGCGAAGAATAAGGAAGATTAGACAGCTTAGCCAGATGGGGCTGCCAGTGGACAATGGACACTGAGAGGGGGGCAACAAACGATGAAAGTATTTTTTGTTGAAAATCAAGGCCTGTATGCGGATGAAGAACTGATTACAGATTTTGAACCCAAGGTGATCGGAATCCAGCAGCATATTAGTTTGTCTGATGGAATGGAAAAAAGGATGTACCAGGTGATGGTTCGAAAGAGTGATGGCTCTGAAACCGCAGTAAAGGAAGTCGATAGTTTACTCCACATATCGTATTTTGATATGTGGGGCATTCCGGACTGTATGCTATCTGCTAAACAAAAGAAAATCTTACAATATAAGCTTCAACAGGACGTGTCTGAGCTTGCAAAAGAACAGACAGAATATGTCATAGAAGCTGGGCAAGGACTGTATTATTATAGGAACTCTCATATTTACAGCTTTGGCAATAAGGTATTTACTAGCAGCGAGTTAGAAACTAGAGTTTCCATTATAAACAAGCCAGAAATTCCCTTGGAAGGAAATTCAGTCACAGAGTGGGCACCTTTATTAAAGGATTACATAAATTTTCTTCCAGGAGTATCCGAAATGTTGTTTTATGGTTCTCTGTTTGGTGCCATAAAACCGATTTTGTGTGATATGGGGATTAATCCCGATTTTGTTATATCACTTGTGGGACCGTCAGGGCATTTGAAAACGAGCATGGTAAGAAAGTATGCTTTGTGGCTGGAAGATTCTGAAAGGCAGGAGGTATCCTTTCGGGATTCCAGGAGAAATAGTAGTATTACAGCCATGATAGATGAAATCCCTGGCCAAAATTTTCTGATAGACGATTTGCATGAAGCAAAAGCTTCTGATGTGGTATCCAGACAGCAAGAAAAGCTGGATTTATGGGTTCGTCATGTAGGAATGCATAAAAAATCAGCCAATGTTTTTATTACTGGAGAAACGATGAAGAAGATGGGGATTTTCAGTTGTAAGGATAGAATCCTGCAAATAGCAGTCCCCAGAATGAAATCGGAAAATTTGAGGGAATTGAAACAGAAAATGGGTATGTTGCCAAACGGATATATGGGAAATCTGGCGGCTGTATTTTTGAAAAAATTGATGAAGAACTATGATGAAGTAAAAGTTATCATCAAGGATTTCTTAGAGCAGAACCTAAATAAAACTGTCGGTACATATGATACCCGGACATATCATCATGGTGTGTTTATTAAACTGACGGAAGCTCTGTTTCGGAAATATATGTGCGGTGGATTATCGAATTGGAGTGAAACTGCGGTGCTGAATGTAGCTATAGAGAAAAATTGTCGAATTCAGCAAAAGGATCTTCAAAGAGAATGTGACATTGATTATACGCTTGATGTTTATGATATGCTGACGAGCAATGATAAATATCTGATCGCAAAGACGGATCGGTTCCAGTACGATCCAAGATCTAATACGAACTATTATTTCGAAAATAGTACAGCATATGTCACCAGAGAGGCTTTGGTCTATGGTATGGGAAAATATTATGATCAAGTCGTGTCCTGGAAAAAAATTGTTGATGATTTGGATGAAAAAGCAGTTTTAGAAGAGGATACGGATAAAAGAACAAAAAAATTTATGGAAAAACGTCATTATGTAATACGGTTTGACGTGATTCAAAATTATAAGAGGTTAAAAGAAATGTAGAGAAGTAAACCTATAAAAATAAAAAAATATATTATTGAAATGAAATAAATATAAGGAGGACACTTTCGTGAGAGAAATTAACGTTCCAATCTGCGAAAAAGCAGCACTTACCATCGAAGAAGCAGCGGAGTACAGCAATATCGGGCAGAATCGCCTTAGCGAATTACTGAAGCAGCCGCGCTGTACATTTGTACTCTATGTAGGTAAGAAAAAGCTGGTAAAACGCCGGGAATTTGACCAGTTCATATCTCAGAGCATCCAGATTTAACGACTGATACCACGATAAATGCTATACAAAAGAGTCCCGGTGTGCTATAATCAAATGCGTATCGGGGCTCTTTTGCGTGAAAAGGAGCGCGATCATAATGGGAAAAGATTTAAAAGGACGAGAGCTTGGGAAAGGAATTTCTCAGGAAAAAAATGGTTTATATTCAGCCCGATATGTGGATAAATTGGGCACAAGAAGACATAAACGGTTCAAAAAGTTGCAGGAATGCAGGAAATGGATTGCAGATTCTACTTATATAAATGAGCATAGCGATATTTCCGCTCCGGCAGAGATGCTGGTAGATAGCTGGTTTGAATATTGGATCAGTATTAAAAAGAAGACGGTACGTTACAATACTGTGAGAAATTACCGGGAAAGATATAAACACAATATCCAGCCTGTGATTGGAAAGATGGTGTTGTCGGAAGTGAAGCCTTTGCATTGTCAGCTGATTTTTAATCAGATGGCAGAAAAGGGGTATCGCACAAGTACCATATACCAGACGAGAATCGCACTATTCAATATGCTTGAGTTTGCCAGGGAGAATGATGTAATTTGCAGAAATCCCTGCAAACGATCTGTCAAAAGCGATATGGGAAAGCCCTCGCAGAAGAAAGAAGCTCTGACCAAGGAGGTACAGAAGGTCTTTCTGGAATATGCTACTGGGCAGAGTTATGAGAATCAATACCGTTTTGTGCTACAGACTGGTCTTAGAACTGGAGAATTAGTAGGTCTGAAATGGGAAGACATAGACTTTTCCAAGAAGACTATGAATATTCAGCGTAGTATGGAATATCGTCATTCCACAGGTGAGTGGAGGGGTGGTGAACCGAAAAGCAAGTCTGGCTATCGAGTCGTTCCACTGACCGATGAAGCCATCTCTATTTTAAAAGACCAGAAAATTAAAAATAAAAAGATTAAAGTAATTCCTATGGAATGGAACGAGTTTGTTTTTCTTTGCAGAAAGGGAACGCCTGTAAAAAACAGTACATATGATACAGCATTGTCCAAGATCTGTGATAAGGCAGGTATCCCGCATTTTTCGATGCACATATTGCGGCACACATTTGCCACCAGATGTATTGAAGCAGGAATGAAGCCGAAGACCTTGCAGACGTTACTGGGGCATTCCAATATTGGGATTACAATGAATTTATATGTCCACACCACCGAGGAAGAAAAACAGAGGGAAATCGACCTGGTGGCAGACGCTCTGAAGGTGATTTAGGTCATGTTTGGACCAGAATGGCCCACTAAATGGCCCACCTGTTTACAGAATGTGTCTGAAAATGCTGTAAAATCAATACATTTAAAGGAGATATAGAGTAAAATGAAATTAGGTATCGTTGGACTTCCAAATGTAGGAAAAAGTACACTTTTTAATTCCCTGACAAAGGCTGGTGTAGAATCTGCGAACTATCCCTTCTGTACCATTGACCCGAATGTGGGAGTTGTTACTGTGCCGGATGAAAGACTTGCACTGCTTGGTGATTTTTATCATTCCAAGAAAGTGACACCGGCCGTTATAGAATTTGTTGACATTGCAGGACTTGTAAAGGGCGCTTCTAAGGGAGAAGGTCTTGGAAACCAGTTCCTTGCAAACATCCGTGAAGTTGATGCAATCGTTCATGTAGTACGCTGTTTTGAGGATACCAATGTAATTCACGTAGATGGAAGCATCGACCCGATCCGTGATATTGAGACTATCAACCTGGAGCTCATTTTCTCTGATCTTGAGATCCTGGAGAGAAGAATTGCAAAGGTTACCAAGACTGCCCGTATGGACAAAGAAGCTGCTAAAGAGCTTGATTTCCTTCAGAAGATCAAGAAATGGCTGGAAGACGGCAAGATGGCAATCACTATGGAACTGGAGAATGAGGATGAGGAAGCATGGATGGGAACATACAATCTGCTCACTCAGAAACCGGTAATTTACGCTGCAAATGTGGCAGAGGACGATCTTGCAAATGATGGTGCTGACAATGCGCATGTACAGGCTGTAAGAAAATATGCTGCGGAGCAGAACAGTGAAATTTTCGTAATCTGTGCTCAGATCGAGGAAGAGATTTCCGAGCTGGATGAGGATGAGAGAAAAATGTTCCTGGAGGATCTTGGACTCAAGGAATCAGGACTTGAGAAGCTGGTTAAGGCAAGTTATCATCTTCTTGGACTTATGAGCTTCCTGACCTCCGGAGAAGATGAGACCAGAGCATGGACCATAAAGATTGGAACCAAGGCTCCGCAGGCTGCAGGTAAGATTCATTCTGATTTTGAACGTGGATTCATTAAAGCTGAGGTAGTAAACTATCAGGATCTTCTTGACTGTGGCTCCTATGCAGGTGCAAGAGAAAAAGGTCTTGTAAGAATGGAAGGTAAGGATTACGTAGTACAGGATGGCGATGTGATCTTATTCCGTTTCAATGTCTGATAAGTAATAGAAACAGAGGGATAGCATAAATGTCAATTCAGTTTCCGAATCTGGGAATAAACCTGGATTATGTGGGGAAATCCATTCAAATATTTGGATTTGAGATTACATTTTTTGGCCTTGTAATAGCTCTGGGAATGCTTCTGGGAATGGGATTTGTGATTCTGGAAGCGAAGCGCTGCGGCGAGAATAAAGACGATTATCTGGAAATGATGATCATATCCCTGCTTCTGGGTGTGGTCGGATCCAGAATGCTTTATGTTTTATGTTCCTGGAATCTTTATAAGGGCAATATTATTGAGATCTTTAATGTGAGAAATGGCGGACTTACATTCTACGGCGGTCTGTTTGGAGGAATGCTGGGAGCTGCCATTTACTGCGGCGTGCGCAGAAAATCTTTTATGCAGATGGCAGATACTGCCAGCATGGGAATCGTTATTGCGCAGATAATAGGAAGGTGGGGAGATTTCTTTAACAGGGAATCTTTCGGTGAGTATACCAACAGCATATTTGCAATGCAGCTCCCTTTATCTGCTGTGCGTTCCAGCGAAGTGACATCTGCAATGAGGGAAAACCTGGAGACAATAGGTGGAACTTCTTATATTCAAGTACATCCGGTTTTCTTATACGAGAGTCTTTGGTGTCTGCTTTTGTTTCTCCTGATGCTTGTGTGGAAGCGCAAAAAACATTTCCACGGAGAAGTATTTCTGAAATATCTGGCAGGATATGGTCTCGGACGATTTTGCATAGAACTTCTTCGAACAGACAAGCTTATGATTCCGGGAACTTCTGTTGGAATTTCCCAGCTGATCTCAGCAGCACTGTTTGTAATCTGTGCTATGATCGCAGTTGTGGAAGAAACCATGGCGAAAAAGAGGGCGGCAAGGCGCAGACGCAGGAGAGAACAGGACTATGAAGCGCAGGAAAGAGCAGCCAGAGAAGCTGAAGCAGAAGAATACAGAGACCGGCTCAGACTGGAGAGAGCTTTTGCAGATGGAGATGCCGCAGGTGTTCCGGAAGTCTATAACGGAACAGCATCTGCTTATGAACATGATTCCGAAGAATCAGAAGAAACTTCGTCTGTGGAAGAAGAGCATCCGGAAGAAGATCCTCAGGATGAAAAGAACACAGAGAAAATCGTGGAAGAGGAAAATTCAGTTGCTGAGGATTTCTATGAGAAGGACTCAGAGAAAGATACAGAAGAAATTTCTGAGGAGGAAGCTTTGCCAGAAGCTTCCGGTACAGAAAATTATGTGGAAGAAAATGCCGGGATTTCTGAAGAAGAAACTGTTGCTGCGAAGGGTCCGACAGCTTCAGAAGAAGATGAATGGTTGTATAGCCAGCCGCGCAGATTTGCGAAAAAACCTGCCCATGAGCAGAAAGATTGATCATATGATTGTCAGATACCTGAATCTGGACTAAACAAAACGTTATTTTGGTGGGAGCGAATCCCACTGAAGTGGCGTTTTTTTGTGTGTAATAGGTAATTTCGCTGGAATTTCCGGCAATATAAAAAGTCCTGCAGGGCAGGATTTATTTGTATATAAAAATTTTTTGACTGCATTTTCGCTGTTTGTAAGGACTTTGTAACAGAATTATGTAATAGATTTCATAATTTCCCACTTGTAATTTAGGGGCAAATGGGTTAGAATGGGTTCATAAGTGGTAGGAAGTGGAGAAAAGTGGTGACAAATGGGGACGAAGTGGCAGAACTTCCATTTGTTTCCCGTCATGAGATACGAGGGGGAGACTCGTATTTCACGAGAGTAGGTGAGTTTTTATGTTCATGGGCGAGTACAATCACACAATCGACGCGAAGGGGCGTTTGATCATCCCGGCGAAATTTCGGGAACCTTTAGGTGAGGAATTTGTTCTTACCAGAGGACTTGATGGTTGTCTTTATATTTATCCTATGGATGAATGGGAAGCCTTTGAAGAGAAACTCCGTGCATTACCACTTACAAATAAAGACGCTAGAGCCTTTTCGCGCTTCTTTGTTGCAGGTGCAACAACATGTGAACTGGACAAGCAGGGGAGAATTCTCGTACCACAGACGTTACGTGAGTTCGCTGGTCTGGAGAAAGATGTTATTCTGGCTGGAAACTTAAGCAGAGTAGAAGTCTGGAGCAAGGAGAAATGGAGCGAGAATTGCAATTATGACGATATGGACAGCATTGCTGCCGACATGGAGAACATGGGAATCGTCATCTGAGCATAAAATAAGCGAGAAATCCAACAGGAGACGGAAATGGAATTTAAACACAAATCTGTATTACTGGACGAGACCGTTGGCGGGCTGAATATTAAGCCGGATGGAATCTATGTGGATGGCACTTTGGGCGGCGCAGGACATGCCATTGAGGTATGCAGGAAACTTTCTGCCAAGGGGAGATTTATTGGTATAGATCAAGACCAGGATGCGATAATTGCTGCGAGTGAACGGCTTGCCGCCTTTGACCAGGTGACAATCATTCGCAGCAATTATTGTTACATGGTACAGGAGCTTGCCGCAAGGGGAATTCACAAGGTTGATGGTATTGTTCTGGATTTGGGAGTATCCTCCTATCAGCTGGACAATGAGGAACGTGGATTTACCTATCGGGTAGATGCACCTCTTGACATGCGCATGGATCAGAGACAGACACAGACTGCCAGTGACATTGTTAACGGTTATGAAGAAAGAGAACTGTATCGCATTATCCGCGATTACGGTGAAGATAAATTTGCGAAAAATATCGCGAAACATATAGTAGCAGCAAGACAGCAGAGCCCCATTATGACAACGGGCCAGCTTACACAGATCATCCGGGAATCCATACCTATGAAGATACAGGCAGCAGGAGGCCATCCGGCTAAGCGTACGTTCCAGGCAATCAGAATTGAGCTGAATAAGGAACTGGATGTTCTTCGTGATTCACTTGATGGGATGATTGATCTTCTGGATGATGGCGGAAGGCTTTGCATTATTACGTTCCATTCACTGGAAGACAGAATTGTAAAAACAATTTTTCGAAAAAATGAGAACCCGTGTACCTGTCCACCGGATTTTCCGGTATGTGTGTGCGGAAAGAAATCCAAGGGGAGAGTTATCACAAGGAAGCCAATTCTTCCAAGTGATGAAGAAATGGAAGAAAACCCGCGTTCTAAGAGTGCTAAGCTTAGAATTTTTGAAAAAAAAGTTTAAAAGAAGGGTAAAAAATGGCGGAGACAGGCAGACATACGAATACTGTGTCAGGTAAAAGACGTCCACAAAATGTGTATGTTGATGGCAACACTGTCCGAAAAGTCCAGGAAGTTCCTGAGCGGAGAGAGTACCGTCAGCCAGAGCATTCTGTTCGTAAAAATAAGGCAAAACCAGAGCTGACCACACCAGAGCAGCAGGTCCGGGGGAACAAGCCGCTTAGTAAGGCAGCCAGGAGAAACCGTGCGAAAGCCAATAATATGAACCGTAATTTTGCCATATTTCTGGCTGCACTTGGTATCCTTATTGTGTTTTGCAGTATTAATTATCTGAAATTGAAAACAGAATGCACCAGTAAAAGAAGCCAGCTGGCCACTCTTGAATCCCAACTGGCCGAGCTGAAAGAAGACAACGATGCATATGAGAGCCAGGTGACTTCAAGTGTTGACCTTGAAAGAATCCGGAAAATCGCCATCGGACGTCTGGGCATGAAATATCCAAGCAACCAGCAGACAGAAACCTATGCGACTGAAGGCGGCAGCTACGTAAGACAGTATCAGGACGTGACCGGGAAGTAATGGGAATGAAGGCAGGTGTTTGATTGACTACTCTGAGAAGAAAAACAAAAAGAAAACCTATAAAAAAAATAAATCACAGTATGAAAAAAAAGCTGTCAATACTGCTCTTTTGCGTATTGGGAGCTTTAATCGTTTTATTGGGAGTTATCACTTATATTAATTTTCAAAGTGGTGACAAGTATAAGAAACAGGTGCTGAGTCAGGCTCAGCAAAAATACCAGAATCGTACAATGCCAGCGAAACGAGGGACAATCTATGATCGAAATGGCAACATTCTGGCAACGAGCAACAAGGTGTATAATGTTGTACTGGACTGTAAAGCTGTAAATTCAGATGAGGATTATCTGGATCCTACGGTGAATGCTCTGGTTACCATATTTGGCCTTGATGAAGGAGAACTCCGTACCAGGCTTACTTCTGATAAGACCAGGGAGAGTCAGTATCAGATCGTGAAAAAGCAGGTCTCCATGGATGATAAGAAAGCATTCGAGGATTACTGCAGCATACCAGATGATACGGAAATGACCAGGGAAGAAATTCAGGAGAAAAACAATATCCAGGGTGTATGGTTTGAAGAAGATTACCTGAGAGTCTATCCATATAATGAGCTGGCCTGTGATACGTTGGGATTTACTTTTTCCCGAGATACTGCGGACTATGGAATTGAGGGCTACTACAATAGCAGCCTGACAGGAATTGATGGCCGACAGTACGGATATTTCAGTGATGATTCTAATGTGGAGCAAACCATTATCGAAGCTTCTGACGGAAACAGTCTGGAGCTTAGCCTTGATCTTGGAACACAGCAGATTGTGGAAAAATGGGTAAATGCCTTTAAGAAATCTACTGGCGCCAAAAATATAGGAGTGATCGTGGAAGACCCTTCAAGTGGTGAAATCCTTGCCATGGATGGGGGCGACCGATATGATCTTAATGATCCACGTAATCTGTCTTCCTTATATTCAGCAGATGAGATTGCTGCTATGAATGACAGTGAGACCATGGATGCTCTAAGCGCCATGTGGAATAACTTTTGTGTAACCGACATTTACGAACCTGGTTCTGTTGTGAAGCCCATTGTTATGGCAGCTGCTCTGGAACAGGGAAAAATATCCACCAGTGATACCTTCTATTGTGATGGTTACCAGAATTTTGGTGTGCCAGGAAATATGACCACCATCAAATGTGCAAATATTTACGGACACGGAATGGAAACCCTTGCGGAAGTAATCGCAAACTCCTGTAACGATGCCATGATGCAGATTGGTGCAAAGATGGGAGTTGAAAATTTTCTGAAAGCACAGAGTACTTTCAATTTCGGAAGCCGGACAGGAATCGATCTTCCAAATGAGGGATATGGTATTATGCATACTGTTGATACCATGCATGAGACAGAGCTTGCGTGTTCTGCATTTGGTCAGGGATTCAGCTGTACTATGATCCAGGAAATCAATGCAATGTGTTCGGTCATCAATGGCGGCTACTATTATCAGCCACATCTTGTGACAAAAGTCAAAGACGCCAGCGGTGCAACTGTGAAGACAATCAGCCCGCTTCTTCAGAAGCAGACCATTTCTTCCAGCATTTCCGCTGATATCAGAAGCTATATGCAGGCCAGTGTAGAGCAGGGTACCAGTATGACGTCAAAGGTACAGGGTTACAGCTCAGGTGGTAAAACAGGAACTGCTGAGAAATTCCCCCGTGGAAACGGTAAATACGTGGTTTCCTTTATCGGATTTGCCCCGGTTGATGACCCGCAGGTTCTGATCTATGTGGTAATTGACGAGCCAAATGTAGAGGATCAGGCCAGCAGTATTTATCCACAGTATGTGGCACAGGCAATCCTTTCCGAGCTTCTGCCATACATGAATATTCAGCCCGATCAGTCCACAGACGGAACTGTTCCGGAGACAGAGCTTTGGGAGAACTTCAATGGTCATGTAAATACCATCTCTGACAGCCAGATCGATGAAAATGGAAATCTGGTGGATGGAGAGGGTAACCTCATTGACTGGGATGGCAATCGCATTGACGAAAATGGCTACCTTCTGAATAGCGACGGAAGTTATCAGATCGATGCAAACGGAGAGTATATAAAATCTGTTAACCTTGATGGAATCAGCGATTCCTATACTGGTTCAGCCGGGGAAACCCTGCCGGAGGCTGTTTCTGATACCAATGTTCCGGGACCTCCGGAGGATAACACGGATCCCATTGAGGATAACAATATGGAGAGTGAGGGCCTGACTAATGAGGAAGCCGGACTGGATTAGAGATACTGTCCATAGGGAGTATAGTATTGGCTGGAAATAAAAAAACGGACCGTTCACCATAATACAACACATACCTCCATCTGAAATTATCATATATTAGTTATGATGATTTCAGATGGAGATTTTTTTATGAAAAAAACCATGACCTTTCACAGGAAAAAAATATGGATGGTTTTTCTTGTATGTGCACTTATGCTTCTGGGACTTGTGGGGAGGCTTGTTTACCTGATGGGGGTTCGGTCGGATTACTATTACCAGAAAGCGGAAGAACTTCATGAAAGAGAACGAGTCATTAAAGCTGCAAGAGGACAGATAATGGATGCAAAAGGGAGGGTTCTGGCAGATAATAAAACTGTGTGTACCATTTCCGTTATTCACAGTCAGATCAAGGAACCACAGAAGGCTATTGAGGTCTTGTCAAAAGAGTTGGGAATAGATACTGACACAGTGCGTAAAAAAGTTGAAAAAATATCTTCAATTGAACGAATTAAGACAAATGTGGAAAAATCTGTGGGAGATGTGATACGTGGGTATGAACTGGATGGTGTGAAGGTAGATGAGGATTATAAGCGGTATTATCCTTACGGATCTCTGGCTTCCAAGGTTCTGGGATTTACAGGCGGTGACAATCAGGGGATAATTGGCCTGGAAGTGAAATATGAGGAAGTTTTAAAAGGACAGGCGGGAAAAATCCTGACCACAACAGATGCCAGAGGCGTGGAAATCGACCAGCTCGGAGAAAGCAGGGAAGATCCGGTGGCAGGGGAAAATCTGAAAATCAGTCTGGATGTGGACCTGCAGCAGTATGCTCAGCAGGCGGCCCTGAAAGTAATGGAAGAAAAACAGGCTGCGCGTGTTTCCATACTTCTTATGAATCCTCAGAATGGAGAAATTTATGTATGTGTTAATGTGCCGGAATTTGATCTGAACGATCCTTTTACATTGAATACGGACATAGACACTTCAGAACTGAATGAACAGGAAAAACAGGATCTTCTGAACCAGATGTGGAGAAATCCCTGCCTGAACGATACATATGAGCCCGGTTCTACCTTTAAGATCATTACCATGTCTGCAGGCCTGGAGGCTGGCGTGGTTTCCGTAAATGACAGATTTTTCTGTCCCGGGTATAAGCTGGTGGATGACAGGCGGATTCACTGTGCAAGGAGAACAGGACACGGTTCCCAGAGCTTTGTGGAAGGTGCCCAGAATTCCTGCAATCCGGTTTTTATTGAAGTGGGTCTGAGACTTGGAGTGGAAAACTATTATCATTATTTTAAGAAATTTGGACTTTTAAAGAAGACAGGTGTAGATCTGCCGGGAGAGGCTGGAACGATTATGCATAAAATGGAAAATATGGGGAATGTGGAGCTGGCAACAGTTGCTTTTGGCCAGTCTTTTCAGATTACGCCAATTCAGCTGGCGACCACAGTCAGTTCTCTGCTCAATGGTGGGAGGCGGATCACACCTCATTTTGGAGTATCCATTCTGAGCTCAGATGGTACCAGCGGAAGAAAACTGGAATATCCGGTGGAAACGGGGATTATTTCGGAAAAAACATCAGAGACAGTAAGAGGAATTCTGGAGAAAGTAGTATCAGAAGGTTCCGGAAGAAATGCCCGGATTGAGGGATGCACAGTAGGGGGCAAGACAGCTACTTCCCAGACTTTGCCAAGAAGTGCCAACCGGTATATTTCCTCCTTTCTTGGCTTTATGCCTGCGGAAAATCCACAGATCCTGGGGCTTTGCATTATACATGACCCGCAGGGCGTGTATTACGGAGGAACCATTGCGGCACCTGTGATAAAGAATATTTTTGAGGCGGTGCTAGAGCGTGTTTGAAAAATCATTCCCGTAATCTGCACGCCCCACTTTGTGGGAGATTTCACCCGAATTCGGTTGCCGTAGCCCGCTACGGCGCCCTCATCCGGGCAAAATCTCCCACAAATTGTGACGCACATCTTGCAGAAAGCCTTTTTCAAACACGCTCTAAATCAGAAAAAAGAAAGATAAGCTTCGGTGATCGGTCAGGCTGTGAGCAAGGAGAAGTATGTTACCGGTCACGAAGTAAGCAGTAAACAATGTGGGGATATTATCTTGCAAAAACCAAGCTATGGGTTGATAAATAAGGGGAAAAGCTTTATACTATAAGATGCTTTAAAAAGTTTAGAGCGTGTTTGAAAATGGTTTCTGCAAGATGTGTGTCACACATTTGAGGAAGATTGCGGAATGCTTTTTTAAACAGACTCTGGACCGAAAAAAACGAAAGAATTAAAGAGGTGTGAGGATGGAATTTCATATTGTGATCCCGGTACTGATTTCCTTCGCAATCAGTGCAGTATTAGGACCTGTTATTATTCCTTTTCTGCGTAAGCTGAAAATGGGACAGACAGAGAGAACAGAGGGCGTACAGTCGCATCTGAAAAAGGCCGGAACCCCGACTATGGGCGGCGTGATCTTTCTGATATCCACGATTATTACTTCATTGTTTTATGTAAAAGATTATCCCAAGATTATCCCGGTTCTGTTCCTGACTCTGGGATTCGGACTGATCGGTTTTCTGGATGATTATCTGAAGGTTGTCCTTAGAAGATCTGACGGACTTCTTCCATGGCAGAAATTTCTGCTTCAGATAGTGGTAACAGGTATTTTTACTTTCTACCTGCTGCGGTATACAGATGTATCCCTGACCATGCGTATTCCATTCTGGGGGGGACATTATCTGAATCTTGGCTGGCTGGCTGTACCGGTGCTGTTCTTTGCAGTGATCGGAACTGTAAATGGCGTAAACTTTACTGACGGTGTAGATGGTCTTGCTACCAGCGTTACCCTGATCGTAGCTGTATTTTTCACGGTTGTATCCATTGGAACCCAGTCAGGTATTGAGCCTGTCACCTGTGCTGTTATCGGCGGACTGATGGGATTTTTACTTTACAATGTATACCCGGCAAGTGTGTTCATGGGAGATACAGGATCTCTGGCGCTTGGTGGATTTGTGGCAGGTGTGGCTTATATGCTGCAGATGCCTCTGTTTATACTGATCGTGGGACTGATCTATCTGGTTGAGGTACTGTCCGTTATGATTCAGGTAACCTATTTCAAAGCAACACATGGCAAACGTATTTTCAAAATGGCGCCTATCCATCATCATTTTGAGCTTTGCGGATGGTCAGAAGCCAGAGTAGTTGCAGTGTTTACTATTGTGACTGCAATTATGTGCCTGATCGGACTTTTAGCCCTGTAAGAGCTGCCTGAAAAGGGAGAATTCCGGGGCATCCATTGCAAGGCATTAAGGAGGAAATAAATTATGGAATTAAAAGGAAAAAAAGTTCTGGTTTTCGGAGCTGGAAAAAGCGGTATCGGCGCAGCTGATCTTCTGAATGCAGTTGGTGCCTGCCCGGTTCTCTACGATGGAAACGCAGATCTGGATAAAGAAAGCGTATTACATAAAATCAGTGGGAATTATGAACTTCCCATCTATGCAGGAGAGCTGCCGAAAGAAGTTCAGGAAAGCCTGGACCTTGTGGTATTAAGTCCTGGAGTTCCCACAGATCTTCCAATTGTAAAAGGTTTTTATGATCAGGGACTTCCTGTGTGGGGTGAGGTTGAACTGGCTTATCAGACTGGAAAGGGTGAAGTTCTTGCAATTACCGGAACAAACGGAAAAACTACAACAACAGCCCTTCTTGGAAAAATCATGTCAGATGCACGCCCATCTGTATTTGTTGTTGGAAATATTGGAACTCCGTATACTTCTAAGTCACTGGAGATGACAGATGAGACTGTTACTGTTGCAGAGATCAGTAGCTTCCAGCTTGAGACTATCTGGAAATTTGCTCCAAGGGTAAGCGCCATTTTGAATATCACAGAGGATCATTTGAACCGCCATCATACAATGGTTGAATATATCCGTGTGAAAGAGCTGATCACCAGCAACCAGGGTCCGGAGGATGTATGTGTGCTGAATTATGAGGATGAAATCCTTCGTGAATTTGGCAAAAACATTGTGCCAAAGGCTGTATATTTTTCCAGTGCGAGAGAACTTGAACAGGGTATTTTCCTGAGAGGAGACCAGATTATTCTTCGCACAGAGAAAGAGGAGATTCCGGTTGTGAGAACAGGAGAGCTGAAGCTTCTTGGTACACACAATTTTGAGAATGTAATGGCAGCAGTGGCCATGGCTTACTACGCAGGTGTTGATATGGATAGCATCCGTAGGAGTATCTGTGAGTTTACAGCCGTGGAGCACAGAATTGAGTATGTAACTGAGAAAAACGGTGTAGCATATTACAACGATTCAAAGGGAACCAACCCGGATGCGGCTATTAAGGGAATCCAGGCAATGAACCGTCCGACTCTTCTGATCGGCGGCGGATATGATAAGGAATCCAGCTATGATGAGTGGATCCAGGCATTTGACGGCAAAGTAAGGTATCTGGTACTTATTGGTCAGACGAAAGAGAAAATTAAGGCTGCAGCTGAGAAGAACGGTTTTCATGACATTATTCTCTGTGAGGATCTGAAAGAAGCTGTGCAGGTGTGTGCGGATAAGGCAAACGCTGGGGACGCGGTCCTTTTATCTCCTGCATGCGCAAGCTGGGGGCAGTTTGACAATTATGAGCAGAGAGGCCAGATGTTTAAGGAGTATGTGAGAGCACTGTAATATACTATAAATTGCAGCGTACATCTTGAAGAAAGCCTTTTGGAGGCATGCTCTGGAGCTTGTTTGAAAAATCATTCCTGTAATCTGCACGTTTTGTTTTGCAGTATATTTCACTCGAACTCGGTTGTCGTAGCCACAGAATGTGATTGGCGGCAGGTACAGAAACTTATGATTTATTTCATAGAATACCCGGATCTGGCATATGCTTTAACTAAGGCATGGGACGTCAGGAGCAGATCTCTATGATCCGGGAGCAAAAGAAAGAAACGAAAACAGACACGGTCTTACTGATCCTTGTACTGCTTCTGGCAGTATTCGGACTGGTCATGCTGTTTTCCATCAGTGAATATAATGGCAGAGTACGTTTCGGCGACTCTGCCTATTATTTTAAAAAGCAGCTTTTTGCAACAGCTCTGGGCCTTATGACCATGTACATAGTAGCAGAGACAGATTACAGATTCTTTGTTCGGCTGGCACCGGCTGCTTATCTCTTATCTATGGGACTTTCTACAGCAGTTTTATTTGTAGGACAGGAAATCAATGGCTCCAGAAGGTGGCTGAATTTTGGACCGTTGTCTTTTCAGCCTTCGGAATTCGCAAAAGCAGCAGTGATCCTTTTTCTTACCTGGCAGATTCAGGGAAGCAAAAAGACTACAGCTGGCTTCTGGTTTATGTGCAGGACAATGCTGACACTTCTTCCAATTGTAGGACTGGTAGGCTCCAATAACTTAAGTACGGCAATCATAATCCTTGGAATCGGTGTAATCCTGATTTTTATATCAGATCCGGGATATGCCAGATTTATTGGAATGGGAGTAACTGGTGCAGCAGTGATCGCGGTGTTTCTGGCAGCAGAGAGCTACCGTCTGGAAAGGCTTGCCATATGGCGGAATCCGGAGAAGTATGAAAAGGGTTTTCAGACTATTCAGGGACTTTATGCTATTGGAAGTGGCGGGCTTTTCGGAAGAGGATTTGGCAGCAGCCTGCAGAAACTGGGATTTGTGCCGGAAGCCCAGAATGATATGATCTTTTCCATTATCTGCGAAGAACTGGGACTGACCGGGGCTTTTTTTCTCATTGTCATATTCGGGCTTCTTATGTGGAGACTGATGGTGATCGCCCTTCATTGCCGGGAGCTGCAAGGAACACTTTTGTGCGTTGGCATTATGAGCCATATGGCCATTCAGGTGATCCTGAATATTGCGGTGGTGACAAACACCATTCCAAATACAGGAATCACTCTTCCCTTTATCAGCTATGGCGGAACTTCAGTGGTGTTTCTTCTGGGCGAGATGGGGCTGGCTTTGAGCGTAAGCAGAAAATGAAATTTTATCACCAGTCAGAAATATTCGCATACAATAAAAGGTAAGAGGCCCTTTAGGAGTGAATGGCTTGAATGACCGGATTTACATTGAGGGAGGACACCAGCTGAAGGGAAGTATTCGGATACAGGGCTCAAAAAATGCAGCGCTTCCTATGATGGCGGCGTCTCTTTTACATCGGGGAGTCAGCGTGCTCAAAGGCTGTCCGCGGATCGCGGATGTTTTTTGTATGGAGGAAATTCTTCAGAATCTTGGGGCAGTGACCTGGTGGGAAGACCATGATCTGTATATGGACTGCGAAAATGCCGGTAAATGGTCAGTCCCTTTTGAATATACAGGGAGGATGAGGTCTTCCGTGATTCTTCTTGGAGCGCTTCTCGCAAGAAATGGGAAAGGAAGCCTTGGCTATCCAGGTGGGTGCGTGATCGGGAAAAGACCTATTGATATGCATCTTTTTGTGCTTCGGAAGCTTGGCGCAGTGATCACAGAGGAACAGGGATTTTTGATGGCAGAAGCACCTCATCTGCAAGGGGCATTCGTCTCTTTTTCAAAAAGAAGTGTGGGAGCCACTCAGCAGGGCATTTTAGGAGCCGTGCTTGCAGAGGGAGAGACTGTACTGGAAAATTGTGCCTGTGAGCCGGAAATACAGTGGCTTTGCAGGTATATGCGCTCCATGGGAGCAAAAATACAGGGGGATGGAACTTCCGAAATAAGAATACAGGGAGTTAAAAGTCTGAGCGCCGGCTGCATTCAGGTGCCGCCAGACCGCATTGTGTCAGGAACCTATATCTGTGCGGCGGCTATAACCAGAAGCCAGATCATTCTGGAAAACCCTCCGGAAGGAGAACTGAAGGCCTTTCTGGAAGTATATAGGAAAATGGGTGGACAATATAAAGGTAACAGTGGTAAACTATTAGTCAATGGAAAAAATGTTCAAAGCCCTGTTAAACTGCTGGAAACGGGAGTGTATCCAGGATTTCCAACAGATCTGCAGTCTCCTGTAATGGCAGTTCTTTCCACCATAGAGGGGGAAAGCTGCATCCGTGAAATGGTTTTTGAAGATCGGTATAAAGCGGCTGGCCAGCTGCTGAAAATGGGAGCCAGGATCCGTGTACAGGGAAATGAGGCTGTAATCTGCGGTGTAAAGACTTTGCATGGAGCAGCTGTGCAGGCACAGGAATTAAGAGGTGGTGCGGCCCTGATCCTGGCAGCACTTGGGGCCAAGGGAGTTACCGTACTGGAAGGATATTCTTTTGTACAGCGTGGGTATGAGCATATTTGCCAGGATCTTAAGGCGCTGGGAGCAGCAGTAAAAAGGATACAGGAATAACAATATATGAAATCACTGAAAATGAAGCTGATCTATAGAAAACATAAGAAAGCGATTCTGGGTACCCTGGGGGCAGTTCTGCTGGCAGGGCTTGTCTTTTTCTTTTCCTATTTTCATGTGACAAAGGTGGAGGTAATGGGAACCGCCCGTTACACGGATGAACAGGTGAAGGAGATGGCTTTGCAGGGGGCGTTTATGGATAATTCCGTTCTTGCAGTTTTGCTCCATTCCAGGGTGGACGTAGAGGGTGTGCCTTTTGTGGAAGGCTTTCATATTACCAGGCTTTCTCACAACAGTATCTGCATCAGTGTCCGGGAAAAGAAGGCGGTAGGCTGCATTCCTTATCTGGACAGCTATATTTATTTTGACAGAAACGGTATTTTTATTGAAAGTTCCCATACAAGGGATGAACTGGTGCCTTTTTTTGACGGCATTGAAGTAAGCCATGTGATCGAAGGGGAGAAGCTTCCAATTAAGGGAAGCTCGGTTCTTACCACTGCGGTGGCGCTGGCAACTATTTTCCAGAAGAACGATGCCATACCGGATCATATTGAATTTGACACCAGTTATCAGATTACTTTAACTTATGGAGATATCCGGGTGATGCTGGGAAAGGACGAGTATCTTGAGGACAAGATGACACGTGTCAGTGCAATTTTGCCCAAGCTTTCCGGAAAAAAGGGAATCCTTCATCTGGAAAATGTAAATGACAATTCCAAGACGATCACCTTCGAGCAGGATCTGGGCGAGGATGGTGTGATTGCGGATGTGGATACTGCGGCTGCTTACGAGAATGCAGTGGCTAACTGGCATGGAGGGTATGATCTGGAGGGTGACTATACCGGTGAAGGGGAATATGATCAGAACGGAAACTATGTAGGCTCCAGACCTACTGAGGAGAGCATTGCTGCAAATGGCAGCTGGCTTGGCGGATATATGGAAGATGGAAGCTATACCGGTTATGGACAGCTGGATAAAGATGGAAATTATGTAGGCCCCAATCCCAATGAAACCAGTGAAGATGGAAGCGGAGAGGATCTTGAAGATTACAGTGGGGACTACAGCGAAGACTATAATGACAGCGGTTATGACAGTTACGATGAGGAATATTAGAGAGTGGCTGAAAATCTCCAGTAAATGTGATGCACATCTTGCAGAAAGCTTTTTTCAAACACACTCTGAGGAAAATATCGCGTATTTCGCGAAAAAAGTATAAAAAAACAAAATTAGTGGTTGATAAATTCACAAAAAAAATATATGATATAGCTATATGCAGCTTGGTATATATATTTGCTGAAATTAAAGATAAAGGATATAAGGTAGAAATAAAGGAGGAAGTACATTGTTAGAGATAATGTCAAATGAGGCGGAATCCTCTGCTAAGATTATTGTAATCGGAGTAGGAGGCGCCGGAAATAACGCAGTTAACAGAATGGTTGAAGAAGCCATCGGCGGGGTAGAGTTTGTAGGAGTGAATACAGATAAGCAGGCTCTGACTCTGTGTAAAGCTCCAACTGTACTTCAGATCGGTGAGAAAATTACCAAAGGTCTTGGTGCAGGAGCACAGCCTGAGGTTGGACAGAAAGCAGCAGAAGAGAGCATTGAGGAAGTAAAACAGATCATCGAAGGTGCTGACATGGTATTCGTTACCTGCGGTATGGGCGGTGGAACTGGTACAGGTGCTGCACCGGTTATCGCAGCAGCAGCTAAGGAAATGGGGATCCTCACTGTAGGTGTTGTGACCAAACCTTTCCGTTTTGAAGCTAAGACACGTATGAACAACGCACTTGCAGGTATTGAGAACCTGAAGAAAGCTGTTGATACATTAATTGTAATTCCTAATGACAAATTACTGGAGATTGTAGATCGCCGTACGACTATGCCAGAAGCACTTCGTAAAGCAGACGAGGTTCTGCAGCAGGCAGTTCAGGGCATCACAGATCTGATCAATCTGCCGGCTCTTATTAACCTTGACTTTGCTGATGTTCAGACTGTTATGACAGATAAAGGCATCGCACACATCGGTATCGGTGAGGCAAGAGGCGATGACAAGGCTATGGAGGCTGTACAGCAGGCTGTATCCTCTCCTCTTCTTGAGACTACCATCAAGGGTGCTACACATGTTATTATCAATATTTCCGGTGATATTTCCCTTATGGATGCAAACGATGCTGCAAGCTATGTACAGGAGCTTACAGGTGAAGATGCAAATATCATCTTTGGTGCTATGTATGATGACTCTGTTGCTGATTATGCGAGAATCACTGTTATTGCTACAGGTCTTTCTGATAATGCACAGGCATCCAATCCATTTGGAAATAAGGCAAGCAACTCTGTATTTGCCAATAAGAGACCTGCTTCCACTACAGCGTCTGCTGGCGTGAATCTGAACATGCCGTCTTTCAGCATGCCGACTATGAATGCTACACCATTCACAGCGAAGACACCATCCAGCACTGTTCAGAAGAAGGATATCCAGATCCCGGATTTCTTAAGAAACAGATAATGAATGGAAATTAAAAGGCCCTCGCACATTTGTGCGGGGGCTGTTTTTGAATTTGCGGTTATTTTCTGGCACCTGCCTGAAAAATTTTTGTAGAAAGCCTTTTTCAGACATGCTCTAGCACTGGCATTCAAAGGTATCGCATTTTGTTTCGGAACATACTTTTGCACCGCTTCCGGCTACATCAATAGCAGCTGCGGTACATTTACACTTTTCGTTATAGGTACAGTTGTGGGCTTTGCAGTCAATCTGGATGGTCTCACATCCACAGCTGTTTTTGGCACTGTTCATGGCACCCTGGCTTTTTTCCCGGAAGCTTCCGCAGGATGTTTCTTCAGAACTTTTTGCACTGTCACCCATGACGTTGATTTCCCCTCTGGAACAAAGCATATCTTCGTTGTAAGCACAGGTTGTTGCGGAACATTTTAAGATTGTCATGTTTTTTACCTCCTGATTTTGTATGCTTGATTTTGCAAACATTTGCAGTTGTTCAGCAGACCGTATTTTATGAGGACACTAAACTGCTGCAGCAGTCTTAGTTTCTCCTGTGCCGGCAAAAATATGCACAAATTTATAAGAAAAAATAAAAAAACATCTTGACTTTCATAATAAGGCATGATATCATACGACAGTACGTGATGAAAAGAAAGCAGAGTTCACTCTCACCTCAGCGCATACTTAGATGCGGCTCGGGTTCATATTGCACAGCAGCGCGTGACTTAGTTCGCGGGTGTAATAGGAGAAGTGTGGATTCTGTCCGCACTTTTTTTATATTTGCGGCGTCAGGTATAAGGCAGGAATTTCTTCCTGCGAAGGGGAAAGAGAGTCCAGAAGTTAGAAACTGGATCAGAACAGATCATCTATCAGGTATGGAGGTGCACGACAATTAGCAATTTAATGATTAACGAACAAATCAGAGACAAAGAGGTACGCTTAATCGGACCGGACGGAGAGCAGCTTGGAATTATGTCCGCAAGAGAAGCAATGGCCAAAGCTCAGGAGGCAGAGCTTGATTTAGTAAAGATTGCCCCACAGGCAAAGCCGCCGGTATGTAAGATCATTGATTATGGTAAATATCGCTACGAACTTGCCAGAAAAGAGAAAGAAGCCAAGAAAAAGCAGAAGACCATCGATGTCAAAGAAGTGCGTCTTTCACCAAATATTGATACCAATGACCTGAACACAAAGGCTGGGGCAGCGCGCAAATTCCTTACCAAGGGCGACAGAGTGAAGGTTACTCTTCGTTTCCGCGGAAGAGAGATGGCACACATGTCAAGCAGCAAGCACGTTCTGGATGATTTTGCCGATATGCTGAAGGACATTGCTGTAGTTGAGAAGGCACCTAAGGTAGAAGGCAGAAGCATGACAATGTTTTTAGCACAGAAACACTAGGATGTTGCATTCATTTGGAGAGACACCCTAAGGGTGGCAGGCTGGATGAGGGACATTAAATAGATACGATATTAAGGAGGAAATTACAATGCCAAAAATTAAAACTTGTAGAGCAGCAGCAAAGCGCTTCAAAAAAACAGGAACAGGAAAATTAGTAAGAAATAAAGCTTACAAGAGCCATATCTTAACAAAGAAATCTCAGAAGAGAAAGAGAAATCTCAGAAAAGCTACTGTTGTTGATTCTACTAATGTTAAGAGCATGAAGAAAGCATTACCGTATTTATAAGATATAGCATAGAAGAAGACGAACAGGAGGAAAATAAGAAATGGCAAGAATTAAAGGCGGATTAAACGCAAAGAAGAAACATAATCGTGTATTAAAACTGGCAAAGGGCTACAGAGGAGCTCGTTCCAAACAGTATAGAGTAGCAAAACAGTCTGTTATGCGTGCACTTACCAGCTCCTACGCTGGAAGAAAGCAGAAGAAACGTCAGTTCAGACAGCTCTGGATCGCACGTATCAACGCTGCTGCAAGAATGAACGGATTATCCTACAGCAAAATGATGCACGGCCTTAAAGTTGCAAACATCGACATTAACAGAAAGATGCTTGCTGAGATGGCTGTAAATGATGCTCAGGGATTCGCAGCACTTGCTGAGATCGCTAAGAAAGCAATTGCTTAATTGAAATAAATAGGATATTTGAACGGGAGATGGGTGACCATCTCCTTTTTTTTATCCTAAAAGCTGCAAAAAAATCATTCCTGCTATCTGAACGCCTCACTTTGCGGCAAGCTTTGTCCGAATTGATTTTTCAAACACATTCCAATATGACTATAATATAAAATATGAAATGAGTATAAAAGTATGCCAGGCAACGTACGTTTGTACGTCGCAGAAATAACAAAAACAGAAAAAATTGGTCATTGTAACGGAAATTTCTTTTGCAATTCTAAAAAAACTATAAAATTTTCTATTGCAATCAAAAAAACAGAATGCTATAATCATAACATTAAAGTAGTAAAGAGAAGAAGTTATGGAAGCCAAAGCCGGCTGGGAAACCACCAGTGGGCTTTTATACTATCCCAGTGTTGCAGAACCTGTTCTCAAAATCATTCCTGCAATCTGCATGCTATGTTTTTCGGACATGCCCTGGACACGATGAAAGGCGAGATGACAGAAGCTCTTACATAAATTAAGGAGGAGATTTATTATGAGAAATCTGAAAAAAGTACTCAGCATTACTGCAGCCGCAGCAATGGCAGTATCCACAGTAACACCTGTATCTGTATTTGCAGAGAGCGAGGAAACCTTCAAGATTGGTGTCATCGGACCTATGACAGGAGATTATGCACAGTATGGTAATGGTGTATATAATGCAGCTAAGATCGCAGCAGATGAGATCAATGCAAACGGCGGATTCAATGGATATCAGGTAGAGATCCTTGACGCTGGCGACGATCAGGGAGATCCGGAGAAAGCAGTTAACGCTTATAATGACCTTCTTGACAAAGGAATGCAGATGCTTTGCGGTACCGTTACCTCCGGTGCTTGTATCGCAGTAGGTGCAGAGGCAGCTGATAGTACATTCCTCTTCACACCGTCTGCAACAGCAGTAGACAGCATTACCGCTGGTGACAATGAGTTCCGTATGTGCTTTACAGACCCAATGCAGGGAACGAAATCTGCTGAGTATATTTCTGAGAAAGGTCTTGCTACGAAGGTAGCTACCCTCTACGATTCCATGGCTGATTACAACTCAGGTGTACATGATGCATTCGTTGCAGCCTGCGCTGATTACGGCCTTGAGGTTGTAGCTGATGAAGCATACACAACAGATAACAACACAGACTTTTCCGTACAGCTTGGAAAGATCAAAGACAGTGGCGCTGAGCTCCTGTTCCTTCCGAATTACTATTCTGACAACGCTCTGATTCTTCAGCAGGCTCATGACCTTGGTCTTGACATGAAGATTTTTGGTGTTGATGGTATGGATGGAATCCTGAATGTTGAGAACTTTGATAAATCTCTTGCAGAAGGCGTTATGCTTCTGACACCATTCTCTGCTACAGGCGATGATGAGGCAACTGTAAAATTTGTTAAAGCATATGGCGATGCAAACAATGGTGAGACACCAAATCAGTTTGCTGCAGATACATATGATGTACTTTACGCTATGCAGGCAGCAGCAAATGATGCTGGCATCACACCAGATATGTCAAATGAAGACATCAGTGCAGCAATGTCTGCTTCCATGCTGAATATTACTCTTGATGGTCTTACAGGAGAAGCTAAATGGACAGAAGACGGTGAGTGCGATAAAGCACCTAAGGCTTATGTGATCAAAGATGGCGTTTACGCTTCTATGGAGTAATTATAAGAATAGAGCCATTGTGCCGGTCATACGGCAGAGGCTTTAACCATTTCCCTGATTGCGCAGGGGATGGCCGTTAGCAAGGGGGAGACGGTTACCTGTGGGTCCGTCTCCTTCTTTGCAATTACAGAAATGATTGTTGTTTCAGTCTGATACAACAAACGGACAGGTGGCCTGTCGGCGACATCATGATATAGGAAAGTCAGCTGCCGTCCGGGACATTCATAGTAAATAACTGGAGCGTGTCTGAAAATTTACTTCCGCTTTTTCGTGTCAGAAAGTGACAGGAAGCTTTACAGTGGGAAAAGCCGGGAATGAATTTTCAAACACGCTCGTGAAAAAGAAAAATCAGTTACTATCTACAGTAATAAATCCAGTTAAGAGGTGCATTATGAGTTTTATATCCTATTTAAAAGATGGTATCAGCCTGGGCAGTATCTATGCGATCATCGCTCTCGGCTATACAATGGTATATGGTATTGCAAAAATGCTGAACTTTGCACATGGTGATGTTATCATGGTTGGAGCATTTGTAATTCTTACCGCAGTTACCAAAGCCAGTATGTCACCAATCCTGGCAATCATTCTTTCTGTTGTGATCTGTACTGTTGCCGGTGTTGTCATTGAGGCAGTTGCATACAGACCTCTTCGTAAGGCTTCATCGAATCTGGCAGTTCTGATCACTGCAATCGGTGTCAGCTATCTGCTTCAGAACCTGGCGCTTTTAATTTTTGGCGCAGATGCAAAGAGCTTTGTTCCGGTTATCAATGTTCCGTCTCTGGAGCTGTTTGGCGGACAGCTTACGATTAAAGGTGTTACGATCGTAACAATCCTTGCCTGTATTGTGATTATGGTTGGTCTTCAGCTTTTTGTAAAGAAAACAAAACCGGGGCGTGCCATGCAGGCTGTTTCCGAGGACCGTGACGCCGCACAGCTGATGGGGGTCAACGTAAATGCAACCATTTCCCTTACCTTTGCAATCGGTTCCGGACTTGCTGCAATTGCAGGACTTCTCCTTTGCTCCGCATATCCTACACTGACTCCTTATACAGGCGCAATGCCTGGTATCAAGGCTTTCGTAGCGGCAGTATTCGGTGGAATAGGTTCTATCCCAGGAGCAATGGTTGGAGGAATTCTCCTTGGTGTTATTGAGATTTTCAGTAAGGCCTATATTTCCTCTCAGGTTGCAGATGCAATTGTATTTGCAGTTTTGATCATCGTGCTGCTTGTAAAACCATCTGGTCTGTTCGGCAAGAACATCCAGGAGAAAGTATGAGGTGGCCGATATGAAAAAAAATATGAACAAAACAACAAAAAACAACTTTATTACATATGGCATGGTAATCGCAATCTTCGTTGTGGTACAGATCCTTTCCTCCACAGGAAACCTGTCCAGACTGCTTACCGGCCTTCTGGTACCCATCTGTGTGTACATTATCGCATCTCTTTCCCTGAATCTGGTAGTCGGTTATTCCGGAGAGCTGAGTCTTGGACACGCAGGATTTATGTGCGTTGGAGCCTATTCCAGTGCTCTGTTTTCCCATGTTACCAGTGATGTGCTTCCGTCTGTTCCAAGATTGATTCTTGCATTGCTGGTAGGTGCTGCCGTGGCTGCTGTCTTCGGTGTACTAATCGGTATCCCGGTACTGAGACTTCGGGGAGACTATCTGGCAATCGTAACCCTGGCATTTGGTGAGATTATTAAGAACCTGATCAATATTCTGTATGTTGGTGTGGATGATAAAGGGCTTCACGTTGCAACAAGCGCAGCCAACCTGAAGCTGGATCTAGGCGGAAAACAGATCATCAAGGGTGCTCTCGGTGTTTCCGGTACTGCAACCTTATATAAAGATATTAAGGATTATTTCTTCCTGATCGGTGTGATTCTGGTTCTGGTCGTTCTGTTTATTATCCAGAATCTGGTAAACTCCAGAAGCGGACGTGCCATTACATCTACCCGTGATAACCGTATTGCAGCTGAGTCCATCGGTATCAACGTAACAAAGAATAAGCTGCTTGCATTTACTATTTCCGCTGCAATTGCTGGTGTAGCAGGTGTACTTTATGCCCACAACCTTTCCATGCTGAAGGTTTCTATTTTTGACTACAACATGTCCATCACCATTCTGGTATATGTAATTCTTGGTGGTATGGGAAATCTTCGCGGAAGTATTCTGGCAACGATTGTGCTTTATGCACTTCCCGAGCTGCTTCGTGGATTCTCCACCTACCGTATGCTGATTTATGCAATCGTAATGATCACAATGATGCTTTTCAACTGGGCTCCTGCAGCTAGAGATTTCAGAAGCCGTATTATTGAAAAAATCAAAGGTCACGTGAAAGAAAAGGAGGCAGCTTAATTATGGCAATGTTAGAGGTAAATAATCTTTCCATACAGTTTGGCGGCCTTCATGCTGTAGATAATTTTCAACTGAAAATCGAAAAAGGCGAGCTTTATGGTCTGATCGGACCGAACGGTGCCGGAAAAACAACCGTATTTAATCTTCTTACAGGTGTTTATAAGCCAACAGAGGGAATTATCAAGCTGGATGGTCAGGATATCACCGGAAAAAGTATTATCGATATTAATAAAGCAGGAATCGCACGAACATTCCAGAATATTCGACTCTTTAAAGATATGACCGTACTGGACAATGTAAAGGCTGGTCTGCATAATCATTATAAATATTCTACTTTAACCGGAATCTTAAGACTTCCCAAGTATTTTAAAGTAGAAAAAGAGATGAACGCGCGTGCTATGGAGATCCTGAAGGTGTTTAATCTGGATCAGGAGGCTGGTCTTCTTGCGGGAAACCTTCCTTATGGTAAACAGCGTAAGCTGGAAATTGCCAGAGCGCTTGCCACAGATCCCAAGCTTCTTCTTCTGGATGAGCCGGCCGCCGGTATGAACCCAAATGAGACACAGGAGCTGATGGATACCATTCGGTTTGTAAGAGATCATTTTAATATGACGATCCTTCTGATTGAGCACGATATGAAGCTGGTTGGCGGTATCTGTGAGGAACTGACTGTATTAAACTTCGGACAGGTTCTTTGTCAGGGTGAGACAGCAAAGGTTCTGAAAGATCCTGCTGTTGTTACTGCATATCTGGGCGAATAAGGAGGAAAAAGAAATGGCAATGTTGGAAGTAAAAGATTTACACGTATATTATGGTGTAATCCAGGCATTAAAAGGAATCTCCTTTGAGGTAAACCAGGGCGAGGTTATTGCTTTGATCGGTGCCAATGGTGCAGGAAAAACCACTACACTGCAGACACTTACAGGTCTTCTTTCAGCAAAAGAAGGTTCCGTTGTTTTTGAAGGAAAAGATATTACCAGGGTTCCGGCCCATAAGATTGTTGAAATGGGAATTGCACATGTTCCGGAGGGACGTCGTGTTTTTTCAGATTTAAGTGTATATGAGAACCTGATCATGGGTGCTTATACGAGAAAAGATAAAGCTGAGATCCAGGAAAGCCTTGCAGGAGTCTATAAAAGGTTTCCGCGTCTGGAAGAGCGTAAAGGACAGCGTGCCGGTACACTTTCTGGTGGTGAGCAGCAGATGCTTGCCATGGGTCGTGCCCTTATGAGTAAACCCAGACTGATTGTAATGGATGAGCCATCCATGGGACTTTCCCCAATCTTTGTAAATGAGATCTTCGATATTATCCGTGTGGTAAGTGAAAGCGGTACCACGGTACTTCTTGTAGAGCAGAATGCGAAGAAAGCCCTCTCTATCGCAGATCGTGCATACGTTCTTGAGACTGGTAAGATCACAATGAGTGGAAATGCAAGCGACCTGCTGAACGATGAAGCGGTACAGAAGGCTTATCTGGGTGAATAAAATTTGTAGATCTGACAGCTGATAGGCGACATGTCCGTTTTGTGAGCAAAGTTCACAGAACTTTCGGGAATCTGGTGCATCACGAAGCAGTTACTGGACAGGTCGTGAACAGTAAGGTCTTTGGGAAAATAATCTGGTCAGGTGATTTTTTTTGTTGTTGGAAAGAATGGAAAAAAACAACGCTTTAGGAAGCTGGCCAGTGTAATAAGGAGGAGAGAAATGGACAATTTCGTAATTACAATTGCAAGACAGTACGGAAGCGGTGGACGTACCGTTGGTGAAATGCTTGCGAAGAAATTAGGGATTGGATATTACGACAAGGATATTATCCGCATGGCATCTGAGGACAGCGGAATTCATGAAACTCTTTTTGGAAGAGTAGATGAGTATTCCAGCGCAAAAAAACCGCTTTTCGGGAAGAATGGAATTTACAGCGGTGAGCTGATCTCGCCTCAGAGTAAGGACTTCACCTCTGATGAGAACCTGTTTAATTATCAGGCAAAGATCATCCGTGAACTGGCTGGAAAGGAATCCTGCGTGATCATCGGAAGATGCTCCAACTATATTTTGAAGGATTATCCAAATGTGCTTCGTGTATTTATCCACGCTGATTGGGATTTCCGAATGGAAAAGGCTGCTGAGAAGCTGAGTATGAGCCAGAAGGAGATCGAAAAATTTCTTCAGAAGGATGACAAGCGTAAGGATGAGTACTACCGCAGATTTACAGGTGAGGAATGGAAGGATGCCACTCAGTATGACCTGTGTCTGGATAGCAGCAAGCTTGGATATGAGAAATGTATCGAAGAAATTGAAAATCAGCTGAAGCTGCTGAAATAATAACAGGCTGTGCCACATAGAAGCATATGATGTGAAAACAAAAAGGAAGAGCACTGGTGATTTTGAAAGAGATTGCCAGTGTTTTTTTATGTAACAGGAAATTCCGTTGGAATTTCCTGTTACATAAAAAGCCCTACCGGGCAGGATCGCACTGCGGCGGAAAGGTAGTTGTCGCTCGAGGCGACCCGCCGCAGGCGGAGAATCCTGCAAGCAGGATTCTTTTTTACATTTCATAAACATATATTATCAGGAAGGACAGATGTCAGGCGGCGGGATATGAAAGAAAAAAGACATCTGGTGATGTGGGTAGAATTTATCGTGTTGGCGGTGCTGCTGGCAAGGCTGGAAATTGTGAGGATCCGGGAGAATACAAAAGCAGTGCATGAATATACCTGTGTCGGAAGGAAACAGGAAGGTGCACAGAATGGTTACGGAAAAAGAGAGGAGAAAGCTGTCAGTGACAAGGTGATCGGGGCTGGAAATAGCAGGTTGGAAAAGAAGCTGGAAGAGAATGTGACGGAAAAGAAAAAAGTAGCTCTGACTTTTGATGATGGTCCCAACAGCCAATATACGCCGTTGCTTCTGAAAGGGCTGAAGGAGAGAGGGGTTCATGCTACTTTTTTTCTCATGGGGAAGAATATTGAGGGAAAAGAGGCCTTGGTGAAGCAAATACAGGAGGAAGGTCATCTGATCGGGAATCATACATACAATCATGTACAGCTGGATAAGATTTCAAAGGAGGTAGCAAAAGAAGAAATTGAGACAACCAACCAGAAAATCTTTGAAATCACAGGTGTGTACCCGGCATGGTTAAGACCGCCCTATGGGGAGTGGCGAAAAAATCTGGATTTTTATGTGGAGATGTTTCCTGTACTCTGGGATGTGGATACTTTGGACTGGAAGAGTAAAAATGTGGATTCGATTATGAAAATTGTGCAATCGGAAGTGGCAGACGGGGCAGTGATCCTTATGCATGATGCTTACCAAAGTTCAGTAGATGCAGCGCTTCAGATTGTGGATCTTCTGATGGCAGAAGAATATGAATTTGTGACTGTAGAGGAATTAATATTACCGTAAAAGATATCCACTGGTAACGTTGTTACGGTTCACTCCGTGACCAGTAACGCGCTCCGCGATGCACAGAAATCATGCATTCGCATGATTTCGCGCCTCAATTCTCGGACTTTCTGTGAACTTTGTTCATAAAAAACACTTCGCGGAACGTTACCAGTGAACAGTAACTCTAACGTTCCGCGAACAGTTAAAAAATAGCTTTATAAACTTGCCTAAATGAGAAATATAGATTATAATTAGAACAAATGTACGGAAAATTACTTTTGAATTGGAGAGAAATACATGGATTTATTTGAATATGCGAAATCCAGGACAATGGAGAATGAATCCCCACTTGCCTCCCGTCTTCGCCCAACGAAACTGGAGGAAGTAGTGGGACAGCAGCACATTGTGGGAAAAGATAAATTACTTTACAGAGCCATCAAGGCAGATAAGCTGACTTCCGTTATTTTTTACGGTCCTCCAGGAACTGGAAAGACCACCCTGGCTAAGGTCATTGCCAATACTACAAGCGCAGATTTTACCCAGATCAATGCCACCGTAGCTGGCAAGAAAGATATGGAAGAAGTGGTAAAACAGGCTCAGAATGCCCTTGGAATGTATGGGCGAAAGACAATTTTATTTATTGACGAGATTCATCGCTTTAATAAAGGACAGCAGGATTATCTTTTGCCTTTTGTGGAGGACGGAACCATCATCCTTATTGGAGCCACTACAGAGAATCCCTATTTTGAGGTAAACGGTGCTCTCCTTTCACGTTCTATTGTATTTGAGTTGAAGGCGCTGGAGATCCCGGAGATTAAAGAACTGCTCCTGCGGGCAGTGAACGATAAGGAAAAGGGCATGGGAAGCTATAATGCGGTTCTGGATGAAGATGCCCTGGAGTTTCTGGCAGATATGGCAGGAGGAGATGCCAGAAGCGCTCTGAATGCCATAGAGCTTGGCATTCTTACTACGCCAAGAGCTTCAGACGGCAAGATCCATATTACTCTGGATGTGGCTTCTGAGTGTATCCAGAAGCGTGTGGTGCGCTATGATAAGGATGGAGATAACCATTATGATATTATTTCTGCCTTTATCAAGAGTATGCGCGGCTCCGATCCGGATGCTGCAGTTTATTACTTGGCGAAGATGCTGTATGCAGGTGAAGATGTGAAATTTATTGCAAGACGTATGATGATCCTTGCTTCTGAAGATATTGGAAATGCAGATCCCCAGGCTCTGGTAGTGGCAACAGCAGCAGCCCAGGCAGTTGAGCGGGTAGGAATGCCGGAATCCCAGATCATTCTTTCCCAGGCTGCCGCATATATGGCATGTGCACCTAAGAGCAATGCTGCGGTGAATGCTATTTTTGCAGCAATGGACAGTGTGAAGCGTACCAGGACGACTGTTCCGGCTCATCTTCAGGATGCCCATTATGGAGGGCATGAGAAGCTGGGACATGGAATCGGCTACAAGTATGCCCACGATTATCCAAATCATTATGTAAAGCAGCAGTATCTGCCAGATGAGATCCAGGGAGAGAAATTCTATGAGCTTTCAGATATGGGATATGAGAAGAAATTGAAGGAACACATGAAATTTATAAAAGAGCATGCAGATTAAAGAAATGATTTTTCGAACACGCTTTGGAATAAATATTGAGTAATTATCAGCAGGTGCTATTTTGCGAAGCGTGCAGCTGTGAAGGTACTGAACAATTACAATATCTGAAATAAAAAGTGGAGGAGCTTTATAAAAGCCCCTCCATTATTTTGGCATAAATTTCTTCATATTTCTTGGGCCACTGCCTGCACATGGCCTTGGCAGCGGAAAGAGATGGCGCTGCAAGAGAAAGATCGATCACAGAAGCACCCTTCTGTAAAAGCTGAAGGTGAACCACATATTCTCCCTGATTATTAATGTAATAATCGGCTTGAGCTTTCACTTGATTGTTTGTGGAGGCACCTCTGGCTGCCAGGTACTGGAGCACTTCAGTACGGATGTCCTGGGAAATATCATTCTCGAAATAGGTGAGCGTGTTTTTTCCATCTTCAGTAAGATAATAGTAGGAAGTATTGGAAATGGTACGCTTCTCAATCAGTTCTGTTTCCTCAAGCTCGGAAAGGGCCTGTTGCAAATGGAAATAATTCGTGTACTCACGGTCCAGAATAAATTCTGAAATTTCTGAATTAGTGATGGGGGACGAAGAATTCCGAAGCATGTATAGGATGATCAGTTTGTAAACAGTAAATGGTGTAGCCATTTTCCAGCCTCCCTTCTGGTGAAATATTGCATAAGTTCTAAATTCGAGTGTGTTTGAAAAAGCTTTCTGCAAGATGTGTATTACACTTTGCGGGAGATTGCGGGAATAATATTTCAAACAGACTCTGGAGCGTGTTTGAAAAATCATTCCCGCAATCTGCACGCCCCACTTTGCGGGAGATTTTGCCCGAATTCGGTTGCCGTAGCCCGCTACGGCGCCCTCATCCGGACAAAATCTCCCACAAATTGTGACGCACATCTTGCAGAAAGCCTTTTTCAAACACGCTCTAATGCTTTGCCCTGAAAACTCTGACGCTCTTTCAAACGGTGGTGGAGCAGATTCAGCACTTCTCTTTTTCTGCTGGCCCATAGAGGGGCGATCAGCAGATCTTTCGGCCCATCGCCGGTAACCCGGTGGATCACAATGGATGGATCCAGATGTTCCAGGCAGTCTGCTACAAGGTCAATATATTCGGTGCGTTCCAGCACTTTAAATTTCCCGGCAAGATAATCATATGCAAGGTCAGTGCCTTTCAGAACGTGGAGCAGCTGAAGCTTGATTCCCTGAATATCCCGGGCATTTAAATAATCCATAGTAGCCAGCATATCTTCCCTGGATTCGCCGGGAAGCCCGAGAATGGTATGAACTACTACTTCCAGACCAGCTGTGCGGAGTCTCTTAAGGGAGTCTTCAAAGCAGGATAGAGGGTAACCTCGCCTGATATAAGCTGCGGTAGATTCATGAATGGTTTGAAGTCCCAGTTCTACCCAGACTGGTTTAACCATGTTTAGCCGGGAAAGAAGTTCTACTACATCGTCCTCCAGGCAATCCGGCCTTGTACCAATAGAAAGTGCCACAATCCCCGGATGGGAAATAGCTTCCTGAAAAATTTTTTCCAGATAAGGCACAGGAGCATAAGTATTGGTGTAAGCCTGAAAATAGGCGATGTATTTGTGAATAGGTCTTTTGGCGGAAAGCATGGCAATTTGGCTGTCTATCTGTTCATGGATAGAGAGGGCTGCACTGGCGGCAAAATCACCGCTGCCACCTTCGCTGCAGAAGATGCAGCCGCCGTGTCCTATTGTACCATCGCGGTTGGGACAGCTCATGCCGCCGTTTAAGGTGACTTTATAAACCTTTTCCCCGAAGCGCTCCTTTAGCATATAGTCAAGGGAGTGATAGGGCTTTCCATTCCAGCTGGTGATCATAAATTCTTATTGTCGGAATCAAGACTGTGGTCTACTACACTGTCAGGATTCGGCTCAGAGGTTTCTTCCGGAATATATTTGTCAAAAATTTTCACAAAGAAATGGGAATTGATGTATGCAATTCCGGAAAATCCAATGAGCACCAGCAGCAGGATGACCATGGACTGTACCTGGGCACTTGGAATAAAAAATACAAGAACCGGGGCAGCAGTGACAAGGATCATAAGTGCTGTATATGGAAGATGGCGGATGGACATCAAAAATGCGTTGGTAAAAGTATTCTTGATGGTATTGTAAAATTTCGCAAGAACCGGGTAGATGTACAGGAAGATCATCAGGTAAACGACCAGGATCATCATAAATAATACCATAAGAACCTTACCGATGGTGCCAGGTGTGCTGCGGCAGATGCTAATGTCAAAGTACAGCAAAAGGGCAGCCGCAAGCATGATCAGATTGATCACAATACCCTGTTTCAGATTCTGTTTAAAGGATTTAAAAAATCCGCGGACGATATAAGACTCTTCATTACGAACCATTTTCAAAGTGACGTAGAACATGGCGGCAATGGAAGGTCCAATGGTCACCACCGGAATGCAGCAGACAATGCAAAGCAGATTCAGAATGATAAGATCTGCCACCCTGCTCATGAAGGTGAAAAATTTGTTATCCATGTTGAAAAAACGATCCATTCAAAAATTCCTCTTTTCTATTTTGTATATAGCATTAATGAGCTTATCACATAGTATAACGAATCTGTGAAAAAAAAGCAATTTGAAAATAAAAAAGAACATAAAAACTATATAATCTTCACAAAAATATTTATAGAAAGTCCTTGCTTATCACACGTCAGAGTGTTAAAATAGTAATCATTGAAAAGAGAATAATAAACATTAAATATAGAAAAAGGAGTAGCGAAATGAGTAAAAATATCAGAACTGAGGCAGTTGACCATCTTTTTGAGGCCATACTTTGTCTGAAGGATAAGGAAGAGTGCTACACTTTCTTTGAGGATGTGTGTACCATTAACGAACTTCTTTCTTTATCTCAGAGATTTGAAGTGGCCAAGATGTTGATGGATAAGAGAACTTACCTTGACATTTCTGAGAAGACCGGTGCTTCCACAGCCACGATCAGCCGTGTAAACCGTTCTCTGAATTATGGCAATGACGGTTATGATATGGTATTTAAGAGAATGGAAGAGAAAAAAGAGCAGAACCGTTCTCTGGATCAGAAGGACGAATAAGCGTCAGAGGATCTGAATCCGAAATAGAATAAAATATACGAAAGAAAACCCGCGAAATTGTGCTATGAGATAATTTCGCGGGTTTTGTACTGTTATTTGTCTTTATTCTTCTTATGTTTGTCCCTGGGCTCAGATGGGGAAATGTCATCGATCATTTTCTCAATGATCATCTTCTTAATGTAGACATCAAAGCTCATGAGACAGATAAAACTGAATCGCTTCAGAAATTCCTGATCTTCCTCATCTGCATCCTGGAAAGTGGCGCTGGAGAAACGGTAATCCTTCAGAAGATTCTTGATCAACTGGTCAATCTTGCGGTTCTCCATTCCAAAAACTTCATTATATACATAGGTCATGTCCTTGCCTGGCTCACCTTTAAAGTATTTCGCTGTGATGGGACCGAGAAGCTTCTGGATGTCTGTGATGGACAGAATATTCTTAAAATAATAAATGAAGATCAGCATGAGCAGATGATCTTTGGAATAGCGCTTCTTCTCAGGGGAAGGGAGCAGGTTATTCTTGGCGTAGTTATTGATCATGGTCTTTGTCAGGATCTTGTCATCATCGTGACGCTTTGTGGACGCAAGCTGATCCTCCATAAACGTGGTGACCTGATCCATGTACAGGTCGATGTTTGGAAGATCTTCTGGTTTTATATAATCCATTCCGGAAATGTGCTCCAGAATGCTCTTTAATATGGATTTATCATCAGCTGTCATTTTTATCACCTCTGCTCCTTATTATATAGTTTTTAAAACTACTTGTAAACTGTTTTTTTCAGATCTTGTGAAAAACAGAAAAAAACCAGAACTTTGTTTACAAAAAACACCTCACGGAATGTTACTGGTAAACAGTAAAAACCCGAATCTATGTTTGGATTTTCTGCACGTTCGGGGTTGTGGGAGATAAGGATTTCATGTATAATGAGATTTAACTATTTGAAAAATCATTCCCGCAATCTGCATGCCCCATTTGACGGTATATTTCGTCCGAATTCAGTTGTCGCAGTCCGCTGTGACGCCCTCATCAGGGCGGAAGCTCCTACAAATTGTGGCGCACATCCTGCAGAAAGCTTTTTTCAAACATGCGTTAGCGAAAAAAGGAGAACATAAATGAGCATATATGATACATTAAATCCCCCTCAGCGCGAGGCGGTAGCACAGACAGAGGGACCAGTCCTGATCCTGGCGGGAGCTGGTTCCGGCAAGACAAGAGTGCTGACACACAGGATTGCCTATCTGATGGATGAAAAGGGAGTAAATCCGTGGAATATTCTGGCTATTACTTTTACCAATAAGGCTGCTCAGGAGATGAGAGAGCGTGTGGATAAGCTGGTGGGCTTTGGTTCTGAGAGTATCTGGGTGTCTACTTTCCACTCAGCCTGCGTAAGAATCCTTCGGAGACATATTGATAATCTGGGATATGACACGAATTTTACAATCTATGATACAGATGACCAGAAGTCTCTTATGAAAGATGTGTGCAGGAAGATGAACATTGACACCAAGATTTATAAAGAGCGTTCCCTTCTTGCCCAGATTTCCCATGCCAAGGACGAGCTGCTTACACCAGATGATATGGAGATGAAAGCTGCCGGAGATTACAATATGAAGAAAGTGGCTTCTGTTTACCGTGAATACCAGGCTGCTCTTCGCAAGAATAATGCACTGGACTTTGATGATCTGATCGTAAAGACGGTGGAGCTTTTTGAAAAATGCGGTGCAGTGCTAGAGTACTATCAGGAGCGGTTTAAATACATTATGGTGGATGAGTATCAGGATACCAATACTGCACAGTTTAAGTTTATCAGTCTTCTGGCCCAGCGGTATCAGAATCTTTGTGTGGTAGGTGATGATGACCAGTCCATTTATAAATTCCGTGGGGCTAATATTGGAAATATTCTTGGATTTGAGCATGTTTTTCCAGATGCCAGGGTAATCCGTCTGGAGCAGAACTACCGCTCTACAAGGAATATCCTGAATGCAGCGAACCAGGTGATCGCGAATAATACAGAACGTAAGGCAAAAACCCTGTGGACAGAGAACGAAGAAGGCAGCAAGGTGCATTTTCGCCAGTTTTTGAATGCTTATGAGGAAGCAGAGTATGTGGCAGGGGAAATCGGCAAGTTAAAAAGAAACGGTCTTGGGAACTACCGTGATTGCGCTATTCTTTATCGTACCAATGCCCAGTCCCGTATTTTCGAGGAGAAATTTATTGCAGCCAATATTCCATATAAACTGGTAGGAGGCGTTAATTTCTATGCACGTAAGGAAATCAAGGATCTTCTCTGTTATCTGAAAACGATTAATAATGCCAGAGATGATCTTGCTGTGCAGAGAATCATAAATGTGCCAAAGCGTGGAATCGGTGCAACGACACTTGGACGTGTTCAGGATTATGCGGACAATATGGGAATCAGTCTGTATGAGGCATTGCGCGTGGCTGAAGAGGTTCCTTCTATTGGAAGAAGCTTGTCAAAGATCGATGGCTTTGTAACTTTTATACAGATGCTGAAAAGCAAGGCAGATGTGATGACTGTGGAGGAAATCCTGCAGGAGGTAATTGATTCCACAGGTTATGTGGCAGAGCTGGAAGCTGAGGATACAGAAGAATCGAGAGCAAGAATTGAGAATATTGATGAGTTGATTTCCAAGACTGTAGCTTATCAGGAGGCTATGGAGGAGCAGAATCAGTCGGCTACGCTTTCAGGCTTTCTGGAAGAGGTGGCTCTGGTAGCAGATATTGATACTGTAGATCCGGATCAGGATTATGTGCTCCTTATGACTTTACATAGTGCCAAGGGTCTGGAGTTTCCGAAGGTGTTTATGGTAGGAATGGAAGACGGCATTTTCCCTAGTCATATGACCATCAGCTATGGCGATGACGGGGAGATGGAAGAAGAGAGAAGACTTTGTTACGTGGGAATTACCCGTGCAATGAAAGACCTTACTTTGACTTGCGCCCAGCAGAGGATGATCCGTGGAGAGACTCAGTATAACAGGGTTTCCAGGTTTGTGAGAGAGATTCCAAGAGAACTGGTAGATCTGGGACACACTATTCAGGAGAAGAAGCCGAAAGTGGAGGAACTAATCCCAACACCGGCGAAATACTCCAAGATGAAAGAGATTCTCCAGGGCAGAAATTATAAGCCAAGAGAATTTAAAGTAACAAAAGCTAATTCGCTGGATTATGAGGTGGGAGATACGGTACGCCATATTAAATTTGGCGTTGGAATTGTGAAGGAAATCGTGGAAGGCGGCCGTGATTATGAGGTTACAGTAGAGTTTGATAAGGTTGGTGTGAAGAAGATGTTCGCAAGCTTTGCCAAGCTGAAGAAAATTTGATTGGAAATTGGGTTTGGAAAAATTTAAAATTAATATATTAACTATGGTAAAATAATTGCAAAAGTGGTATAATAAATAAACCTAATGAGTACTTTGAAAGAGAGGATGGTATCACATGAACATTAAAATGGATAAGCTCGAGGAATTATTATCATTACTTAAGAAAAAAGAAGATGAGAAGCAGAAGAATACAGTCCTCTGGGTACTGGCTATCATTGGCGCTGTAGCTGCTGTTGCAGGAATTGCATTTGCAGTATATCGCTTCTTCGCACCGGATTATCTTGAAGACTTCGAGGAAGATTTTGATGATGATTATGACGATTATTTCGAGGATGAGGAGAAATAAGTAAGGCGTTTAGCGGATATCCACGGTCGTCCACAATTTTTGGAATACAAATCTGGTTTGGATGTGGATAATTTCGGGGATTTTTTATAAGTGAGTGCATATTAAATGAAAAGGTATACGGGCATATAGCAGTTATGCTCCCCCGTATACCTTATTTTTGATTTAAGGTAACTGTTCAGTATCTTCATAGTAATACGCTTCGCGCTGCACAGAAATCATGCATTCGCATGATTTCGCGCCGCAATTTTCGGGTTTTCTGTGAACTTTGTTCACAAAAAACACCTCGCGGAACGTTACCAGTGAACAGTAATCTATTGGCGACAGTATTATATATAAAAGACAGCTGCGGAATAGTTACGATCTATATACAATTATTTTATGGAGGATTTATGAAAAAAGGAGAGATTTACGAAGGAATTATCGAGAAAGTTGATTTCCCTAACAAGGGATATGTGAACATAGATGGAGAAAAAGTAATTGTAAAAAATGGAATTCCAGGTCAGAAAGTTCGCTTTATGATCAATAAGAAGCGTTCGGGCAGGGCAGAAGGCAGGCTTTTGGAGATTCTGGAGAATTCTACCCTTGAGGTAAGAGAGCCTGTATGTATGATTTTTCCAGCATGCGGTGGCTGCATGTACCAGACAATGTCCTACGAAGAACAGTTAAAAATGAAGGAAACTCAGGTGAAAGGACTTCTCCAGGAGGCAGTAGGTATTGGTACAGACCTTCACTGGGAAGGAATCCACGGAAGTCCTATTGAATTTGGTTACCGTAATAAGATGGAATTTTCCTTTGGAGATGAATATAAAGATGGTCCTCTTTCTCTTGGTTTGCACAAGAAAGGCAGCACTTACGACGTACTGACAGCGTCTGACTGCAAGCTGGTGCATCCGGATATGACGGCGATCCTTTCCAGTGTGCTGGACTTTTTTACAGAGCTTGGGGCTGTGCATTATAAGAAAATGCAGCATACTGGTTATCTGCGCCACTTGCTTCTGCGCCGTGGTGTGACCTCTGGTGAAATTCTGGTACATGTGATCACCACAAACCAGGCAGAGTACGACTATGCGCCGCTGGTATCAAGGCTTCAGGCTCTTCCGCTGGAGGGAAAAATCGTGGGAATTATGCACATTATCAATGATTCTCTGTCTGATGTGGTGCAGAGCGATGAAACCAGATTACTTTATGGACAGGATTACTTCTATGAAACGTTGCTGGGTCTGCGGTTTAAGATTAGTACATTTTCCTTCTTCCAGCCAAACTCACTGGCAGCCGAAGTATTGTACTCCATTGTGCGTGATTACATTGGTGACACCAAGGATAAAGAAGTATTTGACCTCTACAGCGGTACTGGAACTATTGCCCAGCTTCTTGCTTCTGTTGCGAAAGAGGTTATCGGCGTGGAAATTGTTGAGGAAGCTGTGGAAGCTGCAAAAGTAAATGCCGCCTTAAATGGTCTCACCAATTGCCGTTTCATCGCAGGTGACGTCCTGAAAGTCCTAGACAATCTTACTGAAAAACCAGATATGATCATTCTGGATCCCCCTCGCGATGGAATCCACCCCAAAGCGCTGCCGAAGATCCTGGCATATGGAGTAGAAAACATCGTCTATATCTCCTGCAAACCAACAAGTCTTGCAAGAGATTTACCAGCATTTCTGGCAGCTGGTTATGAGGTTCAGCGCAGCTGCAGCGTGGATCAGTTTTGCGAGACGGTGCATGTCGAGACGGTAGTCTTGATGTCAAGGAAAGATAAATAAGTGCCAGAAAGCGGCGTATTTCCGGGCTTTTTCGGAAGTTAGGAATAGAAGCCTAACTCTTGAAAAAGCTCGGTTGTTTTATATGGAAACATATCTACCGCGAAATCTGTGTCAGGTTGTAACATCGGATTAGATGTCACAATTTGAGACAGTGGATTAGATGTCAGGCATTTGGGGATGATTTTGGGAAAATGAAAACGGATGACAACCAATCCGGCAATTCGACCATTTGGGGTGTTTGTAGGCAGTGGATTAGATGGCAAGGAGGAATGAATGAGTGGCAGATATTAAATACCTGTTGAAATTTGGAAAGAGAGAACATTTGGAAAGTCTAGTAAGTGGAAATATATATTGTTCAAATGCAATTACTTTCTGGGGGATTGAAGATAAACTGAAAATCAAAGGACAAGGAGATATTCTTGAAGCTGGTACTAGAATGTTTGCTCAAAAAATGATAATGCAGCATCCAGATACCAAAGAGGTAATTGCAAAATGTGGAAAAGCAAATGGCTTGGTGAGAATAGAACCAGCAGAGAAAATGCCAGTTTTTTGTATGTTTGCTGTTTATGAAGACGATTGCAAAGTCGATATTACTGGAGCTTCAATCATCAATCTTTCAGATGATAAAAAACAGACTATTAGGGAACACTTCCCTAATGCTGATGCTGTTGCAGTAATTCCGAATCCTGAGGAATTTATTGAAGATGTTAAAAGAAGTATCGGTACTGAGATTAAGGCTGAAAAAGTCAATTATTTTCATATAGATAAAGGTTACGAAACCACCGATGGTGAAATAGCTATGGACATGGAGTATATGAAATATTTGATGCAAGATGCATCTCCAGAAAAAGTAGACGGAGGAATAAGATATACTTTTTATGCGGATTATGCATTTAGAGCTTTATTCTGCAAAGATGTATTTTTTGAGCAAGAACAGGAGTATAGAATAGTTCTTCCAAATGAGACTATAGAGGCTGGAAAGAGTTATCCCGTGCGGCTTTCAAAAGATTACGAAATAATTGATTTACATACTTTCTTTGATAATTAGAGGAGGGCGTAAACATGCCAACAACGATAGAAGTAAATAAACAAAGCGTGGAAGCGCTCCTGGGTAGCGGAAAATCAAAACCGTTTGTCATTCCTGAGTACCAGCGACCATATGCTTGGACGGATGAACAGGTAGAAACACTTTTTGAGGATTTATGGGATTTTACTGCTACAAGTGGCGGTACAGAAAGAGAGAGTTCCTACTTCCTCGGAAGTGTGGTTTCCTACGAAAATGAAGATGGTGAGCAGGAAATAATTGATGGACAGCAGCGTATTACGTCTTTGTTTCTGCTGCTACGTGCAATTTATACGAAGCTTGTTGCTACGCCTGCATCAGAGAGAACGGCAGAGGCCAATAACTTTATTGGAAAGATTGAGCCTACTATCTGGAGAACCAATAAACTTACTGGAACGGTGGATTTCAAAAATATCCTTTTGACCTCACGTGTTGTGAATAACGAAGGAAATGAAATTCTGCGATCAATCTTGGAAACCGGAAAAGCGGATGAGGATGCGAAAGATAACTATTCAAAGAATTATCGCCATTTTCAAGAGTTGTTTGATAAGCATTCCACAGAGAATCCATTGATGGTATATCAGTTTATCTATGCGCTCTTGAACCAGGCTATTCTGCTTCCTATCACAGCAGACACCCAGGATACTGCGTTGACTATTTTCTCAACGTTAAATGATAGAGGTCTTCCTCTGTCGGACGCAGATATTTTTAAGGCAAAGATTTACAACCAGCTTGCGCCGGATGATAAGAAGGCATTTATTGACCGCTGGAAAGATTTAGATGAGCAGTCTACAGATGCTAATGAAAGCATCCAGCAGCTGTTCTACTACAATATGTTTTATTATCGAGCACTGGATAAGGATACGAAGACGACTACTCCTGGTGTCAGGAAGTATTATGCGGTTAATAAGTTTGAACGCTTGTATAAGCCTGAATTGTTGGATACTCTTTTTGTTATCCTGAATCTGTGGAAGGTTGTAAACAAAGGAGAGGAACTTGAAGATGAAGCCTGGTCCAAGAATATTAAAATTAGGCAGACACTGGATATTCTGACTTCATATCCGAACGAGTACTGGAAATACCCGGTTGTTATTTACTATGTTTGCTACAGGAATGAAGAAAATTTTGAAACACGATTTGCTCGGTTCTTGAATAAGCTGCTCATGGAGCTGATGACAAAATACTTGATGATACCGACAATCAATGCTGTAAAGCCGGATATTCTGAAGCTGAATTCTGCAATTGTAGCATCGGATATACCTACGTTTGAATTTAAGACTGTCGATATGACACAGCTGGAGCCATATATCCAGAATCCGAATCGTAATGTAGTGCGTATGCTTCTGAAGACGCTTGCGTATGAACATCAGGATGATTTGCTTCCGGCTAAGTGGGAGATAGAGCATATCTTTCCACAGAAGTGGCAGACGAATTATTTTCCGGATGAGCCAGACGCAACCATCAAAGAGAAAATTGAGCATATAGGCAATAAGCTCCCATTCGAAAAGAAGCTGAACATTGTCGCTGGTAATGGATATTTTGGCAAGAAGAAAAAAGAGTACATAGCTTCCAAAATTGTAATTACTAAGGCAATGGGAACCTCTGATGTAATGGATTGGAACCTGGAATCCATCACGAAACGTGATATTCGTGTATCTGATGAGGTTGTCAAAATCATGAACAGATGGAATAACGAATATTTAAACACTCCGGTCAGCGAGGGTAAGGCGGGCGAACCATCTGAGGAAGAATTAGCTCAAATTGAGAAATTTAAAAAGAATGGCTGGATCTAGTGATATGTAGAAGGGAGGCATTCTATTTGGCAAAGAAAAAAGATGAAATAACCATCCGTTCCAGCGCAGCAGAGTACCTGACCTATGTTGCCTCTGTAGGTGATCAACAGGACAGCATAGAGATGCGCTATGAGGATGAGAATATATGGCTGACACAGAAGATGATGGCCACATTGTATGATGTTGGTTCACCAACGATAAATGAACATATTAAAAAAATATATGCGGATAGTGAATTGGAAGAGGCCGCAACTATTCGGAATTTCCGAATAGTTCAAACCGAAGGTTCTCGCCAGGTCACACGCGATACCAAGCACTATAGCCTTCAAATGATCATTGCCGTAGGCTTCAAGGTCAATTCCGAGCGTGCGGTACAGTTCCGAAAATGGGTAAACCAGATCGCAAAGGACTACACCATCAAAGGCTGGGTCATGGATGATGAGCGGCTGAAGCGCGGAACGTATCTGACAGAAAAGTATTTCGATGAGCAGCTAGAGCGCATCCGAGAGATCCGTGCCAGCGAAAGAAAATTCTATCAGAAGATCACTGACCTGTATGCGACAGCCATTGACTATGATAAAAATGCTGCAACAACGAGAAGATTCTATGCGACTGTTCAGAATAAAATGCATTATGCCGTTCATGGACATACGGCGGCGGAGATGATCGTGGAAAGAGCGGATCACACAAAAGAGCACATGGGATTAACCACCTGGGCAGATGCTCCTGACGGAAAGATTAAGAAAAGCGATGTCACGGTTGCTAAAAATTATCTGAGTCAGGATGAAATGAAGCAGCTGAATCGTATGGTGACGGCATACCTGGATTTTGCGGAAAACATGACCTTACGACATATTCCGCTTACGATGCAGGACTGGGAAAAGAGGCTCAACAGCTTCATTGAAATGTTTGATTATGGCATTTTACAGGATGCGGGTAAGGTGTCCGCAGAAATTGCAAAGCTTCATGCTGAGACAGAATTTGAAAAATATCGCGTGATCCAGGACAGTTTATTCATGTCCGACTTTGATAGGTATATGCTGGAGTTGGAAGAAAGCGCAAAGAAATAAGGATCAGATATCAGGTCGAGACGGTGAAATCAGGCAACTCAACTCCCTGCGAGTGTATGGCAAATCCGTGGTTTGAACGGATGGATTGTGTAGAAGTTAAGCGGCCTTCACTGTCTCAACGGTCGAGACAGTGGCAGGTGGCAGCAGTGTAAACTTGCCTTGCATTGTATAGGTAGAAAAGGCCTTATACCGACTTGTTCCCATAGACTTCAATGGTTAAGACCGAGCATAAGGTGCTGTGGGAGCTTGCTCACAAAGGCACCATTATGCGATGGGCTGTATGCGGCGAATGCCGCGGATAAGCGTAGGAAGCTTTGCTTCCGTAGCGCATCCGGCGTGGCGTAGACAAATTAAAAAACATAGATTCCGAGCTTTTTCGGAGGTTTGGATTTGAAGCCAGACTTTTGAAAAAGCTCGGTTTTCTTATATGGAAACATATCCGCTGCAAAATGTGTGTCAGGTTGTAACCCCGGATTAGATGTCACGATTTGAGACAGTGGATTAGATATGTGGAGAATTGTTTAAATCGGAAGTTGATGGAATGGCCTGGTAGAGATGGTTTCAGCGATGGGGGACGTATCTAACCGAGGCGAAATAATCCCTGCGGAATAAAAGAGGAAGGCAGAGATGCTGATGAATTTCAGTTTATTACAAAAAGGAGAATTAGTCATGATAAGACGAGCAATAGATAGAGATGCATCGAGAATTGCTGAGATATCAGTATTCTCCAAGCGGATGAACTATAGAGAAATTTTTCACGATGATATGGTTTCATTTGGTGAAATACAAGTTTATCCGTTGGCAAAAGAATACATCGAGCACCCAGAGATACTTAAGGAATTTTATGTATATGAAGATGATTTTGTTAAGGGGTTCATTCATATTCAGGGAACGCAAGTCTTGGAATTGTATGTAGATACGTTTTTCGTGGATCAGGGAATCGGAGGTAAATTATTAGATTTTGCCGTAAGTAGGAATTGTAATTCACTATGGGTTCTTGAGAAGAATACAAAAGCGCAGCACTTTTATTTGCGACACGGTTTTACTCCAAGTGGAGTAAGGCAATTGGAAGAGGGAACAGAACAATTTATCATTGAAATGATACGTTGAAGTAAGTAGGTTATTCTAGAAGTTAACTGTACCAAAAACATACAATGGAGAAGCTGTAATCCATTGATATGTTTCCACAAACTGATGAGACGTTGGACATATTTTCGCAAACCAACGAGTAAAAAAGAGAGCAGTTCAGACGTCTCAACGCATGTTGAGACGGTAGTCTTGATGTCAAGAAAATAAAATCAAGTGCCAGAAAGCGGCGTATTTCCGGGCTTTTTCGGAAGTTGGGAATAGAAGCCTAACTCCTGAAAAAGCTCGGTTGTTTTATATGGAAACATATCTACTGCAAAATGTGTGTCAGGTTGTAACCTCGGATTAGATGTCACGATTTGAGGCAGTGGATTAGATGGCAAGGGAAAATTCGGTGAATCGCGATTTGTCAGAGCGTTATAGAGGATAAAATTATGTTTTTTGGATATTATCAATTTCACGAAAGTAATTATGCAATCCTTCATATGCAGAAGGGTGCCATTGCTTCGCAAGAGAAGCATATAAAGGGTATCCAATTTTAAGAGACAACAGGTATAAAATATATCTAATTTCCTGTTGTCTCAAATCAACGTATGAAGGGAATTAGAAAAATGAATAATCCATTTAAAAGAATGACCAAAAGAGAATGGGCACTTTGGTTCGTGTCTATTGCTATTGTTGTTATGTCCAATATTATGGCAGGAAGAGTAGATGCTTTGACACTTACTGCAACTTGTATTGGTGTAACTTCACTGATATTTGCCGCACAGGGAAATGTATGGGCACCGATATTGATGACGATTTTCTGCATCCAGTATGCGATAATATCATACCGTTTTCGCTACTGGGGAGAGATGTTTACTTACTTATTTATGTCACTTCCGATGTCTGTTTGGTCGATTGTGACATGGCTGAAAAATGCGAGAAACAGTAGTGATGGAACAGTAGAAATACGAAAAATTACAAGAAAAGGAGCAGGAGTTCTTGTTCTTTGCAATGTGGCAGTGACAATTGCATTTTATATATTACTAAAAAAACTTAACACGCCGAATCTGATATTTAGTACCATTTCGGTAGTAACAAGTTTTTTTGCTGCATCACTCACTATGTTACGGTCTTCCTATTATGCTTTGGGATATGCATCGAATGACATCGTGCTGATTATCTTATGGATACTGGCATCAATTAAGGACCCGGGGTATATTCCAGTGGTTGTAAATTTCTTGATATTTTTTCTTAATGACATGTATGGATTCATATGTTGGAAGAAAAGAGAAACAGCACAGTGTTAAGACAATTCTGGTTTGTGGATGTAGAAAATACCCTCCCGGTATTCCCGGTAGATGCGCTTTACCACCTCTGCCTGTTCCGGATCGATGATGAGATTCTCATCTGCATCCTTGGTGTAGCCGAGGAAGTGATTGTGATTTACCTGTACCTGGCCATTCTGGTAGCGAAACTGGAGTCCCAGCTTCACATTCTGACTGAGGGATTATGATTCCTGCTGCGCAAGGGAAGCCATAATCGTAATCAGAACCTCACCCTTGGCATCCATTGTATTGATGGCTTCCTTTTCAAAGAAGACGGGAATGTTCTTATCCTTCAGCTGGCGGATGTATTTCAGGCAGTCCAGCGTGTTTCTGGCAAATCGGCTGATGGACTTGGTGATAATCATGTCGATGTTTTCGGCTTCGCAGTCGCCAATCATCCATTGCCTTTGTATTTGCGTTAGAGCTTGCCGCTGCAAGGATATCTGCGAAATGCCCAGAATCTTTGGCTGTCAGACCAAATGCAGTCAGTGCATCGGTTACGATATCCGATGTGGTGGCGAGGTCCTCACCAGATGCCGCAGCAAGGTTCATGATACCTTCGATACCATCCAGCATGTCGGAGGTTTTCCATCCAGCCATCGCCATGTAGTTCATAGCATCCGCAGCCTCGGATGCTGAGAACTTGGTTTTCGCACCCATCTCATGAGCCTTTGCACGGAGCTTATCGAAATCATCTCCGGTTGCACCAGACACGGCGGCTACCTGGCTCATAGAAGAATCAAAATCGGAGTCTGTTTTTACAGCAGCAACGCCAAGAGCTGTAACTGCAGCAGAGGCAGGAAGGAGCTTTTCGCCGGTGGAGGAAACCTTATCGCCTGCAGACTTCAGGTTTTCACCAGCAGTAGCAATCTTCTGCACAGCAGTGGCAGACTGATTGGCCTGCGCTTACAGCTTTTTGAGATATTCTTCCGTTTCGATGATCTCCCTCTGAAGAGCATCATATTTCAGGAGCTTTTCGACATTCTTAAGTTGTGACTGCGTATTCTTGATTTCTGAATTGACACCCTTTAAGGCACTCTGAAGCTTGGTAGTATCACCACCGATCTCGACCGTGATACCCTTGATTCTACTTCCCGCCATAGCGCACCTCCTTTCCTGGATTTGGGCATAAGAAAAGCACCTACCATTTCTGATAGATGCTTTCTGAATTGCTATTCTGTTTTTTAAATCTATTTTTTGAATAGTTCTGAGTGCGTACCAAGCCTATAAAGCATGAGTACTAAAACGTTGTTCTGAATCTCATAAATGAGCAACCAGTCCGGTTCGATGTGACACTCACGCGTGCCTTTATAGTTTCCTGTAAGGTCATGATCCCTGTATTTTGCATCCAGCGTACCGCCATTCG
>ERZ827101.630-NODE-630-length-54512-cov-14.083993_pt1 | contig 54512 bp, 49 predicted proteins | sample MGYA00519869_ERZ827101 | MGnify/ENA primary metagenome ERZ827101 (study PRJEB31778, sample SAMEA3449256) | human gut metagenome | biome: human gut; feature: human-associated habitat; material: faeces | place: United Kingdom | collected 2010/2012 ...
ACACCCCCACAATACAATAGTAGCGGAACGTTTCGCAACGTTCCGCTACTATTGTATTGTGCCTGTCCATGCGCAGGGTGGTTTGACGGTTACAATTTAGGGGTGAGGTTCCCCTTAAAAAGCACAGACTATCTCTTGCCGTATAAAAAGCGGCCAGCAGTTTACTCTGCTGGCCGGGAAAACTTTATATTTTTCACTGTCCTCTTGACGGGTAGCAGTTCAAACTGAACCGCTGCGTTTATTATGGTATTCAGAAATTGCGCTGGATGAAGCGCCGCAGCATCGCCGCGACCTGCGCGCGGGTGGCGTTGCCGGTGGGCTCCAGCTTATCGCCGGTCCCCTGCATCAGCCCCTCGCCGACGGCCCAGTTGAGCGCCGAGACAGCGTAGGCGCTGATGGCGGCCTGATCCTGAAAGCTGGAGAGGTTTTCGCGCAGTGTCACGGCATCCATGCCGCGATAGGCCGCGAAGCGGAATAAGATGGCCGCCAGCTGCTCACGCGTAATCGCCCGGTCAGGCGCGAAGGTGGACGCGTCGAAGCCAGTGACAATACCGTTTTCGGAGGCCCATGCAATCGCCTGCTCATAGTAACTGCCGCGGCGCACATCAGCAAACGGGCAACCATGCTTGGCCGCGGGCTCGTTTTCCATGCGCCAGAGGATGGTGACGATCATGCCGCGTGTGGTGGACAGATTCGGGCCAAATGTCGTGGCCGTCAGGCCGGTCATCAGCCCCGTGTCATAGACATACGCAACATCGTCATAGTACCAGCTGCCGGACGGGACATCCGCAAACGGCAGGCCGCTGCCGCTGAAGCGGGCGTAAACGTTTGCCGCGCCGTTCGGCATGGTGAAGGAATACGTGCCGTCGCGGTTTTCGGTGAGTTTGAGGCGCTCGCCGTCCTCGTCCGTGACCGTGATGTGCTGCACAGTGGCGTTCCGGCCGGGCGTCACGGTGATCGTGACCTTGTCGCCCGCGCTGGCATAGGACTTGTCGACCTTGGCGACACCGTCGCCGCTGTTCGCAATCTTCACAGGGAAGCTGGGCTTGGCGGGCTCGCCGCCGCCGGACGAGCGCTGCTGCACCTTCACGGTTGTGAAATCCGTCTTCGGCGCAATCGTCTGGCTTTCGTCATAGACAGCGATAAAGGTATAGGTCTGCGTCTTGTTGGGAAGCGTGGCCGAATACGTGCCGTTGCCGTTGTCCGTCAGGGTGACGGCATTGCCGGCCTCGTCCGTGCCGGAGACCGTCACAACCGCGCCATCCGGCAGATTGCCGCGCTCAAGCGTCAGCGTGACCTTGCCGCCGCCCGAGAGTGTGTCGTGGTCGGCAGTCAAAATGAACGTCGGCGCGGTGCGGTTCTTTGCCACAAGGTTGATGGCCAGTGTAACCGGCTTATAGTTCTGCGAGGTATACTGGACGGTGATGGTGCCGACCTTTCCCTCTTTCGCCGTCTCGTTCTTGAGAATCGGAATCGAGACGACCTGCTTGCCGTTTACCGTCTTCAGCTCCGCGCCGGAGCTATAGTACCTGCCAGCCGAGACGTCCGGCTCGCCGTAGGCCGCGTTATCGCCGAAGCGCAGCCCTTCCTCCAGCGTCGGAAGCTCTGGGAGTGCAGCCTCGTAGGTACCGGCCCAGCCGTTGTAGACCGTGAGTGTCACGGGCGCGGGGCCTGTCAGCTTGGCCTGCTTGACGGTGATTTCGGCCGTTCCGGAAGCTTCCGCGTAGGTGTAATTGTCCGGGGTAAACTTCCAGCCAAGCTCTGTGTAGGTACCGACATCCAGAATGGCATCCGGCGTCCGCCAGGCGAAAGTTCCTTCAAGCTTTGGGGTTGTCTTGCCCGAAAGTGTGATGCTGCCAAGCTTCTCGCCGTAAGTAAGCTCGGATTTGCTCGGTGTGGCGGACGCTGTGACCGTGGTACGCTCAACAAGTTTCAAGCAAATTTCAATCGAAACATTTGCGTAATTCTGGCTGTTGACAGGAATCGTGATTCTGCCGAGCGAAGTTTCTGAAGCCCAACGGATCGCGCTCACGGACAGCTTCAGCGTATGTCCCTCCAGGACAGGCGTCCCGATTCCGTTCTGCAAACTATGAGGCTCAGGCGCGCCATAGCTCATCGTGCCAAGGTCATCTTTGATCGCAGTCAGATACGAATCCAGATCAAATTTATACGTATGCGCTGCAGAATTATAGATGTTCTCATGCACAGAAATCGGTTTACGGGAATCTGTATTCTTCGTAATCGTGCCGGTTGTCTCGAACGTATTCTCCGTGATCGGATGCTTGTTCGCGTCATAGCCGAAGCAGTAGTTGAGGTTCGTCAGCGTGACCTTGACGGTTACTTTCTTACCTTCTCCGGCGTTCTTGTCTTCGAATTCTGCCGACGAGATGGTGTAATCCGTGTTGGCCCTCAGACCGCTGCTTCCGATGCTGCTGGACGTAACGGTTGCGTTTGTCGTACCGTCGTAGGCGCGCGTCTGAATGGTGGCCGAAAGGACCGCGTCGGACAGATCAATCCGCTGAACGGTCAGCTGCACGGTGTTCGACGAAAGCGTATAGCCGTCTCGGGTGACATCGCAGCGGTACTCATAGCTGCCGATGTCCTTGGCCACCGTCAACTCGTTTGTCGTATCGTCAGGAATTTCCACGCCATCGCAGAACCACTTATAGGTTGTGCCGCTGCTGCTATTCGCCTCAACTGTTGCCGTGAATTTTACAGACGTGCCGTAAGGAACTGTCGTTTCTCCATCGACCGAAATCGTTACAGAGCGAAGCGGCAGGAATGCTACTTCTTTCGGCGTTCCGGTTACTGTAAAGCTCTTCTCGTCTGCTCCAATGGTGCTTGCGGTCTCCCAGCCAGACGCAGTTTTATAGCCTTTGGCTGCGCCAAGAATTCCGCCGTAGTTTGCGTAGGTCGAGTCCGTTACGTCGATGGCGTAGTATTTGCCGCCGTTGAGCGTGAGCTTGCCTTCGCCTGTAACCTTCAGACGGTCGAACGTGCCGTCACCGATTGAGACCGTACCGCCGCCGAATACGAGCGCATACGGGCCGGAACAAGTCACCTTGAATCTTCCGCCCGCAATACTGAAATTGCCTTTTTTAACTGTCGTATCTCTGATTATGGTTACATCTTTTAGCAAGTACACGCAGGAACCATCTTTTTCCTCCGCCAGGGCCAACATATCATCGAAGTAACCATAGTTTTGCGGGCCGTTCATCCACAAATATGCTTCAGCTTCAGCGCCACACCAGCATTTACCGTTGTTGCTAAAATCGTGTCTATGGCTTTCAATCGTAATGTATTTACCTTCGTCCGCAATAAGTTCAGGTAGATTTCTTGCGTCTGGAACATAAACTCCGCCGTTCATAAACACATATGCGTAATTATTATTAAGCTTTCCAAGCGTTGCCTCTTTTGTAATAATATGCTTATAATATCCATTGGTTAGCCTTCCCATGCCGTAAGGTTCGAATGTGAGCGTCCCATCAAAATAGGCGCGATTACTATTGACAACCAGCAATGTATGATCATCTACAGTAACATCTCCTACAGTAACATCTCCTTGAAATTTACCGTTGCTCACCTCCAACGATCCACCATAGGTAACCTTTGCGTGATCATAGGTTCCGCCATTGACCTTCACATTTCCGCCGTTTATAAACAAACTTCCAAAATTAGACTTCTCGTCACCGGCAATGTATGCATATCCTCTCCCTGAGTTCGAGGAGGATCCATGCACCATAATACTTGGCGCATTTACGCCATTGGTTTCTGCACCATTATTTTTGATTGTAGTTGTTCCGTGAACGTTCAGATAACCGCCAGCCTCCACTTCAATAACGCCATTAACAGGGTTATATCCGGATGTGTCTCCGATCACCGTTCCGTTTGTAATATCCAGCTTCCATTTGTCCCCTTGAACGCGGAACGCCACACCTCTGCTCGTAAGCGTTTTTTTGTTCAAATCCATGTAGAGTGTTTTTCCGGAGAGGTCACCCAGATACTGGTATTCAATCGTTCCAACCTGTGCATCCTGGAACATGGTAAACCAGCAATCTTTGGATTTTAGCATATCCAAGGCTGCTTTCATCGCAAGGTCAAAGGTCTCATAATACTTTCTGTCATTTACGTAGTGAGTCGAAGACACGCTGGCCGCCATCTGTGAGTTGCACTCACGGCAGTGACCATCTCCGTCAACAAGGCCATAGCCGTGCGTACAAGTCTTGAATGTCTTTTCAAGCGTTTTCACAACCGAGAATTCACCGGAAGTAATCACCGCCTGAATGTAATATTTTTCTTCACTTGGGGTAAATTCAACAGCAAACGCTTGATCTGCTGTGTAAGTCGGTTTTTTTAACGATTTCTGGTATGCGTAATTTGTACCATAACGCACAGAATATTCGCAAGTAGCCTCTGTACCGGCTTGACCGGCTTGGAATTCACTCAGCGTTACAGAAAGCGTCGCCTTTCGGTTTACATAAGCATTTTCTGGGCTGACAGTAATATCAGAGGTTGTGAACGGGGCCTTCGCAACAGTAACATTTTCTATCGACATACTCCGAATTGCTAAAGCGTCAGCCCATTTTCTATTTATTTGATAGCCCATGTCGGAGTCCAAAAAGTCGCTTACATTCTGCCAAGCAATGGTTGTCATTAGCCCTTTATATTTACTGCCTATCGTGACCGACAATGTAGCGGTTTTGCTTTTCACACAAAACCTACCACAATTTATTGCTCCAGAATTATTATTTTTTACGGTCAAATTGGCCCTACCGCTGACCCACAAGGGATTTACAGGCTGTGTCAGTTTATGCCCATTCAAATCGAGCAAAATTGTACCCTTTCGAAGCTCATAGCTGCTGAGGCTGCAATCAGCAAGCAGTGTCACCGTACTTCCAGCGTCTGCTTCCTGCGCCGCATCCAAGGCTTCCGACAACGTCTCATAATAGGTGGCGGAGTTTATCTCCGCCACGAGTGCGGCGCCACACTGGCTGCATGTATTTCCGTTTTTGATACCCGGATGCGAGCACTTTTTAAAGGTCAAATCACGTGTAATTGTTTCTGAGTATTTCCCATATGTAATCGAAAGCGTAATGGTATACTTCTCTTTTACCGGCGTAAGGTCCCTTGCGTTTACAAGAATTTCACTTGGGTTTGTAGTTCCACCTAATCCCGACTTAAAGTCCTCATTATCAACTTTCAAGCTGATTGCACTATCCTTTATAATTGCACCTTTTTGGTCGGCGTCTTTGCAAATAAGCTCACCGTACAGCGTAACACTCTTATTAAGGATACCTTGATCCTCATCTCCAATATCAGTGCCATTTTGTGATACAACAATGCTTATACTTGAAAACGGAGAGTTTTCATCCCCGAGCGACAGCGGCATGAGCAGCTTCTCTGCCGTCATCAGCTCCGACTGTACTTTCTTCTCCGGCTCCGAGGCCGGCGTTTCATTTTCTTTGGCTCTCGGCTCGGGCTGCGGCTCATTCATAGACGGAGCGGGCCCCTCCGGCGCCTGCACATCCTCTGCCAGTGCCGCCATCGGCAGCATCGACAGACACAGCGCCAGACAGAGCAGCCAGCTGATCACACGTTTTTTCATAGATGCCTCCTTTTATCCTTTAATCAAACGCCCTTCGGGCGATTCCTACATATCCTTCGGCACCAGCCACAACTTCTGCGCCGCGGTTCTATCCTCGCTGCGGCGGTGAAATGTCCCACCAGATCAGGCGGCTTTTCGCGTGCTTGCGCACCGCGTTTGTGCAGTCTGTATGCAAAAAGTGCAAAAGCTTTACTTATCCTAGTGATAATTATAACAGTTTTTTGACTATTGCGTAAATCAGCACAAAATATAAAAATCATGATGCTATTTTGTTGATATTTCCAAATTAGCTGATTATATGCCGCCGGATTTTCAGGCCTTTCCGCAAAAACCGCGCATTTTTTCGAACCCTCATTGCTGGCAGTATCTTATGCTTTAGGCTTTTTCGGGGTGCGCCGGTGCAGAAGACGTATGACCGGTTCCTCTCAAGATAACGCCATATTATAATATTTTCTTTGTGTATTGTGTAGCAACCGGCACCATTCGCAGAAGAATGCATTTCAATGCCTCTCGACGAGCAAACAGTTTCCTGCTATACTGAAAAAAGAAATATCTCAGGAGAGCGAGTGCGATGAAGAAGATACTCTTTGTGTGCTTGGGCAACATCTGCCGCAGTCCGATGGCGGAGTTCGTGATGAAGGACTTGGCAGGCTGTCATGGGCTGCTGTATAAAACAGGAATAGAATTTTGCTAACTTACAAATGTGTGGTAAGGTGAACGGAATGGATAACGAGCTTCAAACGAACTATACAACAGAGCAAACCTATCATTCAATCCGCCATTCCATTGTGTCTGCACAGCGTAGTTTGTGCACAGCAGTAAACTCCGCAATGGTGACGGCCTATTGGGAAATCGGCGAGCAGATCTACAAAGCCTGCGGAGAAAATGACCGCGCAGGATATGGCAAAAAGCTGCTGCAGCACATCTGACAGCGGAATTTGGAAAGGATTCGACGAGTCAAATTTGCGAAAAATTCGCCAGTTCTACTGCGCATATCCAATTTGAGACACACTGTGTCCTGAATTGAGCTGGTCGCACTACCGACTACTGATGCGGGTTCCCAATGAGAGAGAGCCTTCTATGCGGAAGAATGTGCGAAGTCCGCGTGGAGCGTCCGGCAGCTTGAACGGCAGATCCACACGATGTACTATCAGCGCATCTTGGCAAGCCAGGATAAATCACTTGTTGCTGCTAAGATACAAACAACGAAGCCGAAACCGGAATATGAAAAAATCATCAAAGACCCCTATGTAATGGAGTTCCTGCAAATCCAACCAGATACGCATGTGTATGAGGGAGAATTGGAGCAGGCATTGATTGACCACCTGCAACACTTCCTGCTGGAGCTGGGACGAGGATTCTCCTTTGTAACTGGTTCAGGAGAATTTAATAGGTTCCCGCTTCAAAAGCGATGACTCCATCATGCGGAAATATGAAAAGACGCTCGCCAACCACGGCGGCTTTAAGCAGTGCTTTAATGATGTGCTTGGATTCCGGCTTCGCTTTGACAAGTATCCTAACGACTTCCCAGACTATTTTAGAGTCGTTGATTTGCGGAACGGAAAACAGGTAGATATGGTTATCGTGCGATTCACCTTTATTATCAGAGAAATAGTTTAGCATATCCGATAGAGGTGCAGCTGTAGTGTGGAAAGGATTACCACTTTAACCTCTGGAGCCACCAGTATGTCTACAAGTACAAAAGCCCGAAAATCGGGAAAAAGCTATATCAGGAGTATACTGCCGGTGTGATCAAAACCGAGCAGGACTTTCAAGAGAGATTGGAGGAGTGTGACAATGGGCGATAAAAAGATATATATCGTTGCAAAAATCTTTGATCAGCAGGGCTGCTTTGCCTACTGCTGCAAGACGCCCAACGAGGCCCGCTGCCTTCCCGGAACGCTGGAGGCACTGCGAGCGGATGGAGTTCAAATTGTTATTCTGGACTCTCCTGAGATTTATTCTGAATATGCACCATACACTTATATCGAAGACATGAAAGAGTTCATCGATAAGGTTGCTCAATTGAATCGAGCTACGTGACCCGTAATCTGCGCAGACCACTATTTGACTACTATCGCAAAAAGCCTCGGAAGCCTTGCCTTGCAAGGCTTCCGAGGCTTTTTCTCAAAATGGCGGAAATTTGTGCAACACCAATCAAACCACTGTGCCGCAGCGGTTTCCGCTAACATTTTAACTGTTCAAAGAAGTGCATGCTTAAGTAAAAAACAGCCCCTGAAATCGAACGATTTCAGGGGCTGTGGTCCGAGATGGGAGACTCGAACTCCCAACATCTTGCTCCCAAAGCAGGCGCGATACCAACTTCGCTATACCTGGATACTATTGATACTTGAATAGGGCTTCGATTCGAAGCCCTATTATTATACCGCCTGCTCTGCGCGGTTGCAAGGGTTATTTGCGGTGCGCGGAGCGTTTTTCGGCATCTTTGGGGCGCGTGCCCTTCATCGCCTCGTGTTCCTGACGGAGCTCGTCGTGCAGTTGGAGCGAACTCCACGCGGCATTGTCCTCGGTGACGACGGCCTTGAGCGCGACGACCACGCGGCTGCGGCGAAGAGACGAGAGCAGCGCGTCGAGCTGCGGACCGGAAAGACCGCAGAGCACGAGCATCTCGTCGGAAAAGCCGCCCTCGACGGTTTCCTCGACAGGGGAGAAGCCCTCAAGATCGCAGAGATAGCCGATCGGCTGCGAAAGCTCCTCCGGCGCGACGACGCGCCCGCTCACACCGAGCTTGAAGAGCGCGAAGCGGACCTTTTGCAGCCGTGCGGCGTCCTTAAAATTGTAAAGCAGTGCACATGCCATGGACAAACCCTCCTCAGCGGTGCTGCGCGGCCTTCTGTGCCATGATATCGGGGTCGATGCAGAAATAGGTGAACTCGCCCGTGGCGAGGAGCTTGCCGCCCTCACCTAAAATGTCCACGTTGACAAGGCAGGTCATTCTGCCGCGGTGGCGGACTTTGGCGTCTGCGCGCACGACGCCCTCCGACTGGTTGCGGAGAAAATGCATCGAGCTGCCCTGCGTCACGTAGGATCGACCATCCGTGTGGGCGGCGTAGCCCGTGGCGTTGTCGGCCATCGTGTAGATCGCGCCGCCGTGCACGATACCGTAGGGATTCTTGCTCTCGGGGCGGATCTCGAGCTTGAAGATCGCGTGGTCGGGCTCGACAAATTCCGCTTCAATGTGATTATAGGTGGCAAAAAGATTCTTCTTGTTCAATTCCGCCGCCTGTTGGGCGGCTGTGAGCTGTTCCATGAAAGTGCTCCTTTGACATTGTTACTGTCGTATCCTACCACAGTGCGGCGATAAAAGCAACAATGCGGTGAAAACATCGAATCAGTAAAAATCGACAGAAGAATACGAATTTTGTATAACATTATCATTTTGAGTGCAAAAGATGAAAAAACTTGTATCGCTTGCCCACTTCCATTTTGCTTGAAAGCCTGCTATACTACCTTTACCATAGAAAAATATGCGCTTGAAGGGGAAATCCCTATGGTATATGAGAGTAGTGCGTCCTCCCGCTGCGCCGCAGGGCCGAAGATCGCCGCCATCGGCGGCGGCACGGGCCTGTCGACGATGCTGCGGGGATTGAAAAAATATACAGACCGCTTAACGGCCATCGTCACAGTGGCGGACGATGGCGGCGGGAGCGGCGTGCTGCGCCGTGAAATGGGTATTCTGCCGCCGGGTGACGTGCGGCAATGTATGCAGGCGCTCGCGAACACCGAGCCTGTGATGGAGCAGCTTCTCGGCTATCGCTTTCCCGAGGGACAGCTCAAGGGGCAGTCGTTCGGAAACCTGCTGCTTGCGGCGCTCAACGGCATGGCGGGGAGCTTTGAAGAGGCCGTCGCCATGATGGGACAGGTATTGGCGATCTCGGGCCGCGTGCTGCCGGTGACGAACGCGGATGTACAGCTCGAGGCCGTGTTTGAAAACGGCGCGCGCGTTGTGGGCGAATCGCACATCTTCAACGCGAAAAAGCAGCAGGACTGCCGTATCCACCATGTTTCGCTCGTGCCGGAGCGCCCAAAGGCGCTGCCCGATGCGCTTCAAGCCATTTCAGAGGCCGACCTCATTCTGCTTGGCCCGGGAAGCCTCTATACGAGCGTGATCCCGAATTTGCTTGTCGACGGCGTGGCCGACACGATCCGCGCGTCGCACGCGCAGAAGTTTTACATCTGCAATATCATGACACAGGACGGCGAGACCGAGGGCTACACCGCCGCCGATCATCTGGAAGCCCTGCAGCGTCACGGGCGGGAGGGGATCGTCGACCTCTGCCTTGCCAATAACGCGCCCATCCCGCATGAGCTCGCCGCGCGATACAGTGAAGAGGACGCGGAGCTGCTGCGCGTCGACCGCGAACGCATTGCGGCGCTGGGAATCGCGCTGGCGGAATACCCGCTGCTCTCGGCGCAGGGAGGCTACGCCCGTCATGATCCGGCGCTGCTGGCGCAGGCGGTCATGGAGCTCTACCGCGAGCGCACGGTGCGCATCTACCGCGGCACCCAGCAGTACATTACGGAAGAACAGGAGAGGAGATAATGCTCAACAGTAAGGAATTTGTCAGGGAATTGCAGCTGCGCCATGAGAGCGCCTGGATGAACCCGAATGTCGGGAGCGCGGACGCCGCACTCGCTGCGCTGCCGCTCACGCGCACGGACGTCGACGATGCCGAGGCGCGGCTGGAGCGCTTCGCTCCGTTCATCAAAAAGGTATTTCCCGAGACCGCGGCTGATCGCGGCCTCATCGAATCGCCGCTGACGGAAATTGAAAACATGCGCGCGTGGCTCAATGAAAATGAGGGCGCGCAGCTTGCAGGCAAGCTCTTCTTGAAGCGCGACAGCGACCTGCCCGTCGCGGGCAGCGTCAAGGCGCGCGGCGGCTGCTACGCGGTGCTCAAGCACACGGAGGACTTAGCGCTTGCGAACCGGCTGGTCGAGATGCGCGATGATTACAGCGTGTTTGCCACGCGCGCGTTCCGCGACTTTTTCTCGCAGTATGAGCTGCACGTCGGTTCGACGGGTAATTTGGGCTTGAGCATCGGCATCATGGGCGCGGCGCTCGGCTACAGGGTCACGGTCCACATGAGCGCGGACGCGCGGCAGTGGAAAAAGGACCTGCTGCGCGCAAAGGGCGTAACGGTGCTCGAATACGGCGCGGACTACTCCTACGCCGTGCAGAAGGGCCGCGAGCGCGCGGCGGAGGACCCGAGAAGCTATTTTATCGACGATGAAAACTCTGTCGACCTCTTCCTCGGCTACGCTGTGGCTGCGCGGCGGCTCAAGGCGCAGCTCGCCGAGCAGAACATCGCGGTCGACGAGGAGCACCCGCTGCTCGTTTACATTCCCTGCGGCGTCGGCGGCGCGCCGGGCGGTATCTGCTTTGGCTTGAAGCAGGAGTTCGGCGACGCGGCACACGTCTACTTCACTGAGCCGGTGGAAGCGCCGTGCATGCTGCTCGGCCTCGCCAGTGGCTTACAGAATGCGATCTGCGTGCAGGATATCGGCCTGACGGGCCGCACCGCGGCGGACGGCCTCGCCGTCAGCCGCCCTTCGGGTTTTGTGGGGGAGACGGTCAAGGCGATCGTTAGCGGCGGTTTCACGGTGTCGGACGAGCATCTGTTCAACGACCTTCACACTCTGCATGAGACGGAGGAACTTTTTGTCGAGCCGTCCGCCTGCGCGGGCTTTGCCGGTGCGGTGGAGCTGTCTAAGATGACGGATTATCTCGAAAGCAGCGGCCTTGGCGCGCACTGGGAGAATGCCGCGCACATCGTTTGGGCGACGGGCGGCGCGCTCGTGCCGGAAAACGAACGCGAGAAGTACCTCGCAAACTGAAAAGAGATAAAAAGAAGGACTTCACGCAATGCGTGAAGTCCTTCTTGTTTGCGCCGCTTCGGGGAGGGGAACCCCGTTACACGGGCGTCATCGTCAGGGTATAATTCGCCGTGCGGATCACGATCTGCGTTACGATACTTTTCGCCGTGTCGACGCTGAGCTCGGCGGTGTAGCCGGTGAAGCTGTCCTCCGCATAGGAGACATGCAGCGTCCAGGTTTCCGCACTGCCCACAGCGGCGGTGCGCTTGAAATCCGTGATGTGCTTGCTGCGCGCACCGGTGAACTGGCAGGTGACAAAGCACTTGCCGATGTAGAACGGTTCGGAAGAGGTACCCAATTCGGCGGGGGAGGCGCCGGTGCCGCTGTAGCTGATGAACGGGGTGATGGCAAGGCCGCCGTACTGCATCATGTAGGTGCCGGTATAGCTGACGCCGCCGTCAAAGAACGGGAACGGCTCGGCAGTGAGCGTTACGTCGATGGCGTCTGTGCAGTTGGTGACGTCGAGCGCGGCGTCAAAGCTCGTTTTCTTGCCGCCGCCTTCGAGCGTGCCGCGGTATTTGCCGCCCGTGGCGTAGCTGCTGTTGAGAATCGTGAGCGCCTTGTCGAGCGCGGCGTCGCCAGTGTCCGGAGCGGTCGGCAGGCGGGCGGGAGCGGTGGTCGTGTCAATACGCAGACCGTTTTCAGCGTCCCACTGATAGCTCCAACCGAACGAATCGACCGCATAGGCCCAGGTGAGGGGAAAATAGGTGATGCCGTTATAATTGAAAATGGGATACTTTTCTTCCTTGTTGTTGATCGGCGCGCCGTTGACGCTGATCTTGTAGCTTGCCAGTGTGACGGCGACGCTGCCGCGCTGCGCCTTGCCGGTCTCAGCGACGTAAGCGCTCTGCGCGCCGCCGGCGGTGATGTTGAGCGACTTGGCGGCATTGTTCCAGTCGGTCTCCACGCCCATGAAACGGCTTAAGTGATACGTCATGGGAAAGTAGGTGATGTTGCTGTAGGTCAGCAGGGGGTACTTGGCGTTCTTGTTGTCGATGACCTGACCGTTGAGCGTCACCTTGCCGGTGACGACGTCGGCGCGCATCGCGGCCTCGGCCTGCGGCAGCAGACTGAACGCGAGCGCGATGCAGCAGGCGATGGCAAGCAGGACGCGCAGAAAAGTCTTGTTGATGGTAGACATAACATACTCCTTTCCATTTTGTGATGGTTGACGTTTACTCGTACAGCTTGGCGCTGCGGTTGAGGTACACGAGCTCTATGATCTCGACCACGCCCAGAGCGATGGCAATGGCGAGAATGAGCAGCAGCAGGACGATCAGGCTGCCGTTGTAGAAGTAGAAGAAGGAAGCCGACGACAGACCCAAAAGCAGGAGCAGGGTAAGGAATGCACCGAAGCAGCCGATGATCACGACCTGCCAGGTGCAGAGCTTGCGCCATTTGGCGGCCATCTCGTCATCCGCGCCGTCGAATGCTTCGGCGCAGGCGGTGAGCTGGTGATACGCCGAGAGCGCGGAAAGAACAAGCAGCAGTCCCAGCAGAATCACCAAAAAGACGAGCAGGCCGGTGGAATTGGATTCGTCGATCCGCTCCTGCAAGCTGGAAAGACCGACAAGCGCGGCAAAGGGAAACAGAACCAGCGGAAAAAGGTTGAGGTACACGACGCTGCGGAAGCGCGGCACGGCTGCGCTCAGCTTCCAGAGTACGATGAGCGTGAGAATGCTGACCGCAAGCGACACCACACTCAGTACAACGCCGAGCGACGGGATCTTGTCGCCGAGCTTGAAGGTGTTGTTCAGAAGGTTGATGACGATATTGGCGATGCCGAGGCGGAAGAGGTTCTGGAACCCCTTGTGCAGCAGCGGCGCGTTTGGCCTCTCGCGCAGGGGGATGACCGGCGGCGCGGGCGGGGGAGTGACAGTGCTTTCTGCGGGGACGGGAACGGCAATGGGGGAGGCTTCGGGGACGGGGTCAGGGCTTGGTGTCGAATTATTTTCCATCATGGCGGTTCTCCTCTCTTGTTCTCTCGCTTTTTATTTTTCTCTCAATTTGAAATACGGTCACGCTCACTGGAAGCGGTATCCCTGCGCGGTAAGGGAGGCAAGGTAGTTCATAAAGTTTTCGTACTGCTCAAAGTGCAGCAGGTCGCTTGCCTCGACCTCATGGAACGAGGCGATTTTAGTGGAGGTATCCACCCACACAAGATAATCGTTCACGGTTTCGCCTCCTCGTCGGGGAGCTTTTCCCCCTCTATGTCATCAAAGGTGAGAATATTCTCGTCTTCATCGCCGTCGGAAAGATCGACGGTCTTCTCCGTGACCGCCACGCTCTCGGCCAGAGCGCGCAGGACGGCTTCATCGCCGCTGGCGTCGAGCGAGAAGTGGAGATTGCTCTCCTCATCGATCCACTCGAGCGTGCTCCACAGCGACGGATCAATCGCAAGGAAGAACTTGCCCTTGCAGCCGTTGACGGTGACCTCGGAAATTTCGGTATCCTCGCCCATGTCGTAATAGCTGAACGAATCGTCCTGCATGTAGATATAGCTGAAAAGGATGAGGTCGTCGCCGCTTTGATAGCAGAGCTGACGGAAGCCGGAGTCCTCATAGCTCATATCTTCGTCCAGCGTGTAACCGTCCGGCAGAGCGGTGATCTCGTAGAACGGCAGCTCGCCGGTGGGGGCGTCGCCCGCGTATTCATAGGAGACCTGCGAGCCCGTCCACGTTTCCACCCAGTGGATCATAGCGGCCCGCGCGGCGGGACTGGCGGCGGCAAAGCCGCTGAGCGCGAGCAGAGCGACCAGAGCGACCATGGCCGCGCGCCTGGCGAGCTTGCTCCAGAAGCTCCGCTGCGCGGGGCGCTTGTAGGTCAGGGCCTCTTCGACGTATTTCGCGCCGATCTCGTTCATGGCATCGGAAAAAAGCTCGGGCGTCATACCAGCACCTCCTGTTCGGTCAGATAGGTCTTGAGCTGCTTGCGCATACGCGTCAGGCGCAATCGGGCGTTGCCCTCGGTGATGCCGAGGAGCTTGCCGATCTCGGCAAAGCACCAGTAGCGGCGCATGAAGAGCACACGGTTTTCCTTGCTCTGCGTGTCAAGAAAGCGCTCGATCGCGGCGGCGAGCTCTCTGGCCGCATAGTGCTCCTCCATCGCCTGCTGGGGCGAAGCGAGGAACGTTTCAAGCTCCTCCATGCACATATCGTAATGGCTGTTTCGTTTCATTGCCGTGTTGGCACGATAGCGCGTGATCGAACAGCGGCGGACGAGCGTGCCGACAAACGCCGGAAGCGATTCCGGACGCTGCGGCGGGATCGCGTTCCAGATGCTCAAATAGGCATCGTTCACGCACTCCTCCGCATCCTGCGCGCTTGCAAGGATGTTGTCCGCGAGCTTGTGGCAGAGCTTGCCGTATTTCTTGTCCAGCTCGCTGATGGCATCCTCCGAGCGCGCAAAGAACAGCTCGATGATCTGCGCGTCTTCCATCGTGCAGCGCCTCCTTTCCTCGTGAAAAAGTGCTTCTACTTGAATAGACGCAATTTCCGGCAAAATGCTTCACGAAACCGTAAAATTTTTTTATTTTTCCTTTTTGACGGAAAAACCGGAGGATTTGTTCCTGCGCGGCGGGAGAAAAAGGGAAGATATCGACAAAATTTTACCTAATAGATAAGAAAACGGCCCCGCACCTTTTCGGTACGGGGCCGTTGATCCTGCATTCAAAGGTGCAGCCTTGCGTGCTCGCAGATCGCGTCGTATGTCTGCTGGCTGATGTCGTGCTCGATCTTGCACGCATCCTCCTCAGCGGTCTTTTCGTCCACGCCGAGGGCGATGAGAAATTTTGTGAGCGTGTGGTGGCGGTCGAGCATCTTTGCTGCGATCGCCATGCCGCGGTCTGTCAGCGTGATGAGGCCGTCGCGGTCCATCTCGATATATCCGTTTTCGCGCAGGCGCTTGGTCGCGTAGGTGACGCTGGGCTTCGTCACGCCCAGATGGTCGGCCACGTCGACCGAACGGATATAGCCGTGCTGTTCTTTCATCATCAGCATGGATTCGAGATAATCTTCAGATGCCTTTTGGATTTTCATGTGCGGTTTCACCAACTTCGCAATAAAGTACGATAATAGGCTAACATGCTCTAACCAAAAATGCAAGCATTAAAAAAATGTTCACAAAACCTCTTGACAAAATAGGTTAAAGAGATTAAACTAACGGGCGAAAGTTAAACGACACTAACTTTGAGATGGCGAATTGCGGATCGCCGCGATGAGAAAAGTGCCACACCAACAGCATGCGGAGGGATAAATAATGATGCCGCTTACACTGGCGAATGCCGGAGAAGAAAATACTATCCTCAAAGTCGGCGGGAGCGCTGAAGTCAAAAAGCATCTCGAAGATCTCGGCTTTGTGGCCGGGGGCACGGTGAGCATCGTGTCGTCGCTCGGCGGGAACGTGATCGTCAAGGTCAAGGAAGCCCGCGTTGCCATTAGTGAAGAAATGGCAAGAAAAATCATGGTTTGAGCAATTTTTCAAATAAAAGGAGAGAGATTATGAAAACACTGCGTGAAGTCAAGATCGGCGAGACCGTCAAAGTCGTCAAGCTCCATGGCGAGGGCCCCGTCAAGCGCCGTATCATGGATATGGGCATCACCAAGGGCACTGAGGTGTTCGTGCGCAAGGTAGCTCCCCTGGGCGACCCGATGGAGGTCACCGTGCGCGGCTACGAGCTGTCGCTGCGTAAGGCGGACACCGAAATGATCGAAGTTGAATAATTTATTTCTACATAAGTTAAGGAAACTTAACAAGAAGGAGCAGTAAGAAACATGGAAAAGCAGATCAAAATTGCCCTCGCGGGCAACCCCAACTGCGGTAAGACGACGCTGTTTAATGCGCTGACCGGTTCGAACCAGTTCGTCGGTAACTGGCCCGGTGTCACCGTGGAAAAGAAGGAAGGTAAGCTCAAGAAGCACGATGACGTGGTCATCATGGACCTTCCCGGTATTTACTCCCTGTCCCCCTACACGCTGGAGGAAGTCGTCGCCCGTAACTACCTCATCACCGAGCGTCCCGACGCGATCCTGAACATCATCGACGGCACGAACCTCGAGCGTAACCTTTATCTCACCACCCAGCTCACTGAGCTCGGCATTCCCGTGGTCATCGCCATCAACATGATGGATATCGTCCGCAAGAACGGTGATGAGATCAACGTCAAGGAGCTCTCCCGTGAGCTTGGCTGCGAGATCATCGAGATCTCCGCACTCAAGGGCGACGGCGTCATGGATGCTGCCGAGGCTGCTATCCGCGCCGCCAAGGGCACCAAGACCGTCCCGATGCACACCTTCTCCGGCCCTGTCGAGCACGCCATCGCCCACATCGAAGAAGCGGCCGTGCACTCCATGCCGGAAGAGCAGCAGCGCTGGTACGCGATCAAGATCTTTGAGCGCGACGACAAGGTGCTCGAAAAGCTCAGCATCCCCACCGAGACGATGAACCACATCGAAGAGGACATCAAGGCGGCGGAGACCGAGCTCGACGACGATGCCGAGAGCATCATCACCAACGAGCGCTACATCTACATCGCACAGCTCATCAAGGGCTGCTACAAGAAAAAGAGCACGGAAAAGCTCTCCACCTCCGATAAGATCGATAAGGTCGTCACCAACCGCTGGCTGGGCCTGCCCATCTTCGCGGTCGTGATGTTCCTTGTGTACTGGGTCGCTATGGTCGGCGTGGGCGCGCCCGCGACCGACTGGGCAAACGACGGCCTGTTCGGCGACGGCTGGCATCTGTTCGGCATCGGCTCCGCCGCCTACGGCGAGGCAAGCGACGATTACACCGCCGCGACCGAAGCGGCTGACGCGTTCGTCGGCCTCGACATGGAAGACGAGAGCTTCGACGCCGACGCGGCGCTCGAAGAGCTCAAGGCCTTCCAGCCCACCGAAGACACTGCCACTGTTGATGTTGAGGATGAAGAGACCCTCGCCATCAATGAGATGACCGCCTACTACGACGCGCTGCCCGAGGGCGCGGACAAGATGGACGATGTTGTCCAGATGACCTATGTGGACGCTGTCAGCTACTTCGAAGAGAACGGCTTTGACGAGCCCGACCCGGCTGACTACGGCGTTTGGGTCCCGGGTGTCCCCGTTCTGATCGGCGATGCGCTTGACGCTGCCGGTACGGCTGACTGGCTCAACGGCCTGATCCTCGACGGTATCGTCGCCGGTGTCGGCGCGGTGCTCGGCTTCGTGCCTCAGATGCTGGTCCTGTTCCTGATGCTCGCCTTCCTCGAGGCCTGCGGCTACATGGCCCGTATCGCCTTCGTTCTCGACCGTATCTTCCGTAAGTTCGGTCTTTCCGGTAAGTCCTTCATCCCGATGCTCGTCGGTGTCGGCTGCGGCGTTCCGGGTATCATGGCCTCCCGTACCATCGAAAACGAGCGTGACCGCCGTATGACGATCATGACCACCACGTTCATCCCCTGCGGCGCTAAGGTCCCGTTCATCGCGATGATTGCAGGCGCCCTGTTCGGCGGCAGCGCGTGGGTCTCCACCTCCGCTTACTTCATCGGTATGGCCGCCATCATCATCTCCGGTATCATGCTGAAGAAGACCAAGATGTTCTCCGGCGATCCCGCTCCGTTCGTCATGGAGCTGCCTGCCTACCACTGGCCGACCCTCGGCAACGTGCTGCGCAGCATGTGGGAGCGCGGCTGGTCGTTCATCAAGAAGGCCGGTACCATCATCCTGCTTTCCACTATCTTCGTGTGGTTCACCACCTACTTCGGCTGGGTCGACGGCACGTTCCAGATGCTCACCGAGGACCAGATCGACTCCTCTATCCTTGCTAAGATCGGCAACCTGATCGCCTGGATCTTCATCCCGCTCGGCTGGGGCAACTGGCAGGCGACTGTCGCCTCCATCACCGGCCTTGTCGCCAAGGAGAACATCGTCGGTACGCTCGGTATCCTCTACGGCGGCGGTGACCTGACCGTTTACCAGAACATCGCGGCGGCCTTCACCGGCATCACCGGTTATTCCTTCCTGGTGTTCAACCTGCTGTGCGCTCCGTGCTTCGCGGCCATCGGCGCGATCAAGCGTGAGATGAACAACGCGAAGTGGACTTGGTTCGCCATCGGCTATCAGTGCGGCTTTGCTTACCTCATTGCCCTGATGATCAACCAGTTCGGCAACGCCTTCACCGGCAGCCTGAACGTCATCGGACTGATCGCGGCCATCGTTGTCCTCGCCGGTATGATCTACATGCTCTTCAAGCCCTATAAGGAAGCTACCAAGCTGAGCGACAAGCACTAATCCCTTAACACCGATACCCTGCGAAAGGAGTGATTTCCATGTTGAACTGGGTTACCGCAAACCTGTCGACGATTATCGTCTCTGCTATCCTGCTTGCCATAATCATTGCTATCTCCACCTATCTTATCCGGCAGAGAAAGAGGGGAAGAAACTCCTGTGGCTGTAACTGTGCACACTGCGCTATGCACGGCACTTGTCACAGTAAGCAGCATTAAATAGCACAGGAGACGCGGGACTTATCCACCCGCGTCTCCTGCGCCGTATGAAAGGAAATGATCTTAACATGTACGAAACCAAAGTGAAGATCGACGGCATGATGTGCGGCATGTGCGAATCGCACATCAACGACGCCATCCGCAACGCGTTCTCCGTGAAGAAAGTCTCCGCCTCCCACTCCAAGGGCGAAGCGGACATCATCAGCGAAGAGCCCATCGACGAGGCGAAGCTGCGCGAGGCCATCACCAAGACCGGCTATGACTTCGTCTCCATGACGAGCAAGCCGTATGAAAAACACGGCCTGTTCGGCTTTCTGAAGAAGTAAAAGACAAAAGGAAAGGCACGGCTTTAACCGTGCCTTTTTTTGACTTAGTTCTGCGCTTCGGCGCGCTTCCTGCGGTGCGGGCTTTTCAAAAAGTCGACGAGCTTTTGCTCCATGCGGGAGAGCTGCTGCGATTTGAGCGTGATGAGATAGATCGTGCGCTTGAGCGCGCTTTTGTCCATCTCGAAGGCGAGCAGCGTGCCGTTTTGGACCTCCTGCTCCACGGCGAGCGCCGAGAGCACGGCAACGCCCACGCCGCCGGAGACCATCTGCTTGATGGCCTCGGGATCGTCCACGCGCGCCACGACATGCAGCATATCGTGGGAGAGGCCGAGCGTGCGCAGATAGTTTTGCAGGCTTGTGTCCGTGCCAGAGCCCTCTTCGCGCGAGACGAACGGCTCTTCGAGCAGCAGCTCGCGGCCGTAGACGCCGCGCTCTCTGAGCATGCGGTAGTGCTCGTTGTTCGGCGCGGCGAGCACGAGCCTGTCGTCGTAGAGGGGAAAGTAGTCCACATTTTCCGGCTCACTGACCGCGCCGACAAAGCCGACGGCGATCTGGCGGGATTTAAGCATCCGGTGCACCTGCTCGCTGTCGCCGCGGCGCAGGGAATAACGGAACTCCGGCTCGCGCTTCAAAAACGCGGCGAGGTAGCCCGGCACCAGATATTGCCCCGGCACGGTGGACGCGCCGAGCGCGACCACGGGGGCGCTGTCCGCGTCGGAGAACAGTGTGCGCAGCGCGGCGCAGTCATTCAGAATACGCCTTGCGATGGGGTAGACCTGCTCGCCCTCTTTCGTCAGACGCACGTGGCGGCGGTTGGAGCGCACGAAGAGCTCCTTGCCGAGCGCCTGCTCTAAAAGAGAAATGTGCGCGCTCACGGTGGACTGGTTGAAGAACAGCTCCTCCGCCGCACGGGTGAAGCCGCCGTATTCCACAACGGCGACAAAAATTTCAAGCTGCTTGAGGCTGATATCGTTCATAAGACGGGTTTCCTCCGGAATGTCGTTCTACTTTGAAAAGAATAATATGAGAGGACGAAAAAAGCAAGGCGTTTCATCGCTTTTTTCAATGATAAACTGTATTTTATGAAATACAGGCGATGGATCGCGCGCTCTTGCAATTTGCGGGGGAGTTTGGTATCATGGCAGGCAGAACAAAAGAAAAACGGCGGTGATGATAAGATGAAAACAGCGCTTGTGACGGACGGAAAATACCGTTCGTCCATCGCGGCGGTGCGTGCGCTGCACCGCGCGGGCTACCGCGTGGTCGTGACGCAGACAAGGGCGGACGTCAAGAGCGCACCCGCAGTGTCGGTGTCGAAGTCCTGCGAAGATTTCCGCTGGATCGACGGCGCGTGCGCGGATGCGGATTACGCCGAAAAACTGCTGAGCATACTCAAAGAGTACGAGCATCCGGTGCTCTTCTGCGTCGGCGCGGTGACGCTCAACACCGTCGCCGCCCGTCGGGAGGAGTTTGCCGCGCTGGCGAACTTCCTCATCGCGCCGAAGGAGACGCTCGACGCGCTCAACGACAAGGAGAGCGTGCATCAGCGCGCGCTGGAGCTTGGCATTCCTGTGCCGCGCGAGTACGACGGCACGCCGGAGAGCTATCCCGTCGTCGTCAAGCCGCACTGCGGGGAGAAGTTCGGCCTCAAGGCTGCCGACCGCTACGCCGTGGCGAACAACGAGGCGGAATTCGACTCCATCATGGAAAAGATGCAGCGCTACGACCCGAGCCCCATCGTGCAGCAGAAGATCACGGGCGCGGGCGCGGGCGTGAGCCTGCTGCTCGGCCGCGAGAGCGAGCTGCTCGGCGCGCTGTGCCACCGCCGCGTGCGCGAGTATCCGATCACAGGCGGGCCGTCGACCTGCTGCGAGAGCTTTTATGATGAAAAGATGATCGACGAGGCGTACGAACTGCTCAAGTCGTTTCACTTTACAGGCCTTGCCATGGTTGAGTTCAAAGGGGACTGCATTTTGGAAGTCAACCCCCGCGTGTGGGGCAGTTTCCCGATGACGGAGGCGGCGCAAAGTCCCATCGTCGCGCACTACGCGCAGGCCGCGCAGGGCGGGCAAGTCACCTACACGGCGAAGGACTACCGGGCGGGTGTAAAAATGCGATTTTTCCTCAACGACACGGTCGCTGCACTGAGCTATCTGAAGGCGGGCCGCGTCAAGGAGGGTCTGCGCGGTCTCGGCGATTTCTTCACGGCGAAAGAGGCCTTGAGCGCCAAGGGCGATGGCAAGGTCATGCGCGCATACCTTAAAAAGAGCCTGTTTGAGCGCTGAGAAGGGGGAGAGGATCATGGAGCTGCGGCTCGATCTGCACATTCATTCCGAGCGGTCGTTCGACGGCTGCATGAGCCTGAGCGAGATCGTTGCGCTTGCGCGCGAGCGCGGGCTGAACGGTGTCGCCATCTGCGACCACGACCGCGTGCTGGACGAGGTTCCGGAATTCGACGATTTTCTCGTCATCCCCGCGACCGAGGTTTCGACCGAGCGCGGGCATTTGCTGGGTCTCTTTGTGAGAGAACCCATCGAAACGAGGAAGTTTTCCGAGTCGGTCACGGCCATTCACGCACAGGGCGGGCTGGCGGTCATCGCGCATCCCTTTGAGCACAGCACAGACGCGAACCGGCTCGACGATGTGATGAGCCGGCTTGACGGCGTCGAAATTTGGAACAGCCGTGCCGACCGCAAGAACAAGAGCGCCAACGCTATGGCGCGCGAGCTGGCGCAAAAATGGAAAAAGCCCGTCACTGCGGGCAGCGACGCACACGTGCCAGAAGAGGTCGGCGGCGGCGTGACGGTGCTGGAAGCGGACGAGCTGTCGCTTTCCGCCGTCAAGGCAGCGCTCCTGCGGGGCGCGAAGCAGGTCGAAGGCCGCCGTGGCCGCGCAATGTGCGTAGCGAGAAGCCAGAAGACCAAAAGAGAGAAGACAAACGCAGGCGTAAAAAGACGAGTAAATGGAATGCTCTTTACAGTAAAATGCGCCTTGCAGGACTTTACCACCAGGGAGGATGGATGGCATGTCATGGATCGTTAAACTCGGCAAAAAGGGAAAGAAGATCGTCAAGAAGATCATCACGCCCGCGGAAAAGCACTACGTCGGCTACACGCGCCGCATCGAGCGCGTGAAGACGGGCGAGCGCATCTGCGCGATGACGTTTGACGACGGCCCGATGGGCCTTCCCGCATCGCCCGACCGCTTTGAAGGCAAAACACTGACGGATGTGCTGCTTGACACGCTCGCGCAGTACGGCGCAAAGGGCAGCTTCGACGTCATCGGCGACACGAGCGAGAACTACCCCGACGAGGCGGGCAAGCTCGGCAGCGCGGCGTGGGGCGGTGTCAAATTCGACCACTACCCCGATATCCACTGCGACGACAAGGGCGGAGCCGTGCACAACGACCGCCTGATCCGCCGCATGCTCGACGAGGGCCATCAGATCACAAACCACGGCTACCGCCACATCATCTTCGGCAAAAAGCCGTTTGTCTACGGCGCGCGCGAGTACCTGCCTGGCTTTGACGCCGCGGTCGCGGACCTGACGCGCCTCGACACGCTGATGCGTGAGCGCTACGGCTATACGCTCACGCTCGCGCGCCCGCCGCACTATGTCGACAAGATGGCGGGCGGCTTCACGAGTTACGACGTCTACGAGCGCATGGGGTACCAGTATATGGCCGCGTCGTTCGACGGCGCGGGCTGGCTGCCCTCGACGCATGAGGACCCTGAGGCGGCGCTTCAGGCGGAAATCGACGCGATGGTCGAGCCGATGCGCAAGGCGCTCGAAAAGGACCCGGACTTCTTCTGCGGTCAGATCATCTTCCAGAAGGACGGCTACAACATGGCCAAGCGCACGCCGGTCGCGTTCGCGCTGGGCAAGCAGCTCGCACTGCTGAAGGAGTACGGCTACCGCGTTGTCAGCGTGGGCGAGCTGATGGAGGAGAGCCCGTTTACGGATGTCGGGCGCGACGATCCGCTGTTTGAAAAGCTCGTCGCGCTTGCAAAGACGCGAGCCATCGTCTTCACGGACAACAAGCTGCGCCTCGACGATAAAATGACCGTCGGCGAGCTCGCGATGCTGCTCGCGCCGCGCGACGAGGCCATCTCCCGCCGCGTCGCCCAGCTGCGAAAGACCGGCAAGGCCGGCCCTTACGACGGCGCAATGTCCTACTGCCGCGAAAACGGTCTCATCGACGCGAGCGCCAAGGCCGAGGACGCCGTCACAAAACTGCCGGACGCCATGTTCGACAAGGCAACTGACTTTACAAGAAGAAACGTCTACGCGGCATATAAAATGGAAGAATAAAATGGCCTCAAGTACCTCCGCTACATGGCGGAGGTATTTTTTCCTCCTCGTCCACATAGGCTATGGCAGAAATGGACGGGAGGCGGGCGGCATGAAGAAGCGGCGGCAGTGGACAACATACAGCGGGAGCGGAAAGCGCGTTGCGCCGCGGACGCGCACATCGCGCGTGTCTCGCGGCAAGGAGATGGGAGTGCCGCGGCTTTGGGTGCAGCTCATCGTCTGCGGGGCGCTGTTTGTGGCGCTCATTGGTCTCAAGCTGCTGATGCCGGGGAACTTAAGCGCGCTGCGCGGGACGCTGGGGCAGTGGCTGGTGCGCGACGCGGACTTCATCTCGGCGTTTTCCGCGGTCGGGCGTGCGGCATCCGGCGAGCAGGACTGGGGCGATTCGCTGTCGGAGGCCTATGTCGCGGTGTTTGGCGGCGAGAGCAAGGCGCAGGAGGTCTCGGGCAATCTGATCGGCATGACGGTCTCGGAGCAGGACGTCTCCGACCTCACGAGCGCGCGGGAGCTGCCCGCACTCGCCGTGGGCGAGCAGCGCATTTTAGGCTTTTCGTACACGACGCCGCTGTCCGGCACGGTGACATCGCCGTTCGGCTGGCGCGACGACCCGAACGGCGCGGGCGAGTGCTTCCATTACGGCATGGACATCGCGGGCGAGGAGGGCGCCTCCGTCGCCTGCTTTGCCGACGGCACCGTCGGCACGGTGGGGGAGAGCAATATCCTCGGCAACTATGTGACGGTCAACCACGAGGGTGGATTTTCAACGCTCTACGCCCATTGTAGCGCCATCACCGCGAGCGCGGGACAGAGTGTCAAAAAGGGCGATGCGATCGCTAAAGTTGGCTCGACCGGCAACGCCACGGGCTCGCACCTCCACTTTGAGGTGCACGACGGGGAAGAGTATCTGAACCCCGTTTACTATGCGGTTCCCTGAGCGCGGGCTCCACGTTTCGTGGAGCTTCTGGCTGCTTATTCTGCTCGCAGCGATCGTGAGTCCGCTGACGATCGTGCTCTCGATTTTGCTGGCCGCCGCGCTGCACGAGTGCGGGCATCTTCTGGCGCTGCGGGCATTCCACGTGCCCATCGAGGGGCTGCGGCTCAGCGCATTCGGCGCGGTGCTGCACGCGCGCGGAGCGCAAAGGCTCTCTTACGGGCGTGAGCTTGTCGTCACGCTCGCGGGCTGCGGCATGAACCTTGTCTGCGGCGTTCTGACGGCGTGGTTTTCGCTGCACTATGTGTGGGTGGAGGGCTTCGTCTTCGCTGGCGCGCACATTCTGCTCTGCGCGTTCAACCTGCTGCCTATCCCGCCGCTCGACGGGTCGCACGCGCTGAATCTTGCGGTCTCGGCGCTGTTCGGGCCGCTTGTGGGCGACGCGGTGGCGGCGTTTGCGGGCGTTCTCTGTTCACTCGCGCTGCTGGGCGGGGTAGTGTATCTCTATGTGCAGACGCGCGGCGGCGCACTCGTCGTTTTTGCCGCGCTGGCACTGCTTTTAAGCGCGCTCAAAGAACTGAGACTTGCGCGTCGCGCAATAAAAGTGTAGAATATCCGAAAATGGATGTTTGTGCCCATTTTCGGCTTTTTATTTTTGCTTACTTCAGAGGAGAACTTTTGTGGATAAGAGATTGGAACGCATTTTGCCCCGCGTGCAGAAGCCCGCACGCTATGTCGGCGGGGAATTCAACGCGATCATGAAGGACAAGGGCAAGGTCGACACGCGCGTTGCCTTCTGCTTTCCCGACACGTATGAGATCGGCATGTCGAACCTCGGCATGCGCATTCTGTACGGTGTGATGAACAATATTGAGGGCGTGTGGTGCGAGCGCTGCTTCGCCCCCTGGGGCGACATGGAGCAGGAGATGCGAAATGCGAACATCCCGCTCTACGCGCTCGAATCGTTCGACCCGATCAAGGATTTTGACATCATCGCCTTTTCCATTGGCTATGAGATGGCGTTCCCCGCGATGGTCGACATGCTGGACTTAGCAGGCGTGCCGCTGCACGCGAGCGAGCGCATGGAGCTCACACCGCTCGTTGTCGCGGGCGGCACGGCGATGTACAACTGCGAGCCCATCGCGGATTTTATCGATCTTGCTCTTATCGGCGAGGGCGAGGAGATGGACGTCGAGCTCATCGAACTGCACCGTCAGGCGCGGCGCGAGGGCTGGAGCAAGCACGAATTTCTCGTGTGCGCCGCGCAGATCCCGGGCGTCTATGTGCCGAGCCTTTACGACGTTGCCTACAACGACGACGGCACGGTCAAGTCCATCACGGCAAACGAGGGTGCGCCCAAGGTCGTCCTAAAGCGCATCATGCGGGACATGGACAAGGCCTACTATCCGACCAAGACCATCGTTCCCTCGACCGAGATCGTGCAGGACCGTGTGTCGCTCGAACTGTTTCGCGGCTGCATCCGCGGCTGCCGCTTCTGTCAGGCGGGGTATGTCTACCGTCCCGTGCGCAACCGCTCGGAGGAGCTGCTGCGCGGCTACGCCGTTGAAGCCGTCGAGGACTCGGGCTATCAGGATATGACGCTCTCGTCGCTCTCAACGTCCGACTATCCGCACCTTGTCGAGCTGTGCGACGACTTAGAGGACTTCTGTGCCCAGCGGCATGTGACGCTCGCGCTGCCGTCGCTGCGTGCGGATAACTTCTCCATGGCGCTGATGGAGCGGCTGCAAAAGGGCAGAAAGACCGGCCTCACGTTTGCACCCGAGGCGGGCACGCAGAGACTGCGCGACGCCATCAACAAGAATCTGACGGAGGAAGATCTGCTCGAATCCTGCCGCCGCGCGTTTGCGGGCGGATACAGCGCGGTCAAGCTCTACTTTATGCTCGGCCTTCCGACCGAGACGGACGAGGACGTGCTCGGCATTGCCGACATCGCGGCCCATGTCATGCACGCCTGGCGCGAAAGCGCACTCAACAAGACGCGCGGCGTGCGCATCACGGTTTCGACCTCGTGGTTCGTGCCAAAGCCGCACACGGCCTTCCAGTGGGAGCCGCAGATCCCCATTGAAGAGTACGAGCGCCGCGTCAAGCTCCTGCGCGAGGCGATGAACACCAAGTCCGTCACGTACAACTGGCACCCCTCGCCCACGAGCTTTATGGAGGCGGTCATCTCCTGCGGCGACCGCCGGCTCGGCAAGGTCATCGAGACCGCGTGGCGCAAGGGAGAAACGCTCAGCGCGTGGGAAGATTACTTTGACCTGGATCGCTGGATGGCGGCCTTTGAAGAGTGCGGTCTTGACCCGCACTTTTACGCCAACCGCCGCCGCAGCGAGGATGAAATTCTGCCGTGGAGCATGATCTCCTGCGGCGTTGCACCGGGGTATCTGAAGCGTGAGCACGCGCTGAGCTATGAGGGCGTGACGACGCCGGATTGCCGCACGCACTGCAACGCCTGCGGCGCAAACTGCCTGGTGGGAGGGAAATGCGATGTCTAAATTGCGGCTGGTTTTTGTCAAGGAGCATCAGGCGTCCTACATTTCGCATCTTGACGTGATGCGCACGTTCCAGCGCGTGTTCCCGCGCGCGGGCCTTTCTATCAAGCACTCCAACGGCTTCCACCCGCACCCGATTCTGTCCATCGTGTTGCCGCTGCCCGTGGGGCAGTCGAGCGACTGCGAAATTCTGGACTTTGAAAGCGTGGAAGACAGCACGGGCGAGGGTGTGGCCGAGGCACTGAACACCGGTATGCCCGCAGGTCTTCGCGTGCTGGACTGCTATAGCGTGACGCGCCCCGTGCGCGAGATGGTCAACCTGCGCGCGCAGCTCGAAATGGAATATGACAACGGCGTGCCCGAGGGTGCGTGTGAGCGCATCCGCGAATTTTTCACGCAGGAGGAGATCTTTGTCGAAAAGCGCACGAAGCACAAGGGCATGACCGAACTGAACATCGCGCCGCTCATCCGCTCGCTCACGCTGACGGAGGGGGAGGGCGTGATCCTCGCCGATGCGGTCGTCGCCGCGCAGGACCCGGGCCTCAACCCCGCGCTGATCGGCGCGGCGGTCGCGCGGCACCTGCCGGAGATCGCGCCGGACTTTGTTCGCGTGCGCCGAAAAGAGGTCTACGACGCGGAAATGAACGTTTTCCGCTGATTTCTGCCGTGTTTTTGCAAATAATGCTTGCATTCCCGTTGGGGATGTGATATGCTACCATAGCTTGAAAAGGGCGGTCCTCTGCCGTGCGCGGGTGAAAGAGTCCCGACAGCGCCGAAGAAAAGCGGTCAAGAACGCCTATAAATAGGAGGAAAATATCCATGGATCTCATCAAAGAGCTCGAATCCCAGCAGCTTAAGAAGGAAATGCCCGTCATCAACGTCGGCGATACCGTCCGCGTTCATGTCAAGATCAAGGAAGGCTCCCGCGAGCGTATCCAGGTCTTCGAGGGCATCGTCATCGCGAAGAAGCACGGCGGTCTTGAGGAGACCTTCACCGTTCGTCGTCTTGCCTACGGCGTCGGCGTCGAGAAGGTGTTCCCCATCCACTCCCCCCTCATCGAGAAGGTCGAGACCGTGCGCAGCGGTTATGTTCGCCGCGCCAAGCTGTATTACCTGCGCGGCCGCGTCGGTAAGGCTGCCAAGATCCGCGAGAAGCTGTAAGGCAGATTCTTTGAGAACAAAAAAGCATGGCGTTTCCGCCATGCTTTTTTTGTTGCCTTTTTCAAAAAGCGTGCTACAATAATACATTAGAAAATCAGGCGCATTTTGCCGCAGAGGGAGACTGTTAGTCCGCCGCTGCGCGGCGCTGGGTTTAGGAGACCGAAATGGACGAATTTGATCAGAAAATGGAGATCAGCGAGCAGCCGCAGGAGGAGATCGTGGAAAAGATCCCCGGACGCGACGTGTATGAGACGGTCTCGTCTCTTGTCTCGGCGCTGCTGGTCGTTGTGCTGGTGTTTACGTTTCTTGTGCGGCTGATGGGCGTTTCCGGCCCGTCAATGATCCCGACGCTGCAGGACGGCGACCGGCTTCTCGTCGTCAACTCGCTGCTCTGCGGCGACTATCAGGTCGGCGATATCGTCATCGCGCGCAAGGAGACCTTTGACTCGAAGCCCATCGTCAAGCGCGTCATCGCCACCGCGGGCCAGACCGTGGACATCGACTTTAACTTGGGTCAGGTCTATGTGGACGGCGAGCTTCTGGACGAGGACTACATCAACGACTACACCTATCGCGAAGAGGGCACCGTGTTCCCGCTTACCGTGCCGGAGGGCGAAGTCTTCCTCATGGGCGACAACCGCAACCATTCGAACGACAGCCGCGATTCCTCGCTCGGCACGGTGGACACGCGCCTTCTGATCGGCAAGGCGGTGTTCCTCGTCTTCCCGGGACGCGACTATCTGACCGAGCAGCGCGAGTTTGGCCGCATCGGCCTTTTGCAGTAAAGGGGGACGAGCAAATGCAGTTGGATTCTCTGAGCTGGTTCCCGGGGCACATGACCAAGACCCGCCGCATGATCACGGCGGAGCTCGGCAACGTGGACGCCGTGTGCGAAATTCTGGACGCGCGCATCCCGATGAGCAGCCGCAACCCCGATGTGGACGAGCTGACGGCGGGAAAGCCCCGTTTGATCGTTTTGAACCGCGTCGATCAGGCAGACCCGGAAATGACGAAAAAGTGGGCGGCGTATTTCCGCTCGCTCGGCTGCGCCGTCATCGAAACGGACGCGAAGCAGGGCGGGGGCGTGAAGCAGTTTTCTTCCGCCGTGCGCACGCTGCTGCACGATAAGATCGCCTCTTACGAGGCCAAGGGCCAGATCGGCCGCGTGCTGCGCGTGATGGTACTCGGCATCCCGAATGTCGGTAAGTCGACCTTCATCAACAAAGTCTCTGGCCGCAAGAGCGCCAAGGCGGAGGACCGCCCGGGCGTCACGCGCACGAAGCAGTGGGTGCCGGTCGACAAGACGCTCGAGCTGCTCGACACGCCGGGAATCCTGTGGCCGAAGTTTGAAGACAGCGGCGTTGGCGTGCGCCTTGCCTTCACCGGCGCGATCCGCGACGAGGTCATCGACATCGAAGAGCTCGCCATGCGCCTGATGGATTACCTCGGCAAAAATTATCCCAAGGCCATCGAGGAGCGCTATAAGCTCACCGTTTCGGAAGAGGACGACGGCTATGCACTGCTCGAAAAGGCGGGGCGCAAGCGCGGATTTTTGATCTCCGGCGGCGAGGTCGACACCGAGCGCATGAGCCGTATCCTGCTCGACGAGTTCCGCGGCGGCAAGCTCGGCCGCTTTACGCTCGAATTCCCGCCGGAGGGCGAGCGCACATGAGCGTCAACCTACACTACGAGGACAAAGCCCGCACCGCGGGCTTTTCATCCGTCTGCGGCGTGGACGAGGCGGGCGCGGGGCCGCTGATGGGCCCTGTATACGCCGCCGCCGTCATCCTGCCGGAGGGCTGTGAGATCGAGGGGCTGAATGACTCCAAGAAGATGACGGAGAAAAAGCGCGAGGCGCTGTTTCCCGTCATCTGTGAAAAAGCCGTCGCCTACGCCATCGCGTCCGTCGACGAGAAAGAGATCGACGCAACGGATATTTTGAGCGCACGCATGAAGGCGATGCAGCTCGCCATCGATGTGCTGCAAATCCCAGCGGACTATGCGCTCATCGACGGCAACCGCGACCACGGCGCGTCGGCAAAGATCACCACGCCGCACGAGACTATCGTCGGCGGGGACGGAGCGAGCTTATCCATCGCCGCGGCGAGCGTGCTGGCGAAGGTCAGCCGTGACCATTATGTGGTCGAGGTGCTCGACCCGATGTATCCCGAGTATCAGTTCGCCAGGCACAAGGGCTACGGCACAAAGCTCCACTACCAGATGCTCAATCAGTACGGCCCGAGCCCTGTGCACCGCATGACGTTCCTCAAAAAGTGGGAGGCGCGGCGATGAGCACGAAGCAGGACGGCGACTGGGGCGAGGCGCTGGTCGAAAAGTATCTGAGCGAGCGCGGCTGCCGCATCGTGGAACGAGAGTGGCGCTGCCGCTTCGGCGAGATCGACCTCATCGCCGAGAAGGACGGCGTGCTGCTGTTCGTCGAGGTGAAGCTGCGCACAAATTTGCAGTACGGTGCGCCGCGCGAGTACGTCACGGTGAAAAAGCAGGAAAAGCTGCGTGCCGCGGCGCTTTTGTACTTGAGCGAGCGCGAGCTGGATATGCCCGCCCGCTTCGACGTGGCGGAGGTCTACACCGATGTGCGCCATAGCGCGGGCAAAACGCGCATCGCCTACATCGAAAACGCATTTTGATCTGACTTTGGAAGGGAGGCACGCGATGGCATTATACGCGATCGGCGACCTGCACTTATCGCTCGGTACGAACAAGCCGATGGATGTGTTCGGCCCCAAATGGGCGAACTATGTCGAGCGCATTCAGGAGAATTTTTCCAAGCTGAACGATGACGACGTCATCGTCATCGCGGGGGATATCTCGTGGGGCATGTCGCTCGAGCAGTCGCTGCCGGATTTTCAGTTTATTGACGCGCTGCCGGGGAGAAAAATTCTCTTAAAGGGCAATCACGACTATTGGTGGGGCACGGCGTCGAAGATGAAGAAGTTCTTCGCCGAGCACGACATCACAACGCTCGATATCCTCTACAACAACGCCTTTTTCTACGGCGACCACGCCATCTGCGGCACGCGCGGCTGGTTTTATGAAGAGGACGCCGCGGGGACGCACACGGGCAAGATGCTCGCGCGCGAGGCGCTGCGGCTTGAAGCGTCGCTCAAGGCGGCGGAGGGGAAGCCCATCTACTGCTTTCTGCACTATCCGCCCATCTATCAGGGCTACAAGTGTCCCGAGATGCTCGAGCTTCTCGACAAATACGAGGTCGAGCGCTGCTATTACGGGCATCTGCACGGCTACACGCACCGCCGCGCGTTCGAGGGGATGCACGAAAAAACCGAATATGCGCTGATCGCGGCGGATTATGTCGCCTTTCAGCCTGTAAAAATTTGCAATTAAGACATAAATTGATGCAAAAAAGGGTGGAAATTTTGAGGAAGCTATGGTATAATTCCACTTTGCAAAAGCATCATTATCTGATGTTAAACGGAGGAAAAAGAAATCATGACTGTCAAAAATGTTGAAAAGCTGGAAAAGAGCAGAGTCGCGGTGACCGTCGAGGTCGGCGCGGAGGAATTTGAAGCCGCCGTTGCCAAGGCCTACGCCAAGGCCCGCGGCAAGCTCAGCATTCCCGGCTTCCGCCCCGGCAAGGCCCCCCGCAAGATGATCGAAAAGCTCTACGGCGCGGGCGTTTTCTACAGCGATGCCGTTGACATCGCCCTGCCCGAGGCATATACGCAGGCCATCGGCCAGAGCGGTCTCGATGTTGTCGGCTATCCCGAGATCGAGATCGTGGACGACAAGATCGACGAGAACGGCTTCACCTTCAAGGCGACCGTTGCCGTGTATCCCGAGGTCAAGCTCGGCGAGTACAAGGGCCTGACGGCTGAGAAGGAAGAGATCAAGGTCAGCGCCGACGATGTCAAGGAGCGCCTCAATGAGATGGCCGAGCGCAACGCCCGCCTCGTCTCCGTCGACCGCAAGGCCAAGAAGGGCGACATCGCCGTCATCGACTTCGAGGGCTTCGACAACGGCGAAGCGTTCGAGGGCGGTAAGGGCGAGAATTACGAGCTCGAGCTCGGCTCCGGCAGCTTCGTCCCCGGCTTTGAGGATCAGGTCATCGGCATGAAGGCCGGCGAAGAGAAGGATCTCGACATCACCTTCCCCGAGGATTATCACAAGGACCTCGCCGGCAAGAAGGTCGTCTTCCACGTCAAGGCCAAGGAGATCAAGTGCAAGGAGCTTCCCAAGCTTGATGACGACTTCGCCAAGGACGTGTCCGAGTACGACACGCTCAAGGAACTCAAGGACAGCATCAAGCGCGAGATCACCGAGCAGCGCGAGCAGTCCGCCAAGTATGCCGTCGAGAACGAGCTGATGGAGAAGGTCGCCGCGAACATCGAGTGCGACATCCCCGATGCGCTCATCGATGAGCAGTGCGCCCGCTTCCTCGAGGAGTTCAAGCAGCGCTTACAGTCTCAGGGCATCCCCTATGACCAGTACTGCAAGATGACCAACATGGATGAGGCCAAGTTCCTGGAGGAGGGCAAGGAGCCCGCGACCCGTCAGGTGCGCATGGACCTCGCCGTGAACGCCATCATCAAGGAAGAGAAGCTCGAGGCCACCGACGAGGAGGTCGAAAAGCAGTACAACGACCTTGCTGAGAAGTACAGCATGGACGTCAACGAGCTCAAGAAGTATCTTGACGCCATGTCCGTCCGCACGCAGATCATCCGCGACAAGGCCATCAGCGTCGTCGTGGACAGCGCGAAGATCGAAAAGAAGAAGGCTCCCAAGAAGGAAGCCGAGGGCGAAGCCGCTGAAGGCGAGGAAAAGCCCGCCAAGAAGACCGCTGCCAAAAAGTCCGCCAAGAAGGAAGAAGAAAAGGCTGAATAATCGGCAAAGCGGCCATAATAGATAGAAACGACGATCAACCACAAATGCCTGCCATTTGTGGTTGATTGTGTACATACCAATTTTTTGAACAGGGTATGAACAAGGAGGTTACCAAGATGAGTTTAGTCCCTTACGTCATTGAACAGACCAACCGCGGCGAGCGCTCTTACGACATTTTCTCCCGCCTTCTGGAAGACCGCATCATTTTCCTCGGCGAAGAGGTCAACGATGCGACCGCGAGCCTGATCGTTTCGCAGCTTTTATTCCTCGAAGCCAAGGACCCCGACAAGGACATCCAGCTCTATATCAACTCCCCCGGCGGCAGTGTGACGGCCGGTATGGCGATCTACGACACGATGCAGTATATCAAGTGCGACGTGTCCACCATCTGCGTCGGCCTCGCCGCCAGCATGGGCGCGTTCCTGCTCTCGTCCGGCGCCAAGGGCAAGCGCATTGCGCTGCCGAACGCGGAGATTATGATTCACCAGCCCTCTGCCGGTACGCAGGGCAAGGTCACGGATATGGAGAGCGACGTGGAGCACTTCCTGCGCATCAAGCAGCGCTTGAATAAGATCCTGGCCGAGAACACCGGCAAGACGCCCGAGCAGGTCAAGCTCGACTCCGAGCGCGACCACTGGATGACGGCGGATGAGGCGCAGGCCTACGGCCTTGTGGACAAGGTCATTTACAAGAGATAAGGACAGTTTGACTTATGAGTGAAGATAGGAAAAAAGAGCTTCGCTGCTCGTTCTGCGGCAAGAGCGAGCACGAAGTGCACCGCATGATCCAGGGGCCGGGCGTGCGCATCTGCGATGAGTGCGTCCGCCTGTGCATGGACGTGCTGGAGGACGGCTACGAGCCGCACGACGAGCTGGAAGCGCCCGACTCCATCCCCACGCCGCGCGAAATTCGCAAGGTGCTCGACCAGTATATCATCGGGCAGGAGGCGGCCAAGGTCGCGCTGTCCGTGTCCGTCTACAACCACTATAAACGCATCTTCTTCGGCGGCGACGACGAGGTGGAGCTGCAAAAGAGCAACATCCTGCTCCTCGGCCCCACCGGCAGCGGCAAGACGCTCTTTGCCCAGACGCTCGCCCGCATTCTGAAGGTGCCGTTCGCCATCGCGGACGCGACGACCCTCACCGAGGCGGGCTACGTCGGCGACGATGTGGAAAACATTCTGCTCCGCTTGCTTCAGGCGGCGGATTACGACGTGGAGCTAGCCGAGCGCGGAATTATCTATGTCGACGAGATCGACAAGATCGCCCGCAAGAGCGAGAACACCTCCATCACGCGTGACGTCTCCGGCGAGGGCGTGCAGCAGGCATTGCTGAAAATTGTCGAGGGCACGGTTGCCAACGTCCCGCCGCAGGGCGGCCGCAAGCACCCGCATCAGGAGTTCATCCAGATCGACACGCACAACATCCTCTTCATCTGCGGCGGCGCGTTCGAGGGCATCGAGAAGATCATCGAGAGCCGTCTCGACCGCAAGTCGATGGGCTTCGGCGCGGAGCTCAAGAGCAAGAACGATGTGGACGAGAGCAAGATTTTACGCGAGGTGCAGCCGCACGATATCTTGAAGTTCGGCATCATCCCCGAGCTGGTCGGCAGACTGCCGGTCATCACGGCGCTCGACGCGCTGACGCGCGACGACCTTGTCAAAATTCTGACCCAGCCGAAAAACGCGCTCGTCAAGCAGTATCAAAAGCTGTTTTCTTACGACGACGCCGAGCTCACGTTCGAGTCCAAGGCGCTCGAAGCGATTGCCGACAAGGCCATCGAGCGCAAGATCGGCGCGCGCGGCCTGCGCGCGGTGATGGAGGGTCTGCTGATGAACGTGATGTACGACATCCCGTCCGACCGCACGATCGACCGCGTGACCATCACGCCGGGCTGCGTGGAGGGGACGGAACAGCCGAAAATTTCCCACCGCACAGAGAAAGAAGGGGAGGCGCCGCAGCCGTCGTTGCCGGCAGACTCCGCTTCATAAGGAGAAACCCCATGGAACCTGTAACAAAAAATCTTCCGGTCATTGCCATGCGCGGGCTCAATGTGTTCCCGCGCATGAACACGAGCTTTGACCTCGAGCGTCCGATCTCCGTGCACGCGCTTGAGCGCGCCATGGAAAACGGGGAGGAGATCTTTCTCGTCACCCAACGCGAGATCGGCGTGGAGCAGCCGGAGGAAAAAGACCTGTACGAGATCGGCACGGTCGCGCGCGTGACGCAGATCTTGCGCGTGTCCGACCGCGTGCTGCGCGTGATGATGGAGGGCGCGTGCCGCGCCCGCCTCAAGCGGCTGTGGCAGCGCGAGCCGTTTTTGCAGGCGCAGGTCGAGCTCATCGACGAGCCGGCCACCTCGCGCCATAGCAAGCGGACGGAGGCGATGCTGCGCCAGACCTACGCCAGCGTGACGGAATATGCCGAGCTCGCGCAGAAATTGCCGGACGATGTCTACGCCGCCATTTTATCGACGAACGACCCTGGCTATCTCGCTGACTTTATCGCCCAGCAGCTCAACCTGCGCTATCAGGACAAACAGGATATCCTCGACGAGCTGCGCCCGCTGCCGAGATTGCAGCGCATGAACGAGATTCTGCGCCGCGAGATCGAAGTTACCGCCATGGAGCAGGACATTGAAAGCAAGGTCCGCTCCCGCGTCGGAAAAATTCAGAAGGATTTTGTCCTGCGCGAGCAGATCAAGGTCTTACAGAACGAGATCGGTGAGGGCGGGGAGGACGAAGAACTCGACGAGTACCGCGAGAAGATCAGCAAGGCGCACCTGAGCGAAGAAGTGGAGCGCAAGCTGCTGAAAGATGTGGACAAGCTCGCCAAGCAGCCGTTCGGCAGCGCCGAGGCGAGTGTGCTGCGCAACTATCTCGACACCTGCATGGAAATGCCCTGGGGCGAGGAGACGAAGGAGCGCGCCAGCGTGGACGCTGCGCGCAAGATTCTTGACCGCGACCACTACGGCTTGCAGAAGGTCAAGGAGCGCATTTTAGAGTTCATTGCCGTGCGCCAGCTCAACCCCGAGGCGAAGGGGCAGATTTTATGTCTCGTCGGCCCTCCGGGCGTCGGTAAGACGTCAATCGCGCTGTCGGTCGCCAAGGCGATGAACCGCAAGGTCGCGCGGCTGTCGCTCGGCGGCGTGCGTGACGAGGCGGATATCCGCGGCCACCGCAAGACCTACATCGGCGCGATGCCCGGCCGCATCATCGAGGCTATCTCCCGCAGCGGCTCGATGAATCCGCTGCTCGTGCTCGACGAGGTCGACAAGATGGGCAGCGACGGGCGCGGCGACCCCGCGAGCGCACTTCTCGAAGTGCTCGACAGCGAGCAGAACTACGCCTTCCGCGACCACTATCTTGAAATTCCCGTCGATCTGAGCCGCGTGATGTTCATCATGACGGCCAACACGCTCGACACCATTCCGCGTCCGCTGCTCGACCGCATGGAGATCATTGAAATCCCCAGCTACACGGACGAGGAGAAGGTGCAGATCGCGCAGCGGCACCTGCTGCCCAAGGAGCGTCAGGCCCACGGGCTGACGGCCTCGAGCCTGCGCGTGGACGAGAGCGCCATCCGCGCGGCCATCGCGCTCTACACGCGCGAGAGCGGCGTGCGCTCGCTTGAGCGTCAGCTCGGCAAGATCTGCCGCAAGGCGGCAAAGCAGCTTGCTACAAGCGATGTAAAGCGAGTCACCGTGACAGAGAAGAACATCAAGGACTTCCTCGGTGCGCCGCGTGCTGCACAGGAGAAGATTCCCGAAAAGGACCTTGTCGGTGTGGTGAACGGCCTTGCGTGGACCGAGGTGGGCGGCGAAATTCTGCCCGTCGAGGTCGGCGTGATGGATGGCAGCGGCAAGGTCGAGCTCACGGGCAACCTGGGCGACGTGATGCAGGAGAGCTGCCGCGCGGCGCTCTCGTGCCTGCGCCAGCGGGCGCAGGAGCTCGGCATCGCGCCGGACTTCTACAAGACGAAGGACATCCATATCCACTTCCCTGAGGGAGCCATCCCCAAGGACGGACCCAGCGCCGGTATCGCCATCGCGACAGCGGTGCTCTCCGCGCTGACGGGGCAGGCGGTACACCGCGATGTCGCCATGACGGGCGAGATCACGCTGCGCGGCCGTGTGCTCGCCATCGGGGGCTTGCGCGAAAAGACAATGGGCGCGCTGCGCGCGGGCGTACATACGGTCATTCTCCCGAAGGAGAATGAAAAGGACCTCGACGAGATCGACCCGCTGGTGCGCGAAAAGCTGCGTTTTGTGCCGGTCGAGACGGTGGACGCCGTCTTTGCCGAGGCGCTGGTGTTGCCCGAAAAATGCACCGCTGCCGCGCACGAGAGCTATCTTCCTCCCGTGCAGGAGAGCGCGCACAGCGCGCTGCGTGCGGGCGAAATGAGCTGAAAGGAAACGAAAACCATGGCGATCAACTTCAACAAGGTCGAGTTTATCCTCTCGGCGGCGTCGGAAAAGCAGTTCGTGCGCGACGGGATGCCGCAGCTCGCGTTTGCGGGGCGGTCGAACGTCGGCAAATCGTCCGTCATCAACCGGCTCGTCAACCGCAAGAACTTTGCCCGCGTGGGCGCGTCCCCGGGCAAGACCTCGCAGATCAACTACTTTAAGATCGACGGCAAGCTCTACCTCGTCGACCTGCCGGGCTACGGCTACGCCAAGGTCTCCAAGACCGAGCGCGACCGTTGGGGCAAGCTGATGGAGAGCTATTTCCAGTCTGCGGGGCTCATTCACCTCGGCGTGCAGATCGTCGACGTGCGGCACAAGCCGACGGCGGACGACGTGACGATGCACGACTACTTCGTGCAGACGGGCTGTCCCGTCGTGATCGTGGCAAACAAGCTCGACAAGCTCAAAGCGCGCGAGATCGAGCCGAATCTTGCCCAAATTCGCGAGACGCTGAGTTTGCGCGACGATGAGCTCGTCATTCCGTTCTCTGCCGAAAAGGGCACGGGCAAGGAGCAGCTGATCGCGGCGATCCTCGACCATTTGAACGACTGAAAAGGAATAATGCTTCACAGAAAAGCCTCTGTATGGGTTGACCATACAGAGGCTTTTTATCGTATTTCCCGGGGAATCAGCGGCGCAGCGTCAAAAGCGCGGTGCAGTGGGAGAAGGATTCAAACGTCAGCGTGGGGAAGTGGGGACGGAGCTCGTCATAGACGAAGTAAATTTCATCCTCGTCCCACTCACTGCCCGCCGCGTTTCGGCACGCTTTGAGCTCGCCACGGGTGCGGAAGGCGACGTCGCCGATGAAAATACAGCCGTCTTGCTTCAAAAGTGGCAGAAGTGCGCGCAGAAAGTCGATTTTCTGCGCGTCTGTCAGGTGGTGGAGCGAGTAGGTCGCGACGATGGCGTCGTACTGCTGCGCACGAAGCTCGGGCACGAGCCCTTTGGAAAAATTCCCCTGATAGAGCTTGGCGTCCGGCATTTTGGCCTGCGCCAGCTCGATCATGCGCGCGGAAAAGTCCTGCCCATAGATGCGGCAGCCCTGCTCGTAGAGCCGCGAGGTCAAAACGCCTGTGCCGAAGCCAATGTCCAGCACATCACGCCCGCTCTGCGCAAGGACGCGCTGATAGAGTGCGTTCATCATGGCGCGGTAGCCCGCAAAGGGGTAGCGGTCGTTCTCGTCGGAGAGGCCGACGCTCTTGTCATAGCCGTCGGCCCAGAGGTCGAAGCCGGTATTGTTCAGCATGTTAGTCCTCCTTTTCGTTCAGCGGGGGAAGTCCCAGCTCATAGAACGCCACGGCGCTCGCTGCGGCGACATTGAGCGAGTCGACGCCGTGGTACATCGGGATCCTGACCGTGTAGTCGCAGCTCGCGATGGTCGAGGACGCGAGCCCGTCACCCTCCGTGCCCATGACGATGGCAAGCTTTTCTTCGGCGGCAAGGCGCGGATCGTCGAGCTGTACGGAGTCGTTGCGCAGTGCCATCGCGACTGTGCGGAAGCCGAGATCGCGCAGAAGCTGCGTCCAGTCGCCGCTTTCGGGCAGGTAGGTCCACGGGATGAGGAACACGTTTCCCATGCTGACGCGCGAGGCGCGGCGATAGAGCGGATCGCTGCCCGCAGTCGTGAGCAGCACCGCGTCCATGCCGAGCGCGGCGGCGGAGCGGAAGATCGCGCCGATGTTCGTCGGATTCATCACGTTTTCGAGCACAACGACGCGCCGCGCATCGCGGCAGACGTCCTCGACGCTTTGGAGCTTCGGCCGCCGCATGGCGCAGAGCATGCCGCGCGTCAGGTGAAAGCCTGTGAGCTGTGTCAGTACGGATTCATCAGCGGTGTAAACCGGAATATCTTGACAGCAGCGGGCGAGAATTTCGCGCCCCTTGCCCTGCGTATGCTGCCGCTCCATCAGGAACGACACCGGTTCACAGCCCGCATCCAGTGCGCGGCCGATGACGAGCGGACTTTCCGCGACGAAGAGCGCGTTGTCGGGGTCCGCGCGATTGAGCAGTTGGTTTTCGGTCAGGCGCGCGTAGACGTCGAGCGCGGGATCGGAAAAAGCGTGGATTTCGATGATGTTTGCCATAGCTTGTCCTTTTTAAGATTCCAAGATGTTCAGCAGCGCGGCGACGTCCGGCAGAACGAACGTCGGCTGCGGGTCAGCGGTGGGAAGGTCTTCTTCCTTCGTTTCGCCCGAGAGAACGAGCAGCGTGTCGATGCCTGCGTTCGCGCCGCTGGCGATATCCGTGTAGATGCGGTCGCCCACGAGCAGTGTTTCCTGCGCGGAAACGCCCGCCTCGAGCATCGCGAGCTGCGGCATCAGTGGTTCGGGCTTGCCGATGACGATGGGGCGGCGGGATGTCGCGCGCCAGAGCATTTCGCACACGCTACCGCAATCGGGCACAAAGCCGTAGGCCGTGGGGCAGACCCAGTCGGGATTGGTCGCAAGGTAGGGGATGCCGTGTCCGAGCAGGATGCAGGCGTCCTCCAGCTTTTGAAATGTCAGCTCGGTGTCGAAGCCCATCAGGAGCGCGTTCGCGTCCTCACGCCGTTCTGCGACGGTAAAGCCCGCCGCGCGGAGCTGGGATTTCATCGACTCCGTACCGCAGACGTAATAGCGTCGGTCTTCTCCGCCGTGCTCGCGGAGATAGTGAATCAGCGCGTCGACCGAGGTGAGAAAATCGGCCGCCTCCGTCACGACGCCGAGGCGCGTGAGCTTCTGCACGTAGGCCTCCACGCTGCGCGAGGAGTTGTTTGTCAGAAAGCGGTACTGCCCGCCGCGTGCGCGAACACAGGTGAGCAGCTCGCGGACGCCGGTAAAGAGCCGGTCGCCCAAATAGAGCGTACCGTCGAGGTCGAAAAGAAAGAGCTTTTTGCGCTGAAGAAGATTATGGTCAACCATTGGTCACGCTTTCTTTTTGCCGTCGATCGCGATGAAGAAGAATGAGCTCACCGCCAGAAGATAGGGGTAGAAGAGGTTCGGAATGATGTCGAACGCTGAGATGGCGTAGCCCAGCTCATGCGCCGCCGAGATCGCGACGAGCATCTGTGCGCCGTAGGGGATGATGCCCTGGAAGATGCAGGAGAACGTGTCGAGGATCGACGCGGCCTTGCGCGGTGTGATGCCGTACTCCTCGCTCATCTCCTTGGCGATGGGGTTCGCCATGACGATGGCGACGGTGTTGTTCGCGGTGGCAATGTCCATCGCGCCGACGAGAAGACCCATGCCGATCTGGCCGCCGCGCTTGCCGCGAAACGCCTTTCTGATCCAGCCGAGCAGCGCTTCAAAGCCGCCGTACTCGCGGATCAGCGCGCAGATGGCGGAAACTAAGATCGCGACCATCGAGGTTTCAAACATCCCGGCCGCGCCGCTGCCCATGTTTTCGAGCAGGGCCTTGACTGCGAGGATGCCGGTCTGTCCCGTCGCACCGGTCGCGAGCGCGATGACCGCGCCGGATACGATACCGATGAGCAGCACGACAAAGACGTTGATACCGATGATGCCGCCGATGAGCACGAGCACATAGGGGATGATCTGAATGAGGTTGTAGGGCGGAATCTCCGCAGGTGTCATGTCGGCGTGGAGCGTCAGCACGAGGATGAGTGCGAGCGACGCGAGCGCGGCGGGGAAGGCGATGTGGAAATTCTCGCGGAATTTATCCTTCATCGCACAGCCCTGGCCGTTGCAGGCGGCGATGGTCGTGTCGGAAATGAAGCTCAGATTGTCACCGAACATTGCCCCGCCCATGACGGACGCGACACACAGCGGCAGGGAATAGCCGCTCGCCGCGGCGATGGGGATGGCGATGGGGACAATGAGCGTGATGGTGCCGACGCTCGTGCCCATCGCGGTGGAGACAAAGCAGCTTACGACGAACAGCACCGCCACGGCGAATTTCGATGGGATGATCGAGAGCATAAAGTACGCAACGCTCTCCGCGCTCGAGCGGCCCACGACGCCGACGAACATACCGGCGGCTAAGAAGATAAGCAGCATCGTGATGATGTTCTTATCGCCCACGCCGCGGCCCATCAGTGTGAGCTTTTCGTCGAACGACAGCGCGCGGTTTTGGCAGCAGGCCACGAGCAGCGCGATGAGGAAGATGACGACGATGGGGATGGAATAAAATCCCATCGGAATTTTGAGCACATACTCAAAGACAAGGCCGAGGCCCAGATACAGGACAAGGAACACTAAGATCGGCAGCAGCGCCGCGGGATTGGCTTTTTTTGACATGGGATGACACTCTCTTTCTCCAAACATAAAAAAAGCTCCTGCGCGGAGCTTTTTGTGCGATATGAATTATTATAAGGAGGGAATAGATGCTTGTCAAGTAAGACTTAACTAAATTTGAGCGCAAAAGGGCTTGACAGAAATGCTCTAATCTGTTAGTGTACATATAAACTCTAACGGATTAGAGAGGTAACGCGATGGAAACGCCGAAAATTTTTGAGAGCGAATACCGCTTTTGCCAAATTCTGTGGGCACACGAGCCGGTCAAGAGCCGCGAATTGGTCGCGCTCTGCGCCGAGCACCTGGGCTGGAAACCGACGACGACCTACACGGTCATCAAACGGCTCTCTGAGCGCGGGGTGCTGAAAAACGAGAATACTGTCGTCACGTCGCTCATCTCACAGGACGAGGCGCAGACCGCCGAGATCGACGAGCTGCTCGACAAGCGCTTCGACGGCTCGCTGCCCGCGTTCGTCGCCGCGTTTACAAAGTCGAGCCACGTGAGCGACAAGGAACTCGACGAGGTGCAGAAAATGATCGACCTTTACCGAAAGGAGAATCATCATGGATGACGTCTTTTTGAAGATCGTGAACCTCAGCATCAGCGCAAGCTGGCTCATTCTGACGGCGCTCGTGCTGCGGTTTGTCCTCAAAAAAGCGCCGAAGTGGGTCATGCCGCTTCTCTGGGGTGTGGTTGCACTGCGGCTTGTCTGCCTGTTTTCGATTGAAAGCGCGCTCTCGCTCATCCCGAGCGCCGAGACAATCCCGAGCGAGATCGTGACCGAAACGCGCGAGCCGGTGCTCTACGAGCAGGCGACGCTCGACATCGTCACGAATCCGACGCTGCCTTCGGCGGCGGAGGTCCCCGTCGGCGTGAGCCGCCAGCAGGCGCAGGTCGATTTCAACATCTACAGCGTCCTCTGGCTCGCCGGCATGGCGGCGCTGCTCGTCCACGCGCTCGTGAGCGCGGGAAAACTGAAAAAGAAGCTCGCAACGGCCATTTTACTGCGGGACAACATCTACGAGAGCGAATTTGTCGATTCACCGTTCGTCTTCGGCGTAATAAAGCCAAAAATCTATCTTCCCATGCACATGGACGAGGGGACGGCGGCGCACGTCATCGCGCACGAGCGCGCGCACCTTGCCCGCCGCGACCACTGGTGGAAGGTGCTCGGCTACCTTGTGCTCGCGCTGCACTGGTTCAACCCGCTGGTGTGGGTCGCCTACATCCTCTTCTGCCGCGACATCGAGCTCGCGTGCGATGAAAAAGTCGTCAAGGGGCTGGACGGTGCGGCACGCGCAGACTATTCACAGGCGCTATTGTCCTGCGCCGCGCCGAGAAGAGCCGTCGCGGCCTGCCCGCTGGCGTTCGGCGAGGGAAACATCAAAACGCGCGTGAAAAGCGCGCTGCACTACAAAAAGCCCGCGTTTTGGGTCGCCGCCGCGGCCGTGCTCGCGGTCGTGATCGTGGCCGTGTGCTTTTTGACGAATCCGAGGTCGGACATCGATGCAGAGACGCTGCTCGGCACCTCGAGCGGGAAAATCACGCGCGTCAGCGTCAAGATGGGGGAGGCGGACAGCGGTGAAGAGTACCGCATGTCGACACCGGAGATCAAGGATCTCCTTTCACTGCTGGACGCGATAGAATATGAGCGCCTCGGCTCTGCGTCGGTGATGCAGGGCTGCTATGCAAGGGTGTACCTCGGAGACAGAAAAGAGGAGTACTGCGAGCTGATGCTGTCGGAAGACGGCATACTGGCAAACCCCATCAAGGGCGGCAAAAAAGCGCAGCTGTATGAGCTGCGTTCCGGCGGCACGGTGCTGAAAAATTATGTCAAGTGGTGCATAAATCGGAAGGACCCTACGGTGCCGGAGGACCTTTTTGATCAGATCGACCAGCTGCTCTGCGACATGCCGCTCGGGGAGTATGTGTTGGGAGAGGTCGTGTTCGAAGACTCAGCTTGGGAAGCAAGCTATGCCGAGACCTTTGACGAGGGACCGGCGGACCTGCGGGTCGGCGGTGCATGTTCTCTGGCCGGACCGCACGGGGCGAGCAGCGGGTATTATTACCGCTTTTCCACATGGGAAGAGATCACGCTGAAAAAGAGCAACTTCGACTGGCTGTTCCGCAGCGGAAGCGGCGAAGATTGGAACGGCACGAGCGCTGCGAAGCTGCGCCGAGAAAATGTGCGCGCCTGGCGCGGCACGAGAACGGCTGAGGACGACAATGCGACGGCCCCGCTTGAGAGATATCTCCGCTGGGATGAGCTCACGGCGATGGATCAGTGGCTCTTATTGCAGCAGAAGGACGGCAGTCTTTACCTCGTGATGGGCTATCGCAGCGGGGGACTTCCCTACAGCGGGGCGCATCCCTACCGCTGGATCGTCCGCCTGAACGGCGGCGCGACCACGCTGACGACTGCCGACTTAAACGGCGACGGGCAGGAGGAAGTAATTTCCTATACGGGCGTTTCCACGCAGAAGCCGTACCGGCTGCGGGTGAGCGATCAGAGCGGCGAAGAGCTCTGGAGCGCGGAGCTGGGACTGGCGCACGCGGGCTGGAGCAGCTATTTCCTCTATCGCGACAGCGTCAAGACGGCGCTGCTGTGCTACGAGCCGACGATGTATCAGGGCGAGGCGTCGTATTCCTACGAGCTCTTTATGCTCAGTGAAAACGGGACGACCACGCTGGCGGAGAATTCGGTGAGCTTCAGCGTAAATCCCGATTCTACCGACCCATGGCCCGCCGAGGCACAGAAATTCGCGGACGAGGTCAACAGGCTTTTAGATCAGAGCGAGCTTTTATTCTCCACGCTGAACGGCGAGCTGCACTGTTACGGCGACGGCGCAGTCATCCGCTGCACAGATCCGTCGGAGAGCGACGGCAGCAGGACGCTGATGTCCGCCGACCTCGACAATGACGGCAGAGCGGAGCGGATCGTATGCAAGAACACGTTCGGCGTCTATGAGCTGTGCATCATCGATGACAACGGCGAGGAGCTGATGCGCGAGCGCATGGCGGAGGGCGACGTCTACTTCCTTTGCCGTGAAAACGGGCGCGACATGCTACTGCTGTATCACTTGATCGAGGGCAAATATCAGGGCAGAAGCAGCTATTACGGCTATTACTATGGACTTTACACCTATGACGGCGGCAGCTGTCACGTTGTGGAAAATGCCAACGCGGGCATTTATCTGAATCCGACCGATGGCCAGAACGGCGAGTGGGGCAAATCGGAGGAAGCGTTCGCCGCGCGCGTCAATGCGCTGATAGCCCAGAGCGAATTCCTTGTCGCTTGGCAGGGTGGCGAGCTCATTTTGACGAGCGAGGTGTATCGCTGGTACTGCGTATCGCCGAGAAAGCTCACGGCGACGTTGGACAGCACGACGGTCAGTTTCGGCAAAAAGAGCTGGGACTTTGCCGGGCAATACCCGTCGCTCAGCGGCTTTGAGGGCAGCGAGACGGTGGGCAACTACCTTGTGGTGACGGGACGTCTGGGGAAGAAAAACGACCTCTATGTGGTGTTTAACGCCATAGGCGGCACGCTGCTTAAGACCTTCCCCGGCAACAACCTTATCTGGCAAGGAGATGACCTTTTCACCGCGGTCTACTCCTACTGGTCCGACATCTACGCGCTCAACGGAACGAAGCTCGCCGCGCTCGATCTTGCGAGCGGCGAGGAGATCAGCGGCCTCGCCTTTGCAGCCGACGGCGTGTCGATCATTGCGACGGTCTCCGGCAAGAGCGGCGAGCGTAAGGTGACGGTCACGCGCGAGGGCAGCGCGCAGCAGACCTCGCTCACCGACTGGACGGAGGGCGACGGCGCGGAGCGCACGTACTTCGCCCCTGCCGGGATCGAGGGGAACGAGACATTTCTGGCGACGGTCGGCGTGAGCTACCGGCTGGAACAGCAGTCGGACGGCACATCCCGCATCGCGGAGATCACAGGCGCGCAGGGGCTCGCGCTGCCGCGCTATCGCCGCGGCTGGGTCAGCGTGGACGAAAAGGCAGACGTCCTGGACACCGTGATCGCGGACGACGGCAAGAGCGCCGACGTGACGGTGCAGTATTACGCGAGCCTTGGCGGGTCGGGGTACCAGCCGTACACGGCGGTGGTTAATATTGTCGCACCTTAGGGGTGCGAGAGGTTCCCTGCGCCGCGCAGGGAGTGCGAATAAAGGGGACCATTCTCTCACGTGAGAGAATGGCCCCCTTGAACCCCCAAGAGAACGCAAGGGGCTCTGCCCCTTGACCCCGTACATTGGCAGTTTTTATCTTGAATGACTGCACGCGCTGCGCAGTGTGGGTGCAGTGTACATGGCTTCGCCATGAATCTCTGCGATTCGTGACAGGTCGCAACCGCGCCTTACTATCGTGAGGCGCGAGTGACGTTTGCTCGGCGGCAGACTGCCTGCGGAATGCAGCATTGCTGCGCTCGCCGCATTGTTGGCACTGGCGGTAGACGGAAATTAGTTTGTACTCCTACAAGATCAGCAGAGCGGCAGCGGATAATAGAAGCACACCAAGTCGTATAGCAACACTAAACGCGGCAACGCCGCGCGCAGGCATTTCCATTCCGGAGGCAAGAGACTTGCGCAAGCCTGAGACTGCCAATCTAAGCCTTTCTCTTGGGGTTTCAAAGGGGCCATTCTCTTTTGTGAAAGAGAATGGCCCCTTTGATTACACGCCGCAGAAGCTGCGGCATTCCTGCGGAATTATTGACGAATACGCCAAACGCCGTCTTCGTTCCGGAGAAGGACAAAATAATCCTGCATGCGCTCGAACGGCGCGTAGCTGCGGCGGTGCTTGTCGACGTTGAAATCCTGATATTCGCGCGCGGTCTGGATGGGGTACTGGAAGCGGCTGCTCTGGTGGACATAATAAAATTGTCCGTTAAGGCGGGACGCATTATCGCTGAGGGGATGAAGCGAGCAGGCGATATAGCCGCGCCGGTTCGTGCCGCTGTTGGGGAAAGAGAGGTCGGCACAGTAGAGCTGCCGGAAGCAATTTTCGTACCAGTTGCTGAGGCTGGCCTGTTCTGTGCCGGGATCAATGTAGGGAGCGGTATAGGTCGTGCCGTCCGGACTGTCATAGAACACCCGGCCGGAGAACTCTTCGGCAAGCCAGCTGCCGGTGTCGCAGTTTGGCTCTACGGCAAAGCTCTCTGTGCCATAGAAATGTGTGCCTTCGTCCCAGCGGAAATGATAGGAGAGAAACAGTCTGCCGAAGGGGCGCTCGACGGCGACGACAGTCATGTGGAAAGCATCATTTGTCTGCGACTTGCCGTTGTAGTTGGTGTAGCCGCCGCCGGTGCACTCCCTGACGAGCACACGCTCGGCGCGGAGGCAGGTGAGGAGGTCCCCGTCGGAGAGGTCGTTGAGCTCGGATTCGGGATAGCCGAGAGTGAGGAGCCGTTCATAGGCTTCGATCACCTGTGCGTCGGTACCGGTCTCTTTGGGCGTCCAGTCCATGCGGTAGGAGCCGAAAAACAGGAAGCCGCAGGCAATGACGACGGCGAGGACGGTGAGCAGCGAACCGACGAGCTTGGGGTTCGAGAAGCGCTCCTTGACCGGCTTGATGGCGCAGCCCTGCGCGGCCATCGACTTCGAGAGCTTTTTGAGGCGGACGACCAGGTAGAAATACCAGACGAGGTAAGCGCCGAGCAGCAGGGAAAGCGAGGCAAACAATGCCGCTGCGACATAGAGCAGAATGTACCAGAGCAGCAGCGCGCCCGCGGCGGGAGCGGCGGGCAGCGTTCTGCCGACAGCGCGCTGCATGTCGAGCAGGCCTTGCCAAAGGCAGAAGAGCAGCACGAGCTGCACGGCGGCGGAGCCGAAAGCCAGCGCAGTGGACACCGTGTCTGCCGCGGCGGTCTCGCGGCAGACGGCGGCATCCTGCCCAAGCTCAACAAAAAGGAGCAGTATGTGCAGACAAGCGCAGACATAGCCCGCGCGCAGGAAGCCGTTGACCCGCCGCAGGGCGCGGAAGCCGACGAGCAGGCAGAATGTGCCGACCAGCGGCAGCAGCACATCGAGGTTCCAGAAGTTCAGCGTCACGCCGGTGACGGCGAGGCCGCCGGCGATCAAGCCCATCGCGCGGCAGAAGGGCGAATCGCTCACATCGGGCGTCTCCGGCTCAGGCGCGGAGAGCGCGTCGGCCATCTCCTGCGCGGGCGTGAGGGCCTCGGCCGGTTCCTTCTGCGCGAGAGCGTCGGTGGGCGGTTCGGGTGGGGGAGTTTGCGGCAGATCAGAAAAAACTTGGTCGGTCATGCGAATTCCTCCTTGATGTTATGTGAACAGAATCATAAGATCGAGACAACGAGCCGCCAGACAGGCTCGGCCAGATAATAGCCGAGAACAGCGGAAGCCAGATTGGCCGTGATCGCATAGGCCGCGGCGCGGCCCTTGCTGTGGCCGGTGAGAAGGCCGCAGCCGGCGTAGAGATACAGCTCGACAAGCAAAATGATGAGTTCCGCCGGAAGCAGGAAGAAAAAGAAATACCAAGCGCTCACGCCGCTGTGTGCGGTGACATATACAGATGCAACGGCTAAAAAGCCCTGTGTCAGAACGTTGACAAGCAAAAACGCTTCCCAGTTTTTCTTCCACGAATAGCGGAACAGAAGCAGCAGCGCGCCCTCGATGAGAAACGTCGGCACGAGCGTTGCGACAAATTGCAGCAAGTAGCCGGGGATGGTTGAGGGAACGGAAACGGTGACTGCCGACGTATCGTCCGACCAGTTGACCGTGACGGACGATTGCAGAACGCGGCGATTGAGTATATCGGAGACCCAGACCTTGCCGGATTCGGTGACGAGGATGATGCGGTAGGTGCTCGGCACACCGACGTAGCCGAACCAGTGCAGTGCATTGCCAGAGGCGTCTGTGTTCTCTGAGTATAGCTCACCGTAGATTGGTGCGCCGGTCGTGCCCTGCGCCACGCAGGCGTGCCAACCGGCGGGAACATTGTCGCGCAGAAGTGCTAAGAGGTCGGGGTCGAGCGTATCCTCTTTGCCGTCGTAGTTCCAGTCGATGCCGTCGATACTGTTTCCATCTTCCGCGCCCCAATCACCCTTGGCGAGCAGGTCGAGATAGTAGGGCTCCTGCGGCGCGTTTTTGACGCGCACGATGAGTTGGGGCTTCGGCCCGTTGTCGGCAAAGGCAAAGGTCGTGAGCGCAAGAGATGCGAGGAGCGCGCAAACAAGCGTGCGAAGAGATTTTCGTTTCATCCAAATTTCCTCCTTTTAATGTTCGGTGTTCCATCTTCCAATCGTATAGACGCAAAAGATAACAAAAAAGTTCACGCTTTTACAAATTTTATCATAAAATATTGCGCTGCGGGAAAAAGTTCTGGCGGGGCGTTGTACTTTTTTCATATTCTGCTACAATGGGGGAGAAAAAGAAGCACATTGGGGGAACGGGTATGAAATGGTATGCGATCGGCAAGACGCTGACGCCGCTGGACCGCGCGCCGGAGAGCGGCGCGGCGGTGGTGCTGCTGAATTCGGACGAGTTGGCGCACGAAACGGCGCTGCCGGGACTCGAAGCGGTGCTGCACCATACGCCGAGCGCGCGGGACGCGCACGTCTGCAAGGCGGAGGTGCGCTCCAACTGTCTGAGCGGAACGCTCGCACTGCCGCGCGGCCGCAGGGACGGCACGCGCCTTTGCTGCGGCTATCTCGTGACGAAGGACCGCGTGGTGCTGGTGGACGACGGAGAGATGGTCGAGCCTTATTTGAAACGCATCGTTAAGGAAAAACGTCTGACAGAAAACAGCGTCGGGCGATTTCTCTACGACTTCTTCGAGCTGCTGATCGCCAAGGATCTGCACCGCCTAGAGGAGATCGAAGACCGCGCGACGGCGCTGGAGGAACGCATGCTCGCGGGCGAGCTGGAGGAATTCAGTGCCCCGATGAGCGAGCTGCGCAAGGAGACGATGGCCTGGTACCGCTACTACTCCCAGCTCGACGACGTGGCGTGCGAGCTGCGGGAAAATGAGAACGGCTACTTTTCGGATGAGGAGTGCAGACTGTTCCGATTATTTGAAGAGCGCGTCATCCGCCTGCGCGAGGAATCGCAGTTGCTACGTGAATACTGCACGCAGATCCAGTCGCTGTTCCAGTCGGAAATCGACATCCGGCAGAATCGCATCATGCAGATATTGACCATCGTGACGACGATCTTCCTGCCGCTGACGCTGCTGGTCGGCTGGTACGGCATGAACTTTTCCGGCATGCCGGAGCTGCGCTGGAAGTACGGCTATCCCGCGATCATTCTTGTGAGCGTCGCTGTGGTGGTGCTGAGCCTGTGGGTGTGCAAAAAGAAAAAATTCTGGTAAGCAAAAAGGAACGGCGCGAGCCGTTCCTTTTTGCTATCAGAGATCACTTTTTATCGAAGTAGTAGTCGCGGAAGTTGTGGTACTGCGCGGCGTAGTAGCGCAGCAGGCGATAGAGTCGAGAGAGCGGCAGATCGCCCTTGCAGAAGAGCGTGTGCGTGCCCTTGAACTGCTTGAGCTCGTCGGAGAGCTCCTGATCCTTGACATAGCGGCGCAGAATGCCGGTCGGCACGTTCTGCCAGAGGGCGACGGTGTGGTTGTAGACGCAGTCCTCGCGCTTGCCATAGACGACATCGTCAGTCAGGAGCTTCATCATGTTCAGCCCCGCGGCACGGCAGAAATAGCTGCTGCGGCCAAGGCGCGGGTTGATCTCGAAGAGCACGTAGCGGCCCGTGCGGGAATCGTACTTCATGTCGATGTTCGAAAAACCGACGTAGCCGAGCTTTTCGAGAAACTCCTGCATTTTGTCATACAACGCCTGATCGCCGCGCGAGATGATGGCGGCATAGTTGCCGACGGACTTGGGGTCGTAGTATTCGAGCACCGGCTGGCCGAGGCACATCGCGCGCACATGGCCGTCAAGGTCAGAATAGCTGTTGAGCACGCGCATCGCGTCGTCGCCGCCGGGGATAAACTCCTGCAAAATGAGCTTGCCGCGGTAGTCCGACTGGTTTATGCTGTGGACCATCGTGAGGTACTGCTCGCGCGTGTCGAAGAAGAAGACCTTTTTCTGCCCCTCGAAATGGCAGCGGAGATAGTCGAGCGCATTGGAATTCTCAGGCTTGACGACGATGGGAAAGTCGAACGGAAGGCGGTCGACGACGCTCTCGCGCTCCTCGGGAGAGGCGACGACGGTCTTGGGATAGTCCATGCCGTACTGCTCGCAGAGGGCGTAGAACTTGTCTTTCGTGTCGAACGTTTCAAGCAGCTCATCCGAGATGAAGCGATTGGCGATGAGCCCCTCGAAATGGTCGTAGTGGCGGCAGAGAAGACCCGTGTAATAGTCCGAGCAGGGGATGACGAGCAGCTTTTCATAGTCCTGTGCGCACTGCTTCAGCACGCCGAGCAGCGCGTCGGGGAAGACCTCCTCGCGCTCAAAATCCGGGATAATGCGGCAGAGAAACAGGTGCGAGCTGCGCGTGGGCACGAGCTGCTGCGTGCACAGCAGCAGCGGCGTGACGTGATAGGTCTCCTGGAAGAGACGCGCCGTGCCGTAGGCGTTTTCATCGCTGCCGAGGATGATGGGCAAAAAGTCCTTTTTTGCTTTTTTGCCGCTGCTCACCGGCGCGGCGGGATGGGCTTTGTCGTACTCGGCGAGGTATTTGAGTGTGAGCTCGACGTCGCTCGGGTAGGGGACGAAGACGCTGCCGCGCTTCATCGTTGTCTCCTCACCCTTGCCGGTCAGCAGAATGACGCGCGCGTCCTTGCCGTCCAAAATCGCGCGGCGGATGCACTCGGCACGATCCTCGAGCACAAGGTGCGGACAGGCGACGTGCTTTTCAATGTCGGCGGCGATCTGCGCAAACGGCTCCTCGCCGGAGTCTTCCTCGGTGATGAAGACGAAGTCGCAGTTCTGCCCGCTCAGCTCGCCGAGGTCTTTTCTGCGCTGGAGCGCGTGGGAGCCGGGACAGCCGAAGATGGAGATCATCTGGCAGTCGGGGTATTCGATCTTCGTCGAGCGGTAGAGCGCGTCAAAGCTCATGCGGTTGTGCGCGTAGTCGACGATGACGGTGACGTTCTTGTCGCGGCTCTCGTAGATCTGCATGCGGCCCGCGGCGCGCGCCTTGCGAAGGCCAGAGCGCACATACTCCTCCGGCACGTCGAGCACCATGCAGATGGCCATGGCGGCAAGAGCATTGGAGATGTTGAAAAGGCCGGGCATCGTGATGGAAAATTCACCGTTGTACTTGAGCGAGGAAACCGTGAAGTAGAGCCCGTCGCTGCGCTTTTCCACATGCTGGCAGGAGACAGTGTCGCTTTCGTGTGAGCCAAACGTGATGAGGTTGCAGCGGTCCTTGGCGTATTCGATGACGCGGTCCGAGTACTTGGCGTCGGTATTGACGCAGCCGAAGCGGCAGGAGTCGAAAATTTTGAGCTTGGAGTTGAAGTAATCCTCGAAGTCCGGGTGCTCGATGGGGCTGATGTGGTCGCTGCCGATGTTCAAAAATGCAGCGACGTCGTACGTGATACCGCGCACGCGGCCGTATTTGAGCGCCTGGGACGAGGCCTCCATCACAAGATGCGAAATGCCGCTTTCATAGGCGTTTTCAAAGTGCTGGTAGAGCTCAAGCACCTCGGGCGTGGTGATGTGGGACTCCTCGGTGCTCTTGCCGTCGTAGTTGTCGATAGAGGAGAGAATGGCGCACTCGGGCATCGACTGCGCGCGCAGCCAGTCATTTAAGATGTAGCGCACGTAGTAGGCTGTGGTGCTCTTGCCCTTTGTGCCCGTGATGCCGACGCTTGTGAGCTTGTCCGTCACATGGTTATAAAAGAGCTGACCGAGCACGACGAGGGAATAGCGAATGTCGTTGACAAGAAGACAGGGCGCGTCCACATTGTGCTTTTTCTCGGCGACGTAGGCGATCGCGCCGCGCGAGAGTGCGTCGCACAGGTACTCTTCCTTGAAGTGTGCGCCCTTGCAGATGAAAAGCGCGTCCTCGCTCAGTGCGCGCGTATCGTAGGTGAGGCAGTGGATCTCACGCGCGGCGAGCTCGTCGCTCACGGTGCTTTCGACCAGAATGCCCGCGTCGCGCAGCGCATCGACATATTCTCTCAGTGTGTGAACGGTATTCATAAATAGCTCCTTTGGGTCTTGCTTTTTCGGCAGGACGGGATAAAATATAGGCGATATCGCGTCAGATCGACACAATATTGGCAAGCAAACTCATTTCCGAAGGGGGAACCAACATGACTTATCAGCAAGTGCTGGAAAACGCAAGGACCTGCATCGGCCCTTACTGCAAGGCGTGCAATGACTGCAACGGCAAGGTCTGCCGCAACACGATGCCCGGCCCCGGCGCCAAGGGCGAGGGCACGGGCTTTATCCGCAACGCAGAAAAGTGGCGTGAGATCTGCGTCAACATGGACACCATCTGCGAAAATTCACAGGTGGACACCTCATTCACGCTCTTTGGCCGGACGTTTGAGATTCCGGCGTTCGCCGCGCCGGTGGGCGCGATGCGTCTTCACTACGGGGACAAATACGACGATCTTACATACAATGATATCCTTGTGCGCGCGTGCGCAAACGCGGGCATCCTCGCTTTCACTGGCGACGGTACCGACCCGAAGGTGGTCGAGGGCGCGGCTGCGGCGCTCAAGGCGAACGGCGGCTGCGGCGTGCCGACCATCAAGCCGTGGGATATGGACACCATTCGCGAAAAGTTCGCGCTTGTGCAGGAAGCCGAGCCCTTCGCCATCGCGATGGACATCGACGCGGCGGGCCTACCGTTTTTGCAGGGCTTGACGCCGCCGGCCGGCAGCAAGAGCGTGGAGGAATTAAAGCAGATCGTCTCCTGGGCGCAGCGTCCGTTCATTTTGAAGGGCATCATGACCGCCCGCGGCGCGGAAAAGGCGCTGGAAGCGGGCGCGAGCGGCATCGTCGTTTCAAACCACGGCGGCCGTGTGCTTGACCATTGCCCCGCGACGGCGGAGGTGCTTCCGGACATCGTCGATGCCGTCGGCGGCAAGATGACGATTTTTGTCGACGGCGCGATCCGCAGCGGCATGGACATGTTCAAGGCGCTGGCGCTCGGCGCGGACGCGGTGCTCATCGGCCGCCCGTTTGTTACCACCGCCTATGGCGGCGGGGAAGAGGGCGTGCAACTCTACGTCCAGAAGCTCAAAGCCGAGCTTGCCGACACGATGCGCATGTGCGGCGCGCACTCGCTCGCGGACATCAAGCGCTCCATGCTGTTCGGCTTCTGACGAGCATATATCATATAGTATAGCACTGCAAGAAAAGGCTGACAAGGGAAAATCAGAAGAAGAGGACGGCAGATGGAGCCGCCCTCTTTTTCGTTATCTACAATTATAAATAAAGTGCGGAAAGACGGGGGGCCTGGGAGAGCAGGCTGGCAATCATTGCATTTGCAATCCAGCGGCAAAAACGGTAGAATACCGCCTGTCTTGATCGAGGCGCATTCCAGAATCGAGGAGGACTTGACGCCATGTTTAACTGCGGCAATTTTGATTGCGGCACGCTCTTTACGATGCTGTGCCAGCTGTTTAGCGGCTGCTTCAACTGATAGCAGTGCATATTGCACGGCGGAGAGGGTGTTTTGTGCCCTCTCCGCCTGTCTATTTTGCACAGCCTAACAAACAAATTGGGGAAAAATCAAAAAGTTTGAAAAAAGGTGTTGACAAAAGGGCGGGTAGGTGCTAAGATAACACCTGTTCCGC